>SXGS01299475.1_pt1 | contig 20217 bp, 12 predicted proteins | sample 3174681 | NCBI WGS metagenome assembly SXGS01 (sample SAMN11356861, study PRJNA531348) | freshwater metagenome | isolation source: freshwater sample F1-80 | place: China: Fuxian Lake, Yuxi | collected 2017-12-25 | reverse complement strand
GTGCTGGATGTCGCCGCTCACAACACCCGTGCACAACGTCTCTACGAGAACTGCGGCTTCGAGCCCTACGGCGAGCACTGGGGGCCACCGGAGCGGGATGCCGCCGATCTGTTCAACCGATCGGAATTCGCGGAGATCCGTCATCTCTTTCGCCGGGACGCCGGGTTCGTTCGTCCCCTACTGATCGACATGGTGCTCCGCCAGGACCAGTGGAAGCGGCGCCAGTCTGCCGAGTCGATGGACTCCGCATTCGATCGCCCCCGGCGTCTCGAGCCGCATGCTTGAGCCGACCGGATTCGGTCCGGCGGTGTGAGGCAATGCACCACCGCTGAACAGGAAGGTCTGCTACCGTTGTACGGGTCGGCAATCGGCCAGCGGCCTTTCCAGAGTTGCCCGCCTTCCGGGGCCGCCCGACGAATTGACCCTGGTTTTGTTTCGCAAGAATTTGCGGGATCCTCATCACCGGATCGAGTGTCGAGACTATGACGTCGAGACAGGGCGCCCCGGCAAGGGATCCCACTTAAGGAGAAAGCAGAAATGCAAGCCAACCCGAGTCCAAAACTCCGTCGATCTGCGGCCATGTGCGCCGCTGTGTTCGGCGCGCTGGTCTGTGCTCCCCATCCCGTCGCGGCACAGGGCAACCTCCCTCGTCCGGCGGTGATCACGCGCTTCAATCCCGTGGAACCGCGCCCCGGCGAGGAAGTCACCGTCAACGTTCGCTCTGGAGCGCAGCTCCGCAGCGTCACGGTGCGAATTCGGGGCCTCGTGGAGTCGCTGCCGTTGACGGTGAGAGCTCCTGCCCGAGTCGAAGCCGAGGGCACGTTCCGGGTACCTCAAAATGCGCGACTGGAGCCCTACACCGTTGAGATCGATGTGATCGATCTCCGCGGTGGTTCGGCCCGCGGCGCGGCGGTGCTTTATATCGGGAGAGATCGTGTGGGGGGGCGGCCCGGGGACCGACCCGGAGGCTCCGGGCTGCCCGGCGGCCGCGGGACCGGACCACTGGGCCTCCGCGTGATGCCTGTTTCGCCGGAACCCGGTGATCGCGTCACCGTCATCGTGAACGCCACCCGCCGCCTTCGAAACGTGCCGACGGGCCGAGTCGAGGGCATCAACTCCGACCTGGAGTTCCGGGAGGACGAGGACAACGAGGGACGACGCTATGTGGCCCGCTTCCGAGTGCCTGACCGCATGACCAACGAAACGCTGCAGATCAACGTTCAAGCGCGGGAGCGTGGCGGCGAAACCATTCGCGATCGGGCCACGGTTCGGGTTACAGACGACCGTGGCGGCAACCGCGACGACTCCGGCCGCCTTCGCGTGACGCTGGATCCGGAGACCGCTCGCGCCGGTGATCGAGTAACGGTTACCGTGCGCTCCACGGACCGCCTTCGCAGGGCGCCCCGGGGCGAAGTCGTGGCCACCGGTCAGGCGCTTGAGTTCGAAGGCGATGGGGACCGCTATACGGCGCGTTTCCGTGTGCCGGAAGGTCAGCGAGACGGTCGCATCCGCATCGAAGTTGAAGGTCGAGATCGAGATGGCGATCTGCAAGCCGGCGTCGCCGTATTGCAGATCGGCGAGGGCCGACCGGGAGATCGAGGAGATCGAGGAGATCGAGGAGATCGAGGAGATCGCGGCGGCCGGAACCGGATGACTGCGGAGATTTCGCCGGATGTCGTCAAGGCAGGCGATCGAGTTCGCGTGAACCTGAAGCTGGAGCCCGGAGTTCGCGGCGATCTTCGTGGGACCGTCAGCGGGATGGACAACGTGCGACTCGAATTCGAGCGCAATCTCTTCGATAAGAGCCGGGCAACGGCGCGGTTCACCGTCCCTGCAAGCGCTCGAACCGGCTCGTATCGAGTCGAGATCGTTGGCGAGGACGCCGAGGGCCGACCCGTTCGCACCGAGGCGAGCTTCCGCGTGCAGTAGTCCGCCACCACGGGGCAGGAGTTCCCAACTCCGGATCCTAACAGCACCTCACCCGGAAGTTTACTCCGGGTGAGGTGCTTTCGTTTTGAGGCTCATCGACTGCCACATGCATGTCCACGGCGGGATGAGGCCGTGGGGGTGGTCCGACGACGCGGACGTGATCGAGGCGGCTGATCGCCTGGGGATTGAGAAGCTGGCCGTGTCTATTCCCGTCACGGGCGGGCGGTGGGCCGAGCCCGCCGAAGTTCGGGACTGCAACGACGCAGTCTATGGCGCCCTCCAGCGATTTCCAGACCGCCTGCTCGGCTACTGCTTCGTCAATCCCGGATTCACTCACGCGGCGCTCGACGAGATTGAACGCTGTGTCGTGGACCGCTCGTTCATCGGCGTGAAACTCTACAACCAGTATCGCATCAGCGATCCAACGGTGTTCCCGGTCATCGAGCGCTGCATCGAACTGGGGGTCCCGATCCTGAGCCATGCAGGCCGTTTGGTGGATCCGGTGGATCAGGCGCGCCAACCACTCTGCTCCGATGCCGGTCACTTCGTCGAAGTCAACAGGCGCTATCCCGAAGCAACTCTGATTGAGGGCCACATCGCCGGCGGCGGCGACTGGGAGTGGAGCCTGGGGATGCTGCGAGAGGGTGGCGAAAACCTGTTCCTCGACACCAGCGGCAGCGTTCCCGATGCGGGGATGCTGGAGCGCTGTGTGGAGTCCATCGGCCCGGATCGGCTCCTCTTCGCCACCGACATGACCATGGAGGGCAGCGTCGCCCGCCTGCTGGATGCCGAGATATCCGATACCGCTCGCGAGCAGATCGCGTGGCGAAACTTCGAGGCCATTCTGGGACGCCGCCGCATATGAGCCGCATCGACTCCGCCTGCTGGCTGGGACCCTATCCGTTTCGGCACGTCCCCCACCACGACGCCGACGGCCTGCTCCGATGGATGGATCGCCACGAAATCTCCCAGGCCGTCGTCTCATCGCTGCCCGCCGCGTTCCACCGAGACCCGCAGCCCGCCAACACGGAACTGGCCCGGTGGGTGGCCGCACATCGAGATCGCCTGATCCCCTGCGCCACGCTGCATCCCCACTTTCCTGGTTGGCGGCGCGACCTGAAGCGCTGCTCTGAAGACCTGCAGATGCGTGGCCTGCGCCTCTTCCCCAAGCACGCGGGATTCTCCCTGACGGACCCACACACACTGGAGCTTGTTCGCTCGGCATCGGAACTGGGCTGGCACACAGCCATCCCCATCCGGCTGGAAGACCGGCGGGGGCGTCACTGGATGGACACCGCGCTCGAAGTGACCCTTGCCGAGATTGCCGATCTGGCGCGGCGAGTTCCGGAGTCCGAACTCCTCGTGATCGACGCCCTCGGAGTCGAGAACAGCGCCTTCGTACGCGACCCGTCCCTGTCCGGCGCTCGTGTGGGCTTTGAAGTCTCTCGAATGGCAACGGTGCTTCAGAAATCCGTTCCGCAGCTCCTGGATCGGCTCGGTCCCGATCGTCTCTTCTTCGGCACCGGCATGCCGTTGAAGGTCGGGGGCGCCGGGGTCCTGAAGCTGGATCTTCTCCAGACTTCGGATGAGAATCGGGCGTTGATTGCGGGAGCAAACATCCGCCGACTCCTGCGGCAGGCCGGAGAGCCGTGAGAGCCTGAGCTCACGCCCGTTTTGAGGAAGCCGCATTAACCAACGGAGCTGCCGGGTGTCGAAGGGGCTATGCGCGCTCCACAAGCCCTCTCAATCGCGGCCTGCCTCGCCGCCGCCGTGGTCTCCGCGGCGCCACCCACCCGAGTTCCGCTGCCTTCCGCGCTTCCAGACACCGGACGGCTGTTGAGGTCGACCGCATGGGTCCGTTCGCTCAATGAAGCGGATCTTCGGAAGCTGGTCCCCGGGCAGTCGGGCCTGCGGTTTGTGGGGTGCCCCAACTGCACCTCGGGCAAGCAGGAGGGTCAGCTCGTATGGAGCCCCGAGCGTCCTGACGAGGTCTACTGCCGCTACTGCAACCACCGTTACCCCAGCCCAAAGTATCCGCAGGTTGGCTCGATTACAGCCACTGCTCCTTCGGGGAAAGCTTGCTCCTATCCGTACTGGCAGAACGCGGACGGCTACCGCTTCCACTTTCAGGCCCGTCGGGACGCGCTCGTGCAGGACTACCTGACCGACCGCACCCGGGAACTCGCGCTGCTCTACGTCGGCACCCAGGATCGGACGCACGCACGACGGGCGGCGGTCTTGCTGGATCAGTTTGCGCGGGTGTTCCCGGACTACTGCTACAAGTACGATTACCCGTTTCGCCAGAAGGAGTTCGACAACGGTGTCCCTCCGGCCGAGAAGCTGCGACCGGGATTCCGAACCGCTCGCTGGGACTGGTGGGCGTATCTCGACATCCCCACCTCGCTGATCGAAGCGTACGATTGGATCCGCGAGTCCGGCGCCTTCGAGGAACTCTCTCGTGAGGCGGAGACCGACGTGGCAGCCCGGATCGAAAACCAGCTCTTCCGGGAAGCAGCGGCGGGGGTGCTGAAGAACACGGAGACCCTCTCCAACATGAGCCCCACCACCTGGCGCTCCCTCGCCACTTTGGGCCGGGCCGTGCGGGAGCCGCGCTACGTCCACGAAGCGGTGGATCGCCTGGAGCGGATGCTCCAGACCCAGTTCTTCTACGACGGATCATGGCCGGAGGGAGCGCCAAGCTACCACTCCCAGACAGTCGGCGGACTCCGCAATCTGATTGCTCTCCTCGACGGATATAGCGATCCCGAGGGATATCGGGGGATCCCTGGAAACCGCTTCGATCGCCTGGACCTGAACGCCCGACTGCCCGCCCTGCAGCGGACCCGCCGGGCGCTCGAACTGATGGCGCTGCCCGATGGCCGTATGACGCCGGTTCACGACACGTGGTCGTTCAATAAGCTGAGCGTCCGACCCGAGTCGCTGCCGTATCTGCTGCCCGCGCTCGGGCATGGCTGTTTGGCGGCGGGCCGAGGAGCTGAACAGCTACAGGCTCACCTCACCTGGAGCGGCGCCTACGGCCACGCCCATGGCGACAACCTCAGCCTGCTCCTGTTTTCCGGCGGCCGAGAGCAGCTCTCCGACCTCGGCTACACCCACACGCGCTACCGATCCTGGACTCTGGCGACCGCCGCGCACAACACCGTGGTGATCGACGGCAAGAACCAGTCCGCGAATGCCCGCGACGGCGCCACGGATGGGTCGCTCCGTTTCTTCGATACCACGAGCCCGTTGGTGCAGGTCGTGAGCGCCGACGGAGAACGCGGCTTCCGCGGGACCGCCTCCCGTTACCGCCGCACCGTACTGCTGATCCGAACCGACCCGGCTCGACCCTACCTGGTGGACCTCTTCGAAGTCACCGGCGGCAAGACCCACGACTTCTTTCTTCACGGCGATGCGGATGCACCCGGAGTCCTGGAGACGGCGGCTCAGATGACCCCGGCGCCCTCCCTGCTGCCTGCGGGCATGAAGTGGGAAGCCACCCGAAACGAAGGGGAGAGTGATCGCATTCTGGAGCCGTGGTACGCCTACGGTTTCCTCCGGAACCTGAGGGAATGCGCCGCGACTTCCGTCCCAGAGCCTCTCACGTTCCGCACTACGGCGGGCAGCGCCACCGGCGTGCGAGTTCATCTGGCTCAACCCGAGCCCGGAACCCGGCTCTACGTGGGATCCAACCCCGCCATTCGCGGCGCCGCCGAGGACGACTCACGCCTCGACTCCTTCCTCCGCCCGTTTGCGATGCTCCGGCACGAAACCGATGGGCGGAACGGTTCCGCCTTCCTCACGGTGATCGAGCCGTTCTCCGGCCCAGATCGCCCCCTACAGGTACGGCGTCTCTCACCCGTCAAAGGCGCGCACCGGCTGGAAGTCCGGGACGGCGACCGCGTGGATCTCATCACAGTGCACTCCGGGAGAGACGCGGATCTCCGCGAGGCCCGCGTGAGTGTGGAGTCCCGCTCTCCGGGGCGCGCCCCACGCGGCTACGTTCTCAACTCCACTCTTGGAGGCTCCGCACGGCTCTCCGCGGCCCGCCCTCAACCCGGCAAGCTGCTTGCGGTGGGAGTGGACCATCTGCTCATCGAAGCCCCAAAAGCTCCGCCAATCGGCGCAGTGGTCCGGCTGAGAACCGGCGACGGATGGGTCTATCCCTTCACCGTAGCAGCCACGGAGTCCGCCGGTGCGGCGTGGAGACTGAGCGTGAAGGAGGGTCCCGGAATGCAGTACCACACTGCAACCCGGGAACTGGAACTCACCGCCTATCCCCAGCGCAAACACGTCGGCACCGTCACCGTCGACTGGGTCGGTAGCGCTTCGACGAGTCCGTAATCCGCCGGGGAATTGTTCTGGAACCGCGGCCGGGAACGGGCGGCAGTTCCTCGTCAGGCGCCGCTGACTTCATCCTGGAGTGAACACCGTTCACTCCAGGATGAAGTCAGGATGGGGAAGGATCAGGGCTGGTTGAGATCCGCGCCGTCGCGGTAGTAGTCGCCGAGCAGGTGCTCGGTGAAGTACTCGAAGCTCAGGCGCTGGAAGTAGTCGGTCATCGGTCCGAAACCATGCGCCTGACCCGGCAGCAACATGAAGTCGAAGCGCTTTCCCGCCTTGATGAGCGCGTTCACCAACCGAATCGTGCCGCCCGGATGGACATTGTTGTCCATATCCCCATGGACGAGCAAGAGCTTGCCCTTGAGGTTTCCGGCCAATTCATGGTTCGCCGGGACTTTGATCTCAAACTTCGTCTCGGTGGATTGGACGCCCGTCTGCTGCCCCTGAGTTTGCGTTTGCCCCTGAGTCTGTCCCTGGGCTGAGCCTGAGCCGGCCGCCCCACCGGAGCCCATTCCCTGGCCCTGACCGGAACCCATGCCGGAGCGCACCGGCACTTCCTTCAGTCCGTGGTGCTGTTCACTCCAGTTGGCGTTGTAAATGTTGTTGTCGTGATTGCCGGCGCTGGAGACCCCCACCTTGAAGAAGCTGTTAAAGGGCGGCTGCAACAGTGCCGCGGCGGTCATGAACCCTCCGCCGGAGTGACCGTAGATTCCCACCCGATCCAGGTCGACAAACGAGTGGCGCGCCGCAAGCTGCTCGATGCCGGTCTTCTTGTCCGGTAGGCCGTAATCCCGCAAGTTGTAATAGCCGAAGCTGTGGAAGGCATTGGAGCGCTGAGGATTGCCGCCCCGGTTGCCGATCTGGATGACGATGAATCCAAGCTGCGCCAACCGCTGCTGGCTGGAGTATGGAGCAAAGCGGGTCACGACTGACTCGGTTTGGGGTCCCGGGTAAACGTGCGCGATGATCGGATACTTCTGTCGGGGATTGAAGTCGAAGGGCTTCCACATATTCCCGTAGATGTCCGTCACACCGTCAGCGGCCTTTACCTTGAAGGTCTCCGGCATCTTCCAGCCATATTCACGGAGCCGAGACAGGTCCATCTCCGCCAGGTCGAGGAGCGGCTTGCCGTCCTCTCCGCGCAGAACCGCCCGGGGCGAGAGATCCACGCGAGAGAAGGTGTCCACCACATACTTCTTGCTCGTGGATAACGTGGACTGGTGGTCCGCGTCGCCGGGGTCCAGGAGCGTGAGGTCCTTCCCGTCCGTCTTCACGCGGTACAGATGCGTGTAATAGGGGTTCTCCCCCACTTCCCGACCCACACCGCGGAACCAGACGAGGCCCTTCGCCGCGTCGGAGTCGACAATGGCATCCACACGGTAGGGCCCTGAGGTGATCTGCTGCTTGAGCGTGCCGTCGTGGCTGTAGAGGTAGAGATGCCCCCAGCCGGACCGCTCCGACCACCAGATGAAGTCGCCGCCGGGCTTCATGTATCGAACCGGCTGCGTCTCCAGAAACGCGTTGTCCACGGCCTCCGAAAGAAGGACCCGGGTCTCGGATGTCTCCGGATCGAGATCGCACAACTCCAGGTGCCGCTGGAGTCGATCTCGCCGGACGAAGCGCACGTGTCGCGTACCCTCGGTCCAGTGGACGTTGTAGAGCCGTTGGTCCCGATAGCGAGCCACGTTGATCTTCTGAAGCTGTTTGTCGGATCTCCGGAACAGGTGCAGCTCGACCTGAGCCACGTTTTCCTCACCGGGGAGCGCATAGCGGTACGAAAGCAGCGAGGGTCTTGGCTCCGCGAGAGCGTTGACCAGGAACAGTTCCCGCACTTTCCGCGCATCGATCCGGGTGATGACAAACCACTGGGAGTCCTCGGACCAGCTCGCGTTCACCCGAACGCGCTCTTCGCGGGGAGGGGCAGTCTGGCCGCCCATGCCGCCGGTCTGCTGCTGGGTCTGACCGGTGTTCTGCTGCGTCTGGCCGGTGTTCTGGCCGCCCCCGAATCTCCTGCGCTGCTGGGGCTCCACCCACGGATCGTCCTCGCCATCCCACGGCCCGGCGTCCATCTCGTCGTCGAAGCTTCCGACGAACCCGGTGGGGTTGTCGCGACTGCCGAAGCTGTAGTTCCGCTCTCCGTCCTTGCTGAGCTGGATCGCCTGAGCCTCGGCGCCGACTTCGGCGAAGTAGAGGTTGTGATCGCGGGCGTAGACAAAGGCCTTCTTGTCCGGCGCCAGGTTTCGGAAGTCGCCGCCCGCACCCCCGAAGCGAGGGGGTCCGCCACCCATCGGCGGGTTCGGCGGCGCCGAGCCATCCGCCGGCCGCGCGGCGCCGAGACTCTTGAGGGTCTCCTTCTCCAGATCCCACTCCAGGCGGGTCTGCTCAACCGTGAACTGGAACTTCTTGCGATCCTCTGTGAAGGTCACGGTCGTGATCGGCAAGGTGGTGGTGTCGTACGGCTTCTTCAACACCTCCGACAGCGCCGCAGCCATCTTCGCCGTATCAAAGAGCAGTTTCCGGCGCTTCTCCGAAGGCTGCACGTGGTAAAAAGTCACCCCGCCCGCATCTCGCCAGGAGTACCAGAACTCATCCGTCTTCCCGATGAAGTTGGGAGCGACCAGACTGCTGTGGGTCAGCGGTCGAAGGGCGTCCTGCGAGAACTTGTCCGAGAGCTTCCAGTTTGCTCGCCGCGAGCGAGCCTCCTGGGTCACTCCTGCGGCCGAGGAGAGCAGGAGCATGCCCAGCGCGGCGAACAGCACCGCGCGACGGCGAGCACCGGATTTCACCGGGATCGAAAAGGACAGGGGTGGGACTGAGAACATGAGACGGAGCCTCCAACAGGAAATGTTGGAGCTACCGTTCCGCCAACCCTGCCGACGCCCCGCTGAGCGTTTACTCGGTGCACCCCGTGCCCGATCAGATTCCCCGCTGGGCGAGATTCGCACGTACTGCGTCCCACCGCTCGGCGTGGGAGTCATTGAACACCACCGGCTCAAATCCCAGTTTCAGGTAGGATCCAATAGCGGGCAATCGCCAGTCGTCGGTCCTCAGCAGGGCCTGCTTGAAATCGTTGTCTCGAAACCAGTGCAGTACCGCACAGGTGACCAGCACGCCGAGTCCCAACCCCCGGTACGCCGGCGCCACCCCGACCATATGCACATAGCCCACCTCGCGCGTGAAGGCAGGCAGCACATAACTGGAAGCCGAACCCTGCGGTTCGCCGTCCATCACCGCCATAAAGCACCCATCGGCGCGGAACTCGATGCGCTCCACCAACTCGGCGCGACACCGCTCCGCGGTCCAATCTCTGCCGATGCAATCATTCATGATCCGAGCCCAGTGAGCTTCGTCACCCGGCTGAAACGTTCGAAGTTCACAGTCGGGGGGGATCTCCAGAGCGGGCAGTTCGCTCAGATCCTTGCGGATCATCTCCAGTTGGGACGGGGACGCGCTCATGGTTCCTGGCTCCGTCGGACTGCGATCCACGCCGCTTCAGCCGATCGCTTCTCCCGATTCCAGTCCCGGGCGCCCATCCCCTCCCTTGCTCCCCGTTCTCCTGAGACTTAGCTCCAGTTGCAACCTGTGAGACAATAGGCGCGACGCTCCCGCAAACTACTGCCGACTCGGAAGCCACTGCTGGAAACCACGAGGTTGGGTGCACCCGGAATGGACCGCCTGAGAGATTGGATTCGACTCACCAAAACCGGTGCATCCGCGCGCCGCCTGAACCTCTTACTCGACCACTACGGTTCCCCCGAGGCCCTCTTCGACTCCGACGCGGCCACCGTGGCGCTCACCCTGGGCTGCAGACGCTCGACCGCCGAAAAGATCCTGGACCCGACCCACCAGGCGACTGATTTGGAACTGCGCCTGATGGAACGGTTGGGCATCAACGTGTTGACCCGAGGCGCCCCCGACTACCCCTCGCTCCTCGCACAGATCTCGGACCCGCCACCCGCCCTGTACTGCCGCGGCGAACTCCGGCCGGAAGACTCAAACTCCGTCGCTCTGGTCGGCAGTCGGCGGTGCGGAGACTACGGCAAACGGATGGCGGAGCAACTCGGTCGGGCACTCGCTGCGGCCGGAGTCACCGTCATCAGCGGACTGGCGCGAGGCATCGACACAGCAGCCCACCGGGGCGCCCTGGCGGAGGGCCGCACCATCGCCTGCACCGGCTGCGGCGCCGATGTGATTTACCCCTCCGAGAACGGTGAACTCATCGACCGCATCATCCGAAGCGGCGCCGTGGTCACCGAGTATCCCCTTGGCGCCAAACCGGACTCGTGGCACTTTCCCGCGCGAAACCGCATCATCTCCGGACTCTCGCTGGGAGTGGTTGTGGTGGAGGCGCCGGCGCGGAGCGGAGCGCTCATCACTACCGACTTCGCAGCGGAACAGGGGCGCGACGTCTTCGCCGTACCGGGCCGAATTGATGACGGCCGCAGCGAGGGCGCCAACCGCTTGATTCAGGATGGCGCTAAGCTGGTTCAGTCTGTCGCGGACATTCTGGAGGAACTCCGGCCGTGCGCAGAGCAGTTGTCGCTTCGCCTGGAGTTGGAAGCGGCGGCGCCCAGAGTTCCACGATCGAGCAGCAAGCGACCGAAGACTCCTGAGGAACCGTCGCCGAAGTCGAACTCCGTGGAGTTGACCGAAATCGAGTCCACGCTGTTGGAGTTACTCGGCGAGGATCCGGTGGCGATCGACGACCTGATCCTGGAAGCTGGGTTGCCGGCTCAGAAGGTCACCAGCACTCTCCTGATGTTGGAACTCAAGGGTCTGTCGCGACGGCTGGCCGGCAATCTGTATTCCCGCGTCTGATGACGGGCTCCAATTTCGTCCATTCGGAAAGTGGTGAACGTCACAAGTGAGGGGAACTGCACGGGGCCTCGATTTCGGCAGTTCTAGGTTGAGCGGTCTTGCACGGGGCCGCTCACGATCCTCTCCCCCACCATCCATGCTCACCCTCCCCGACATCTTTACGACACCGATCATCGCCCTGCTGTTCTCGGCGATGCTGATGCCTCTTCTGAACATCGTGGCCAACCGAACCGGGTTTGTGGATGTTCCCAATGCTCGAAAGATCCACTCCCGACCCATACCGCTTTTGGGGGGCGTGGCGGTTTACGGGGGAGTCATTTTCGCCCTGCTCGCCCGAGGGCCCATGGACCTCGGTTTGGCCTTGATGATGGTCGCCTCGTTCCTCGTGATGGCGCTGGGCGTGGTGGACGACAAGCTGGATCTCAATTCCCGCTACCGACTGATGCTGCAGGTGGCGATCGCCTACGCGCTGACCTTCGCCGGGGTGCGCTTCCACTTCTTCCCCTTTGAGCCTCTGGATCACATCGTCACCGTCCTGTGGATTGTGGGCGTCATCAATGCAATGAACTGCCTCGACTGCGCCGACGGCACAGCGGGCGGCACCTGCCTGATGGTTTTCCTCTGCCTCGCGGGCCTCTCCATTGTGAACGGACGTCTCTTCGTGGCTCAGGCCTGCCTCGCGGGAGCGGGCGCGGTCGGCGGGTTTCTCATCTTCAATTTCCCACCCGCCAAAGTCTTCCTGGGAGATACGGGCAGCACGTTTCTGGGATTGATGACGGCGGTTCTCGCCATTCTGGCTGATCCGACCCCCACCACCGACTGGCAACTCCCGATCGCTCCCTTTGCCCTCATCGTGCCCGTGTTCGATATCATCTGGGTCCATACCCGGCGCTTCCAGGCAGGCATTCGCTCCCCTCGCGAGCTTCTCTCGTCGAACGGCAAAGACCACGTGCCCCACCGGCTGATGGCGCATGGACTTTCCAAGCGCGGTTGCACCATGATCGTGGCGCTCCTGTCGGCGCTGGCCGCGGGCGGAGTGCTTGCGCTGGCTTCCGGACAGTGGCTCATCGCCGCCATGGCCGCGATCACCCTGAGTTCCATTCTCTGGCACATCGAAGAGGGCGCGGATGTCTATATTCGGGATGACGGCGTTGCTATCTTCCGGGTGGAGACGCCCACCCTTCCGTCCCCTGCGCCGCCGCTAGTAGTTGGCCCGTTGACTGGTGAATCTACCTTGAGGCCCACGTCCGCCAGAGCCCTGCACGAAGTGCGCGGATGAGCCGGGAAGCCGCCACTCAGCCGCGACGGCAGCAGCTCTCTGCACTGGTGGTCGTCGCCCTGCTGGCCGTACCCATTCTCTTCGGCGGCCCGCAGCACGAACGGGTCACGCGCTTCGTGGTTTACGGCCTCCTCGGTGAGGCCGTTTTGCTCGTCTGGCTCTTCCGAAACCGCTCTTCGCTCGGGGTGGTCGGACGGTTCTTTGCCTCGGGCCCGGGGTTGGCATCGCTCGCCTACCTTGGCTGGAGCGTTCTGGGTCTGGTCTTCAGCATCGACCCCGTTTACAGCCAGGTCGGCTTCATCCAGCTTGCGTTCGGCATTATCCTCTTCACGGTCATCGCCTGCGAGTTCAGCGATCCGATCTACCAGCGCGCGCTCCTGGGAGCAATTCTGGTGCTCGGCATCGTCCCACCGAGCTGGGCGTTCTTGCTGAATGCCGACGGGCGCTGGTCGGATCGGGCAGGCACATTTCACGATTGGCAGCTCCTCGGTGGATTCCTGGGGCTCCTCTTCCCGGTCATCTGCGGAGTCGCCGTCGGAGTTCGGAGCCGAATCGGGAAAACGCTGTCGCGACTGGCCCTGGCCACCACCGCAGTGGGGCTGATGTTGACCCACTGCCGCAGCGCCTGGATCGGGGCCGGTGTCGGAATGGTGGTCTTCGGCGTCCTCTACGTGAGACTCCTCCGAGCCACGGCAGCCTCTCCGCAGAGCCGTCGTGATCTCTCGCTCACCCTCGGCATCGTGTTGGCCGGCTGCATCCTGTTCCTGGTCGCCGCCCCGGGCGGGCAGACGATCCGAACCCGGGTCCGCTCCATCGCCACGCTTTCGGACGACTCGGGATGGAATGATCGGGTGACTCTGTGGAACAACGCCCTGCTCCTCATCCAGAAGCGGCCGCTGCTCGGCTCCGGCCTGGGAACCTACGGGTTGGCGCTGGCGGCAGAAAATCTGGGACCGCGGTCCGAATTGCTGGTTCGAGAAACCGGCCCAACCCTCTCGGAGAATGCACACAACCTCTACCTCCAACTCGCGGCTGAGCAGGGCTTCATCGGTCTCTGCCTCTACCTGAGTGTGCTCGCACTGTGCATCCTTCGAGGACTTCGCGCGTTGTTCGTCGGCGCCGATCCGGTTCGGAAGGCGGCTCTCGCAGGCGCCGTCGCGGCACTTGTGGGGCAATCCGTGGATGCCTTCGCCAACCCGGCCTGGGTCTACCCCGAGGTCTCAACCTTCTTCTGGATGGTGATGGGCACCGTATTGGCGCTCTCGCACTCGACGACTGCCGCGGAAGCGGCTGAGGCTACCGAGTACGCAGTCACCCACCCGCGCCGGCCCTTCACCTTCCTGGGGCGAGCGGCGCGGACCGCAGCGCTGGGTTGCGTGGCGCTCTGGATTGGGCAGGAGTTGCTGGAGATGGGCTCCCGCACCGACCGCGCCACCGGGCGCCAGGATGCCCAAGCTCGAACGACGGCGGTCCCATCGTACGGCTCGGACATCGATCATCTCGCTCTCGATTACCTCGGCGACGGCCTCTCTCCCGCCGCCACCCCCGCCCTGGGTTCCGGCGAGTTTACGGTGGGGCGGCCTGGCTCAGCGGCTCGATTCAAAATCTGGGCCGTGGCAGCCGGGGGGCGCGCCATCATGGATGTGACCGGCGAGGGCTCAGGTCGGCTGGATGTCCGAGTGGAGGGAGAGTTAGCGTCCCTCTTCCAGGGCGGGCTGCGTGGAACCGCACAGCTCACCTATCCGTTCATCATGCTGCCGCCCTCTCGCGGACGGCAGTTGCACGTGGTCTTCCGAATTCCCCCAACGCGCACGATGACGGGTGAACTCGTCGCGACCTACCGCTACGGACGAAACAATCGGGAAACTGCGGAAGCCCGCTACGTCCTCACCGTGCACCCCTGAATCAAAAAAAAACGGTCCCGGTGAGTGTTCACCGGGACCGCACGTTCCTTCAACACGCCCGGCTGGGGCCACTTCTATTCGACCGACTCCACAGCCGTCCAGGCTCCCTGCGCGGCGCTGGAAGCCACCGCAGCTTCGATGAACGCGATGCCGGCGGCGCCGTCGACGACATCCGGGTGAGGGAACGCCGCGGGCCCCGCCTCTCCGGCCTTTGCACGAAGCTGGAGCTGAATCGTCTTGTGCAGGTTGGCCAGCGCCTCGTGGAAGCCTTCCGGGTGACCGCTGGGAACCCGGATGTAAGGCTTCACGCTGTCCGGGAAGTAACCGTACTCCGCGCCCAAGCGGAATACTTTGACCGGCTCGCCGCCCCGCAGTACCTTGAGAGAGTTGTGATCTGTGATCGACCACTCGATGGTACCCTTCTCGCCGATCACACGGAACCCGTTGTCATTCTGGGCGCCGATGGTGACCTGCGAGGCCGAAATGGTCGCAATCGCGCCGTTGCACAATCGGGCAAACACTGTGAAGTCATCATCCAGAGCCCGACCCCCCACAAACGTGGTGAGGCGCCCGCTGACTTCCCGGGCCGTGAGTCCGCACACGAAGCGGATGAATTCATAGGCATGAGTGCCGATGTCCCCGCCGCAGCCCGACGCTCCCGACTTCGAGGGGTTCACTCGCCATTCTGCCTGCTGTACGCCGAGATCTTCCGTACGTCCAGCCAGCCAGCCCTGCGGATACCAGGTCTCCACCTTGCGGATGTTCCCGATGTCGCCGCCCCGAACCATCTCCCGGGCCAGCATCACCATGGGAAAACCGGTGTAGGTGTACGCCACGATGAACGGCAAACCGGCCGCACGAGTGGCGGCGACGAGGTCCCGAGACTCCTCCAGCGTGATCGTGAGCGGCTTCTCGCACAGCACGGCGATGCCGGCTTCCAGCGCGGCCTTCGCAATGGCATGGTGCGAGTCATTCGGTGTCACGATGGTGACGTAATCGATTCGCTCTCCTTCGGGGAGTTTGCTCTCCTCCGTAAACAGGGTTTGATAGTCCGGATAGCCGCGAGTGAAAAAGTGCTCACGGGCCGACTCGATGGAGCCTGCTGCAGAAGAGCGCAGGGCGCCCGCCGTGAGCTCGGCGGAGTTGTCCATCAGGATGGCGGTTCGGTGGGGGCCGCCGAAGAAGTTGCTGGGGCCGCCTCCGCCCACCATTCCGACTTTCAGCTTGCGTGACAGGGCCATATGTCGACGTTTCCTTCCAAACCAGCGGCGCTGCGAGTTCGCCTGCATCGCCAGGCGGGAACGAGTTCCATCCGATTCCCGCCGGGTCCTCCCTCACTATTTCGCGCGGGGCCGGCCGCTTCAGCGAAGCGACCCCTCCACCTTACAGTTCCCGCAAGAACTGAATCAGGTCTCCAAGCTCTTCCGCGCTTAACGTCGCGGCTTTCCCGTGCTTGCCCTGAGGGTCATGCTTGCTGAAGATCGAATCCAGTGTCGGCGCCCGGCCATCGTGGAGGTAGGGGTAGGTGTCGAATACGCCGTTGAGGTGGGGCACGTCCAGGTCCACACCTTCCGGGGTGGTGCCGATGAAGCCCTTCCGCTGTCCACCCCACTTCGGTCCGGTGTGGCACGTGCGGCACTCCGCCTTGCCCTCGAACAGCAACTTGCCGCGCAGGGCGGGCGCAGTCATCGTCTGATCGGCATTTCGGTACGGGTTTGGGCCGATCGTGAGCGACTGCACGAACTCGGTCAGCCTGAGCCGACGCTCTGGGGTGAGCGGCGGGCCCTGCAAGAGCTTGGCCACTTCGGTGCCGACAAACTCCTCGACATCCTTGTCATGGCCGGTCCACCGAAACGGCGCGGTGTCCGCGATCTCTCCACGCAGGCTCCGCACATTTCGGTTGGTCTCCTTCCCGAATGCATCGGGAACGTGGACAAACTTCCAGGAGATGCCGTCGGAGAGACCATCGGGATGGCACGAGTTGCAACTGAACTGACCGCCGCGAGTCTGTGTGGCGCTTACGAACAAGAACCGACCGATCAGATCTTTTTGAGGCTTTGTGGGCACGCCGAGGTCGACCCTTCGCGTCACCTTCTTGCCGGCAAGATCCACGACGGCAACGTCGTTCGAGAGGTGATTGGCCACCCACACTTCGGTCCCATCCGGCGAGAGCGCAAGTCCCCGAGGCTGCGCGCCGACCGCCTTCACGGTGACCGCATCCCCCTGGTACACCGGCAAGATCTGCAGGCTGTGGCCGCCCCCGCAGGTCATGTAGACGGTCCGGCCGTCCGCCGAGAAGACGACGGAGTCGGGCTCCGCGACATCGGCCCCGATCAGGTCGAGCCAGATGTTCTGATCGCCGTTGCGGCCCCCGTTGGGTCGCACGACAAACGCCTGATTCGACCAGACGCCCACCGGAGTTTCGGTCGCCCGCTCGTTCTGGGCGCGCTGTGCGATGGCATAGGCCCGGCGCCCATCCGGGAAGAGATCCAACCCCTTCAGATTCACAGCGGGCGTGGGACCGTCGCCAATTCGTCGGCCCGACGCGACTTCATAGAAGCCCACCGAGCCCTCGGAAAAGTTCCCCGAGGCCAGCACGCTGCCGTCGCGAGACAGTGCAAGCGCCCGCGGGCGACGCCCCGTGGGCCATCTCGCCGTGATCTCTCCGGTCGCGACGTTGACCACTGCGATCTGATCCAACTGGCTCACACTCACGAAGGCCGTGGACCCGTCTCGGGAGAGCACCACGTCATACGGCGCTCCCGGCAGGGCCGTGAGGCGGCGGCTCTGAGTTGCGAGCTGGATGAACGCCACCGAACCGGTGAGGCTGTTTGTCACCACCGCGGTCTTGCCGTCCGGCGTGATCGCCAGACCCGTCGGCTCCCCACCGCCGGTGGGGACGTGCGCGAGCACCTTCCCCGTGGCTCGCTCGATGACCCCCAGGGCACCCTCGTCGAACTCGGTGACATAAACCCGGGCGCCGTCCGGCGAGAAGGCGATCTCGTACGGCGCCCGCGTGCCGCGAGGGGCCGGGCGAACCGATGCAAAGGGGTCCGGCAATTCGTCTTGCGCCAGCGCGGCGAGAACCGGGAGTGCGGCAACAAGCAGCGCGAGAGACGCTGCGGCAGCGGAAAAACGCAGTTTGCTCATAGTTCGTCGTGGGCCAGGGGTTCCGTCCCGGTGAGTGGCGAGAAGGGCCGATCCGTCGCCGTCTGCTCCACCGACGGACGCTTCATCCACCATGATGATACGAGAATCATCGCGCCGCCCGCACGTTCGCGCTCGGCTGGAGAACTTGCCGTGTCCTCTCTCGCAAACAACTCGGAGACCGCTGTGTATCTGGAGTGGCTCGACGCCTGGCACGAGCGACTGTCGCCCGTTTCCCTGGTGGAAGACATTATTCGCGAAGCCGGCAACCCCGGCGCGGTGGGAGTTCTCCTCGTGGACCTGCTGGTGGGCTTTTGCTCGGAGGGCCCGCTCTCCAGCCCGAGGGTCGGGCGACTGACGCCGGGCGGGGCGGAACTGGTGCGAACGTGCCTGAAGGTGGGTATCCGCACGATTGGACATGCCGCCGACTCGCACTCGGCCCACGCCGCCGAGTTCGCGGCGTTCCCCCCACACTGCACCACGGGCTCTCCGGAGTCCGAACGAGCGGCGGAATTCGCAAATCTCGAGTTCCAGGGCGTTGTGACGTACCTCCCCAAGAACTGCATCGCGATCGGCCAGTCGCCCCACTTTCAACCCTGGCTCGACGCAAACTCTGAGGTAAGACACTGGATCGTCCTCGGAGATTGTACGGACTTCTGTGTCTACCAGGCCGCCATGCACCTGTTGACCGCGGGCTATCAGATCGATCAACCCAGGGTGGTGTGGCTCCCCGCGAACCTGATCGACACCTACGACCTGCCGACTCAAACAGCCCGCGAACTGGGCGCCTTCCCCCACCCCGGCGACTTCCACCATCGAGTGTTTCTCACTCATCTCGCCCTCAATGGCGCCCGGGTCGCGAGTGAAATCACGCCGTGAGGCGCAGTCCGGACTCGGGTGGCTATACTTTGCGAGTTGTTTCAAGCTCTGCCCATGCCGACGAGACGGAATGAGCGGCAGGTATCCAGGAGAGAGCGCCTCGCGGGCGCAAAGGTGTTCGATTGAAGCCCCGAATCGGAGTTACGAGCGGTTTGGCCGGTCCCGAATGGGGACCGGGAGGCACATCCTGGGATCCCTATGCGGATGCGGTCGCGGCAGCCGGAGGCGAACCGATCCATCTGGCGTCTTCCACGCGCGGACGGGAAGCCGAAGTGTTGAGTGACCTCCAGGGCATCCTGTTTACCGGAGGTCTGGACGTGCACCTCTCTAACTTCCGTGTCCGGGTCGATCTGGAAGGGCTCACGGTCGATGAGTACCAGGAGACCTATCGTATGGAGCCGGAGCCTCAACGCGACGCGTACGAGCTCCCGCTGCTGGATCTCGCGCTCCAGCGTGACCTCCCGATCCTGGGCATCTGCCGCGGCTGTCAACTCCTCAACGTGGGAATGGGCGGCGGTCTGATCCTCGACATTCCGCTTCAAACGGGTACCCGTTTGCGTCACGCCGCCTTTCCGCCGCCGGAACGCAAGAGCAGCGCGCACTCCCTTTCCATCGAGCCCGGCACCCTTCTCGCATCCTACCTGGACCCGCTGGTGGTGGACCGCTGCAACAGTCGCCACCACCAGGCAATTCCGAGCACTCCCGCGCCCGGGCTTCGAGTCTCCGCCATCTCGCCGGAGGATCGAATCGTCGAAGCGGTGGAAACACCCGAACGGAGATGGGTGATCGGAGTGCAGTGGCATCCCGAGCACCGCCTGGACCCCGAAGTACGCCGATTGTCCCGACCCCTCTTTACGGGCTTCGTTGAAGCCTGCACGTGATCCGCGCCCCCGGGCGTCAGGGCGCAGGGATGTTCCTGCCCTCAACCGAACGAAAGCCTGTTATGACTCGACCTGTTCCCACAGCCCTTCTCCTTCGCGAAGGAGATGACGTCGCCGTTGCGGTGCGTTCTCTCCGGGCCGGAGACACCATTGCGGTAGGCGGCAATGAAATTCGAATCCGTCAGGACATCCCTGCCGGTCACAAGATCGCGGTGCACTCCGTTCCTGAAGACGGAGCGGTGCACAAGTACGGTCAGATCATCGGCTTCGCTCGCTCCGGCATCGAAGCCGGAGACCACATCCACAGCCACAACCTGGGTGTGAAGCCGTTGACCCTGGAGTACGAGTACTCCACTGCCGTGCCCGAGGTGCAGTACTACCCCGAAGCCGAGAGGCGGACCTTTCAGGGTTTCAAGCGGCCCAACGGCAAGGTGGGGACCCGCAATTACCTGGCGGTCGTCTCAACGGTGAACTGCTCCGCATCGGTGACCCGGTTCATCGCGGAGCGCTTCCGCGGGGACGCCTTGAAGGCGTTTCCCAACGTGGACGGCGTCATCGGCATCAAGCACGGCACGGGCTGCGGCATGAACGTGGCGGGAGCCGACCTTCGGATGCTCGAACGGACCCTCGCGGGTCACGCTCGCCATGCGAATGTGGCCGGCTACATCCTGATGGGCCTCGGCTGCGAGACCAACCAGGCTTCCACCATGATTCAGAACACGGGACTGCTGTCGATCGGCACGCCCACGTCGAATCCTACCGTCGTCACGATTCAAGCCGAGGGCGGGGTTACGAAGGCCGTGGAGCGGGGGGTGCGGGAAATTGAAAAGCTGCTCCCGTACGCCAACAGCTTCACGCGAAGCACCCAGCCCATTTCCGAGATCTTCGTCGGCACGAACTGCGGCGGGTCGGACGGCAACTCCGGCATCACCGCCAATCCGGCTGTCGGCTGGATGACGGATGAGTTGGTGCGGAACGGCTCCACCTCCGTACTCGCCGAAACGACGGAGACCTACGGCGCGGAGCACCTGCTCAC
>SXGS01566864.1_pt1 | contig 20219 bp, 18 predicted proteins | sample 3174681 | NCBI WGS metagenome assembly SXGS01 (sample SAMN11356861, study PRJNA531348) | freshwater metagenome | isolation source: freshwater sample F1-80 | place: China: Fuxian Lake, Yuxi | collected 2017-12-25 | reverse complement strand
CCAGGTCGTTGGTGGGTTCGTCCAAAAGCAGCAAATTGCCGCCCTGCTTCAAGGTCAGCGCGAGGTTCAACCGGTTCCGCTCGCCGCCGGAAAGCACTCCGGCTTTTTTCTGCTGATCCGGGCCCTTGAACCCGAAGGCTGCGACATAGGCCCGGGACGGCATTTCGACATTGCCGACCTTGATGTAGTCCAAGCCGTCGGAAACCACTTCCCACAGAGTCTTGTCCGGATCGATTCCGCCCCGGCTCTGATCGACGTAGGAGATCTTGACCGAGTCACCGATCTTCAGCTCACCGCCGTCGAGCGGTTCGATGCCGGTGATGGTCTTGAACAAGGTGGTCTTGCCGACGCCGTTCGGACCGATCACACCGACGATGCCGTTGCGGGGCAAAGTGAAGGAGAGCCCGTCGATCAGCGTGCGCTCGCCGAAGCCCTTTTTCAGGTTGCTCGCTTCCAGCACCAGGCCGCCCAAGCGCGGGCCCGGCGGGATCTGGATTTCTTCGAAATCGAGTTTCCGGGTCCGGTCCGCCTCCGCGGCCATTTCTTCGTAGCGCGCCAGACGCGCTTTGGACTTGGTCTGCCGCCCTTTGGCGTTCGAGCGGACCCACTCGAGCTCTTCGCTCAATCGTTTGGCTTGTTTCGCGTCCTTCTTGCCTTGCACTTCGAGGCGCGCGCGCTTCTTCTCCAAGTAGGTGGAGTAGTTGCCTTCATAGGGGTACAGCTTTCCGCGATCGACCTCGGCGATCCATTCGGCCACGTGGTCCAGGAAGTAGCGATCGTGGGTGACCGCCAGGACTGCTCCCGGGTAGGCGGAGAGGTGCTGCTCCAGCCACAGCACGCTTTCGGCGTCCAAGTGGTTGGTCGGCTCATCGAGCAGCAGCAGGTCCGGCTTCTGCAGCAGCAACTTGCACAAAGCCACCCGTCGCCGCTCACCACCGGAGAGGACGGTCACATCGGCATCCGGCGGCGGGCAACGGAGCGCGTCCATGGCCTGTTCCAACTGGGAATCGAGGTCCCAGGCATCAGCCGCGTCGATGGCTTCCTGGAGTTTGCCCATTTCTTCGAGCAGGGCGTCGTAATCCGCGTCCGGATTGGCCATCTCTTCGGAAATCTGGTTGAACCGCTGGATCTTCTCGAAGATCTCGCCGACGCCTTCCTGGACATTGCCCAGAACCGTTTTCGCTTCGTTCAACGGCGGCTCCTGGAGCAGGATGCCTACCGTGTAACCCGGGCTGAGCCGGGCCTCGCCGTTGGACGGAGTGTCCAGACCGGCCATGATTTTGAGGATCGTGGACTTGCCGGCACCGTTGGGGCCGACGACTCCGATTTTGGCACCGGGGAAGAAGGACATGCTGACATCGTCGAGGATGACCTTGTCGCCCACCTCCTTGCGGGCCTTGGTCATAGTGTAAATGAATTCCGCCATGCCTCAAGGCTAGTGCTTGCACCCGGAGAACTCACATTCGCCGTTTCCTGCAGAGCTCAGCGCTGGTCCCCCACGAAGCACAATCCGGTGGGCAATACTGGCTGCACCGTCGTGGACACCGCGCCATTGCGGATCTCGCCGATCACGCAGCTCTTGTCCACTTTGACCGAACCTTGGACGGCTTCGACTTCGAGTCCGGTAGGCGTCTTCGAAATCGACACTTCCACCGCCGACGGCGTCGCCGCCAATCCTTGCAGCGCACTGCGGACCTGGTCCTGGCTGGGTTTCGGACTTTGCCCGGCCAGGGTGCCCAGCGCCGAGGTGACTTGCGCCAACATCAGATCAGCTGGACCGGGTGCGGCCGTCGACGTGCCGGAGCTGCTCGGCGAGCTGACCGCCGGAGTCTGCGTGTTGCCTGAGCATCCGGCCAGCAGAAGTACGCCGAGGAGGCCGGTTGCGATACCGCCGGCCAGCCGGGCACCAGGGGTTTTCTGTAGTCCGCTCACCTTTTCATTCTGCCATGCCGACCGGGTACGGCTTCCGCACTGCGGTTCGCCCCGAGGCGAGTACTGCGAGAACCCCGAACACCGCAGCGACGGCCAAGGCCGCGAACACCGGCCACAGCCCATCGGCGCCGGGTCCCATCGGCCGCAGCGAGTTGACGAAGCCGAACACCACGCCGATGATCGCCAGGGATGCCGCAGCGCCAATCGAATCGGCCATGGAAAGCGCCGAGCCGACCGCACCTTGCGCCCCCTCCGGCGCCTCGGCCAGGGTCAAGGTGCTGAGCCGGGGCAGGCCGAACCCCATACCTGCCCCGCCGAAGAACCAGATGACGATCAAGGTCGACGGCGGCCAAGCCAGAGCCGTGGCCAGCACGGCTGCGAGGATCGCGCCGCAGACCAATCCGGCACCGATCCGAACCGCCAAGCCGTGCGGCACCCGGGTGCTGGTGCGGGCTTGGACCTGCGAAGCCAGCCCCCAGGAAAGGGCGCTCACAGTCAAACTCAGCCCAGCCACTGCCGGGCTGAATCGGTAGTGGTCCACCAGTGCCAGAACCAAATAGACTTCGGTGCCCGAAAAGGCTGCGGAGAACATCCCGCGCAGCAAGACCATGCTCGGCAGGCCCCGCCTCGCGGTCAAGGTCCCGGCCGGGAGCAACGGCCGGACGGTCAGGACCACCCCCAGCAATCCGGCTGCCGCGATCAGCACGGCAAGCCCGCCGGCGAATTCGGCCGCAGCACCCAAAACCAGCATTGCGAGCGCGGCGAGCACTGCCCATACCGCCCGTTTGACCCACGGCGCGGGCGGTGCCGAGGAAACTTGCGGACCGGACGACAACGTCTTCTGCGTCTTCAAACCGGGCAGCATCAACATGAGCACCAGGGGCAAAAGCAGGAACACCGCGAGGAAGACCCACCGCCAATGGAACTGTTCGGCGATCATCCCCGCGATGAACGGTCCCACGACTGCCGGCAGAGCCCAAGCTGCTGCGAAAACCGCGAACACCTTCGGCAGCAGCGCGCTCGGGTAGATTCGGGCGACCAGTACGTAGATCACCACGCTCAGCGCGCCGCCGCCGATGCCCTGGACGGCCCGGGCCAAGACCAGCATCGGCATGCTCTGCGCCAGCCCGGCCAAGAGCAGGCCCACGGCGAAGACCAGCAACGCGGCGAACAACGGATGCCGCGGACCTCGTCGGTCCGCCCATGATCCGGCAAGCACCATCCCGATCAACCCGGCCGCGAAAACCATTCCGAAAGCCAAGCCGTACAAAGCTTCTCCGCCGAGATCCCGGCTCACCGCCGGCATCACCGTGGTCACCGCCAAGGATTCGAACGCGGGGAGCAGGATCAACGATCCCATGCCCAAGGTGGTCAGCAGATACCTCGGTGCCCAGATCGACGTCTGGTCGGCGTCCACTGCCTTTGCGGCCGCTTCGTCAACATTCACCCCACCAACCTAGAACCTCAACTGCGATTGAGGTCAATGGCATGGCCTCGAAGCTTGCAGCTCCGGCGAACTCACTGCTGGCCCGACCGTCGGTCCCGTCCCGGCGCAGCAGGCCGCGGCTGCCCTTGGAATCTCTTGACGTGGCTCTCCCGGACCCGAATAATCGATGGTCATGAGCGAGGATGAGCCGAGTTTTCCAGAAAGAAGCCCGGTTGCTGTCGATATCCAGCTTGCCCGTCGGCTCATCGACACCCAGTTCCCCGAGTGGGCCGGGTTGCCCCTCCGGGCGGTCGAAATCAACGGTTGGGACAATCGGACCTTTCGGCTCGGTGCACAGTTGACGGTCCGCTTGCCAAGTGGTCAGTGGTACGCGCTTCAGGTTGCCAAAGAACAACAATGGCTCCCCCGGTTGGCTCCCGAGTTGCCGTTGCCGATTCCTGAGCCGGTGGCCGAAGAAATACCCGGGCAAAGCTACCCTTACCCCTGGTCGGTGTATCGCTGGATCGATGGCCGCGTCGCCCACGAAACCGGAATCTCGGACTTCTCCGAGTTCGCGACCGCCTTGGCTCGATTCCTGAAGGCATTGCATCGAATCGATCCGAGCGGCGGGCCGGCACCGGGAAAGCACAATTGGCATCGGGGCGCGGCCCCTTCCGTTTACGCGGCGGAGACGATCGACGCCATTGACGCGTTGGGCAGCGAAATCCCTGGTGACGCGGTCCGAAGAATCTGGGATCACGCGGTCGATTCGCGGTGGCAGGGCGATCCGGTCTGGTTCCATGGCGACGTGGCCACCGGCAATCTGCTGACCCGCGATGGCAGTCTGTCAGCGGTCATCGATTTCGGCAGTTCCGGTGTCGGCGACCCTGCCTGCGACTTGGCCATCGCCTGGACATTCTTCGACCGAGCGGCCCGTGATGCGTTCCGTGCGGCGCTCGGCGTCGACCAGGCAACTTGGTCCCGCGGACGTGGATGGGCACTGTGGAAAGCTTTGATCAGCTTGGTGGACGCGCTGGAACACAATCCTGGCGCAGCCGCCGGACCGCGACGCGATCTCCGCCGGCTGCTCGACGACTTCGGCGCGTCCGACTGAGTCCCAGCTTTTCTGACCCGGCCCCTTCGCCGCCGGCCACAGCGGACGATGAAGCGGTCGGGGCTTCAGAAGACGCCCAACCGCCCAGCCCAGGACAGAAAGCTCTGCCAGCGCAGTCTGGCCAGTTTGGTCTCAATACGGCGCATGCACCGGCGACTCGACATCCTCGGCACCCTCCTCTGCCTGCTCCGGCTCCGAATCCCGGTCATCCCGGTCCACGGGTTCGCCGCTGGAATCCGCTTGGGACAACAGAGTCCCGGATGGCGGATCAGCAGCCGCGCCGCCGCTGGAATCCCCCGGCTGCCCCGATGGTCCAGAAGATTCAGAGGGCTCAGAGGGCTCAGAGGGCTCAGAGGGCTCAGAGGATTCTGCCGAAATCTGACTTGTCTGCACCGCACGGCGGAACTTCGCGGTGCCCCACACCAAGTCATGGCCGACCGCATCTGCATCGATTTCCGGCGCGATGCCACGCCGTCCGTCGTCCTTGCTCCACTGCCGCAACTTCAGTTTTCCGGTCACAATGACCCGCTCGCCTTTGCTGATGCTGGCTGAAGCGTTCTGCGCGAGCGCACGGAACATCGATACCGAATACCAGTTCGTCGCCGCATCGATCCACTGGTTCCGGCCTCGGTCGAACCGCCGTTCGGTGGAACCCAATCGAAAATTCGCCACCGGAAGCCCGGATTCAGTCAGCGTCATCTTGACTTCGCTGGCTACGAAGCCCCGGACTGTCACAACATCGCTCATGGTGTTTGCCCCTTCCGCCCATCATTTGATTCGCCCGCCCATCTGGAGCGGTGTGCCAAGTCTGGCGGCAGACGCGGGCGGCAACCAGTCCCAGGTTCCGGGAAGTGGGGAAACTCCGGCTTTCTATCCCCTGTGGAGGATAAGTCGAGTCTTTCTCGCTGGATTCGGTACAGTAGTCACGGTGCTTTCGCCCGGTGAAAGCGCCCAGCCCCGGTAGCTCAGCGGATAGAGCAGGAGCCTTCTAATCTCTTGGTCGCGGGTTCGATTCCCGCCTGGGGCACAGCGCTTCGCGCCTGGCTTGCCGAAGCCGGTAGATCGGCAGGCCAGGCGTTCCCGGTCTTGCCGCAGTTTCTAGCATCCCTAGGAGTATCCATGGGGCCATGGGGCCTACCGCTGTCGATCATCGCCCTGCTGATCTTGGTCAGTTGCGTCGTGCGATTCTCCCGCAACTTGTCCTACCGGATGGTGGGCATCATGACCGGCCTCCTCCTGATCGCCATCTGCCTGCTGGTGAATACCGACGGCGTCTATCAGGGTTTCGATCAGCTAATGGGCGGGGCCAATCATGCCTATTTGCTGGTGCAGCTGACCTTCCTCTTCGGTTTGTTCTTCGTGAAGAACGCCTTTCTGCCCGATCCCGAAAAGCTCGCGGCCGGCTCCCGATTCCCGGTTGCCGCCGTAGAACTCGGCGTCGCCGTGGTTTTCGGAACAGCGGTCACGGTACTCTTCTTCCTTTCCGATCTTCCGGTGACCGACTTCCGGGTGGAGTCCTACCGGCTGCAGCCGGCGGTCATCGGTTTCACGCAATTGATCAACATCTACATCGGCGTGAGCAGCTACCAATTGGCGGCCCGGACGCTGCGGTTGAGCCGCGGGCTCAGTGGCGCCCGCCGCGTCTGGTACGCCGTCATGTCGTTCGGATTCCTGATTGCCTGCATCGCGGTCATCGAACGTCTGGTCGCAGCGCTCAGCTCGCTGTCCACCGGTCAGCTGCCGGCACCCGTCTACCAGACCGTAGACGGGATCTTCGTGCTCCTGGCACTGCTGCTGTGCACCACTGCGGCACTCGGTCTGGCCCTGGCGCACCGAAGCCGGCGCCGAACCGGGCAGAGCGCAGAACGCGACGAACTGTTCTAACCGGGATGCCCTTCCGCACCGGGCGGAGAACCGGCCGAAAAACGCTTCCTTCTTGGCGCTCCGGCTAGCACAATGAACACATGCCTTTTCCGAAACCATGGCTCAGTCCTGAGCTCGTTTCTGCCGGCCGCGCGCCAATGCACGCGCTGGAGCACCCGGAGCAATTGCTGCTCGACGGCCTCTGGGACTTCGAATTGCTGGACTCCCCCGAGGCCGAGCCGACCGGACAGTGGCGCCAGATCCGAGTCCCCGGGGCCTGGACCATGCAGGGCACCGCCGACCTGCCGCAGTACACCAATATCCAGATGCCATTCCCGCAGAGTCCACCAGAAGTTCCGGCGAAGAACCCCACCGGACGCTACCGGAAAAACTTCACCGTGCCGGAAGCCTGGCGCGGACAACGCCTCGTGCTGCATGTCGGAGCCGCGGAAAGCGTGCTCCTGGTCAGTGTGAACGGGCAGCAGGTCGGCTTCAGCAAGGACAGCCATTTGGCTGCCGAGTTCGAGCTCGACGGGCTGCTGAACGACGGCGAGAACGAACTCCTGCTCACCGTGGTGAAGTTTTCGGACGCCAGCTTCATCGAAGACCAAGACCAGTGGTGGCATGGCGGGTTGACCCGGAGCGTTTACCTCTACCGGACGCCGCCCAATTATCTGCAAGATGTGGCCGCGGTCGCCGACTTCGACCCGCTGACCGGCGACGGCACTTTGGAGCTGACCGTCACGGTAGCCGGCACCGACGCCCAGCTGCCGGACGGCTACCGGGTTCGCGCGACTTTGGCAGACCAGGCGCCGGTCGAAGCAGAGCTGCCGTCGCAGCAGCGGAAGGGCTTTGTCCTGGATCCGGAAACCGTCCCGGACGCAGCCCTCGGCGACCTGGACTTGCCCGCTGCCGTCTACTTGTCGGCAGCCGGCATCGAGTTGGATGAACAAGTCGAGGAATTGGTCCAGGGCTACCACCGGGCGACCTGGCGGAAACCCGGCGAAGTCCAGCTCCGGATCCAGCCCGGCCAGGTACAACCCTGGTCCGCCGAGCTGCCGCAGCTCTACCGGCTACTGGTACAGCTGATCGATCCCGAAGGCCGGCTGACCGATGAAACCCGGATCGACGTCGGCTTCCGCCGGGTAGTGGTCCGTGGCCGGGATTTGCTGGTCAACGGGCAGCGGGTCTGGATTCAGGGCGTCAACCGGCACGACTTCGACCCGCATACCGGTCGGACCCTGGACCGGGAACAGCTGCACCAGCAATTGGCCCAACTCAAGCGTTTCAACATCAATGCCATCCGCACCTCGCATTATCCGAATGATCCGGTGTTCCTCGAGTTGACCGACCGCTTCGGTTTTTACGTCATCGATGAAGCCAATATCGAATCCCATGACTGGGCCAGAAGCATCTGCGACAACCCGCGGTACCTGGGCGCCTTCGTCGACCGGGTCTCCCGGATGATCTTGCGGGACAAGAACCACCCGAGCGTGATCATCTGGTCGCTCGGCAATGAAAGCGGCAGCGGAGCCAATCACGACGCCGCCGCAGGCTGGGCGCGCGGCTACGATCCGCACCGTCCCTTGCACTACGAGGGCGCGATCAATGCGGACTGGCATTCCGGCCACCGGCAGACGGACATCGTGGCTCCGATGTATCCGCCGATCCAAGCCATCGTCGCCTATGCGCAGCATCCGGCGGCCGATCGGCCGCTGATCATGTGCGAGTACCAGCACGCGATGGGCAACTCGAATGGTTCGCTCGACGATTATTGGCGGGCGATCCGCTCGACGCCGGGGCTGCAGGGCGGTTTCATCTGGGAATTGTGGGACCACGGCCTCGATCCGGAGGCCACGGGGCAATACCGTTATGGCGGAGATTTCGGCGACACGCCGAACGACGGCAACTTCTGCATCGACGGTCTGCTGTTCCCCGACGGCACACCGCACCCCGCGATGTACGAAGTACGCCGGATCTTCAGTCCGGTCGAGTTCGAATCAACCGCCAACGATCTGCGCCGTGGAGTCCTGCGTCTGCGCAATATGCAGCACTTCGCCGACCTCACCGGGTTGGCATTCAGCGCATGCCTGGTGCGGGTCGACGGCGAAGGCGATCCGCTGGCCCTGGCCGCGGCAGCCGGCCCGGGCGGGATTGCCGACGTCGTGCTACCCGATTCCTGGACCGAAGCCTTCGGTTCAGCGCAGACGATCGGCCTGCGGCTGACCGTCTGCACCGCCGGGGATCGGCTCTGGGCCGCTGCCGGGACGGAACTCGCGCAACTCCAGCTCACCGTCTGCGAACCAGCCTCCGTGGTCGCCTCCGGCGGGCCGGGCCAAGCGCTCGATCTGGATGCCGAGGGCCTGCTGCGCCATCCTTTGCTCAGCTCTGCACCGGTGTTGAATTTCTGGCGGGCCCCGACCGACAATGACCGGCTACGCTTCGGCGGCGAGGCCTTCGGCGGCAGCGGCCTCGACGCGGTGCAACGCGATCTGGAACAAGTCCGGTGGTCGGCCGACCGTTCGGCAGCCGTCGTCTCCAGCAGCTACCGGACCAGTACCGGATTCACGATTCGGCATCGGCAAGAAATCCGGAGCCTGCTCGACGGCGGAGTGGCAATTGAGGAAACCGTCGAGATCCCGGGCGGGCTCGAGGACCTTCCCCGGGTCGGAATCATGCTTGCGCTGGTGCCGGGCTTCGAATACGTCGAATGGCTCGGCGAAGGACCGCATGAGTCGTACCCGGACCGCCGGGCTGCGGCGATGCCTGGCCGTTGGCGCTCCAGCGTGGCCGGACTCCAGGTGCCCTACCTTCGACCGCAGGAGAACGGTGGCCGCGGCCGGGTCCATGAACTCGATCTGAGCGCTGGCGAAACTTCGCTCCAGTTGCGCTTCGACCGTGGCATGCAGTTTTCCGCGGCGCATTTCCGGACCGAGGATTTGGTGCAGACCCGGCACAGCTGGGAGCTGGCTGCCCGGCCCGAAACCTTCGTGTACCTCGACGTCGTGCACCGCGGCCTGGGAACCGCATCGGTCGGGCCCGATGTCTTGCCGGAATACCGGATACCCTCCGGAACCTACAGCTGGGCTTGGTCGATCAGGTGAGCGGGCTGCTGCCCCGAGAATTGTCGGAAGTCCGCGCGGTCCTGGCCGGCCTTCCCGGGCTGCGGATCCACTCGGTCGTCCTAGCCCCGGAGAGCCGCGAATATGCTGCCTGCCAGTTCCGGGTCGGCAGCCGGTCCGCGCAATTCCGGGCTGCCAAGAACACCCCGGAAAAGGCCGGACTCTTCGTGACCCTTTGGCAACGTTCCGCGGATGGTCCGATCCGGCCGTTCGACGCGGATGACGACGCCGAGCTGTTTCTGATCCGGGCACGGACCGGCGGCTCGCGGGGGCATTTCGTGTTCCGCAAGGAAGTGCTCATCGAGCGCGGCATCGTTTCGCAGTCCGGAATCGGCGGCAAACGCGGATTCCGGGTCTACCCGCCCTGGTGCTCCGGCTTGAATGCCCAGGCCCGCAGAACCCAGCTCTGGCAATCAGCGTGCTTCCTCTTCGACGACGCCAGCCCCGCCCAGATCGAAGGTCATTATGCCTGCTGACCGAACAATGATCACGGCGATCCGGCAAGAGCTGGCGCAGCTCGCCGATCCCGAACGGGCGGCCGGCATGGCCGCTTATATGAAGTCCAGCATGCCCTACCGCGGGGTACCGCTGCCTGCGGTCCGGAAAGTCGTGGCCGCCGCAGCCAAGGCGTTTCCGCCCGCCGACGCCGAAGACCTCCGGGACGCCGCGACCGAGCTCTGGCGCTCCGCCGAGTTCCGCGAAGAGCGCTATGCGGCCGCAGCATTGTGCAGCAGCAAACTGGCCCGCGGCGACCTCCGCTTCCTGCCGTTCTATTGCGAGATCGTCAGCTCCGGAGCTTGGTGGGACCACGTCGACGACGTGGCGCACCGGATAGCCGAACTCTTGGCGGCGCACCCGGACTCGATGAAACCGCAGATCATGCGCTGGAGCAAGGATCCGGACTTTTGGTTCCGCCGGCTCGCGATCATCAGCCAGCTCCAAGCCAAAGCCAAAACCGACCCAGATTTGCTCAGTGCCACCATCGGAGCCAATCTGGCCGATCCGGAGTTCTTCATCCGCAAAGCCATCGGCTGGGCTCTGCGGGACTATGCGAAGACGAATCCGGACTGGGTGAAGGCCTTCGTCACCGAGCACATCGCGGAGTTGAGTCCGTTGTCGCGTCGCGAGGCGCTCAAGCACTTGGCCTAGCGGCGGTTAGGATGAACACGATCATTTCACCGGATCCTCGGGCCGGTGATCGTGAGCCGAGCAGAAAGCACCGCCTTGTCGACAGCCCCCTCCAGCACCCTCGCCAGCAGATTCCACCGGCCGCGCAGCCTCTGGTTGAGCTTCGCGGTGCTGCACCTGCTGATCCTCGGCCTGCTCATGCCGCTGATCCTATCCGGCCAGGTGCTCAGTGATATCAGCTTCTACCGGCAATGGGCCTTCGACGGAATCGACCATGGCCTGTGGCGCGGCATATCCGTCGAATGGGTCTATCCGGTTGGTGCCCTGCTGCCGATCGTCCTGGCTGCCGGCTTCGGTGGTTTCCTGTACCAACTCGGCTGGTTCGTACTCTTCACGATCCTGAACTTCATCGGCGTCTGGTTCCTCACCCGGTCCAGATCGGAACCGGGCTACTACGCCGCCTACTGGTGGATGGGCGCCACGGCCATCCTCGGTACCGTTGCGGTCGGCCGAATCGACGGGATGACCGCTCCCATGGTGATCGTCGGCCTGCTTCTGCTCACCGCCCGGCCCTACCTCGCCGCGGCGATCCTCAGCCTGGCCACCTGGATCAAGGTCTGGCCGGCCGCGGTGCTGTTCGCGATCGTGGTGGCGAGCAGACAACGGCTCAAGGTGATCGTGTCCGGTCTGCTGGTCACTGCCGTCGTCGTCGCGGTCGTCTTGGCCGGCGGCGGGGCCAGATTCCTGCTCGGTTTCCTCAACGCCCAAGGCGGACGGGGTATGCAGCTCGAGGCACCCTTCACCACACCTGGCTTGTGGCAAGCGATCTTCCAACAGAACGGCGCCTACGTTTTCGAAGACACCGTGATCAACACCCGGGAAGTCCGGGGCGGCATGAGTGAAGCCGTGGGCTCAGTGATGAATCCGTTGCTGGCCATCGCCGCGATAGTGATCGTGGTGCTGTTGCTCTGGGCTTTGCGCCGGGGTGCGGACGTCCAGAATCTGATCATCGCCGGCTCGCTGGCCCTGGTCGCTTCGTTCATCGTTTTCAACAAGGTCGGCTCGCCGCAGTTCCAGCTCTGGCTTGCCGCCATCGTCGCGGTCGGGCTGTTCTACGCCAAGGAGCAATGGCGCTTCCCCGGCTATCTGATGCTCGCGATCGCAGTTTTGACCACGCTGGTTTATCCGATTTTCTACGTTCAACTCTACGAATTGAACCCGTGGATCGCAGTCATCCTCTCGCTGCGCAACCTGGCCGTCGTAGTGCTGCTCGGCTGGGCGATCCGTGAAGTGGTCCGGCTGGCCCGTGGCTCCGGTGCCGCGCAGCGTGCGCAGCCGCCGCTGGGCTGATTTCCGAAAGCACGCGGCCAGATCCGGGAGGAACGCAGAACATGGCAATCAGCTTGACCACACCTGATGTCGACGACCTTGCCGGGGTGGTCGAGGTGCTGCGCGGCTGGCAAGCCGACGGCCTACCGATGCAGCTGCATCCGGGCGATCTGGGCTGGTTCATGCGGTTCGGCGCGGCGGCGACCGCGGCGGCCACCCGGCTCTGGCAGCAAGACGGCAAGATCCAGGGCATTGGATTGCTCGACGGCGTCGCCCTGGTCCGGTTGACTCTGGCTCCGGATGCCTGGTCGGACCAGTCTCTGGCGCAGAAGATGGCCGACGATCTCACCGACCCGGGACAAGGGCTGCTGCCGACCGGCGAAGGCTCCGTGGAAGCGCCGGCCGGAGCACCGCTGTTGGCCCGATTGTCAGCGGCAGGCTGGCACCCGGCCGAGCCATGGACTCCGCTGCGGCGCGGGCTCGCCGAGCCGGTTCCGGAACCCGGGATCCGGGTCGAGACCGTCGGACCGGAGAACGCACACCGCTACGCCGACGTGCTACGCGCGGCCTTCGATAAATCCAGTTTCACAGAATCGCGCTGGCACGCCATGGCGGCAGAACCCGCCTACCGGAATGCCCGCTCCTTGCTCGGCTACGATGGCCGGGGAAATCCGGTGGCCGTGGCCACCGTATGGTCCGCAGGACCGGGCAAGCCGGGCCTGTTGGAACCGATGGGTGTTTCCGCGGACTTTCGCGGCCAGGGTCATGGCAGGGCAATTACGCTAGCCGCCGCAGCCGCACTCCGGGAACTCGGCGCCTCGAGCGCGCTGGTTTGCACACCGAGTTCCAACTCCGGCGGGGTTGCGACCTATGCCGCCGCGGGCTTCCAGGAACTCCCGCAGCGATCGGACTGGACCCGCGGTCCGCGCCGGGACCCTAAATGACGTCCCGGATCTGCTGATCCTGCAAGAAGAGCTTCCGGGTCTTGCGATCCACCAGCACGATGTACAGGGCGAACCCCAGCCCGATCAACGCTGCCGCGATCCGGGCATTGTCCAGACTCAGCCAGGCGTCACGCTGCTGCAGATAGGGGTAGACGTTCAGTTGGTCCGAAATCGCGTAGATCATGAAGAAGGACAGGATGAAGTACAGCGATTTCACCTGCCAATCGTTCCGGATCCCGGTCACCGCGAATAGTGGAATCAGCCAGACGACGTACCAGGACTGAATCATCGGAGCGAGCAGTACCACAGCGGCAAAAGCCAGCGCCATTCTTCGGATGATCCGTTCATAGGTGCCGCGGAACATCAGCCACGCCACCAAACCGATCGCCACGACCTTGGCCACGTTCCAGATTCCGTGCGCAATCCCCCAGCCGTCCCAGCCGAAAGCTCCGGCCACGGTGGCCACGGTGAGCCCGATGGCACCCACCGGGGCGTACCAGATCCACACGCTGCCCGGGGCGGAAAGGCCGTTGATCCAGCCGAAGCCGAATCCGTTGATCCAGCCCATCAAAGCCATCAATCCCAAGGAAAGCGCAGCAGTCAAGCCCCAGAAGAGGAACTTCCTCGACCAGCCGGCTTTTTTGCCCGCCCACAGCAATCCGGCGAACGGCAGCAGAATCACGGTGATCGGCTTCACGGCAATCGACAGCGTGATCAAAACCACGCCGAGGAAGCCGCGTTTGGTGGCGCAGTAGTACAGGCCTGCGACCGCCAGACCAATCATCAACGCATCGTTGTGCACGGCGGCGATGAAGTTGACCAGCAACAACGGATTGGCCACGCTGAGCCAGAGCGCCCGATGCGGATTGACGCCGTGCAGGACCGCGAGCCGGGGCACATAGATCATGCAGAGCACGATGCCGAACACCGAGGTCAATCGGAACAGGAAAACCGACAGTTCTGGGCTCCCGGCACTGATCTCGACTACGGCTTGCTCAATCCAGAGGAAAACCGGGCCGTAGGGCGTCGGTGCCTCTGCCCAGAGCTTGTCGGCCCCCAATCCGAACCAGTTCGACACCGAGGAGATCCCGTTCAAATACGGGTCCACTCCGGCCTGCACCAGTCGGCCCTGGGCGATGTAGGCATACACGTCGCGGCTGAACAGCGGGATCGCGAACATCATCGGCAGGCCCCAGAGCACGATCGCCTGTTTGACGATCCGGCCCGACGCCGGCGGCCACCCTTTGGCGCGCTGGCCCAGTCTGAGCCAGGCCCGGACCAACAGCATCCCGCCGATCGCCAGGCTGCTGATCGACAACGCGGCACCGATCGGCTCCACCCGCATCCAGGTGAAAACCGGGTTGCGCCAAAGCACCGAGGAGGTGCCCACCCAACCGATGCCGACCGATCCGAACAAGAGGAGCAAGGAGCCGATCAACCCCGCGATCAGCGGAACCCAGGCATCATGGAGCCCATGGTCGGAGCCGGATTCCTCGGATTTTCCGGCCCGGCCGGATCCGGTCATCGGCGCATTGAGTTCTGCGCCGCGGCCATCCGGGCTCGGTTGCGATGCAGTCTCCGGGCGCTCCCCTACACCGGCGGTCGACTCAGGCGTTGTCATAGGGCAGATTCCGATCTTGCTTTTCCCGGGCCGCAGCAGTCAGCGATGCCGGCGGCGATGAAGCTTCGTCCATTTTAGACCGGATGGCGGCAACTCGCTCGCCGCAACACCGGAGGCGAGCGCACTGCAGCCGAAAGACCTCGGCGGAACGGGCCCGGCAGAGTACATTAGTCCAGTGTCTATTTCTTCTGAACGTATTGTCTGGATCGACTGTGAGATGACCGGCCTGGATTTGGCCGCCGACGCCCTCATCGAAGTCGCGGTCCTGGTCACCGATTCCGATCTGAACGTGCTCGGCGAGGGCGTCGACGTCGTGATCAAACCGGCGGACGCCGCATTGGCCCAAATGAACGACTTCGTGCGCGACATGCATACCGCTTCGAAACTTTTGGCTGAGCTGCCGCACGGCACCACTATGGAAGCCGCCGAGGCCGAGGTCCTCGAATACATCAAGAAGTTCGTGCCGGAACCGGGCAAGGCGCAGCTCGGCGGAAACTCGGTAGGCACCGACCGGATGTTCCTGGCCCGCGACATGCCCGCTGTGGTGGAGCACCTGCACTACCGGGTGGTCGACGTTTCCACGATCAAGGAACTCGCCCGCCGCTGGTATCCGCGGGCTTACTTCCAATCCCCTGCCAAGCACGGCGGGCACCGGGCATTGGGCGACATCGTGGATTCGATCAACGAACTGCGTTACTACCGCGAGGCGGTTTTCGTGCCTGCTCCGGGCCCGGATACCGCCACCGCGCAACGAATTTCCAAAAAAATCGGCGCGCCGGAGGCCGATGAGGTCGCGAGCACCCCTTCGGACCCTGTAGAGTAGTTACCGCTGCAAAACGCACTTGGTGGGATTAGCTCAGTTGGCAGAGCGCCTGGTTGTGGTCCAGGAGGTCGCGGGTTCAACCCCCGTATCTCACCCCAAGTAATGCGGATGAGGGCTGTATCGGAGGATTCCGGAACAGCCCTCATTCGTGTATTACGGTAGTTTCAGATCTTCGCCCGAGGGTCGGCGGCAGCGCTGAATTCGTTGCGACGATCCCGGGCGCAGTCTCCCGGGCGACCCAGTTCGAAAGGCCAGAACGCAATGACCGTGCACCCGATCGTCATCAAAGGCGAACCCGTCTTGCACCGCCGCGCCAAAGAGGTCGAGACCTTCGACGATGATTTGCGCACCTTGGTGGCGGATATGCATGAAACCAATCGGGTGGCCAACGGCGCCGGGCTGGCCGCCCCGCAGATCGGCCTCGGCTTGCGGATCTTCGTCTATGCCATGGAGAACGACGACGGCGTTCCGGCACAGGGCGTTCTGGTCAACCCGAGCCTGGTCTTGGGCAAGGTCTCCGGAAACGCTCCGGATCCGGACGATGAAGCTGAAGGCTGCCTTTCCGTTCCCGGTGAACATTTCCCGCTCAAACGCGCTGAATGGGTGCGGGTCAGCGGCTTCGACGAGTTCGGCCAAGCCCTCGAATTCGAGGCAACGGGCTGGTTCGCCCGTTGCATGCAGCATGAATACGACCATCTGGACGGCAAGCTGTACGTTGACCGCCTGGTGGACCGGTATCAGCGCAAGGCCCGGCGGGTCGCCAAAGACCACGGCTGGGGCGTCCCGGGGCTCAGCTGGATGCCCGGCGTGGACCCCGACCCGTTCGGCCATTGATGGACACCGCGGAGCTGCTCGATTGGGCGGACATCCAGGCCTCCGATCGTGCGGAGGCCGGTTCGTTGCTGGCGGCCGAACCCGGCCCGCAGGTTCAGGCTGCACTGCGCATACTGCGCCGGCGTTGGATGGAGATCGGCGCGCCGCCGCCAGCTCCCGGGATCGATGAACTCGCCTGGTTGCACGCCCTGCTGCGATTCATCCCGGAGCAGCTCGAAGGTTACCGGGGCCGCGGGGTTCCGGAGGCTGTGGCCCGGGCTACGCTCGCCGACATCGGGCGGCACGTGGCGATTTCCCGGACCACGAATGGGCATTTCGGACTGGAGACCTGGAAGTGGCTCACCGAACAGGCCAGCGGAACGTTGTTCCAGCTCGGGCGGTTGCATTTCCACCTGATTCCCGGACCGGCAGGCATCCCGGGTTTGCGCGCCGGGGAAAAGGTCCTCGGGATGCACATCCCCGAGGCCGGCCCGCTCCTGCCCGGGTTGGTTCAGGAATCCTTGGCAGGTGCGGTGCAGTTCTTCGGCGAGTGCTTCCCGGAACACCCGGTCCGGTTCGGGCATTGCCATTCATGGCTGTTGGACCCGTATCTGGCCCAGCAGCTGCCGTCCGATTCGAATATCGTCGCTTTCGCCAACCGCTTCACCCGGTTCGGCGAATTGTTCGACGCTCCCGGTGACGCGGTCTACTTCACCTTCCGGACCCGGGACATGACGAAACTGGCCGGACTCCCCCGAGAATCCCGGCTGCAACAAGTGGTCCTCGAACGGATTGACGCGGGCGGCTCCTGGCAAGCCGCCCAGGGTTACCTCAATTTGCCCGAGGTCAGTTCTCCCTGATCACCCGCTGGAGGTCCTCGGAACAGATCTCCCGCAAGTGCTCGAACTGCCGGTACCGCTCCTGGCTGATGGCACCGGACTTCACATCCGACTCGGCTTGTTTCAATTGCCGATCGGCCTCGTCCAGATTGCGTTGGGCGAGTTCCACTGGGTTAACGATTTCATTCATGGCATCATGATCACCCGATCCGTTGTGCAATTCCAGTATTTTCGGCGCACTCGAGCTGTGTCCACAGGCTGTTCCGGGACTCTGGCGAATCAGAGGCCTGAAGCCAGACTCGGCTCCATCATGCAGCCGCCGAGGACTTCTGCCATGGCCCGTTTCTCCGCCTCGGTGACCCACAAGCCATAAGCCGCTTTGACCGAAACCTGACGTGCCACATAACCGCAGCGGTAACCCTGGTTCGGCGGCAGCCAGCCAGCCGCATCGGCGTCGGACTTTTTGACGTTCGCTGGGCCATCGACCGCAATCAGGTTGAGCGGATCGTTGGCGAAGGCCAGGCGCTGTCCCGGTTGCAGCGACTGTGCACCTTTCTGCCAAGCGTCCGAAAGCGCCACCACGTGGTCTATTTGCACCGCACCGGAGGTTTCCGGGCCTCTGCGGAAGTCGATCTGCCGACCGGTGTACGGATCCAAGAGGCTGCCTGCCGCCACTAGGCAGCCGGACCCGGGTTGCACGGTGACTCCGCGCAGATCCCGGCGCAACACGTCGTTGCGGGTATCGCAACCATTGCCGTCGACGTCGCTCCAGGCGGAGCCGAATTTGTCCCTGCCGTATCCGGTCCTCGGCACGGGGGCTTTGACTTCGAGCGATTCCAGCAAAGCCGCCGCCGTGGTCTGGCGGAATCGTGTGACCGGACCGGGAGTATTGGCATCGGCGGGTTCGGCGATGATTTCGGCACCGAGTGCGATCCGCCAATGCTGCGAGCGGTGCAGCAGCGCCGCAGCATTGAATCCGGCACCGAGGAGGAAGGCCATGACCAGCACCGCGCCCGGCCATACCCGGAATGCCCTGCCGTTTTTATGCCTGCCCATTTTCGGGATCATGCAGCGAATCTAGGCTCCGGCACCCACGAAATTGCGCCAAGCCGCCGAATCCGCCGCTGAATGTGGACAACTCGCCTGGGTTTCCAGCCATACGCTCCCAGCCGGAGCCTAGACTGGCCGAATGGCCCATCCAGCAGTGCGGATCGAACAGGCAGTCGCCGCCTACGGCTATGACGCCGTAGTCGATTCGATGCTGAACCTGCTCGACGGCGAGCTGCCCGGGCTCGGCCTGGCTGTCTTCGGCGGCTCGCAGGGGAAGGGATGGAAACCGTACTGGTTGCCGGTTTGGGGTGCCCGGTGCGGGTTGTATCTCTGGCGTGAGGATTGTGCGGAGTCAATCATCGGCAACCTCCGGCACGAGCATTGGCGGGTTCGTGAGATGTGTGCCAAGGTCTGTCGCTACCGACAGATCGGCGTCACGGAACTCCCGGAGCTGCTGGTGGATCCAGTCCCACGGGTCCGGATGGCCGCTGCCCGGGCACTGGGCGAAGTCGGCGAAGCCGAACACGCGGAAGGCCTGCATGCGATGCTGTCCAGTCCGGAGCCGGCTCAACGAGAAGCCGCCAAGCGCGCGTTGTCGGGTCTGGAGGCCCGCCTGGATCGGCGTTTCGACTGAGCCAGGCCGGTTCTGAGCCGGTGGCCCGTCTGGAAAGACCGGACCGATCGGGAAAATCGGATGGGGCAGCCTGTACGCGGGTTACTTGCCGACGAGTTTCACCAGGTAACCGTCAATGATGTCCTTCTCGCTCGGGGTGAACGTGAGCACGCTGTATGTGCCCGACCTCAAGTAGCGCAACATGATATCGAGATGGTTAGGGTTGAGAATGTGCACGGTTCCCCCTGGACCTGCGAGGAACGCCTTGCCGTCGCTGGTCTTCAGCACCGTGACCCCGTTGATCGGTCTGCCCACGAGGTTTTTCATGTAACGGTCGATCGTCGCTGTCTGCTCCGGCGTGAAAGTATCATAGGCTGCCGGGTCAGAATTCAAGACCCTTTGCAACAGCTTCAGGTCATCCTGAGATGTGATGTGGACTGACCCGCCTGGGCCAACCAGCCAGATCGGGCCGTTCGAACTTCTGATAAGTCGCATAGTGCTGTCCTTCCAAAACTGACGGGCAGGGGGCGGGGTGTCAGGGTTGCCTTGCTCCAAATATTCGAGCGGGTTGATATTGGCGTTGTTGCGGAAAATCTCCAAATGCAGATGCCGTGGGTAATAGTCCAACCGGCCGAAACCACTACCGCCCATAACGCCGATCTGCTGACCCCGCTGCACGGACCTCCCACGTCCAACAAATGGGGCCCGGTTGAAATGTGCATAGAGCGAATGGATTCCATTGCCATGATCGATCCGCGCATAGTTGCCCCAGCCGTGCCCATCATTGCCCGATGTACCCCACGTACCATTGACAACCCGGCCTGCAGCTATCGCGAAAATCGGCTGTTCTGGACCGCCCTGCGAATCGATCCCCATATGACGGCGGCTTCCGCCCCGCGGAGCGAGATATCGCTCACCGGGGGCATCGTTGTAACGCCACGGGTCCGTGGGATACACCAAACCAGGGCCGATCGCGAACGCTGATTGTGGGAACAGGACCGAACTGCCAAGGAGTGCAGTTGAGGCAACAACCGTTGCGGTGATGGCTTGGCGCCGGGTCGGCCCAGATACCGAAGCCACGCCTTGCCGGACAGTCATTCCTGAGGTTGAACCGTCATCGAACTTTGAATCCCCCATGAATGAACGGTACTGCACGTCCTTTTGACAAACAAGACCTGGTACATAAAATATCACCCCACCAGTCGTTCACACACGGGCACAGCAAACGTTGCTTTCTGGCGTTGCCAAGCGACAGATCTCAGGGAGGATTAGAGTCCGCAAGATCAATTAAGTTGCCGCAAATTGGGGAATCGTTGACTCTCCCATTGCTCTCCAGATTTCGCATAGCGCAGGCCATACAGGCGCGAGATCTAGTGCAAATCGGGCGGGATGCCGGATGGGGCAGCCTGTACGCCGGGTTCTGTTCCGCCGGACCGTTGCCGGTCCGGCGGCGACGATCATCCATCTACGGACGCCGTTGCCGACGCCCTCTAGCGGCCTACCCGGACACTCGGGCGAGCAGCCCTCGAATGTGCCCTGTCTGGCCTTGCTCCAAGTGGGGTTTACCTTGCCTTTCCAGTCACCTGGAAAGCGGTGGTCTCT
>SXGS01270863.1_pt1 | contig 20220 bp, 13 predicted proteins | sample 3174681 | NCBI WGS metagenome assembly SXGS01 (sample SAMN11356861, study PRJNA531348) | freshwater metagenome | isolation source: freshwater sample F1-80 | place: China: Fuxian Lake, Yuxi | collected 2017-12-25 | reverse complement strand
CCAGTCAAGTGCGCTAACCAGGCTGCGCTATGCCCCGAACCTGCCCGTGCAGGCTCGCTTCCGAGCTCGAACGAAGCGCGCGGAACCTAGCCCAACCCTCGCCGCTTGCAAAGCCCGATGTCGCGCCCTAGTTGACGCCCAAAGGCGCGCCGGAACCTCGCTGCGCCGCGCGATGCGCCTCGCAATTCGCGCTCGAATCGGGCGACCCAAGACACTAACCTACGGCGGCGTGGACGTAGGCTCGCTCATCGACGGCCGGTACGAGATCATCGGCGAGCTCGGCGCCGGCGCGATGGGCATGGTGTACGTCGCCACCCATCGCGGCACCGGCAGAAAGGTCGCGCTCAAGGTCATTCTCCGCGACGATCTGGCCGCACGCCCGGAGATCGTGGAGCGATTTCAGCGCGAGGCCAAGGCCGCGGGCAGCATCGCCACGCGCCACATCGCGCAGGTCCTCGACACGGCGATCGATCCCGCGACCAAGCGCCCCTACCTCGTGATGGAGCTGCTCGTCGGCGAGGACTGCGGGAACTTCCTCAAGCGCGTCGGGCCGGTCGCCCCTTCCGTCGCGCTCAAGATCGCCGCGCAGGCGTGCCTCGGGCTCGCGAAGGCGCACGCCGCGGGAGTCGTTCACCGTGACATCAAACCGGCGAACCTGTTCCTCGATCGAACGGACGAAGCGGACGTCGCCGTCAAGCTCTGCGACTTCGGCGTCGCCAAGCTGCGGCTCGATGAGGATGGCGCCGAAGAAGATCACGCGCTGACGCGCACCGGCTCGATCGTCGGCTCGCCGCTTTACATGTCGCCCGAACAGACGCGCGGCAAGAAGATGCTCGACGGTCGCAGCGATCTTTGGTCGCTGGGCCTCGTTGCCTACCAGCTGCTCTCCGGGCAAACGCCGTATCATCGGATCGAATCGCTCGCGGATCTCTTCATCACGATCTGCAGCGTCCCGGCCGCTCCGCTGAGAGAACTCGCGCCGTGGATCGACGCCGAGGTCGAGCGGACGGTGCACCGCGCGCTCGAGCTCGATCCTGCGAAGCGATACGCGAGCGCGAACGAGATGCACGCGGCGCTGGTGGCCCTGTTGCCGGGCGGCTCGCGCATCGAGCGGGGCGAGCTCGTGGGCCTCTCGGACGAAGAGCGTTCCCGCGCCGGGCGCGCCGAGCCGGTGGGCTCGAGCGCGGATGACGATCTCGCGCCGACGCTCACGGTCGACCTCGAGGCGCAGCCGACGAAAGAGGCGCTGCCGACGAAAGAGGCGCTGCCGACGAAAGAGGCGCTGCCGACGAAAGAGGCGCTGCCGACGAAAGAGGCGCTGCCGACGAAAGGGGCGCTGCCGACGAAAGGGGCGCTGCCGACGCTCGCGGTCGATCCCGAGGCGCCGCCGAGCCCCGTCGCGACGTCCCATGCCGGGCTCGCCAACACCACGGCCGAGGAGGTGACGCGCGTGCCTCGCCGCGCCGCCCTCGGGCTCGGGCTCGCGGCGCTCGCCGCGGTAGCCGTGGGCGCATTTTTGCTGCGACGTCCTGCGCCGGAGGTGTCCGCGGCTTCCGTCGCGAGCTCCGCGCCTGGCTCCGGTGCGAGCCCCGCTTCGACTGCCGCCCCCGGCCTTGCGCGCATCACGGTCGCGGGCGATTCGTTCAGCGGCTACAGCACGCTTCGCAGCAGCGCCCTCACCGATGCGCTCCAGAAGGACGGCATCGAGCTCGCCTTTCGCGTCGAGGGGAGCCCGCGCGAGCGGACGAAGCGGCTCGAGGACGGCTCCGCGCAGCTCATCGCGACGACGCTCGATCAGTACCTGCTTCGGCCCGCGGGCGGCCGCATCGTGGCCATCGTCGACACGACCGTCGGCGCGGACGCGATGGTGCTCGACACCAAAGAGTTCCCCGCCGTCCGCGACATGGAAGGTTTGCAGGCGGTCGCCACGGCGCGGCGCGCAGAGGGCACGAAGCTTGGCCTCGCCTTCGTGCCGGACTCGGCGTCCGAGTATCTGTCGATCTTGCTCGATGCGCGGATCGCGAGCTTCGACCTCGGCGACTTCGACCTTCGCCCGTCGGCGGATCCGGCGGACGTGTTCAACCAGCTCGTGACCGAAGGCAACGGCACCGTGGCCGCGGTGCTGTGGGAGCCGTTCGTCACGCGCGCGAAGAAGCAGGGATTTCGCGTGATCTTGTCGAGCGCGGACGTCGACGCGGCGATCGCCGACGTGCTCGTCGCATCGGACGCGTTCCTCGGGGCGCAGCCGAGCGCGGTGGTCACGTTGGTTGAGCACTATTACCGCCAGATCGATACGCTGCTGGCGCAGCCCCACAAGCTCCACGCGCAAGTCGCAAAGGATGCCGGCCTCAACGAGGAAGAGGCCCACGCGGTCGTCGACGGGATCCGCTTCTTCAGCGCGGTATCGGCGAAGGACTGGATGACCGGCGGCGAGCTCGTCCGTCAGATCGAAGGCACGGCGGCGGTCCTCTCCCTGGCGGGCAAGCTCGATCGTCCGGTGATCGACGCGAAGGCGCTCATCGCCTCCGAGCCCGTCGAGGCCGCGGCGAAGAACACCGAAGCGATGATCGCCGCGGTACAAAAGGACAACCCCACGCTCGCAGCGCGGCTGTCCGGCAACGCGAGCGTGCGCGCCAAGCCGGTCCTCGACGCGAAGGCGCTCGGGACCGCTGAGGTCCTCGGCCGGCTCGCCCTCCTTCGCTTCGGAGCTGGCCGCCGCGAGCTTGACACTACGGACAGGCTCGCGCTCGAGGCTGCGGCGAAGCACGCCGACGACTTCAACGCCGGCACGACCGTAATCCGCATCGCCGGCTCGGGGGCTGCGGCGTCCACCCTCGCGGACCTGGCGCGCGGCGTGCTCGAAGAGAAGCGGGTCGAGCAGCAGCTCGCCGTCGTGATCGATCCGGCCGCACCGCTCGCGCCCGCGGCGCTCCGCGTCGAGCTGGTGCGCGCCCCGCAGGCGAGCTCGGTTCAGGCAGGCGCGGGTCAGACCAACACGGGTCAGGCCAGCACGGGTCAGGCCAACACGGGTCAGGCCAACACGGGTCAGGCCAACACGGGTCAGGCCAACACGGGTCAGGCCAACACGGGTTCCCCGGCGCCACGCTGACGCGCCCCACCGTCGCGCGCTCACGCCTCGACGGCGAAGCCCGGCTCGTCGTAGACGCGGTCGAACAGCGCTGCGAACTTCGACTCGATCTCGCGACGCTTGAGCTTCATCGTCGGGGTCAGCTCGCCGTGCTCTTGGCTGAAGTCGCGCTCGAGGATCACGAACCGGCGCACCTGCTCGACGCGCGCGAGCTCGCGGTTGCCCGTCGCTACGGCCTCGCGGAGCTTCGAGCGAAACGCCTCGTTTACGACGACCTTCGCCATCGCGGCACCGAGCGCCTCGGAGCGCCCGGTGGGATTGTCGATGAGCTCGCGCGTGCGCTCCTCGAGCTCTGCTTTCGTCACGAGCCCGAGCGCGACACCGAGCTCGAGCGTCTCGATGGGGCTCGGTGCGATGAGCGCCGCGACGTACGCGCGGCGATCGCCGTGCGCGTGCACGTGGCTGATGAGCGGGCTCCGGTTCTTGATCGCCTTCTCGATGTTCGCGGGCGCGAGGTTTTTTCCGCCCGAGGTGATGATGAGGTGCTTCTTGCGGTCGGTGATCGTGAGAAATCCGTCCGCGTCGATCGTCCCGATGTCGCCGGTATGGAGCCAGCCGTTCTGCTTGGCGGCGGCCGTCGCGGCCTCGTCCTTGAAGTAGCCCTCGAACACGAACGGGCCGCTCACGAGCACCTCGCCGTCCTCCGCGATCCGGTGGGTCATCGCCGGCGAGACCTTGCCGACCGTGCCGAGCTTCACTGCCCCCGGGCGGTTCGCGTGGGTGAGCACCGTCGCCTCGGTCATCCCGTAGGCCTCGAAGATCGGGAGCCCCGCGCTCCAGAACAGCTCGAGGATGTCGAGGGCGATCGGCGCCGCGCCGGTCATGAACCAACGCACGCGCCCGCCGAAGGCCGCGCGTAGCTTGCGAAACACGAGGGCGTCGGCGATGCGGTACGGGATGCGGACGTGCAGCGGCAGCGGCCGACCCGCGAGCAGGTACGGGAGCGCGCGCTTGCCGGCGGCCCGCGCCCGCGCGAAGACGCGACGCACGGAGGCGGGCTTCTTCTCGAGCTCGGAGTGGATCTTCGCGTACGCCTTCTCGAAGATTCGCGGCACCGCGCCGAACACGGTGGGGCGCACCTCGCGCAGCTCGTCGAGCACGGACCCGAGGCTCGTCGCGTACGCGGTCGTCAGCCCGCTGTTGAGCCGCCCGTAGAACGCGAGCACCCGCTCGGCCGCGTGCGCCATCGGCAAGAAGCTGAGCGAGAGATCGTCCTCGAACAGCTCGAGCACGCCCTCTTGGCTCGCGAGCACGGCGAGGATGTTGCGATGGCTGATGATCGCGCCCTTCGGCGGACCGGTGGTGCCGGACGGGTAGATGAGGATCGCCGCTTGCTCGGGGCTGATCGCCGCGGCGAGCTCGGCGAGCGCCTCGTCGTCGGCGTCGTCGGTCGCGAACATGCGCGGCGAGGTGAGCCGTCGGTCGCGCTCGCGAGACGCATTGAACAGCTCCTCGGTCCACGGGACGATCGCCGCGAGCCGAGGCAGCTCGGTTGCGGCTGCCGCGAGCACCGTCTCGAGCTCGCCCGCCTCGTCGACGAACACGACGCGCGCCTCGCTGTGCGCGAGCAAGTAGCGCACCTGCTCGACGGATTGCTTCGGATAGATCCCGAAGCTCACGGCGCCTGCGAGCTGCGCGCCCATGTCGTAGATGGCCCAAGGAGCGCGCGTCGCGCCGAGAATGGCGACCCGCTCACCCCGCGCCACGCCGTGGGCGATGAGGCCGGCCGCTACCTTGCGCGCGTGCTCATGGAACTCGCCCCAGGTCGTCGCGCGCCACGAGCCGCCCTGCTTTTCGTAGATCGCCGGCTTGTGCGGAGACAGCTCGGCGCGCCGCCGAAATAAATCACCGAGCGTGCGCGCTTGCGACGCGAGGTAGCGGGCGGGGAGGTGCGGGCCGGTTGGCAGCATGGGCGTGCCCTCGCCTAGAACGGGGGCGTCGGAGTGCGCGCCTCTCGATCGACCTCGCGTGCCCATCGAGGAGGCTCCGGCCCCCGGACGCGCAGTCCTAGAGCCCCTCGATCGTTACGCGGATCATCTTCGCGGGCGTGCGCGGTCGGTCGTTGCCGTCGACCGGCGTCGCCTCGAGGGCCTTGACCACGTCGAGGCCCTCGATCACCTGGCCGAACACCGGGTGCTTCGAGTTCCCCGACGTGAACCAGTCGAGGTAGCTGTTGTGCACGGCGTTGATGAAGAACTGTGCGCCGCCGCTGTTCGGGCGCCCGGTGTTCGCCATCGACAACGTCCCCGGCTCGTTCGAGAGCTTGTGCGCCGCCGGATGCTCGTCGGCGACGTTGCCGAAGGGCGAGCTGCCCGTGCCGCAGCGCGAGCTGCTCGGGTCGATGCTGAACTCGCAGCCGAACTGGATCATGAAGCCGCGGATGATGCGGTGAAAGTGCAGCCCGTCGTAGAAGCTGCGCCCGGCGGCGTCTTGATGGCGCGCGACACGGACGAAGTTCTCGACCGTGATCGGCATCTTGTCGTGAAAGAGCTCGGCCTTGAAGGTGCCGAGCGAGGTCTCGAAGGTCGCGATCGGGTTGCCCATGGGCAGGCGTCGTAACGTCCCGCGTGGCCGCGATCAACCGCTAAAGATGCCGGGCTCGCGGTCGTTCGATCGTCTGACACGGCCCTCCCCGCGACGCCATGATGGCCCGCGGAGGATTTTGGTACGCAGGTTGCTGTGCTGAGTGTGACGGAGCGCGCCCGGACGCTCCCCCGCTCGGCGCGACAACGGTAAGACCCATGGCCCACCCCACCAGGCAACCGACTGCAGCGAAGAGTGGCGAATTCGCGGGATCCTGCGCCACGACGGCGTTCGAGCCCGCAGGCGATAACCTCGGCGAACGGCTCGCCCGGCTCGAGGCGGAGAACCGGACCTTGCGTCAAGAGCTTGACCGCATGTCAGTGTTCCGACACCTCGCCTACCGCGACGACCTGACCGGGCTCTACAACCGCCGCCACTTCACCGAGCGGCTCACGCAGGAGTGGAGCCGCGCCAACCGCTTCAACGAGCCGCTCACGGTGCTGCTCCTCGACGTCGACAAGTTCAAGGTGATCAACGACGGCGCAGGTCACGCGGCGGGCGACCACGTGCTGACCTTCATCGCGCGCCAGATGTCCCGCGTTTGCCGCAAATTCGACGTCGCGTGCCGGCTCGGCGGCGACGAGTTCGCGTACATTCTTCCCTCGACCAACCTCGAGGGCGCGAGGGTCGTGGCCGAACGCCTGCTCGAGGCGATCGCGACGGCGAGCGACCGCCCGTCGCTCCCGGAGGGGCTCGACATCAGCCTGTCGATCGGCATCGCGGACCGCCTGGACGCGTCCTCGGCGGCGGACCTCGTGAAGCGCGCCGACGCGGCGATGTACGACCGAAAGCGCTGCAGCGTGCCGGTCGCGGCCGCCTGAGCGCGCCCGACGACAGAGCCCGCGTGAAGCGACGCGCGAAGCTCACGCACGAACAACCCGCGCGGCCACTGCGTGACCGTCGCCGCTAGGGAGCCTTGGTGCCCGCGCTCGCCGACGCGCTCGGCGCGGCCCCCGGATCCATCACGCGCTTCACGTCGCCTCGCGCCTTGCACCCGCGCGGATCCCCACGCTCGCAGGCGCGCTTGAAGAGCTCGTCCGCCTTGTCGGGATCGCGCGGCGTCCCCTTTCCGTTGAGGTGGAGGTAGCCCTCCTGGGTGCACGCCGTCGGTAGCCCGCCCTCGCAAGCCTGGTGGAAAAGCGCGAGCGCCCGGGTCTCGTCGCGGCCCACGTCCTTCCCCTCGACGAGCAAATTGCCGAGGTTCGAGCACGCCAGCGGGAACGAGCCGGCGCATGCCTTCTCGTAGAGGCGCACTGCCTCGGTGACGTCTTTTGCCACGCCTCGCCCCTGGGCCAGCGCCGACGCGAGACCGTTGCACGACGGCGCGTGCCCCTTGTCGCAGCTCGACCGGTACATGCTGGCCGCGCGCTCCTCGTCGCGCTCGATCCCCGTGCCGCCGAGGTAACAGTTCGCGAGCTGCTCGCAGCCGTCGAGGTCGTTGCCCTGACACGCCTTGGCGAAGAGCGCGGCGGCCGCGGTCGCATCGCGAGCCACACCGCCCATGCCGGCCATCGTCACGATCCCGAGGCGCGTGCACCCCGGGAAGTGTCCGCCCTGGCACGCCTGGCCGTAGAGCGCGCGCGCCTTGTCGGGATCCGCGCTCGCGCCAGCCTCGCGCCGCTTGCCGAGCTCGGTGCACGACGCAAGCGCACCGCCGTCGCACTTGGTCTCGAGCTCGTCGTCAGGCACGAAGGCTTGCGCCGCGCCGGTCCCCGCCGGTCCCGCGAGGTTCTTCATCGTCGTGCAAGCCGTGGCGTGCTTCATGTTGCACGCCTTCTCGAGATATTTGCGCGCCTCGCTCGGATCTTTGGCGAGCGCGCCGTTGCGGGCGTACAGCGTGCCGAGGTTGTTGCAGCCGATCGCGTCCTCTTTCTCGCACGCCTGTCCGTAGGCCCGAGCCGCCGCCTCGAGATCGACCGGCACGCCCATGCCACGCTCGAGCATCGCGCCGATGTTCGTGCACGCGGGAGCGAACCCGCCGTCGCACGCCTTCTGAAGCACGACGCGCGCTCGCGCGAAATCGGCCGCGTTCGCGTTGGGCCCGATGAGCTTCGAGCCAAGGGACGCGCACGCCCCGACGTTGCCTTGGTCGCAGAGCGCCGCGCACTCCTCGTTCGTGACGCACACCGGCTTGCCGCTCGACGGCGGCGGACCGTCTGGCTTGGGCATCGGGCCTGGGCCGCGGGCCCACAGGTAAAGCGCACCGACGAGGACGACGACTCCGCCAGCGATCGCGAGCTTGCGCTTCTTCTCCACGGGCCTGACTCTACCGGCGGCAGTCCATCGAATCGACGGGAAATCGACTCACGCCGCCGGCCCGCGCACGCGCTCCGAGCCGTCTTGTCCGCGCCGCGTGAGACGCAGCTTGTCGAAGTGCTCGAGCAGCGGGATCGCCTGCTTGCGCGCGAGGCCCGCCATTTCCTTGAGCGCAGCGATCGGCAAGACGTCGCTCGTCTTGAAATGCTCACGAACGCGCGCCGCGAGCCCATCGACGGCGGCCGCGTCGAACCACAATGTGCCCGCGTGCACGACGGCGAGGGAGCGCTCGAGCGAGGCGAGCGACGCCCGCATGTATTTTTCGGGCACGCCGCCGGTGACGAGATCGGTCTCGCTCATGCCGTCGAGCTTGGCGGTCGCGAGCAGCTCCTTCGTTCGCGCCAGCGCCGCCGTCGCCGCCGAGTCCGCTCCCGCGCCGCGGAAGCTCGCGAGCCGCACGAACCGCCCGTCGACGAGGACGAGCTTCGGTTCGACGCCCTTCGTGAGCTCCGCGAGCAAGAGGCCCACCGTCGCCGCGTCCGTCTTCTGCCCGAGCTGCGCGCGCAGCGTCTCGAGCTCGAGGCCCGTATCGAGCGGCGCGGCCTGATGACGAGCACGCACGAGCGCGGCCGCGTCTTTCGCGAGCCCGTCGAGCGCCGAGCGCAACACGAAGGCGCCGTCGCCCGCGAAGGCCAGCGTGCCCGCGCCGACGAGCGCGCGCGCCGCTTCGATGAGCCGCGCGGCTTCGATGCAGAAGCGAGAGGCGAGCGAGGCCATCGGCACCGAGCGGGGCGCGGCTTCACTCGCCATCGCGATCGCGCTCGCCGCCGCGTCGCCGGCACGCAGCGCGGACAATAGCTCGCTCCGCTTGTGCGCGCGGACCGTGCGACTCGAGCGCGCGTCGAGCACGACACCTCCGCCGCAGACCGCGCCGGCGGGGCCATCGACCTCGGCCCCGCGCAAGACGAAGCGATCGCCGCCGAGCGCGACGAGCGGCGTCGCGAGCAAGAGCCGCGCGAGCCCCGGCTCCTCGAGCACGTCGCCCCCGATCGGCTGGAGGCGCGCGGTGCTGCGCGCCGTCCCCACGAACACCGCCGCGTCCGAGCCGCGCCGCAGCGGCGCCACCGGCTCGAGCCACACGTCGAGGGTGCGCGACGGCTCGGCGCCGCGGTCGTCGGTGACGATCATCCCGCGCTCGAGCTCGTGCTGCGAGACGCCGCCGAGGTTGATGGCGAGCCGGGTCGGCGCCATCGCCCGCTCGCACGCTTGCCCGTGCACGTGCAGTCCGCGCGCGGTGGCCACGAGCTCCCGCGCGCCGCCGAGGATGCGCAGCTCGAGGCCGGCCGCGAGCTCTCCTTCGACCAAGGTCCCGGTCACGACCGTGCCCGCGCCGCGCACCGCGAACACGCGATCGACGGCGAGCCGCGCGCGCCGCCCGACCCGCGCCTTGCTCCCCTCTCGGCTGGCGGCGACGACGCGCAACACCTCGCTCCTCAACGCCTCGAGCCCCACGCGCGTCACCGCCGAGCAGCACACGATGGTGGCCTCGATGCCGTGCGCGGCGCACAGCTCGCGCGCCTCCTCGCCGGCGAGCTCCGCCAGCTCCTCGCCCGCGCGGTCGAGCTTCGTCACGGCCACGACCGCTTTAGTGACGCCGAGCAGCCGGCACGCGGCGACGTGCTCGCGCGTCTGCGGCATCACGCCCTCGTCCGCGGCCACCACCAAGAGCACCACGTCGATCCCGCTCGCGCCGGCGATCATGTGATGCACGAGCCGCCGGTGCCCGGGCGCATCGATCACGCTCACGAGCCACTCGTCATCGAGCTTCCATGGGGCGAAGCCGAGCTCGATCGTGATGCCGCGCCGCTGCTCCTCGGGCAAGCGATCCGTCATCACGCCCGTCAGCGCGTGCACGAGCGACGTCTTGCCATGATCCACATGGCCCGCCGTTCCAATGACCGCGTGTCGCACGCAGCCGAGCGTAGTACGTTCGCGTCGGAAGCGCGTGGCGGGCTGGTGCCGTCCCCGGTCTTCAAAATCGGTGTGGGGCAGCTACGCTGTCTCGGGCAGGTTCGATTCCTGTGCGTTTCCGCTAGCTCGGCCGCTGATCGAGCGGGCGTTTGCCGACTACCCAACAAGCGGGGCGACGCGCGATTTCAGCAGCGCGATGACCTCGGCGTCGCTGCGCTCGGGGGCGCCGGGGAGGCGCACGAAGCGGCGGGCGAGCGTGTGCCAGCGGCCGAGCATCAGGTAGACCCAGACCATGAAGAAGTCGATGCCCTCGAAGACGACTGCGTCCTTCGCGCCGTAGGTGGCGACGTTGTCTTTGAACTCGCGCGGCAATTCGGTCCAGTGCGCGCGCGCCTTGACGTGATGGTAGATGTGGTAGCCGTCGTTGAAGGCGCGGCGGTTGTAGCGCGAGTTGATGCAGGTGATGCTGTTCTTGAACGCATCGGCCGGATCGCTGCCGTCGATGAACGCGTGCTGGGCCCAGTTGCCCGCCATCATCAGCGTGCGAACGGCGAGGACGGGGACGATGAAGACGATGAGCGTCGCGCGCCAATTGAGGAGTCCGGCCGCGACCGCCGCGGACCAAAAGGCGAGCTCGCCAATCACGAGGCGCCGCACGAGGCGCGGGTTCTTCTTCTCGTGGTGATAGATGGCGAGGCGAATGACGGTGCAGAAGAGAAAGTCGAGGTAGTAGGCGAGCCAGCCGCGAAAGCTGTCGCGCCGATAGCGCATGGTGGAGCTCAGATCGCTGGGCAGGTTGTTCTCGGGGTGGTGCATGCCCATGTGATGGGAGAAATACGTCTCCGGCGTCTCGCCGAAGAACGGCCCGAGCACCCACGGGATGAGCTGGTTCATCCAGAGGTGCTGCTTGTTGAACAGCACGCGATGAGACGTGCAGTGCAGCATCAGGATGAACCGATCGAGCACGCCGAAGGCCCACACCGCCCAGTAGACGGGCGCGAGAAACCAGAGCCACTCGCCCGGTACGAAGTAGAGCGCGATGCCAAGGCTCGCGACCACGGCGCACTGCATCATCAAGTAGAGAAACGGGACGTCGCGCTCGTCGTTGACGAGCCGCGCGAGGCGCCGATCGAGCGCCGTCTCGATGGCTGGCGACGAATGCGCGAGGTCCGTGAATTCCACGGCACGCCCCTCGCACGACGGCGGACGCGCGGCAATCACCCGGACGGCACGGCTACCGCACCGCTCGATGGCGCGCGCGCGGCGATCACGCCCGGGCGGCATCAGCTCTTGTCGGGCTTGAAGCACGCGAGCTCGCCGGCGGCGTCGCGGAGGCACATGGCCGTCGGGGTGCCGACGAGCGCGGTCGCGCCGCGAGCCGCCGGGAGCTCCACCGGGACGAGCGGCGCCACCTCCGCGTCCACCATGGCGCCAGCGATCGCGCCCCAGCAGCGCACCTGCCGAGCCTTCGTGCGCGCGCACGCCGCGCTCCCGCTGATCGCGAGCTCGACGACCTCAGTGAGCCCGGCCACCGTCACGGCCTCGTCGCTCGCGACCCCGGTTCCATCGCCGAGCTCGCCGCGCTCGTTCCTCCCCCAGCAGCGCACCGTGCCGTCGCCGCGCAGCGCGCAACCGAACGCGCCGCCGACCGCGAGCGCCACGGCATCCTCGATGCCCGCGACTTCGGTGGGCTCGCTCGTGGTCGCGCCGCTCGCCCAGCACGTCACCTTGCCATCGTCGCGCAGCGCGCATCGCTCCGAGAGGGAGCGGACCGAGGTGAGCCGCTCGGCGGGCGCGCTCCATCTCTGCGTCTTGTAGTCGTAGCGAGAGCAAGCCACCTGGCCGCCCTGCCGCAGCGCGCAGAGCTCGGCGTAGTTGCCGGCTACCGCCGTCGCGTCGTCGATCCCCGCGAGCGGCTGCACGTCCGCGCCGCTCGCGGTCAAACGAAAGGCGTGCACGCGCCCGTCGGCCGTGAGCGCCGCCGAATGAGCCACCGCCTTGACGTCCGCGAGCCCGAGCGTGGGACACGCGAGCTTGCCCGTGGCGTCGAGGGTGCAGCGACCGTAAGTGTCGGCGCCGTCGCTCCTTGCAGCCGCGCGCGGCGATGGCGGCACGGGCGGCAGCGCAGACGCGACGCGATAGAGACGGATCGTGCCGTCGTCCGCGCCGGCCGCGAGCCGGTCGCCCACGGGATCGAACGCGAGCGCGACGAGCTGTGCCGGCCCGTCGACGACGAGCGAGCCGAGGTGCGCGCCGCTCGTCGTGTCAAAGAGGCGGATGGGCGAGTCGCAGGTCGCCGACGCGAGGACGCGACCGTCGCGCGACAGCGCACGCACCGGGGAACAGCCCGAGCGGTCGTCCGTGTCGAAGACTCGCACGGGCCGCTTGGTGTGCAGATCGATCACCGTCGCGCGGCTCGAGTCCTCGACGACGAGCGCGTCGCCCGCGGCGCCGAAGCCGAGCAAATGCGTGGGGTTCATGGCCGGCAGCGCGAGCCGGTCGAGCTCGGCGCCGGTCGCCGACTCGAAGAACACCACGCCCGCGCCGACGGCCTCGCCATGCGACCCATGCAGCGCCGCGAGGTGCGAGCCATCGGGATGGAAGGCGAGGCCCAAGGCGCCGCCTCGGAGCTCGGGCTCGGCGATGGGCTCCCCGCCGCGCCGCACGAGCACGACCCGCGGCGGCTCCTCGTGGTCCCAGGTAGTTCCGCGCGCGAACGCGACGACGGCGCCATCGCGCGCGATCGCGAGCTCGCGTTCACCGTAGGCGGACTGCCCGAGCGTGCGCACCGCGGGCGTGTCGACGCCATCGCCGAAGTCGACCGCGAGCAAGCGACCGTCGGGCAGCTTCGTCATGAGCGTGTCGGCCGTGAAGGTCGCGACGCCGTAGCCGCCGCCGCGCGAGAGCTTGCGAAAAAGCCGCCCCGTCTCGGCGTCCCAGAGAAGGAGCGCGCCGTCCTCGGCGGTCGACGCGAGCAGCGCGCCGTCGCGTGAGAACGAGAGGCTCTCGACGCTGCCGACGTGCCCCGGCGGCACGGGCGATGCTTCGCGCGCGGCGAGGTCGATCCACGAGACGTCCCCCGTCGCCGCGATCGCTCCGATCCGTCGCGAATCGCCGGAAAAAACCAGCTCCTCGAGCGGCTTGGTCTCGAACGTGCCGCGCTCGGCGAACGTGCCCGCGTCGAGCACCGTGATCCCCTCGCGATGGTGGAAAGCGAGGAGCGAGCCGTCGGGCGAGAAGACCACCGCCGCGGAGCCGTGGCTCCCGAACCCGAACGGCTGCGGCTCTTCGCGCTGCGGCGCGTCGCGCGTGTGCTGGACCTCGTCCTTCTCGGCGGCGCGGATCGAGAGCGCTCCGTCCGCGAGGAGCGCGACGCGGGCGCCGTCCGGGGAGAGCGCGACCGCGACCTTGCCCGAGCTCGGCAGCGGCACGTGACCGAGCGCGGTGTCGGAAGCGAGCTCCCAGATCGTGGCCTTGCGTTCGGGCGCCGGCTCTCCCACGACCGCGGCCGGGCTCGACGGCGCGGGCAGCGGCTTCGGAAACGTGACGACGCGCCGACCATCACCGGAAATGGCGACCTCGCCCTCCCCCGCTGCGCCGGCGATGCGGTGAGTTCGCGCGCCCGTCTTGGTGTCGAACACGAAGAGGTCCTCTTGCCCACTCATCGTGATGGCGAGCACGCTCCCGTCCGCGCTCAGCGCGAAACGCTCCGCGGCGATCGTGGTCGTGCCGTAGCCACCGAGCGCGGCGAGCAGCCCCCCCATCTGCAGCTCGTCGACCCCGCGCGCCTTGACCGCGGCGGCCTTGGGCGGCTCGCGCAACGTGAGCACCGCGCGCTCTCTTCCGCGCGGCAGCTCGTAGATGTGCGCCTCGCGGTACCCGATGACGGCGAGCACGTTGGCGTCCGCGGACAGCGCCGTGTCGTGACTCGTCTCGGCGAGGGTAACGAGCGATTTACCGGAGACCACGTCGTCGACGACGGTCTTGCCGCGGCGCTCGGCCGCGACGAAGAACGCCTCCGCGGTGGCCGCCACGCTGCGCTCGCGATGCGGACGGTGGCGCAGCTCGCGGCTGCCTGCCGTGGCGTACGCTGCGCCGGCGACCGGCGGCACCGGCGCAGGCACCGATGCTGCTGCGGTCGGCGCGGATGAAGCGACGGTCGCCGCGGCGCTCGACCGAGCCGTGATCGACCGGCCCGCGCTCGACAGCGCGCCGTGTCCCGCGACGGGCGGCGCCGCGCCACAAGCCGAAAGCCACGCGAGCGCCACCGCGGCAGAGCTTCGAATCGCAGCCTCGTGTCGCTTCGCCGCGCGCATCGCGAGCAGCGTAGATCGGCGCGGGGGATCCCGATACGCGGCAAGCAGGGTAGACTCTGGGTCGTCGCGCCCTGCGCGCGATCTCGATCATGTCGCCTCGCCCTTGTCGAAGCTCCGCGCGGGAAATCCGGCTTCGCTCGGTCGTGGCACGCCTCGCGGCCTTGGCGCTGCTCGCCGCTTGCGCCGCGCCGAAGAGCTCCGCGGACGCCGCCGGCGAGGTCGCGATGGGCGCGCTCACCACGCTGCCTCCCGTCATCGCCGACACCGATCCGGTGATCGCCACGACGAGCGCCGAGGTCGTGGTGCCGGAGCAGGAGCAGCTCGCGACCCGGCTCGCCGATGCGCTCGATGCACACGAAGCCGAGCGCGCGGCCGCCGAAGAGGCGGAGCGCACCGAGCGTGAGCGCCGCTGGGAGTCGCAACGTCACACGCTCGACAGCGCGTTCGGCGCCGGCTCGCTCGGCGGCAGCCTCGACCTCATCGGAGGCGCGGACAGCGCGTGGGGCGTGCTCGGCGGGGTGGGAAGCGGCGCGGGCGGCGGGGGCCTCGTCGGCACGGGCTCGGGCGGCGGGGGCCTCGGGAGCATCGGCACCATCGGCGTCGGCTCCGGCACAGGCAAGGGCTACGGCGAGGGCAAAGGCTACGGCGGGCTCGGCCGAGGCTACGGCGGGCTCGGCATGAAGCGCGCGAGCGGCAAGCACACCGCGACGAAGCCGCGCACCGGCAAACCTGCGGCGACGAAGCAGCCCCCGGCCGCGAAGAAGCCTCCCACCCCGAAAAAACCGGCGATTTAGCGCGCCGAGGCCATTCATGCGCCGCGGACCCCACGCGCGCCGAGGCCATTCACGCGGCGCGGATCCCACGCGCGCCGAGGCCATTCACGCGACGCGCCAGGACGCCGCCGCCTTCGCGCCGGACGCGCTCAGCGAAACTGCTTCACGTCGATCTTGTGACGCTTGAGGTAGGTGCGCACGTGGGCGCGCTCCATCCCGGCGCGCCGCGCCATCTCGCTCACGTTGCCGGCCGACTCTTCGGCGAGATGAACGAAGTAGTCCTGCGAGAAGCGCGCGAGCACCTCACGCTTGGCGTCCTGGAATGGCAACTTCGAGAACTGCAGGTACGAGCCCGCGCCGCCACCGCCGCCCGCGCCGTCTTCGCGCGGGACGCCGCCGTCCGCGAGCGCGCCGAGATGCGAGGCGATGTCGAGGTCGCCGTGCGGGTCCGAGAGCGCGAACGCCACCTGCACGGCGTTGCGAAGATCGCGCACGTTGCCGGGAAAGTCGTAGCGCATGAGCCGCTCGAGCTGCGCGTTCGAGACGCGCTGGTAGGCCCCCTCGTCGCCGAGATCGCGCAGCATGCTGCGTACGAGGTTCGGGATGTCCTCGACGCGCGAGCGCAGCGCCGGTAGCTCGATCTTCACCTGCGCGACGCGGAAGTAGAGATCGCTCCGGAAGCCGCCTGCGTTCACGGCGCGCACGAGATCGCGGCGGGTCGCGGCGATGACGCGCACGTCGAAGGGCTTGTAGGCCGAGCCGCCCACCGATTTGATGCGCCGCTCGGCGAGGGCACGCAGGAGCTTGGGCTGCACGTCGAGCGGAAGCTCACCGAGCTCGTCGAGGAAGATGGTGCCGCCATCGGCGTCTTGAAACGGCGAGTTGTGCCGATCGATGGCGCCCGTGAACGCGCCGCGCTCGTGTCCAAACAGCGTCGCCTCCGCGAGGGTCGGCGGGATCGAGCCGCAGTCGACGACCACGAACGGCTTGTCCACGCGCTTGCTCGCGTTGTGGACGCTCTGCGCCGCGAGCTCTTTGCCAGTGCCGGTCTCGCCGCAGATGAGCAGCGTGAGATCGGTCGCCGCGATGCGCTGGAGCCGATCGAAGATCGTGCGCATCGACTCGCTCTGACCGACGAGCGGCCCGAACGCTGGAATGGCCGGCACCGTGATCGTCTCCGGCCTCACGAGCTCGAACTGCACGTTGGTCGCGCCCACGCGAACGACGCACGGGCCGGTGACGGTCACCTCACCGATGCGCACCGTACCGACGAACGTGCCGTTCCTGCTGCCGAGATCGCGCACCCGCACGCCCTCCGCGGTCGCGATGAACTCAACGTGGACGGCGCTCACCTTGCCGTCGTCGACCACGACCTGGCACGCGGGGTTGCGGCCGATGATCACCGGGTCCTGACCGACCTCGACCCAGGTGTCCTCGGTGCCGACGCGAATGCGACCGCCGCGCACGTGCACACGATTTCTCAGCCCTACCGTGACATCCAATCGGCCCATTCGCTCTTCCTCGTCTCTCGGTGGTGCGCGCTCGCGTTCGGCCGACCCGCGTCGGCGAGCGAGCCAATGAAAGCGTGCCTCATCGCGTCGGCAATCCCTGATTCACCGCCCTAGCGCCGGTGCTTTTCCGTCGTCGGAGAACGTGGCGGCGTCGTCCCACGCCACGCCGACATCGGTCGCCGTCGGCGCGGGATCTTCCGACGTGTGCTCTCCGCCGTCCGCGACGACCGCGGGGCGCGGCGGGGGCGGCACCGCGCGCCGCTCGAGCACGACCGGCAGGCACGCGCGCCACGCTGCGAGCGCCTCGTCCGCGTTGACGAAGCGCCGCTCGGGATCGCGATCGAGCGCGCGCGCGACGAATCGCTCGAGCCCGCCCGGCCACTGTTCTCCGGTCGCCTCGCTCAAGGTCGGCGCGATCCGGTCCATCTTCATCGCGATCACCGCCGCCGCGTTGCCCGCCTCGAAGGGCAGCCTGCCCGCGAGCGCCACGAAGGCCACGGCGCCCACGGCGTAGAGATCCGCGCGGTGATCGACGCGCGCCGAGTTGCGCACCTGCTCGGGCGCCATGTACGCGAACGAGCCGAGGGTCGCGTCGAACTCGGTGAGGCTCGGCTCGTCGTGCCGCCCGCCCGGCCCCTTCCGCGCCAGCTTCGAGACGCCAAAATCGAGGAGCTTGGCGCGCTCGGGTCGGTCGCGGTCGCCCGTCCACTCGAGGAACACGTTGCCCGGCTTGAGATCGCGATGGATGACGTTGGCGCGATGCGCCGCGGCGAGCCCCTCGAGCATGTCGTCGATGATCGGCCCGACCTCCGCGAACGAGAGGTACCGCTCGCGCGTCAGCCGCTCGCTCAACGACTCGCCCTCGAGCTTCTCGAACACGAGGAGCAGGGCGCCCGCTTGGTCGCGCGCGTGGCCCAGCAATTTGCACACGAAGGGGCTGTCGATGGCCGCGCCCAGCGCCGCCTCGCGCTCGAACCGCGCGACGATGTCCGGCTTGAGCGCGGCGTTCGGGAGCAGCACCTTGATGGCGACCGCGGCTCCGCTCGGATCGACGGCAGCCCACACCTCGCCCATCCCGCCGCGCCCGAGCAGCTGGGTCACGCGGTAGCCCGCGAGCACGTCGGATGGGTGGATCGCCAAGCTACCTGGATCGGCACCCTACCGGACAAGCGGCGCGATGCGATAGTCGAATCCACCTCGGCGCGACCGAGCGGCGCGTGGGCGGCTCGTGCCGTTCGTGCCGCCCACGCCTCGCCCTCGCTTGCGCGAGCGCAACTTGCTACGGTGCGGCGCGATGGGTCGCACGATCGACGACGTAGAATCCTACCTGTTTCGGCTCGACCGCCGCTTCGAGCGCGAAGGTGACACGTTCATCGTCGCGAGCGGCGTCGACGGCACCCCGATCGCGGTGTCGGTCGCGGGGTCCATCGTGATGGTCGACGTGGCGATCGGCAAGGCGCCCTCGGATGAAGCGCGGCAGCTCGCCGTGTTTCGCAGGCTGCTCGAGCACAACGTGGCCGATCTGCTCTACACGTCGTACGGACTCGACGGCTCCGAGCTGATCCTCTCGGGCTCGCTCGAGCTCGAGAACCTGGATCTCAACGAGCTCGGGGCGGTGTTGGCCGACATCGAGGTGGCCCTCGTTCGCCATGTCCCCGAGCTGAAAAAACTCGCGCTCGGCTGACGTGTCGGTCCGCGCTCGCGCCTCGCAACTGCCTCGAACTCGGAGATCGTCATGGGAGTGTTCGCGCGCCTAGCGACCCTGCTGAAATCGAACCTCAACGACCTCATCAGCAAGGCCGAAGATCCGGAAAAGATGCTGCATCAGGTCATCATCGAGATGGCCAATCAGCTCGTCGAGGCGAAGAAGGGCGTCGCCTTGTCGATCGCGATGGAGAAGACGCTCCTCAAGCAGGCTGACGCGGAGGCCGCGACCGCGGCGGAGTGGGAGCGACGCGCGATGATGGCCGTCCGCGCGAACGACGACGCGCTCGCCAAGGAGGCGCTCACCCGCAAGAAGGAGCACGAGGGCCACGCGACCGCGCTCCGCGAGCAATGGGCGAAGCAGAAGAAGCAGGTCGACCAGGTCAAGCTTGCCCTGCGCGTACTCAACAACAAGATCGAAGAGGCCAAGCGCAAGAAGAACATCCTCATCGCCCGCACGCGCCAAGCCGAGGCGCGCAAGAAGATCCAGGAGACGATGTCGGGGATCGCCAACGCCTCCGCCTTCGAGACCTTCCAGCGCATGGAGGAGAAGGTGGTTCAGCTCGAAGGCGAAGCGGACGCCGCGAGCGAGCTCGCCGAGGAGTACAGCGGCGATCACCTCGCCGAGAAGTTCCGCACGCTCGAGGCGACCTCGGGCGCCGATGGCGATCTCACCGCGCTGAAGCAGAAGATGGGCCTCGCGCCGCCGCCCCCGCCTGCAGCCGCAGCGCCCCCGGCGCGTGTCGAGGCCGAAGAGCTGGGCGAGCCCGCGTTGAGCCAGGCCGAACAGGATGAGCTCGCCGCCGCGCTGGCCGAGCTCGAAGCCGAAGATCAGGCGGCACAAGCGCGGATGAAGCGTTGACCTTCGCTTTGCACGAGGCCGCTTCCGGTCGCGCGCAAGCACCGCAAATCGAGCAGCCCGCCGCCGAGCCGCTCGAGCGACTCCTCGAGCTCCTCGGCGCGACGCAGGGCGAGGGTCTCCTGCCAAGCGAGGCCGAGCGCCGTCTCGCGACCTGCGGCAGGAACGAGCTGCCCGCGCCCGCGCCCGATCCGGCGTGGCGACGGCTCTTGTCGCAGTTCACCGATCCCATCGTCTTGACGCTGCTCGGCGCGGCCGTCGTCGCCGTGTTCGTCGGCATGAAAGAGAGCGGCGACCGAAGCCTCCTGATGCGGTTCGCCGATGCCATCGCGATCCTCATCGTCGTGCTCCTCAACGCGCTCATCGGCTTCTTCCAGGAGCGGCGCGCCGAGGCCGCGCTCGAGGCGCTGAGAAAGCTCACGGCGCCGACCGCGCGCGTGCGCCGCGGCGGACAGCGACTCGAGATCGCGGCGGCGCTCCTCGTGCCGGGCGATCTCATCGAGCTCGAGGCCGGCGACGCGGTCCCGGCCGACGCGCGCCTCGTGCAGACGTTCGATCTCGGCACCGAAGAATCGGCGCTCACCGGCGAGAGCGTGCCGCGCGGCAAGGATGCGCTCGCAGAACTCGCCCGTGACACCCCGCTCGCCGAGCGCGACAACATGGTCTTCACCGGCACGATCGTGGTGCGCGGCAAGGGGCGGGGCGTCGTTACTGAGACGGGCGTTCACACCGAGCTCGGGCGCGTCGGCCAGATGATCGCGTCGATCGGCGCGCAAGTGACGCCGCTCGAGGCCCGGCTCGCGGCGTTCGGCAAAGTCATCCTCTGGGTGTGCCTCGGCCTCTCGGCGACGCTGATGACTTGGGGCTTCGTGCGCCCGCTCGTGCTCGGCGGTCCGGGGCACCCCTCGGCCGTGCTCTTGCTCGAAGCCGTGGCGCTCGCCGTCGCCGCGATCCCGGAGGGGCTGCCCGCGATCACCACGATCACGCTGGCGCTCGGCATGCAGCGAATGGCCAAGCGCGGCGCCATCGTGCGAAGGCTGCCTGCGGTCGAGACGCTCGGCGCGGCCACGGTGATCTGCTCCGACAAGACGGGCACGCT
>SXGS01356366.1_pt1 | contig 20222 bp, 21 predicted proteins | sample 3174681 | NCBI WGS metagenome assembly SXGS01 (sample SAMN11356861, study PRJNA531348) | freshwater metagenome | isolation source: freshwater sample F1-80 | place: China: Fuxian Lake, Yuxi | collected 2017-12-25 | reverse complement strand
TAGGGGGATGTCTCGAGATGCGGCAAATGATCGTGTGGCATATTTGTGGAAGACTCATGGATCGATGCTTCAGCAGATGATCGTGAATTTACGTTCGGGAAGCCTGTCTTCCCGGGAAGCTGGAGAGATGCTGAAACGTTTCATCGAGCAAGAGGGTTTGCAAGAAGCTGCTTCGTATCTTTCTCGCCGTATTCATCGTACTCGTAATCAAGTTGCCGATAGAATTCGTTTTGTCCAAATGGATGCGGAGAGTCGACGGAATTTCTGTAGGGATTTGGCGAAGGAACGCATAGCACTCAATAGTCAGCAGGGAATGACGAGGGTTCTTCTTTTGCATCTTGTGGAGCACGAAGGAGAAGTAGTCTCTGATGAAGCATTGAAAGAGGTCATTTTCAAACATGCATGGCGTCATTCATTTACGAAACCGTATACACTTATTCATCAATGGAAGCAGAGAAATCCTAGTCAAGCAGTGTTTATAATTGAGCGCGTAACAGGAACTGGTTTTCGGATAAAGTTTACGTATCAGCAGGATTTGCACAGTGTAGTGCTTGATCCGAAGGAGGTGGTGGTTGAAGGAGTGGTGGCTCCTGTAGAAACAGTTGCTCTTGAACCCCAGCCGGAACCAAAACCAGAGGTTCAGGAAGGATCTACCAAACTTCCTCCCTTTGATTTTGATCCAGTGAAACGGGCGGGTTATCAAGCTCAAATTCGTGAGTGGGTGAGTCGTCGTTTTATGCCTTGTGAAACGGAGTTCAAAATGCTCGCACATTATTTCGTTCAGTTGTTTGGGAAGGTGCTTACTGATGAGGATATCGTCAGATTTGAACAGGAAAAGCAGGCGAGTAACCCAGCGCTTCGTATTGCGAGTAAATTGCATCTTCTTGCTGATTTGAGAAAGCGATATATGGATGCGCCTTTTGGACTTTTAGTCGTAGAAGGTGGATATCAGATGGTGCCGATTGGAATGGTTAAGCCCCTCTTTTCGCATGGAAAATCTATTTTTCCTCCAGCTCCTGAGATGACTGTCGAGCCCGCTGATCCAAAAAAAGATAAGGTGCTTCAATGGGTGTATCAATACCCGTTTGGGAATAATATTCTACTCCGAAGGGTCTTTTTGTTTCTTGCTGAGCAATATCCACGAAAAATGTCGCTTGCGGAAGTGGCGGAGTTTCTCGATCACGATGCGCAATCCATTCTCGCTTCTGTACAAGCCCATATCACTCAGATGAAGCAGAGACGTCTCGGTCAGGATTTCTGGTTGGATCTCGATATCGACATTATGGCAAAGAACCCAACATATTCGTTGAGATTGATGAGTTTATCTTAGGTTTTTGGCTAACTGGAGCCGTCAAGGAGAGTCAAACTCCCGACCTCCCCCTTACCAAGGGGGTGCTCTATCACTGAGCTAAGACGGCATATTTGTGCTTACGTGTTGTGCTTGTAGCCTTGCGGCGGAAGGGAGTGTAGCAAAAAAAGTTCCAAGATAAAAGGGGAGTGTTTTAGCTTTGGATCGACTTTTAAGCTGATATTGACGTGGTTGAGGGTGAGTTGTAGAGGGGGTTCTATGCATTCCGTATCACCTAATTCCTTTAGAAAATGCGTAAACTCCGCTTTTCTGCTGTTCGCGGCTGTGCTATCCTTGGCTGGCTTTCTTGATTTTCTCACAGGGGCGTGGTGAAGTGGTATCACGTCGGTCTCCAAAACCGCAGTTGCGGGTTCGATTCCCTCCGCCCCTGCCAGTATACAACCGAAGGTTGTAGTTCCCGTTCCCGCTTTTTTAAATAGGATAAATTTCTACAAATATTTATTGTTTCATTCTCCGCAATATGGCTTCATGCAACGCCTGAGATGCGTAAAGCAGTTGCTCATCATATTTCGTGGCAGTCGGCTCAGGCATATGACTCTATGAGTCATATAAAGAGCTCCACTTTTTTGAGAAGCAGAGCTTGAGTGAGGACGAAGTGAAGAATCGAGTTGAAAGATTCCGCGAAACTTTCTGAAAATATCTTACTGCGTTCGCGTTGAGCCTGCAAGAAAAAAAGTGTATGGTGCAGGGGAATTGCGGTCTATTTTTTTACATGAATTTTTTATGGCATATGAGGCAAAACCACTTCCGTTTTCACTCCGACGAGTTGGAAATATTTCTGAGAAAGCTCTCGAGATCCATCATGATAAGTTATATGTCGGATATGTGAACAAGAAAAATGAGATTGAGGAGAAGTTGAAAAATGTTGATCGTGCTGCGGCAAATGCAACACATAGTGATTTCCGTGATTTGAAACTTGAAGAAACATTTGCGGCAAATGGTGTGTATCTCCACGAAGATTATTTTAGTGTGTTATCAGGAGAAGGACAGAGTAGTGCTGATGCGGGTGCGCTTGGCGAAGCGATTGCTGCTGAGTTTGGGTCGGTGGATGTATGGATTGCAGATTTCCGTGCCTGTGGTATGTCTGCACGTGGATGGGCGGTTCTCGCCTATGATACGAATGATGGACGACTCCATAACTATATCGGCGACATGCATAATCAGGGTGGTGTCTGGGGTGCGATTCCCGTCATCGTTCTCGATGTGTATGAGCATGCTTACTTTATGGACTATGGCAGTGACCGAAAGTCATACATCGAAGACTTCATGAAAAACCTCGACTGGAAAATGGCTCATGGAGTCTGGGGTAAAATTCAGGGACTTCGATTTTAGGTGCGTTTCGTTATGCACCCACTTATTCTACGCCGATTGAACTTGGGGGTGTGAATCCGCGTTTGTCGGGTGGAATGTTGTAGTAGTCGAAAAGGTACTGCGCGACTTGTGAGAAAATTGGAGCTGCGGTTGCGTCTGCCCACTCACTCGTTCGAGGGCGGGTGAGTTTTACGAGGATGACGAATTTTGGCTTGTCGATTGGGCCGTACCCGACCACGCTGGCGTTTGTAGTTCCGGATCCGCTGAGCGGTTTCCCTTTGTAGTAGGTCTGAGCTGTACCGGTTTTTCCGGCGATGAAGTGATTGGGTACACCGGCATGGGTCGCAACTCCACGCTCTACCGCGCTGACGAGCATCTCAGTGACCATATTTGCTGACTCTTCTTCGACGACCTGTCGTACCACTCGTGGATCATTTTTGATGATCTTTCCGTTTGTCTGTTGAATTTCCTCAATAATATATGGCTGCATCATCGTCCCTTTATTGGCGAGGGCGCCGAACGACATGACCATCTGTATGGGTGTTACCGTGAGACCCTGACCGAATGCGTGCGTGATAAGTTCTGACTCTGCCCACTTGGTGAAGTGATTGATTTTTCCGGTTGCTTCATTGTCGAGCTCGATGTCCGTGTGTGCCCCGAATCCGAATTTCATGATGTAGTTATACAGAAGATTGCGGCCGATTTTACGTGCGATGTAGGCCATACCGGTGTTGAGAGACTTTTCCAGAACCTGCGTCATCGTGATGACGCCGTAGTATTTTCCAAGTGCGTTTTTGATCATGAACTCGTCGGTTTTGATGGGACCGTTATCGTTGTATTGTGTGTTTGGCGTGACGTCGTGGTCGTCGATCGCTGCGGCCATGACGAGCGGTTTGAAAATAGAACCTGGTTCGTACGGCCATGCAACCGACTTGTTGTGATAGGCTTCTGCGCCCACCGTGTTTTTATATTTCTTATACTTGATGGTTCCGTCACGGTAGACTTCTTTGAAAATGTCGATTTTTACACCGGTTTGGTTGTCGATGATGAGGGTGTAGTGACCGGTTTTTTCGTCGATAGCGACCAGACGCTGAACTTCTTCGGGTTTCAAGTTGATGGTTTCTTGTTCAAATACTTTACTATACTGATTTGGGTCAAAAGTTGGATAGTGTGACATTCCTAGAACGCGGCCCGTCTGCGGGTCGTATACGATACCAAGACCATCGTCTGCACGAGTGTCTTTCACGCCTTTTTCGATTAGCTTATCGAGTTTCATCTGGATGGAGCGATCAATGGTGAGAATAATATTGTCTCCATCGACGGCTGGCTGGATTACGCTTTCTCCGACGGTGATCTGTCGACCAACCGAATCTTTCTGGGTCTGGAAAATTCCCTTCTTGCCCTGGAGCTGGACGTTGAACTTGCTCTCGATACCATACAGACCGAGCCCAACACTGTTTACGTAGCCGATGACATTTGCTGCAAGTGATTTTTCTGGATAGTAGCGATAGTACTCGGCCTGCATACCGATGCCAGCGTACTTCCCATCTTTATCATTCTTGATGAGTAATTTTATCTTTTCTGAGGCTGCCGGCGTGATCTTTCTTTTGAGCACCGCATAGCGATTTTTTCCGTTTACGAGTTTGAGGATTTGTGACTCGGAGATGTCGAGAGCTTCTGCCAGTGTGGAGAATACATGATTACGATTTTCCATCTCGAGTGGAAAAAGGGTGACTGACTTGTCGCGTGCATCAACGCCGCTGAGATTTTTTATGGCAATTTCGTCGATGATTTTGTTATCGATGTCGGTCCCCAAAATAATATGGGTTCGTGTTTTTGAGGTGATTTTCGTGGCGATAGTCTGGCGGAATTTTTCTTTCAACTCGGCGTCGCTGAGTGGCTTGAGGGTGAGCTGCTGCGCCTCGGTGAGCTGAACGGTGGGTTTCGGAGCTTCTTTTGCGGGATCTTTTGCTGTTGGCTCCTTCGGCGTTGTGACGATTGGATCTTTTATTGCTTCCTCGGCTTTTTTTCGCTCCTCGAGTTCTTTGAGTTCTTTTTCCTGTTTTTCAATTTCGGTCAGTACGGGCTCCAATTTTTTTCGTTCTTCTTCAATACGTGCAAGATCTTCGTTCCGAGCTTCTTCAAGATTGAAAAGAAGGGGAGTCAGTGTCTCGACAATTATGTCTGGATTTTTTACCAGCGATGGGTCGGCATAGACAAGATCGAGGGTCGTGTTGGTGGCGACTCGATACAGGTCCTTTGAGCTATTATCTCGTATGAGGATTTCTCCTCGGCGAGCGGGAAGCTCAGTATAGCCATAGTGTTCCTTTGCCGCGATGGTTCGGTAGTAGTTCTGCTGGATGACCTGCAGCCAAAACAGCTTCAAGATGATAATCCCGATGATTCCATATTGAATCAGAAGGATAATTTTGAGGCGATTGAGCGGGGATTTAGGACGGCGAGCTTCAACCATGGGATCCTATTATAGGAGAAGCCTTCTTCGTTGACAAACTTGCCATAGTTCTCTAAAATTTTGTGGTTTAGGGCTTTATAATCACATATTTCTATGATCAGTCTTTCTACTCTTCCGAATGGTCTCCGGGTTGTTACGAAACGCCTCGAAAATACGATGGCAGCAACTGTCCTGGTTCTAGTGAAAGCCGGCTCTCGATATGAGACCAAAAAAATTAATGGTATCTCGCACTTTCTGGAGCACATGTTTTTCAAGGGGGCGAAGAAGTATAAGAACGCACGCGAAGTTTCTGAAACGATTGATAACATTGGTGGTGACTTCAATGCGTTCACCGGAAAAGAGTATGTCGGATATTATGTGAAGGCTGCTGCAAATCACCTCGATACATCACTCGACGTGATCTCGGATATGCTCATTCATGCGACGTTTGATACCGCGGAAATTGATAAGGAGCGAGGCGTGATTATGGAGGAGTACAATATGTATCAGGATACTCCGACTTATCAGATTGGTTGGGACTTTGAGCAGCTTGTTTTTGGTGATCAGCCAATGGGTTGGGATCAGGTAGGAACCAAGGATGTCATTAATGGATGCACGCGCGATGAGTTCATGGAGTTCAAAAAATCGCTGTACGTTCCGAAGAATACGGTTATCTCGGTTGCTGGCAATATCCATCACGAGGATGTCGTCAAGATGGTGGAGAAGTATTTTGCTGAGATGGATACGGATGAACCTACCCGTGAACATGCCTTGTTACAGCCTTTGAATACCGGTAAGCGTGTGTTTTTGCGAGAGCGAAAAACAGAGCAGTCGCACATCTGCGTTGGCTTTCCGCAGGTTTCTGAAATCGATAAGGACTTTTGGGTTTCGAAAGTTTTGAGTGTTGCGCTTGGTGCCGGTATGAGTTCACGAATGTTCCTTTCTGTCCGTGAGGAAAAAGGACTCGCGTATTACATTGGTTCATCGGCTGAGGGCTTCACGGACTGCGGAATTTTTTCAACGAATGCGGGTGTCGATCTCAAGCGAATCGACATGGCGATCGAGGCGGTCGTCGAGGAGTACAAGAAGATTGCGAGTGAGACGATTAGTGCGAAAGAGTTGATGAAGACGAAAGAGTTCATCAAAGGAAAGATGATTCTGAAGTTGGAGGACTCGGAGGAGTACGCGCACTTGCTCGGAAAGTACCAGGTTCTGTACGGCGTCACGAAGGATCCGGATGCGATTGCGGCTGGCGTCGATGCGGTGACGGTCGATGATGTTCGTCGTCTGGCCGAGGATATGTTTTCCCTCGACAAGATGTACTTGGCGGTCATTGGTCCTTACGACGATGCCTCGAGGTTTGAGAAACTGATGAAGTAAGGGGTTGGTAGCACCTAGGACACAGCCACTACTTCTCTGGAAAATGGAATTAGCTTTGGTTATTGACAAATCAGTTTCTATTGAATTATTCAATTTCTTTCCTGGGAAAAATTGGAGCTTTAAAAACGATCCTTTTTGAGGTGAAGTATGATTTTACCATAGTTTAAAATCTTTGCAGAAAAGTGCGGAGGAAAAAGCTGAGTTGGCCTTTAGGAGATTTTGTTTCCATCCATTGCCTTGTACCCGAAGCTGATTTATGGTATACTTAAAGGAATTCTTAATTTTCTTGTATGGCTCCTCCAGAAACACTACCAAAAGCTCCAGCTTCAACCGTGGAGGCACCAAGAGCTGCACCAGCAATTGCTATACAGGGTCCGCCCGAGGCAGTTGTTGCTCAAAAAGCTGCTGAGGCGAAAGAGCTATCGCGTGCCGCTTTGCAGGCAGAGCTTGTTCCTTTGAAGAAGAATGTTAATTTGATTCGTACGGCTGATGCTGTAAAGGGACTTTCTTTCCCGGCTTTTGTTGATGGCGAGGCAGGCATGAAAGCATTTAAGGAAAATCTGAGGCCAGCAGTTTCTGCGAGATTGGCCGTTAAGGAGAGTGCTCTTACGCAAAGTCAGCTGGATGTACGCGTAGAGGAGTTTGTACAATATACTGAAAAAAATATCAGGATTAAACTTCTTGATCCGATTCTTCTTTTTCATCCATACACACTTACGGTCACATTTGATGCGAGTGGCGAAGTGGTTCTTGACCTGAAACCTAATCCTGAGGTTGAGAGAGCGGCTAAAGATGCTGCTGCAAAAGAGACGGCTGCGAAAGAAGCCCCGAAAGATCCTGCAAAAGAGACTACAGACGCTGCTGCTGAGCTAACGTATCAGGAATTTGCAAAGGGAAGTTATGGTGGAATGGCGAAGTTTATATTTGGAATGCTTGAGGATCCAAAGGGGGAGTCAGAGTCGCCAGAGGATTACAATAAACGTCTTGATGCCAAGCTTCGTGCGACGTTCAGGGGAGAGGGTATGCTCGGTATGTTCTTTTGTCTCGTCGGTATTGTTCCGCGAGATGGTGTGTTTTATAAGGATATGCTTGATAAGCCTTGGGCGAAGCAAATTGAGGCAAGTGTGCGTGAGGCATTCAAGGCACTTGGTATTTCTCCAGAGAAAATAAAAGATGTTGTTGATAATCAAGCATTTCAGGAACTGATGAAAGTAGAAAAAACGCATGAAGATAGTTTCTCTATCAAGGCCGAAGTTGTTGTTCCTCCGGGAATCGTGCTGACGGTTGAGAAATTCAAGGTTGGAGTGTTTGAGAATGGTGTAAAAATGGATAAGCCGGGATCTCCTGGTGCGTCCTATGATCCTGCTAAGGTAGAAGAAAAGCAGACCTTCGTCGCTGGTGTGAAGTTTCCTCCAGGTACGATGCTTGCTGGCGTTACCGTAAAAAAACAGCCTGAAGTGGCTAAGTCTGTAGCTGCAGAACAGCCTCCCGTTGCCGCTGTAGCAACTCCAGAGGGATAATCTACTTCGTATCTTTCTCGATGGTCTTCATCTGAAGGCCGAACTTGAGGAGAATTTCCTCGCTTTTTGATTGGGCCTGTTTCATGGCCTGGTCTTGTTTGGTGTTGTCAGTTTTGAGAATTTCGGCAAGTTCGTTAATCTGATTTTCGCTGAGCGTAGGGAGCAGATCCAGGACGGCGTGTTGTTCGTTGGCGTCGAGCGTCGATGTTTTCAGGAGTTTTGCAAACTGTTCAGGAGTGATATTCGTCATGGTGTTGTTGGGTTAGGTGGTCTTTGGCTAGAGTTCTGGCACTTCAATCTCTTCACTGTCGACTTCATTATAGAACACATGGTAGGCGGTGCCACCAGCGAGGAGAACGCCACCGGTCACCATGCCAGCCTTTTCGACGGTACGGAGGGTGCCAGCAACCTTTCCTTTATTCTTGCGTAGGTAGGTGGTGACTTTATCGCTGAATTTTTTCCAGCCACCGAGTTTTTCTACTAATACCTCAATGCGTGGCCACATGGTGATGAGTCTTTTGGCGACCACTGATCCACCCTTTGCGGCCTTCGTCAGACGCAGGAGTGCATTCGCACCAACACTTGTTCCGGCGCTAACCGGTGCTGCGAGGACGGCGAGTGCATCACCAGCGAGACCAACAATACCCCAGGCGACGTTGCTCGCTCGATCCCATCCACCCGAGACGTTACGTCCTGAGACAGCTTCTTTTCCAGCGATTGCTGAGTAGAAGTTGGAGAAGGTACCAGCGACAGGGAGACAGTCGAGCACGAGCTGTCCGGCGTCTGGACCGAGGCTTTCGAGGATGTCGATGAGTTCACGTTCTGGATCGTTTCTATGGATCAGTGCGTCCGTTGCGAACATCATACTTGCCATGACGGCCATGAACTTGGCGCGGCCCTTGGCGGCTTTCACGACACGCGTGACGAGCGTTCCGTCGGCTCCCTGAAGCGCGTTGTTGAGTTGCTGTCGGATCGCCTTTGTCTGGAGATGTGCGGGCATTTTTTTGAACTCCTCGAAGAGTCCTTTCATGACAGTCTTTTTGTGTTTTGCAAATGGTTGCAGAAACTTCTCATCCATTTCTACAAGCTTGGCTCGTACGGATGGATCAGAAAGGGGAACGCCACGCACTTTTGCATCTCTGACAATGTCATCGATGCTCTTCTCGAAGAGCGCCTTGATACCCTTTTCTCGAGCCTCAAGCGTACTTGCGGTCTCCATAACTTTTTTCGGATCGAGTGGATTGGTTGCAAGTGTCGGTGAAAGGTATGTCTCAATCGCCGTGAGATTTTTTTGTTTTACCCCACGAGCTGCATCGTTCGGATCGAGCGCTGCGATCTCCGTGCGAAGCTTTCTTGCCTCGTCCTCGAGTTCTACGTTCGTCTTGTAGGTGTCGTGTGATCTCTTGAATGTGGAGGCCTGATCGAGGGGCTTGGCGGCTGCTTTTTCTGCACCCTCGGCGAGTTCTTCTGCTGTCTGGAGCTTGAAGGCTTCTGCAATTTTCCCCTGTTTGATGAACTCCCAGCGCTCCGCGAGACGACTTACAGTTGAACGGTAGTCAAGTATTTTGGATCGTGCCTCGTCAATTTTTGATTGGATAAGCTTTAGTTGCGTTGGGTCGGTATTTGCGTTAATTGCGAGATTTTCGATTTCACGTAATTGACGGCGGGTAATTTCAAAGTGCTTGTTAAACTCATATCCAAATCGTGTTCCACTGAGTTCGGTTTTTACTTTTTCAAATTCCCTGAAGTCATCTGCTGTTTTACGTGCAAGCTCTTTGATTTTATTGATGTCTGGAGAAGCCTTTATAATCTCCTCTTCGATTGTTTTGAGTGCTGCGTTCGCTCGTCCGACCTGGGAGCCTTCAAGGTTGCGCATCATAGGAATGAATGGAATGCTTGCGAAAGAACGTAGAGCAAACCGCCACTCTTGAGTTCCAGGAATAAAACTCTTCAGAACGCCCGATACTTTTTTACCGTGTTCTTTTGCATCATGAATTACCTTGATTACTTTCCACTGTTCTTTTGCGGTTAGATAGGCAGCGCTTCCAAATACAACACATTCTGTGCCAAGGATGGCTGTTGAGAGTGCGACGTTTCCTTCATGCTCATCCGAGTAAATGTGCGCGAAATTTTTGAAGTTTTCAAAGGTGAGATTTCCGAGCTGGATCGGTACATTGAATCCTCTTATTACGAGAAATACCTTGCCAAGGATGTCTGTTCCAAATGCAATGGCTCCCTCTTGAAAAGCCTTTGCGGTTGAGGCAAGGTTCAGAGCGCGAAGAGGATCCTCTACGAGTTCCCTGACTATTTGATGCGTTTGTTTTTCTCCGAGTGTTTCTGGTTTATTTCGATCGACTCCAAAGAAGTCATCGAGATTTTTTCGCATAGCGACTGCTTCGGTACTTTTCGCATCATCGTAGGTGATGTTTATGAAATCTTCGATGAAACCTCGGCGTCCTGCGTAAAGAGCTGTGGCACCGGCTCCTATGAGGAGCGTGGCTTTTGGGTTGGTGAGTACGAATTTCGCAACATCAAAAGTGCCTCTTCCAATTGATTTAATTCCCTTAATCATCACGCTTCGCATCATCCACATGCCGTTCATCCCAATCATGGTTTCTGCTGGATGTTCGCTCATCCACTCCAGACCGTCTTCGATATGATTCTCAAGCTTGAAGTCGGAAGGAATAATACATTCCATCATATTTCCGATATCACTTCCTGCCCATTTTGTGAGTATTTTTTTCTTCGCATCATCGAATTCTTTTCCGAGGGATTTGAGGATCTGGCCGGCGAAACTGTTTTTTCCTTCCTTCACAATCAGGAGGTAGATGGCGGCGTTGGCGGCGAAGAGGTTGCCGGGTTTGCGGCCGATCCATTTGTAGATCATGAAGCCGGCGCCACCGGCGACGGCGAACTCAGCCCAGGTTTTCGGATCATTCTTATCAATACCGAGATCCTTGGCCATTTGGGTGAGGCTGAGATTTTTCAGCCACTCGGGCATTGTAATATCGTGGTCTTTGAAGTACATTTCCATGCGTGCTTTGACCCCTTTAAATTCACATTTTTCATCGAGCCATGCATACGCCTGGTCAATATTTTCCTTTACTCCAGCGAGCTGTTCCTTGATTTTGTCGAGAGTGGGGAGGCCGAGGGCAGGAGCCATCATTCCCCAAATATCTTTTCCAATTGCAATGACGCCCTCTTTTTGTTTCTGAAGAAGCAGTTTTCCGAGTCCTTTGATGCCATCATTGTTCCACGCAGTGAGAATTTCTGAGAACGGAATTTTCCCGTTGATTGCTTCGTAGAGGGTGGCGATCGCTCCGGTGGCGAGAGTTCCTCCGAGAGCGAGTTTGAGGATGCCCTTGATCGTATCGGTGTGCGTACCTTCGAGACTTTCTTTGAGTTTTTCTCCGAGACCAAATAAGCTTTTGAATCCACCAACAATCGCTGATCCAAGGGCTTTGAGCGCTTTATACGTGAGGTATCCTGCTGCGGCCACACCTCCGAGAATGGCGATTTTTTTCAGTGCATTTCCCTGTTCAAATTCCTTGAAAAGTTGTTTTCCGGCGTTACTGATGAATACTCCAACTTTTTCTGGAATGCTCTTCGGTTTCTCTAATATCTGTTCGTAGGCTTCTTTTGCCTTGAGGGCGAATGACGGTTTTTCTACTGATTTTTTGAGTGTTTCTTTCATATAGTTTTTTGTATGGTTTTGGCTTCTTCTTCTGGGACTTCATCCAGAATTTGCATGAGTATTTCTGCTTTTTGAGGATCGGTGAAGATGTCATCTTTCTGCAGCTTTGCGAGAATCTCCTGAGCTGATTTTTTGTGATCCATAGGTTTTTGCTTACACTTCATGTAATTATATCATAATTTAGCTTCGTAAGCAACCTCAAAGGTGGCAAGAATGCCTTAAATATTGTATAGTTTGGACGGTATTTTTTAGCTTTAACACTCTTGTATGGGCAATATTAAGGAACGAACACTGGTACTCGTTAAGCCAGATGGTATCCAGCGCGGCTTGATCGGAAACGTCATTTCCCGCTTTGAATTGAAGGGTTTGAAGGTGGTTGGTATCAAGATGATGTCTCTCGACGAGGCTATTCTTCGTGAACACTATGCTCATATTGCCGATAAGCCATTTTTTCCAGGCGTGAGCAGTTTTATGCGAAGTTCTCCAGTTGTTGCCCTCTGTCTTGAGGGTCTCGATGTGGTGAATGCGATTCGAATTCTCTGTGGTATCACGAAGTCACGTGAGGCTGATGCTGGCACGATCCGTGGTGATCTCGCGATGAGTGTGGCGTGTAACGTGGTTCATGCGTCTGACACGGTTGAAAATGCACAGGCGGAGGTGAAGCGATTCTTCAATCCAGATGATATTTTCGACTACGACAAGTCAGAGTATGTAAACGTCTACGTCGAGGACGAGCGTGCGTAATTTGTGACTTTCGGTATTCCTCACTTCGCTCACATGTTCCACTTTGCCTATCGCAAGAAAAAAATTGCCAAAGAAACTCCTCTCGCACTTTTTGAAAAACTTCGAGGCGAGTACAGTGCGTTACTGTATAGTGGGCAGAACGAAAAAGGCGTTTACAGTGGTCGATATTCTTATATTGGCTATGAGCCTTTCATGCTCTTCGAAAGTAAACATGGTGCGCAGGAGATTTCTTCTATTCAGTATGATGCTGATGGAACGACGCGTGAGGTACAGGTGTGTGGGGGAGAGCCACTTGAGGTGTTTAAGGCGATCTATGATCAGCTCGGTGTGAAGGTGATTGAAAAAGATCTTCCTCCATTTATTGGTGGCGCGATGGGATTGATGAGTTATGATTTTGGCTTGTCTCTCCATGGTATCAAACATACGACGACAGATGATCTGGAAATTCCTGATATGTTTTATGGATTTTATGACAAGGTTGTTGCCTTCGATCATGAAATGAAAGATCTCTATTTTTTTGGACTTGGAGAAACAAAAGCACAGGCACAGGCGATTGCTGAGGAGGTTTATAAGGATGCGATGAAAGGTTTGAGTTATGAACAGGATGCTCCAAAAAAAGGCTCACAGAAGCGCTCAAAGGATCTCAATATGTATCTCTCGAAAGACGATTATTTCAAGAAACTGGTGGAGATCAAAAAGCATCTCGTCGATGGTGAGTCGTATCAGGTGAATTTTTCGCATCGATTTTCTTACGAAACTTCGGATGATGCCTGGGATATTTTTACGCGTCTTGCAAAAATTAATCCATCGCCATTTAGTTGCTACTTCGAACATCCAGAATTTATCGTGATTAGTTCGTCTCCAGAAAAGCTCGTAACCGTTCATGATGGTTTGATCGAAACGAAGCCAATAAAAGGTACTCGCGCTCGAGGCAAAACTTCGACTGAAGATCGTGCCGCAGAAAAAAATCTTCTCGAGTCGAAAAAAGATGAGGCAGAGCTGACCATGATTGTCGACCTCATGCGCAACGATCTCGGCATGGTTTGCGAACCCAAAACAGTCAAAGTTCTTGATCATCGACTGGTTGAACGTTATTCGCATGTGATGCACACGGTCTCGACGATTCAGGGAAAACTCAAAAAAGGAAAGTCTCTAGTTGATCTTGTACAAGCCGTTTTCCCGGGTGGTAGTGTCACGGGTGCTCCGAAAAAAAGAACCATGGAAATTATTGCCAAGCTCGAAGACTTCCATCGCGACGTCTACTGTGGCTCGGCTGGATATTTTTCTGTCAGTGGCAACATGGCGATGAATATTCTCATTCGCACGATGCTCTACCGGTTCGGCGATGTTTACTTTCACTCCGGTGGAGGTATCGTCGTGGATAGTGATCCATCTGCCGAGTTCGATGAGTCACTGGACAAGGCGCAGGCCCTATTGGAAGCGCTGCTGGGAGTGTAATAATTACCTCAATGGTACTTCAGATTCATCAAAAAAAGAGGAGCAATTTTATGTGCCCCTCTTTTATATAATGTAAGAATGCCTTACTTTTTGCTTGGGAGGATCTTGTACATGCCGGTTCCGCACACTGAGCAGGTGCCTTTCATAGCACGTCGTTTGGTGGTGCCTTTGCCTGGCATTTCAACTTCCTGAGCGCCTTCTTTCATCATTCGCTTTGCCTTACATTTTACGCAGTATGCTTCTACCTGAGCCATAGAGGGTGGGATTAGGGGTATTTATTCTAGTATAGGCGCTTTTGAGCTTAAATGGAAGGGGTGGATTGAGCTTATTTTTGTCTTGGCGTAGGGGCAGAGGGGCTGGGGGTCAATGCCTCGAATTTTGGTCTAACACTACTCATCACTTTCCATATTATTACAAATCCGATAACCATTAACACAAAAAGGAATATCATTGGCACTTTTTGGCTACCAAGGGAATCACTAGCAAGACCGTAAATAATTGGACCGATAGAAGTGGCAGCCTGAGAAATGAAGGCATAAATTCCAAATTGGTATCCAGATTCACTTTTATTTATGACAGTAGAATATTGTGCACGGAGAAAAGATTGACTGTTGCCGATTGTTAGGCCAGTAAAAAATACGACAAAGGCGAACGTTACTAAATTTGGGTTAGTAATCATTAAAGCAATAACTACACCCCACAATAAGATAGATAACCCCAGTAATGGAACACTGTTAAATCGTTTGGTTAATTTACCGCCAAGCCAAGTTGCTGGAAAGCCAATCAATTGAACGAATAGCAGGCTAATTCCAATTTTGAAAGTGGAAAAACCTAATTCTTTGGCGGCAAAAATAGAAAAGAACAATATGATTACTGTAATACTTTCGCTGATTAACCAGTATCCAATCAACAAATATATTTTTTGTTTTTTGGAGATAATATTTTTTTTATTTTCATCTTTCGGCTCATTTAGCGGTGTATCTTTTAATCCATTTAATGCATAAAGCGAAAAACATAAATAAAAAATTGCTACACTTAAAAAAACTATTGGAGAATATTCTGAAAATAATTTTTGTAATATTACTACTACGATTAAACTTGCAATTCCGCCTAAATATCCGAAACCCCATGCGAAACCGCTGTATTCATAGGAACTACTTTTATTTGATACATAGGGCAAAATTGAATCCGATAGTGACAAGGAGGCAATAAATAAACAGTTGGTAAAAATAAAAAGATAAAATACACCACTGGCGAACGCTCCAGCGAATAAAGACATGGTAGCCATCCCTGTGAAACAAGTTAGGATAATCCACTTAAAAATCTTTAATCTGTTGTGCTTATCGGCATATTTACCCAATATAATTGCCAGTAGTATTCCGCTGGCTGTGGAAATACCATTGGCGATTCCCCAAGCACTTAAACTGTATCCTTGTGCAAACAAAATAGTTGAAAAGAATGCAGGAAGCAAAAATGCCTGAAAGATTAAAACATAACTTGAATTGGCAAAATCATAGAAAGCCCAACGCCAAACATTTTTTGGTAAACTCATAAATTTTTTATAAACTGTAAAATATTTTTAACTTCAATGTATTGCTCCCTCTCTTTAAAAAAGAAAAATAAAATTTGTTCATTATAGAAAAGCATATTTCATATAACGTTTGTGTGTATGCGATGTTTGCCACTGGTATAATATGCCGAAGCGCGACCGCTGACAAATATGGGTGTAGCGAGGTGCAACCGAGCGAAACCGTTAAGTGAGGCGAAGCCCGAGCCAGAGCGCAGCGTCCCGAAGGGCTGGCGAGAGTTTGGACTGGCTCACCTTAGAAAGAGTGACGGGCGGGACGGCTTACTTTATTTCCTCAAACTCTCCAACTTGTTTATTTTTTCGAACATTATCCCATTTGAAATAGCATCCGTTCATAGTGATATACACACCTGCCGGTAAAGTTTGGACAAAGGCAAGCGCGCTACCAAGATTAAAAAGACCATCAGAACTTCCGAATTTATATGGAATCATTGCTCCGACTATAACGATAGTCTTGCCTTTGACTTTTTCTGCGAGCACTCGGGCGGTTTCCACCATAGTATCAGTGCCGTGTGTGACGATAATTTTTTCTTCAGGTGTTTTAAGACAGTTTTGGGCGATAGTTTCTCGGTCAGAGTCAGACATATCTAAGCTGTCGATCATCATTAAAGTGCGAGTATCCACTGGAACACGCGACCGCCCGAGTGCGAGCATTTCAGGCAGGTGTGTATCTTTGAAATAAAGTGAGCCGTCTAACTCATTGTATTCTTTGTCGAAAGTCCCGCCGGTCACAAATATTCTTATTTTCATAGCGTCTTAGTTTATGTGAATATATTAATAAATGTTGCGTTAGAAGTCAGTCCTAATTTCGTTTAACGTTCGCGCATATGCAAAGTGCGAGTGTATCATATGCCGAAGGCGTACACCCGTGCAAGTTGGGTGAAGCTGAGCTTTGCGAAGCTGAACCGCATAGTCGCTGTTGTGGGAGTGTATTTTTTTATGCGTTTTTTAGATAGACACATTTTTCGTGTTAAGTGATGTAATTTTTCTGGTTTAATTCTTTGATTTCTTGCTTTTAAAGTGTTAGCATTGTGCACCTTTATTAGAATTTGTATGTCTGGTGAAGAATTAACAATTTATCGTTGTTTGAGATCTGATAGAGAAGTAACATCAAGTGAAGTGCACGATGAGTGTGCTGATATTATAGCAAGAAATCCTGGTGTCGATTTTCGGCCAGGATTAACTGGTGTAGAGGTGGATCATGAAGTGCATGAAGGCACTAATTGGGATGCTGATTGTGACAATTATCCGCGATCTTATCTGGAGCAATATGAAGGCAGGCTTGGTTACATTATTGTAAGTGTAAGATTAGATTTATTAAGATCAGCTGATTTGGACTGGGATGAAGACCCTCGTTTTTATCAACCTGACTATTTGTGGGGGGATAAGCAACGTAATTGGTACATTGCTGGCAAAACAGCTGTAGTACGTGTCCGAGTGGAGCGGATAATTGACGCTGTTCCTTTGGCCGAAAATCAACACCATAAATAAGAAAAATTATTTCACTTAACGTCCGCGTGTATGCGATGTTTGGCAGGGTTATAATATCGCGAAGCGGTAATCCTGCCAAATATGGGCGAAGGCTTGCGGAGGTACGGAGCAAGCCGTAGCCGCATATACGCTGTTAGGCGAAGATTTTATAACATTCTTGGAATTTGTGATGAATGATGATGGATTATGGGATGATCTTTAGATAAATCTATAAAATATGTGAAATGTGCTTCAAAATTCAACATTTCTCCATCAACCTTAAAGCACCAGTTATAAATACCACTTAATATGTAGATATTATCCTGTAGTGTCTGAATGATTAAAGTATTCTCATGAAGTCTGATATTTAAGCCATCACGACAACTCAACTTTTCGAAGTATTCACGATGTTTATCTGATGAGTTCAAAATTCTATTTGAGAATGTCGGTATTAATATCGCTTCCTTATCGTATAGGGATAATAAATTTTCAATATTAGTATGATTAACTGCATACATCCATTGTTCGAGAATTTCTTTAGGTTGCTTCATTCTTTGTTTTTTACTTGTTATAAAATTTTCGCCTAACGTCCCGGGCTAGCCGATGTTTTGTGGCGGTACAATTTTTGGGCGGAGCCCAACACCGCCGCAAAATATGGGTGAGCGAGCGTTAAAAATGAAATTATTTTTTTCTTTTTCTTCTCCAATATTCTTCAATTATTAATATTATTATTCCTGCTATCACGGCAATAATTATCTGACTAGACCAACTGCTAGTACCATTGGTTATTTTATTATTATCACCTGCCATTGCTGGGCTATAATCGCCGTGCGTTTCTGCGTAGTATGTATTTTCTTCTTTTGGATATTCAATAGCTTTTTCATTCCAGATGTATTGCTGTGCATATTTTAAGAATACTTGCCCATTTCGGTTAGTACATTTTAAAATGACACCGTCCTGGCCACTAGGCGGTCCACTAACATAAAAACTAGCTATTGCTTGATGATTTTTTTCGTACTCACTTAGATAGAGCTGAATGTCTTTGGGATTATTATTTAAGCTTTTTTGGCAAGTATTCTTATCTTGTGAATCGACAGTACAATCACTTCCTAATGTTTTTTGGGAACAATTTTCTGATATATATTTAGCAGTATATTCAAGATATTCTTTAGAAGATGCGGTTGCGTATGAAAGCCCAGGAAATAGCAGGAATAATAGTATAATTGTAATAATTTTCCCCATATTTTTTGTAAAAAATAATTTCATTTAGCGAGCGAACCGGCTAGCCCGTGTTGTGCGCCGTGCCGCCAAAATTTATCAGAAAAAGGCATGGCGTACAACGTTTCGGCATAGCCCAAATTTGGCAGTGGTAAAATGGGAGCAACGCGACCCACCACTGCCAAATTTGGGTGAGCGAGCTAAACTATTCTTTAATCCACCCCTTAATCCATACATGTTTCTGTCGGCCAACCGTATCAACAATTTTAAATGGCCAGTTATACTTTTCACATCTGTTGATTACCTCTTGAAGATCAGGATTTTCAAAATCTAGAGCGAATTTTAATTCGTATCCCTCGTTTGTTAAAGTCGTGGTGTCATAGTCAATTGTTGGCCGACTCGTTGTTAGATTTGCGTAGTTAATCATATTGTTAGTTTAGTGAGCGAACCGGCTATGCCGTGTTAGCCGATGTAAGTCCAATTTTACTATTGTTTACCTACTTCAGGTGGTGTGTCATTTTCAGACATTTCTTGATTAGATTTTACTTCTTCTTGAGTTTCGGTGTCTAGATTTTCTTGGACAGGCGTTTCTGGCCCCAAAGTTTGCTCTTTTTGTTCAAGAAGCTCTATGTAATCGTTATATCTTTGGGCAGCATAATCTTGGTGGTCTATAAAGATGGCGAAGACGGCAATCACAACGGCAATAAAGCCTACTGCAACAACCAATACTACAGCAACCATTGCCCAATTTATCACTTTTTGTTGTTTTTGAAGTGTGGCTATGGCTTCTTTAACCTCTTTCTCGGGGTCATAAACTTTAATGATTGGTTGTTGCTTCTCGTCTCCCATAGTTAGTAAATAGCTTTAATTACTAAAATGCCGTCTTCGTCATCTGCTTCAATTTCATGTCCCTTGTATTCGTGAAAGTTAACGCCACCAAAAGCTGCCCCAGAACCAAAAGAAACGCCTGGCCCAAATGACACACCGCCAACTCTTATTTGTCGAGTCGGGGACAAAGTGCTATTCGCATTTTCTGTGAAGATTTCGCTAAATTGGTATCTCATAGTTTATGTCTTTTGTCCTTGGATTTTACCACTTTTTAGAGACAAGTAAAATTGGGCTTATTTTGGCTAACGTCCAAGGCTAAACGATGTTTTGGCCTGTTATAATTTAGCACGAAGTGCTTAAACAGGCCAAAATATGGGTGAGCGTTTCTTTAAGAAAGCGAACCGTTTAGCCTTTGTTATATGATGGCGGGTTTGGATTTGTTATATTAAAGTCGTTTTTCACCTTTTTTATGGAAATTCTGCGAGCTTCAATCGCCGTTGGCAGGTCTCAGCAGCTTGCTCTACGGTATCGGTCGCCACTTGAAATTCGCCGAGAAGAATTATCACGATATTTTAGTAAGTCTGCGAGCTTGGCATTATGTTATCAAGGTTTTGGAACAAACTGCGATTTGAGCCAAGCTGAGGGCGCTGGCAGGGCAGCTTTTTTGTCATGTGCTTATGATGTGGCAACCGATTGGCGCGAGGATGATCCCAAGTGGCCAGCCATTTTTGAGCAGATTGTGCGGCGAGAAGCGAGTCCTGAATTAGCTGAGATGGCTTTAGATCTATACAGGAGAGATGCCGGGGAAAGTCTTACGGATGATGGACTTGAGAGAGGCATCATTGCCTTTAGATTTGTTCTGAGCATGATGGGTCTGACTGAGCAATTTCAAAAAAAGACCGATATTGATAATTTGGGTTTATTACTTCAAGTTGTTGATGACGTCTTAGATTATGAAAGCGATACTACAACCGGGGATTTGAATTGTATCAACTCACCTAAAGCGCAAGAATATTTACATCGTTTGGATACAGAAATGACTGATGCACAAATACGGCTTTTATTTCCGAATAGTCGATTACTTTTTTACGTTATTAGAAACTCGCGAAGGAAGGCCCATAAATTATTGAAGGCATAAATAAAAAAGGAGAAAATCAAAAATTTGAAATTCAAACCCGCTTTCATATAAC
>SXGS01212130.1_pt1 | contig 20222 bp, 12 predicted proteins | sample 3174681 | NCBI WGS metagenome assembly SXGS01 (sample SAMN11356861, study PRJNA531348) | freshwater metagenome | isolation source: freshwater sample F1-80 | place: China: Fuxian Lake, Yuxi | collected 2017-12-25 | reverse complement strand
TTGCCGAGCGGAATCTCAAGCCGCAGCGATACCAGTGGCGGGCTGAAGGAACGGTGATCCTGGAGAAAATCCGCCGAGCCCGGGAAGCTTTGGCACGGAGCCAACCAATTGTTAAAGACTAATATGAGACACTACACTAGGATGGCTCGGACTCCGCTCCTCGGACGCGACCAACCGCGTCCAAACCCTTCAGGTGTCCGGCGATCTTGCGATCTGGAAGGAGGCGGCCGTATTCCATGGTGGGAGCTTCGAGTTCCGCGATCCTGCCGCCCCCACCCAGGCGGTTCGCTTCTACCGGGTGGCATCGCGGTCGAAGACCAGCGCCGACGATGGCCGCAACCAGTTGCAGGCTGTGGACGATCCGTTCCTGGTTCGCCCGATAGCTGGGCTGTTCGAGAACCCCATCCACTGGGCCAAGTTCACGATCCTGCGCGAGGATTCCACTCGGGTCTGGTTCCAGGATTCGCAGCGATACCGCTTCCATCACGACTATGCACGCCTTCGGTTAAAACCGTTCCTCGGCATGAGCCGTGCGGAGTTCGACCTGAGTACCCTGCAGGCGTCCAACCATCTGGCCGTTCTCGGCGCCGTGCTGGTCCCTGGGGATGGACGCCCAGAATACGGCATCCAGATTGTGGGCCAGAAACCCTGGCTGCGGGACGAGGTGCTGCACTGGCTGCGGCTGGTGCGGGCTGCGGTCCGGGCCCCGGTCGGAACGCAGGTGTGGTACCTACCCACCCCGGAACAGGCGACCGCGGCCGAGTCGGACCGGGAGACCTTCGCCACCGCCGGCTTCCCTGTCGGATCCGTTGAGCGCTGGCTCTCGCAAGATGCCATCTACTCCGAAGGATGGGCGGTGGGTCGGCTGACTTGGGTCCCGGCGGCCGAGATCTCCGCGGCCAGGGCGTCGGGCAGGCTCCGGTCGACCGACATCCTGCTGACCGACCGCGTGCCCGCTGAACTACCGCCCTTGGCGGGCATCCTCACCCTGAGTCCCTCAACACCGAACTCGCATGTCGCCCTCCTGGCTCAGGGCGATGGCATCCCCTTCGTGTGGTTCGCCGATGCGGCCGAGCGAGAGCGGTTGCGCGGGCTCGTTGGCCGCGAGATCGCGCTGCGCACCCAGCGGGGCTTCGGCGCCACCGCCACCGTGCTCGACTTAGGGTCCGGCGTTACGGGGACCCTGCGCGAGGAGTTGTTGGCGCTGAAACAACCCCGGCCCATCGCCTACGTGCCTCGGCAGACGTTGGGCTCAATCACCAACCTTACGCCCCTGTCCCCGGCGGACATCCGCTGGGTCGGCGGCAAGGCTGCACACTATGGCCTGCTGCGCGTGGCTGTGCCGTTGAATTCCCAGCCGGCCATCGCCCTGACCTTCGACCTGTGGGATCAGTTCCTGTCCCAGCTCCTGCCTTCCGGTCGAACCCTCCAGGCCGAGATCGACGCGCAGTTGGTTGGCCTCGATCGGAACCCCGAGATTGCGGTGCTCGGGCCCAGGCTGGAAGCCCTCCGTCGGACCATCACCCGTGACGCTCGATTCTCCGCAGCGCAGCAGGCGGCCGTCCTCGGGGCCCTAGCCAACGCGGGCTTCGATCCCCGCCGGAAGGTGCGCTTCCGCAGCTCGACCAATGTCGAAGACGGCGAGGAGTTCACCGGGGCGGGTTTGTACGACAGTTTCAGCGGATGTCCCTCCGATGACCTCGACGCCGATGCCGCCGGCCCCTGCGGTTGTGATCCGTCCGAGCCGGAGGAGCGTGGCGTCTTTCGGGCCATCCAGCGCGTCTATGCCAGCTTCTACAACGACAACGCCTTCCTTGAGCGGTGGCGCCGGGGTGTCGTCGAGGCCGAGGTCGGCATGGCACTGCTCGTTCACTATTCTTTCCCCGACGAGATCGAGATGGCCAACGGGGTGGCCACCGTCACCTGGGACGCCTCGTTCGGCAACGTGTCCTTCGATGGCAAGCTGGTCTCCCAGGTAGGAGCCGAGTCGGTCACCAATCCGGATGGAGCCACTCGGCCCGAGGTCGTTGACTTCTACCAGTTCTGGGGATCGATGTCGCTGGCCCTGCGCCAATCCTCCTCGAGGGTGCCGTTGGGTGCCTACGTGATGCCGTGGGAGGGCGACTACCGCCGTCTGGTCGGTCTGCTCGAGTCGGTCGCCAAGGAGTACGCGCGCCGGAGTCCTGCCCGCAAACGCTTCGCCCTCGACTTCGAGTACAAGCGGGTGCAACCGGGCCGTCTCGAGCTGAAGCAGGTGCGCCCGTTGCCGTTGGCCGATGAGCGAGCCCCGGCAACGACCACCTTCCTGATGCCCAGCGTCGAGACGTTCGTGGTGGAGGAGGGCGAATACTCGAGCGTCTTCGCCAAGCACCGTCTCAAGTGCCAACTGCGCCTGGCGACCGAGGCCCGCCGGTTGACCGCCGTCGGGTTGGCCACGCCGCCCTTCACCGCCGTCACTTGGGACGCCTCACACCTTGGCGCCAGCTGGATCCTGACCAACGACCTTGCCAATTGGCCGGGATTTGCCCACGCGCTGTCGGCGGACCGGACTAGGGACGCCTGGGTGGCGGGTTCCGGAAGTTTGCGCCGCACCCTCGGCCTGCTGATCGACTGGCGGCGTTCGTCCAAACCGCCCGAATCCGCCTGGGTCACACTTCTCGACGGATCGGTGAGTCTTGAGGCCACTTACGACCTGCCGCAGCCGGAGTTAACCTGGGAAGGGCCCAGCACGGTCACCAACGAAACAGTCCGACTCGTGCCGCTGCGCCGCCCGCCAGGCCCCGGGACGCTCCCGCAATCACGGACGCTTTCACGCACCGGTGGCTTGCGCGTCGAGACCCGGTTCCTGTGGCCTCCGGAACCCCAGGGTCCGACGGCCGGATACACCGCACCCAATCTGGGCTTTGTCGAGACGCGCATCATTGGCCTCACCTCCGAACCGTTGATTCTGCGGAGCGGGGTAGCCCAGACTTACTCTGCAGGGCACCACAACTTCTCCGAGACCTTCCTGTTCGAGCCAGCGTTGGATCCCGGAGTGTCCGCCGCACAGCGGGCCGAGCTTGAGGCGGCCGGCATCCGGCAACTGGTGGCAGAGAAAGGCTTTTTCGAGGGAAACCTGCTCTGGGTGGTCGGTCCTGAGGGCAAGTTGCGCAAGTTCTGAGACCGGTGGATGGGGCAGGGTAGCGTTCGCAAGTGCCTTCGGGTGACCGGCATTCGCGACCCTCGGGGCGATGTTGACGACTGTGAGGAGCGTCTAAACACGTTCCGCGATCGGGTATCGCTTGCGGATAGCTACCTGAGCGACGACCCGACACGGCCCCGAAAACGGCGTTTCCCTGCGGACGCCGTTGTTGAACGCGGGGGTTATTGACGAGGAGGCGGATGCCATTGGCAAGGCCGTCGGAACCTTGTTCGGTGAGCGGTTGCACGACGGTGGTCAGGAAGTCAGAGTTTTATGGGTGGACCATGGGTAAGCTTGGGTCGAATGTTTTTGTCGAACACCCCAACACAGGCACCTCTTGCTCCACCTACGACGACTAATTTGCGGTTCCCAACGCCTGCGGGGTCGGGAAGGAGCAGTCAGAGAGCTAATTGCAGAAAGCTTTTTACACCGGCTATCCCATGAATTTTCTCCGCACCAAGACCTCTCCCGAACCAAGCCATATTTCATGGATCAACTCCTGCCTCCGTAGGATTTGCCGCGCTGCCTTCGGAGTCTGGTTAAACACCCTCCTGCTTCCCGCACAATCCCTAGACCAGACCGCTCCTCTGCCTCCAGGCGTTGACTGGTCTTTGGGCATGCAAGACGGTGCGCACCGTTTCGTCGAACGCATCATCGCGGAGGCGCCGGCCAAGCGGGCCTCATCGTGGCACCGGGACACCTCCTCACCTCAGGCCTACGAAGCATCGGTTGCACCGCAACGAAACCGGTTGCGCACCCTCCTCGGAGTGGTGGACCCACGGGTGCGTCCCGTGGCCATGGAGCGATTCGGCGACGACGACAATCCGGCTCAGGCGGGATCCTTCGACGGCGGATCCATCTGGCAGGTTCGATGGACCGTCCTTCCGGGTTTCCAGGCGGAGGGCCTCTTGCTAGAACCGCGCGGCACTCCACGGGGTCATCTTATCCTGTTGCCCGACGCCGCCGAGACACCGGAATCCTACGCCGGCTTGGGCGCGGATTCGCCGCGGGCGAAAGCCCTTCGAGCCTGGGTCGCCAGCGGACTTCAGGTGCTTATTCCGACCCTGCTGGACCGGGGTCGTCGATGGTCGGGTAATCCGGATCTGGCCACCCGCCACCCCGCGGTCCCCGCCACCCTGGATCAATCGCATCGCGAATGGATTTGGCGACAAGCCTTCCACATGGGCCGCCATCCCATGGGCTACGAGGTGCAAGAGGTGTTAGCCGGGGTAGACTGGATCGGCCAGCGCTTCGGAACCAACTCCCCGGTGGCTGTCGCCGGATACGGTGAAGGCGCTGCCATTGCCCTGTATGCCGCGGCTTGCGATCCACGGATTTCCGCGACCCTCGTCAGCGGATACTTCACCGACCGCCAGGGGCTGTGGAGCGAACCCATCGACCGCAATGTCTGGAGCTTGCTCAAGGAATTCGGTGATGCGGAACTCGTCTCGCTGGTGGCCCCGCGCGCGGTGTTAATCGAGCACGCCTCCTTTCCCTCGGTGAATGGCGAGAAGGGAGGTATTTCGACTCCGGAACCCAGGATCGTTCGCACTGAATTCGAACGCATCGAAAGCCTGATCCCGAACAATTTCCAGAAGCGCCGCCTGCTGACCGGCCCAGATTGGGGGACGGTCGCCATGCCGCTCACCGACTCCCTGTCCAACCTCGTACTCACCCTCGGACCCTCCATCCTCGCCCCTGCTGCCGTCTCAGCACCGCCGACCCATCACCGGAAAAATTTCAATGCCCAAGACCGGATGAAGCGGTTGGTCCACGGGTTGAGTGCTCTGATCCAACAGCGGGTCCGACAATCCGAACTGGAACGGGACAACCACTTCCTGGGGGTACTCATGCCCGATCGAATGAAGAGTTCCAGAGCCGGCGGGTTGTCTCGCACCCACCGGGTAGCCCCCTTGCCCCCGGCTCCGTTCATTGAGGGCAGCCGACGGTTCCGGGAGCAGTTCCGCCGCGAGATCGTCGGCGTTTTTGATGAGCCTCGGCTACCAGCTCGGGCAAGGACCCGTGTGGCCTATGATCAGTCACCCAAGTGGGTGGGGCACGAGGTGGTCATCGACGTCTTTCCGGAGTCTTTCGCCTGGGGATTCTTACTGCTGCCACGTGACCTGAAACCGGGTGAGCGACGGCCGGTGGTCGTCTGCCAGCACGGTTTGGAGAATGTTCCGGCCGAGACCATCGAACCTGGCAAATGGGTGGGAGCGAGCGACTTCGCAGCTCGATTGGCCGAGCGAGGATTCATCACCTTCGCACCCCACAATCCTTACCGTCACGGGGAGCGCTTCCGACAACTCCACCGCAAAGCCAACACCGTGGGAGCGTCCCTGTATTCGATCATCACCGCCCAGCACGAACAGTGGCTGTCGTGGTTGGCGACCCGGCCCGAGGTGGATCCCACGCGCATTGGTTTCTATGGGATCAGCTATGGCGGGACCACCGCCATGTTCGTGCCGCCGGCGGTCGAGGGATACGCGTTGTCGATCTGTTGCGCCAATTTCAACCAATGGACCCGCATGGTCGCAGGCACTGAGGACATGGGCTACATGTTCACCGGACAGTGGGAGTTCCCCCATTTCAACATGGGCGGCACCTTCAGCCATGCCGAACTGGCCTACCTGATGGTCCCCCGTCCTTTCATGGTCGAGCGCGGTCACCATGATTCCGTAGCCCTCGACTCGGAGGTCGCCAGCGAATTCGCCAAGGTCCGTTGGTTGTACGATCAATTGGGATTGGGCAATCGGACCACGATGGAGGTGTTCTCCGGCGGACACTGTATCAATGGCGAAGAAACCTTCCGTTTCCTCCACCGTCACTTGAACTGGCCGGAACCCAAATAGGCATCCGTTCTTGCCGCCTCCATTCCTTCCTCGACCGCTTCCACCACCGATACGAATCGAAGCCCAAGACCCACAAATGTCGGTTGCGTGAACCGCGGGCGACGTTCATTTTCAAACTTAATCCGTTGGAATTGCATCGTGTTTCACCGCTTCACTGGTTCTCTTCCAGACCACCGTCGCCGCTGCGGACGCTCCTCTTGAATTCCGTCTCAAAACGCCAATTCCCATCAGGTTTTTGGTTTTGATTGATGACTGCCAGGATTGATCGAGCGCCTGGCCGAATATTAAGGGGAGGATTCAGGCGGATCCGACGATCGGAGGCCATGATTGGATTCGAAAGCTGGAGTTTTATCTTCCACTCTGAAGCGAACGATTCTTGTTACAGTGAAAATTATCCCGCTATTGATTCTTCTTTCATTAAGGCTGTTTTCCGCTGAGGGAGCCGTCGTCCAGGTCGATTTGCGAACACGCGACCCCATTACGGGAGTAGCGATCCAAACGCGACAAGCGATCGATTCAGCACGCATGGGAGTCGTGGTGATGGACATGTGGTCTTATCATTGGTGCATGACGTGTGCCGAAAGGGCTGCGGCGATCGTTCCCCGGATGAATCGAGCCCTCGCCGGAGCAAGGAAACTTGGCATGACCGTTGTCTTCACACCGACCAGCGCCATTGCGGCCTACGAGAATTCCCCTCAACGGAAGGCGGCTCAATCGGTGCCCGACGCACCTTGGCCGACACTTCAAGCCGTAGATTATCCCCAGTGCGGCCTCAAAAACGCCTTCTCCTGCCGGTGCGGTCCTGGGATTGATTGCCCGCGGAACTGGGGCGGTGATTCGATGAACCGAGCTCTCGAGATCAAAAAGAGCGATCTCGTGGCTTGGGGAACGCGTGAACTATGGAACATCGTTCAGGCCAAAAAGCTAGAGCGCCTCGTTTACGTCGGAATCGCTGCTGACATCTGCGTTCTTGGCAAGGGAGAAGGCATGGTGCCCATGCGGAAGTTAGGGGTGCCGTGCGCACTGGCCCGAGATCTCACCGACACGGACAGTTACCCACCCGAGGAGGCCCTGGAACATACTTTAAGAATCCTAGAAACACAGTTTGCCCCGACCTTGGATTTCGCTGATTTGCTGACAGAGCAAGGGCTATGGCCAGGCACCGAAAGCGTGGAAATGGTGCGAATCCAGCCTTGGGGAAAACCGCGGCGCCCCTATTTCTTCAAAGAGTTCACAACGGTTACCCTGGAATGCGCGCCACAACTCGGACGGGAGATTCGTTATACGTTAGATGGAGTTGAACCGGCGATAACATCGCGCCTCTATTCTCGACCGATTATTTTGACCCGCGATACGACACTGCGAGCCCGTGCGTTTCGGGAGGGAAAGCCCGCGGGACTCCCGAGCGACGCCTTCTATGTCAAACTCCCGGCAACGCCCCCTTCTCCAACACTGCGACTTTGGGAACTCGCACCGACCCGTGTTCGCTATTCCGACTTTAAGAGCGAGTGGCACGTCCCAGCCCAGACCTGGGGACTCATCTTGCGTGGGGAGAATTATTATCAGGGTATCACCCTGCATGCACCGGGAGAAATTGAGTTTGCTATTCCTGCGGACGCCACCCGTTTTGTTGCTTTGGCGGGTGCGGATGACGCGCCAAAGGGTCGGTTCAATGCCCAGTTCTTAGGGCAATATCCGAGCATGACGTTTCAGGTCTTCATCGATGGACGCATGCAGGCGGAGAGTCCAGTTATGCGGATGGGCCAGATGCCCTGGCCGTTTGATGTACCGATTCCCCGCCGAGCAAAGAGACTGCGATTGGTCGTCACCAGTGCGGGAGACGGATCACGCCTCGACATCGGCGACTTTGCTCAATCCGGTTTCATCATTCCAGGCTACAACGGCCCAAAAAACCTACACTGACGGCACCGCTGCCGTCAGGGATGGACCGGGGTTACCAATCGGTAGAGGCGGGATTCTCCTGGGTTGGACCTCGGGATGAGGATTTCGGCGGTGTGATCGCCGACCTCTGCAGGATGATCAGAATGGCGGGTCCAGGCAGCAGAACCCAGATCTGCGCCTTCCAACCCCGGGCTTTGCAATACGGTGTAGGATCGACCGGCTTTGGCGTCCCACCGCAGACGCACAGGAGCCTCAGAAGAACCAGCCTCCGAGAAACTGCAGCGGAGTCGTAAGAAACTCAGCCGATCCCTGGGATCGGTGCCGGCGAGGAATTCATCGCGGTTCGTCTGACCGTCGTTATCGGCGTCCAACAGTCGATCATCACTGGCCGGGTCTAGACCAAACCGGCGCTCCCAGGAGTCCGGCATCTGGTCCTGATCGACATTCAGACCTCCGTCCGGGGCGGTACTCGTGAGGACCCACTCGGTGTTGATGACGAGGGCCCCGCTGAAGTCATAGCCCCGCAACCCAACCGTGTTTTGACCCAGACGCAAAGTAGGGGTGGCCTGCCAGGTGGTGGAGTTGATCCAGCGCACGCGATGGGTGTCCTCAGGGCCTTCCACGATGAGTTCCTTGAGATCGATCCAGGCGTTGCCTTGCAGGACTCCGGTGGAGGTCGTGAACAGCGCCACGTTGGTGGATGGGTTGGTCACGCGGAACGGAACCGATGCCGGCAATTTACTGCGAACGTAGGCGGAGCGCTGCTGAACATAGCCTCGGATGCCGCTGAAATTCTGACCGGCCAAGGCTCCGAAATGATCGATCCAAGGGCCCAGATACTGGAGGTTGTAGGTCGTGGTGACCATGTCGAGTAAATGAGCCTGATAGCGACGCTGATTCGCGGGCAGGTTAAACAGGCGTGCGAGGTTGCCCGTGGTGCGACTGAGAGGGGAATTCACCGCCGCGCCGAAGTTGAAATCCATGTCCCAGAGAAAGGGCAGGGCGCGCCCGTCGCTGGGTCTGAAATAAATCATGAAGTTGTGCGGATTGTCGAAGGGGTAGGTGTCCACCATTCCGAAGAGCGATTGAAAGGCGACAGCCCGCAGCCAAGTGTCCACATCCATGAGACGCTCCGACTCCTGCTCCAAGGCGGAACCGCTGAGGGACAGCGCTTTGGCCAGGGCCATGAGGGGTTCGTGACGGCTGGTGGAGCGGTTGTTTTCCGGGAGGAAGAACCATCGATAAACCTCGGGATCGTTGCCCAGGTTGGTGATGTCCACGCCCGTCACCTCGTCGGGTTGGGGGCGTTTGATAGATTCTCGGCCGCCGGTGACCGTGGTGGTGGGGTAATAAACCAGCTCCAGTTTGAATTCGTTGCCGTCAGCTCCGTTTTCAAATTGGGAGTCCAAAAACACGTCGCCGTATTTGGCCAAAATCAATAGGGCCGTGCCGGTGAGATCCGTCCGCGGCGGAAGGACATAGACCAAGTCATCGTACATTCCAGGGAGCCCACCGGCGTGCTGAAGGGCGTGCTTGAGGACGATCTCGTCCTGGTCTCCACCCACACCGGTGTAGCCACCAGACCGGTCGATAGAGATCCCGGAATGAACCCCGCGGAACAGATGATCTGGCGGGAATCGGAGCGTGAATCCAACGCGGCCGGCATCCAACCGCCCTCGCTGGCTGCCCTGCAAATGGACACCCACATCGTAAAAGATTTCCTTCTCATCTTGGATCACTGTGGCGCGGAGGAACTCGTTGCTCATGACGTTGGTCTCGGCGTGAAGCAGCGCCAGGTCGGCGGGCGTCATGAGGAGGCGAAGGTTGTGCAGCGATCCCATTCGCTCCCGCCCATCGGCCACGCCTACCAGGGCCCGTGACTGAGGGCCGGCTGCTGGAAACCAGGCGGTTACTCCTCGGCCGTCAGTGGCCTCAACGTAGAACTGCAAGGTGGAACCCGCAGGCTGCCCGGCAATCGTGGCGCTGATTCGGCCTGCGCTGTCCAACGAGACCGCCTTGGACTGCCAGGCGGCCCCAGTGACCGACCAGAAGAGGCGCGCGCTGGCGACACCATCGGGATCTGAGGCAACCGCCGTGACCATCACCGCCTGACCGACCGCAGGGACGGCCGGTGAGTGACTCAGCGATTCAAAGGTAGGGCCGAGGTTCGCCGTCTTCCGGGAATTGGGGGATCCGGGGGTTCCAGCCCGAGTGGGCCGGGGCAACTCCGTGGTCTTGGCCACGCGGTTAAAGTAGAGCCGAGTGTTCAGTCGCGGGCATCCCTTCAGAAAGCGGGCACGGAACGACACTTCGTACTCACGCCCATTCACCACCGCTTTGTTGCTGGCCAAGGTGGTTTCGATGTGGTTGTGCATGTGCTCGGTGGGACCGGTCGCTACCAGGTGCAGCACGTGGTTTCCGGGCAAATTGGGATCTTCGATGACCCGACTCAGGCGATGAGTCCCGAGGCAACGCCAGGAGGTAATCCCCAGTTCAAAGTCACCATTCTTGAGCAATGAAATGGCCGTGGCCGTGCCCGGCGATTCGATGACCTGCAGGTCGTCGATGAGGCATTCGCCCGCATCGAGCAGCCCCAGCACCCATTCGTTCCAGAGCGTAGGTCCAGGCGAGGAGACCGCGCGTGCTCGGTAAGTATGGCGAACCCATTCCGAGCGGGCGGATTCGTCGCTCGCTACCCACGCCTCCGGCGAGGCGTTGTCAGCCTCGGCATCCCGCAATTCGAGGCTGGAGCCAGCCCCGTCGGCCTCCTCCGGCCAACGCCCGGAATCGGCATATTCACGAGGTCGGCGGGATTGCCGGCCGCATCAACGAGCACCAGTCGTTCCCCGGAGTTCGAGAGTTTCCCTTCGAAGGGGCCGACAACCTGAGTGCCCGGATTTTCGGAGAGCAGGAGTCCTGGGTTTTCAGCGACGAGCAACAGTTGTCCTGCTTTCAGCGTCGTGCCGGCGGGGAACCGGAAGCCGATGCCCTCGGCGAAATTCCAGCCCGACAAGTCGATATCGGAGGTGCTGCGGTTGAGGAGCTCCATCCAGCTGCCAGAAATCGATCCGTCGGGCGGGTGATAGAGGATTTCGTTGAGAACTACTTCGCGGTGGAGACGCACCTGGTTGGTTTGTCCCGGACTCAGTGCCGATGGGAATCGCCAGGGACCGGTGCCATCGGGATGGCGAGCCTGGGCTTGGGAGCCGAGTGCCACGGCATCCAGCACGCTCTCGTCGTTCGTGGATTCCAAGACGAGGTGGTCGCCCCGCTCTGGTCGGAAGCCTAACTGGGACCATGCCACTGAACGGACTCCGCCAGAGGGCAGAAGTGTGCCCATCGGAAAGGTGTAGGCTCCAGCAGAGCTTCCGGTGGATGTGATCCGAAGGCCATCCAGGGGCAGGGCTTCCAGGCTAGTGTTAGCGACTTCGACAAAAACCCCCAAGCCAGGGGCGGCCACCTCGTTGAACCGGAGTCCGACTCGCGAGGAGTCCTGCGTTTCCTGCACAGCAAGTTCTGCCTCGAACCACAGGTCCGTAATTCCATCGGTGGCCTGATGCAGTTCCACAGCCAAAATATTAGTGCCCGTTCGCAGGCTGCCGGGTGGCAGAGAAATCTCGATGGGTGACGGGATTCCTGGCTGGGAGGCCAGAGCGGGCGTATCGGATTTCAGTGCGCCAGTCGGCAGGTTGCCCCGGTGGACCTCCCGGCCATTCAGGTAGAAGGCTGCCCCATCATCATAAGTGGTCCGGAGTTTCAGTCGTGCCCGAGCCAAGTTGGGTGGAACCACGAACCGAGTCCGAAAATAAGCCGCCTGGGTCACCGAAGGGGTCAGGCGGCTATCAGGATTAAATCGGCTGCGGGCCGTGCCCTGCAACAGCGCCCGAAAACCTGCCGGATTAGGTGAGTTGGAGTCATTGGCCCAGAGGAACTCGAGCGTGTTGGTGCCCGTCGTGAATCCAGAACTGACGTTGAACACCGGGCTGAACGACTGAAATCCCTCGAAGCTCAGGCCGATGCTCCGGCCGTTAAGCAGCACGGACGTAATCCGGTTGTCGGCGGCGGCTCGGACTTGGAGTCGCGCGGAATCCGGCGCGAACGCAGAGAGATCAAATTGGGTCCGGTAGCGGTAATTGCCCGCCGCGACGCTGGCGGTTCCCGGGTGGACCGGTCCCAGCCATTGCGAACTGGAATCATTGGCCATCCAGGCCGGATGTCCCTCAATTACCAGGGCCGGGGATGGCGGTGGCGGAGAAACGACCTGTGCGGAGGCCAGCACCGTGTAGTGCGTATCCCGGGTGCCCGCAGTCAATGCCTTCCGGGAGTCCGACAAACCGGTTGAAAAGAGGGTAGGGATGGCCGTCTCAATTCCGGTCGGAGGAGAGGCGTCTCCACCAAAAAACGGGGCCGTCGCCGACTTCCAGGTAGGATCTAATCCGTTGGACGAAAACCAATCAGGCCCCGGGATAGACGCCGAAACCAGGACCTCCCAGCCTTGGTATGCAGAAATGAGAACGGGCGGACTTTCGGAACCTGGGCTGGAAAAGTTGCGGCTGCCTGGGGATCCGCCGCGCTGAGAGCTCGGTCGCCAGTGGGACACGACTGCAGTGGAGGTCGATTCTTCAATTTTGGCCAAACTGGGGCCATGCCCATCGGAAGCCACGGGCCACTCCGAGCCGGTGCCATACGAGAGCTCGTCCATCAGCCGCTGGTTATTGTTTCGCAGTTCCAGCGTCTCACCGGAATTGGAAAGGCGACCTTGATAAGGGCCGATCACGTTGGTGACTCCCAGTTCCAGGAGAGCGGCCGGATTGGCCGCAACGACCAGTTGAGCGCCGCCTTGCAAAACCGTTCCCCGGGGAAACAAGTAGGTGATGCCTCCAGCGACTCGCCATCCGGAAAGGTCCATGCTGACCGCCATTTGGTTGTGCAGTTCGACCCACTCGTAAAAGGGCTCCCGATCTGCGGGATGGTAGTGCACTTCGTTGAAGACGACAGTGCTGTCGGCCCGTGTGATCAACGAGAGAGTGCTACCGAGGATTGCGATGCAGAGCTTCCAAAGGAGCCTCGCCCGGCGGTGCATCCATGGAGTTCGAGTGAGCAGGTGGGCCATCAGGGAATGGTTGCAGGCAAAAATAGACAGGGAGGCGTTGTGGTCTGAAAATCCGTCCCGCTTTCCGGCAGCGTCAAGGGTAGAAATCTCTCGTTGAGCCACACTGGCGTTGTCAGCGCTGACACTCTAAGATCCGACTCATGCGTGCGGATGTATCCATGAAGCAGGGAGTCCAAAAGAGACTTCGACGGGGTCTTCGATTTCTCACCATTTTTCTGGCTACAGCATGGCTCGGTTCCAGTCCGGGATTCTGGTCTCCGCTGATGGCACAATCCGCCGCTCCTGCAGCGGTTCCCCGCGGCAAGCCGATCAAGCCTTTGGCAGGCCAGACCCAGGCGGTGGATCCAAAGGTCGACTCTTCCAAAGAGTCCGTTACGACCAACACACCGGCTGCAAAACCTGGCTTTGCATCCGTGGGATTCGATGTCCTAGCCACCTTCAAGTACGAGGTACCTGAAGACGCTCCGGCCTCGAAGACCAATGCTCCGGCGGCCGATCCAGACACCCAGATTCCCGCCAAAGTGAAGGCGTTCAGCGGCAAGAAGGTGGCTGTGAAGGGCTTTATGCTGCCCTTGAAAGTAGAAGGGGGTTTGGTGACCGAGCTGCTGCTCATGCGGGACCAGTCCATGTGCTGCTTTGGTACCGTTCCCAAGATCAATGAGTGGATTGCAGTCAAGATGACCACGTCCGGAATCAAGCCCGTGATGGATCAGGCTGTGACCCTCTATGGCACGCTCAAAGTTGGAGCCATGCGCGAGAATGGCTATTTGGTGGGAATTTATCAGATGGATGCCGACACGATCGACGGCCCTCCGGGATCCTAAACCTTAGGAGTCTTTCCGGGCCTCCAAGAAGCGTTTGAGCGCTTGGGCCATGGTGCCACCAAAACCGTCTACCTGTTCGATTTCGTGAATGGGCGCGATGCGCAGCCGTTGGATCGATCCAAAACGCCTCAGCAGGGCCTTTTTGCGGGCGTCGCCAATGCCCGGGAACTCATCCAGAATGCTCTCGCTGATTTTCTTTAGTCTCAGCTGAGCATTGTAGGTGTTGGCGAACCGATGGGCTTCATCTCGGACTCGCTGCAGGAGCTTGACCGCAGCGCTGTCTAGCCCGGGCCGTAGCGGATTTTTTTTGCCCGGCAGATGAATTTCTTCGAACTCCTTGGCTAGGCCCAAGATCGGTATATGTGAGAGCCCGAGCTTTGCGAGTTCGGCACAGGCCATATTGAGTTGTCCCTTACCACCGTCGATGAGGATTAGGTCCGGCAACCGCGGTCCCGCCGAAATCTTCGGGATCCAGGGACGCTCCGGGGATTCGGCTGCGACGCCCTTTGCTGGGAGGGAATCTTCGGGGGAATCTTCTACCGAGTCTTCCTGTTCGAGAGGGGTACTAGCGAGGGTGGGTGTCGTGGAATCTTGGAGCTCCCGTTTTAGGCGGCTGTACCGGCGCTGAATGGTCTCAGCCATTGAGGCGAAGTCGTCCTGAGTGCTCACCGTCTTCATCCGAAACCGACGGTAATTGGACCGATCGGGACGCCCATGCCAGAAACTGACCATCGATGACACAATGAAGGTGCCGCTGATGTTGGAAATGTCGAAGCCCTCGATCCGGGCCGGAGGTTCGGCGAGGCCGAGCAGTCGCCCGAGTTCGCGCAAGTCGGATTCCGGGTGGGCAGCCACAGGCAAGGTGTAGGGAATGCGCTCGAACTTCTCAGTCTTCAGCGTGGTGCGCTTAAGGTCTTCCAGCGCATCGCGAAGCTGGGCCGCTTTCTCGAAGTCGAGGTTGGTAGCCGCCTTGCGCATCTCGCTCTCCAGTTCGCTGCGGAGCTCTTCGGTGTGCCCTTCGAGGAACCCGATCCCGGCGCGGACTTGTTCTAGGTACTGCTCACGGGTGACGTTGGCGATGCAGGGAGCCGTGCAGTGTTGGAGGTTGCCGTACAGGCAGTGCCGGTAATCCGACTCATTGGGGTGCAACGGACGGCAGCCCCGTAGCTTGAACTTTCGCCGCATGAGAGTCAGCGCCCGGCGCACGCTGCCCGAATGGGCGAAGGGACCGAAGTAGAGGCAGCCGTCATCTTTTCGCAGGCGCGTCAGCGTGAAGCGGGGAATGGGGTCGTTGAGGTTGACCTTCAAGAGGAGGAACTGCTTGTCGTCCTTGAGGTCGATATTGAAGCGCGGCTGAAATTCCTTAATGAGCCGGCTCTCCAACAGCAACGACTCCGCCTCGTTCTTGACCATGTGCCAATCGAAGTCGTGGATGGCATCGACCAAGGCGTTGAACTTGAGATCCCAGCCCATGCGCCGCGAGGGGTGGAAGTACTGGGAGACCCGCTTGCGAAGGTCGCGAGCCTTCCCGATGTAAATGACCGTGCCGAATCGGTCTTTGTGCAGGTAGACACCAGGACGGTGCGGTACCGTGGACAATTTATTTCGGATGTGGTCAGTGATCGGCATGGGCCCCGGACGGCGAGTCCCGGACCGGACCGACAGCATTCACTCTTTCCTGGAGTTTCGCCAGTCGGAGGCTGCGAAGAAACCCGGAGAACCCGAGAAAACCGTCATGCGGGCCCGGCTATTTCAGGTCTTCGCCGGCGAGGCCGCCAACGGTCCAGTCGAGGTTGTAAATGAGCTTGGCACCGTCTTTGAATGGCGCATTCAGCCGGTCGTACAAGGCGAATTCGCTATGCCCATCGACGAAGAGCAACGACATGCCCCGGGGCCCGTGAGCGGCGGCTCCGGTGCCCTTGTAAATGTCGTTCCACTTCCCCCGATTGCTGGAAAAGCAGGGCGAGATGGCTTTCTTGGTCGGAGACTGAACCTCGGAGACCTTGCGAACTTGAAGGGCGGAGCTGTCGTTGTTGTGGTAGAACTGGTTGTAGTAGTAATACGAACAAGGGAAGAGCAGCTCGTTGGTCTTGATGGGGTAATTGTTGGCCATCGTCCATTCGAGGTTGAATCCACGCCCTTTTTCCGACGGGCAAAAATAGAAGGACCGTGCGTTGGTGCTAATGTACGGATCCATGAGCTTGAGGTAATCGATGAACCCCATTTGGGGCCAATCGCGACCGGAGTAAGGAAACCGGTCGTTCGAGTCGCCGGTGTACATGGCGAAGGTCATTCCGATTTGACGGAGGTTGGAAGTGCACCGCGCCTGCAAGGCCTTGGTCTTTCCCTTGGCCAGGGCGGGGAGGAGCATTCCGGCCAAGATGGCGATGATGGCCACAACCACCAGCAACTCGATGAGAGTGAAGGCGAGCCGGGAGGAGGGGCGGGTCAAGGTTGAAGGCTTCATGGCGAGGGTCCGGAAGATGATTTCCATCCAACTCCTCGAGAACACGGCAGGCAACGGCAAAAGGATTGGCCTGAAACGGTTCATGCAATTCTGGCACTCAACCAGTCGATACCTACCAATTCCAGAAGCGACATTCCGCGCTTGGAGTTCACACTACGCCCATGTGGCTGCGGTTCCGAGGGTGGTGCTTTTTTTATACGTCGGCGATGGCCTGGGCGGACGCCCGATGGATTCCGGTGACGGAGTTTCATTCGTTTCAACGGGAGTCACCCAATGGTTCTGCGTGGGTTTCGCAGGAGTGGAAGTCTTCGATACCGTTCCGCGAATTAGTGGTCTCATGGAATCTCCGCACAGACGCCGATTTGGAGATCGAGTGCCAAGTTCAGACCGCCGGGCACTGGAGCCGGTGGTGGCACTTGGGACGTTGGTCGGCCTCGCAATCACCCACGCGGCGCACCAGTGTTGGCGGTCAGCGTGACGACTCAGGCTCGGTAGACACAGACACGCTAGTGCTGCCAACGGAGGGGCAGGCGGTCCGGCTCCGGGTGCGATTCTCAGATCCCACCCAAACATTGGCCGTTCTGAAGCGAATGGATGTGGCCTTGTGGTCGCCCTCCACCCGACCCGAAGAGCCGACTCCGGCGGCACAGGCCGCACGGGCGATCCCAGCCCATCGGCCAACTCCTGGGATCCTCGAAGTCCAAAAAAAATCTCAGGCCGATTACCCGGAGGGTGTGACCCAGTGGTGCAGCCCAACCAGCGTGGCCATGCTCATGGCTTACTGGGGGCAACAAACGGCCCACCCAGAATGGGACCAGGATGTCCGGACGGTGGCAGCCGGCGTGCACGACCCCGGGTGGCCGGGCACCGGCAATTGGTCCTTCAACGCTGCCTATGCCGGGAGCAGACCCGGTTTGCAGGCTGCGGCCATCCGTTTGAGCGGAATTGCCGATCTGGAGGCCTTGTTGAACTCGGGGATTCCTGTCGCAGCGTCGGTTTCGTATGCGGTTTTAAAGGGGGCCTCAAAGCCGGAAAAAGGCGACGGTCATTTGGTCGTGGTTTGCGCGGTATCGGGGACGACGGTGAGCGTCAACGACCCCGGTGTTCGTTTGAGCCGGGTCCGGCGAGAGTTCTCCAAAGCTTCATTCCGAGACGCATGGGCGGCATCGCATCAGACCGTCTATGTGGTCTGGCCCGAAGGGCGCGCATTGCCGGTCAGTCCGCTGGGAACTTGGTAGCTGCTAGCGTCGTCGCCATCGTCGCCCGCAATTTTTCCGACAGCAGCAGTGGCCGCATCAAGGAGCAAGGGAACCCGTGTTTTGGTTTTCCGTCGCCCGCCTTGCAGGGCTACGCTGGTCCCATGGCGCTGATGGATGAAATGACGGAACTGGGTCGACGAGCCAAGGCCGCATCGCGTGAATTGGCCCGGCTGTCGGCCGATGAAAAGAACCGCTGCCTTCGGGCGATGGCCGACGGTTTGGTTGCAGCTGGGCCACGCCTGCTGGAGGCCAATGCACTCGACTTGGAGGTCGGCAAGAGCCTCGGACTGACCGGAGCCATGATGGATCGTCTGGCGCTGAGTGCCGACCGCATTGCCGCCATGGCTCAGGGGTTGCGCGAGGTCGCGGATCTTCCGGATGCCGTCGGACGTGTACTGGACACGCGTGAACGTCCCAACGGACTTCGCCTCCGCAAAATCACGACACCCATTGGTGTGGTCGTCATCATTTACGAATCCCGCCCCAATGTGACCGCTGATGCGGCCTCGCTGTGTTTCAAGACGGGCAACGCCACTATCCTTCGGGGTGGCAAGGAGGCACTGAATTCCAACCGGTTGATTGCCGAGACGTTGATCACGTCGGCCAAGTCCGTGCTGCCGAGTTTTCCAGAGCACGCCATCCAAGTGGTGCCGACGGCCGATCGTGAGGCCATTCCAGCCCTCTTGTCGTTGACCCAGTACGTGGACCTTTGCATGCCCCGGGGCGGCGAGGGATTGATCCGAGCGGTGACCGAATGCAGCAAGGTGCCGGTGATCAAGCACTACAAGGGCGTCTGCCACGTCTATGTGCATGCGGCGGCCGATTTGGGGATGGCCGAAGACATCGTCTTCAACGCCAAATGCCAGCGTCCCTCCACCTGCAATTCCGCCGAAACCGTGTTGGTCGACCGGGCGGTGGCGGCCGATTTCTTACCACACATGGCGGCTCGGTTGGCGACCAAGTCCGTAGAGTTTCATGCCGACGCAGAGGCGCTGCAATTGCTCACTGGCGCGATCCGCGGCACAGCCAGCGTGGCTCGGGCCGCGGAGCCTCAGGATTGGGAGACGGAGTACAACAACTACATCCTCAACGTCGCGGTGGTGGATGGTTTGGATGCGGCCATTCACCACATCCACCGACATGGTTCAGGACACAGCGAAGCCGTGGTGACCGCCGATTCAGCGGTGGCAGACCGTTTCCTGGCCGAGGTCGATTCGGCCGCCGTCTACTGGAATGCCTCGACACGGTTCACCGACGGCGGGGAGTACGGTATGGGGGCTGAGATCGGCATTAGCACCGACAAGATCGGGGCTCGGGGTCCGATGGGTCTCGATGAACTTTGCAGTTACAAGTGGCAGGGCTTCGGCACGGGACAAGTGAGGGCCTGAAAGACAATCGGCGCGGAACAAACTCGAAGGTTCGATCCGCGCCGAGGGTGGGAGTTGGAGTTTTTTGGACTCTAGTTTTTAGCTCCTATTGAGACAGCCAAGATTGTCTTAGGCTGCCGCTGGGGCTGCGCTACCGAAACCCGGAAGCTTCGGAGGTACGGGCTTGATCACCTCAGGCAACGGGGTTGCGGCCTGAGCCCCGCTCGGGGGTTCCGGCTTTTCGGGACGCGGTGAGTGAGGGGTGAAAGTACCAGTACGCACGATGTCTGCGACTTGGGATCCTTCGAGAGTTTCGTATTCCAAAAGCGCCCGGGCGACCAGTTGAACCTTGTCCCGATACTCGGTCAGAATGGCGTTGGCCGACTTGAAGCCATCATCGATAATGCGCTTTACCTCGGCGTCGATCCTTAGGGCCGTTTGTTCGCTGTATTCCTTGGAGCGCATCATATCACGACCCAGGAAGACGTATTCTTGGGACTCTCCATAGAGCACCATGCCCAATTGATCACTCATGCCCCAGTGCATGACCATGGCTTTGGCCATGGAGGTGGCTTGCTGGATGTCGCCGGAGGCGCCGCTGGAAATATCGTCCGTGAACATTTGCTCGGCGATGCGGCCCGCCATGGTCACAGCAATGAGGTCGTTGAGCTCTTTGAACCGGCGGTTGTGTATGTCTTCTTTCGGCAGGTACATCGTGGCGCCCAGTGCCTGACCTCGAGGAATGATGGTCACCTTGTGCAAGGGATGTGTGTGCTTGAGCACCACATTGACGACGGCGTGGCCGGCCTCATGCCAGGCTGTGCCCGTCTTTTCTTCTTCAGACATGGCCATGCTGCGGCGCTCACGGCCCCAGCGCACTTTGTCACGAGCCTCTTCCAACTCGTTCATGCATATGGATTTCTTGCCGGTCCGAGCCGCCAATAAGGCTGCTTCATTGAGCAAGTTGGCCAGTTCAGCCCCTGAGAAACCAGGAGTCCCACGGGCGATGACCGACAGGTCGACCTCGCCGTCGAGCTTCACATTCTTGGCATGCACCTTGAGGATGGCCTCACGCCCGCGGACATCGGGAAGATTGACGGTCACCTGACGGTCAAAACGACCGGGGCGGAGCAGGGCGGGATCGAGCACATCGGGGCGGTTGGTAGCCGCGATGATAATGATGCCTTCTTGGGTATCGAATCCGTCCATCTCCACCAAGAGGGCGTTAAGAGTTTGTTCGCGCTCGTCGTTGCCGCC
>SXGS01332837.1_pt1 | contig 20223 bp, 16 predicted proteins | sample 3174681 | NCBI WGS metagenome assembly SXGS01 (sample SAMN11356861, study PRJNA531348) | freshwater metagenome | isolation source: freshwater sample F1-80 | place: China: Fuxian Lake, Yuxi | collected 2017-12-25 | reverse complement strand
GTGCATCGTCCACCTGGTCCGCCAGTCGCTGCGCTATGTCACCCACAAAGACCGCAAACAGGTGGCCACCGACTTGAAGAAGATCTACCAGGCCACGACCACCCAAGAGGCCCAGCTTCACCTGGAGGCCTTTACCAGCACCTGGGATGCCAAGTATACCGCCATCAGTCGGTTGTGGCGAGGGCAGTGGGACCAGTGGACCACCTTCTTCGCCTACCCCCCAGAGATCCGTAAAGTGATCTACACCACCAACGCCATCGAGTCCCTCAACCACTCCCTACGGAAAATCCTCAAGACCCGCGGCGCCTTCCCTACCGACGACGCCGTTACCAAGCTGATCTACCTGGCCATGAGAAACATTGCCAAAAAGTGGACCCGACCGCTCAAGGATTGGAAGGCCGCCCTCAACCAGTTTACCTTGATGTTTCCTGAAAGCTGCACCTTACCCTGACCATGCCATTTACACAAAGATTTTCATTGACTCGCGGCAGAATGCCGCCTGTGTGGGTTCCTTCATCGCCCGCGATTTGATCGTCGGGGTGCGGGTGCAGGTGGCAGCACAGAGCGGTTGGAACACCCCAGGGGTGACCTACCAGCCCACTCCGCCGGAGCCGCTGGCCAAGTTGGCCGGAACACAGGCAGAAACGGGTGTCACGCTGCCCGAGGGCACGGGACTGCTGGCCAACTACCCCAACCCCTTCAACCCCACTACCACCATCCCCTATATGCTGGGGGAGGTGGCCCGGTGAAGTTGAACATCTACAATGTGCTGGGCCAGCAGGTGCGGATGCTGGTGGACCAGTTGCAGGTGCCAGGTTCGTACCTTGTCAGTTGGGATGGATTTTTATTGTGCGAGTACTGTTCCCCATCCCATACCGTCCTACCCCTCCCCCACCTCCCCCATCCCGTAATTCAACTGGTAGAGCCGGCTGTAAATCCCCCCCAGCTTGATCAGCTCCTCGTGCCGGCCCCGCTCGCGCACCTGGCCGTGGTGTAACACCCGGATCTGGTCGGCCTGGCGGATGGTGGAGAGACGATGGGCGATGACGATGGAGGTGCGGCCCTTCATCAGCTTGGCGATGGCGTCCTGGATGAGCTGCTCGGTCTCGGTGTCGATGTTGGAGGTGGCCTCGTCGAGCACCAGGATCTGCGGGTCAAAGGCCAGGGCCCGGGCAAAGGAGAGCAACTGACGCTCGCCCGATGAGAGGGTGGAGCCGCCCTCGGCCACCACCTGGCCGAAGCCCTGGGGCAGCCGGCGGATGAAACGCTCGGCGTTGACGTGGCGGGCCGCCGCCTCCACCTGCTGGTCCGAGATGCTCCGGTTCCCCAGCCGGATATTGCCCTGGATATCCCCCGAAAACAGGAACACGTCCTGCTGCACGATGCCGATGCGCCGGCGCAGGTCCTCCACGTGCCAGTCGCGCACGTCGCGGCCGTCCACCCGGATGGCCCCCTCCTGGAGATCGTAGAAGCGGCACAAGAGGTTGACGATGGTGGTCTTGCCTGAGCCGGTGGCCCCCACCAGGGCCAGGCTGTGCCCGGCCTCGACGCGGAAGGAAACATCCTTCAACACATAGTCGGCGGCCTCGGGGTTGTACTTGAAACGCACCTGCTCGAACTCGATGCCCCCCCCGCCCTTCCCTTCCCCGCTGGCCTCCGGCGCCCCGCCCTGCGATTCGGTGGGGGTGTCGAGCAGGGTGAAGATGCGCTCCGAGGAGGCCATGGCGCCCAGGAGCAGGGTGTAGCGGTCGTTGATGTCCATGATCGGGCGGAAGAAGCGGCGCACGTACTGGAGGAAGGCCACCAGCACCCCCAGCTCGATGCGCTGGTTGAAGACCGCCCCCGCCCCGTACCAGATCACCAGCCCCACCCCCAGGGTGCCGATCAGCTCGCTGAAGGGAAAGAAGATGGCGTAGTAGTGTATCTCGCGTTCCTCGGCCCGGCGGTAGGGCAGATGCTCGCGGTCGAAGTCCTGCTGGTTGCGCACCTGGCGGTTGAAAAGTTGCACCACCTCCATGCCGGCGATGTTTTCCTGCAGATAGGCATTGAGCCGGGCCAGGCGGAAGCGCAATTCGCGGTAGGCGCGCATGGCCCGGTCCTGGGTGTAGAAGGTGAGGGCGCACAGGGCGGGAATCACCGCGCAGGAGATCAGGGTGAGTTCCCAATCCATGTCGGCCATAAAGAAGAGGATGGCCACCAGGGTGAAGAGGTCGAGAAAGACGGACACGACCCCGTCGGTGAAGAACTCGTTGAGGGCCTCCACGTCGTTGGTGGTGCGGGTCATGATCCTGCCCACGGGGGTGCGGTCGAAGTAGCGCATGGGCAGGTGCTGCAGATGTACGAAGATCTGCCGCCGCAGATCGCGCATGGCGTACTGGCCGGTCAGCTCGGTGACCATGGTCTGCCCGTACTGGGCTAGGTACTGGAGGGCGACGCTGCCAAAGAAGAGCAGGATGATCCAGTTGAGGCCCTCTAGATCGCCCTTGAGCAGGTGCTCGTCCACGGCGATCTGGGTGAGCCGCGGACCCAGCTGGCCGGCAATGGCCGAGACCAGGATCAGCGCCAGGGCTGCCCCCACCCGCGCCTTGTACGGGCGCAGGTAGACCAGCAGACGCAGGAGCAGCCGGCGGTCGAAGGGGCGCTCCTGGACCTCCTCTTCCTGCTGGGGGGTTTCGCTCACAGGGTCTCCAGCTCGGCGGCCAGCTGTTGGCGGCGGAAGAGGTCGGCGTAGAGCCCGCCCTGGGCCACCAGTTGCTCGTGGTCGCCCTGCTCGCTGATACGGCCCTCGTCGAGGACGACGATGTGGTCGGCGTCGCGCAGGGTGGAGATGCGGTGGGCGATGAGCAGGGTGGTGCGGCCCTTCATCACCTGGCGCAGGTGGCCCAAGATGGCCTCCTCGGTGTGGGTGTCCACCGCCGAGAGGGCATCGTCGAGGATGAGGATACGGGGGGACAAGATCAGGGCGCGACCCAGGGTGGCCCGCTGTTTCTGGCCGCCCGAAAGGGTGACACCCCGCTCGCCGATCAGGGTGTCGAAGCCCTCGGGGAAAGCCTCGACGTCGCGGCGAAGCTGGGCCTGCTCGGCGGCCAGCAAGACCTGCTCTTCGCTGGCGCCGGGTGCCCCGTAGGCCACGTTGGCGCGGATGGTGTCGGAGAAGAGAAAGGGGCTCTGGGAGACGTAGCCGATGGACTGGCGCAGCTCCTCCAGAGGCCACTCCTCCACCGGGGTGCCATCGATGAAGAGCTGGCCGGGGCCGGCCTCGATCAGGCGCGGGATGAGCCGGGCCAGGGTGGTCTTGCCGGCGCCCACCCGCCCCACCACGCCCAGGGTGGAGCCGGCGGGGATTTCCAGATTGATGCCGTGCAGGACCTGGCTGCCGCCATAGGAAAAGTTCAGGTTGCGAAAGCTGACGCGGCCCTCCACCGCTTTGCCGCGCAGCAGCAGCGCCGGGGCCTGGTCGCGGATCTCGGGCTGTACCTCCATGATCTCGTTGATGCGGCGCATGGCCACCAGCGAGCGCTGGAAGCGGTCGATGACCCAGCCGATGAAGGAGAGGGGCCGGATCAGCATGGTCAGGTACCCGTTGAAGGCGACGAAGTCGCCGACGGAGAGGGTGCCGGCGATCACCTGTTTGCCCCCGTACCACAGGATCAGCCCCAGGCCCACCGAGGAGATCACCGCCGACATCGGGTGGTACACGGCGTGGGTGCGGGTCAGGTGGTAGTTCTTTTGCAGGTATTCCTGGTTGAGGTCGTCGAAGGCAGCCAGCTGCGCGGGGCTCTGGGCATAGGCTTTGACGATGCGGATGCCGGCGACGTTCTCCTGGATGAAGGTGCTGATCTCGCCGAAGAAGTCCTGGATGACCCGGAAGCGGTTGTGCACCAGGGTGGCCATACGGATGAGCAGCAGGCTGAAGATGGGCATGGGCACCAGCACCACCAGGGCCAGGCGCCAGTCGATGGCCACCATCATGGCCACGCTAAAGAAGAAGATGGCCAGGGCCTCGGCCAGGGAGCGCAGCCCGTAGGTGAAGAAGATGCGCACCGCGTTGAGGTCGTTGGTGGCCCGCGACATCAGATCCCCGGTGCTCTGCTGCTGGTAGAAGGACAGCGGCATCTTGAGCAGGTGGGCGAAGTACTGGGTGCGGATGTCGTACTCGAGGCCCGCCGAAGCCCCGCCTATGAGCCGGCGCATGAAGTGGTTGCAGACCGCCACCCCCAGGGCGAGGGCGGCGATCTGCAGCACGTAGCCGTGGATCAGGCCCAGGCGGTCTAAGGCCTGGGGGACCAGCGGGTCGATGGCGGTGACCGCTTCACCAGTGAGCAGCGGGATACCGGCCGCCGCGGCCTGGCCCAGCAAGATCATCAGCAGGCCGGCCAGCAACTGCCGGTAGTAGGGGCGGATATAAACGGTGAAGGGTCCGAACATAGGCGTCTAGAAAATCCCCATGTCCTGATTGGAGGGGTGTTCCTTCCAGGTCTTGTAGGTGGAGAAGAAGTCCAGCAGATCCCCCATGATGCCCTTATACAAGGCCTTCCCCTTTTCGGGGCTGGCCAGTTGGGGCCGGTTGGCCGCGCCGGTGGCGAGGAAGGCGGTGAAGGGCGTGGACAGGCTGATGGTCTGGATGGACATGTCCACGTCGTAATAGGCGGTCTTGAAAGGGGTGGGCACGGCCTTGACCCGATCGGGATGGCACAATTCGGGGAAGATATGCAGGCCCAGGGAGTACTCCCATTCGTCGGCGTGGGTCAGCATGGGGCTCTCGAACTTGATACCGTCGATGCCGGTGGTGCCGGCCTTCTTGATGGTGGGCTGGCCCAGGCTCCAGTAGCTGGCAAAACCCACCCACAGGTCGCGGCGCTCGTGGCCGCGGCTGTACAGCTCGACCAGGGCCTGGTTGGCCGGCACCTGGTTGCCGCCGTGGCCGTTGAGCAGGAAGATCTTGCGGAAACCGTGTTTGATCAGGGTCTCGACGGCGCGGATGAGGATGCGGGTATAGAGTTCGGGATTGAAGGTGACGGTGCCGGCGAAATTCAGGTGGTGGTCCGACATACCCGCCCACAGGGTGGGCAGCAGCAGGACCTGGTCGCCCATCTGCTTTTCGACCTCTTCGGCAAAGGCGGTGACGATGAGGGTGTCGGTGAGGATGGGCATGTGCGGGCCGTGCTGTTCGCAGGAACCCAAGGGCAGAATGACGATCTTGTCCTTGTCGATGTGTTTGATATCGGGCCAGGCCAGATGTCCGTAGCGCATGGCAGTACAACTCCGGAAGGGTGGAAGAAATGCGAGGTGGTGAGGGTGTCAGAAGAGAATAGGCGCGGGGGTGAACAGGGTCAAGGCGCAACGCCCCAAGGCATGGGGCGTGGCGGAGGATGGGCTGAAGAAGGGCGAGAAAGACGGGCCTATATTCCTGGGGCGCGGCGGGGAGCGACCCACTCCGGTTTCTCTCAAGGCGCGTCCTTCCCACTCTGCTCGCTCATCGCTCCGCTCTCCCCTCAACCCCTCCCGCGGACTTCCCTACCCTACCCCTCCCCGAGAGAGACCTCCGGGGTCATCTCCCCAGCGCCCCCTACCTCAACTCGGGAAAGGTCTGGAGCAGGAGGGGGTGCAGGGCACGCAGGGCGCGGCCTCGGTGACTGAGCTGGTTCTTGAGCTGGGGCGGGAGTTGGGCCATGGTCTGCTGGTGTTCGGGCACAAAGAAGAGCGGGTCGTAGCCAAAGCCGCCCTCTCCTGCCGGGGCCGGGGCGATGAGGCCTTCGCAGGCCCCGTCGGCCTGGCAGTGGCGGCCATCCGGGGCCCAGGCCACCAGGCAGCAGTGGAATCGGGCGCTGCGCCGGGCAGGTTCCGCAAAGGGTTGCAGGTTCCGCAGCAGCAGGCGGCAGCGGCCCTCATCGTCCAGGTCACGGCCACCGTACCGGGCCGAGAGTACCCCCGGATCGCCACCCAGGGCATCGACCTCCAGGCCCGAATCGTCGGCCAGGGCGATCAGGCCGGAAGCCTGGGCAAAGGCCCGGGCCTTGAGCAGGGCGTTTTCGGCAAAGGTCTGCCCGGTCTCCTCCACCTTGAGATCGGGAACCAGCTCGAGGGCCGAAACCAGTTCGAGAGGAGCCAGGAGCTGGCGGAACTCGCGCAGTTTTCCGGCGTTATGGGTGGCGACCAGCAGGGGCACGGGAATCAGGGCTGCTGGGGTTTGGCGATTTCTTCTAGCTGGTGAGCGCAGTATTCCTTGAAGCGGCTGTCGGCCAGGGCCTTCTGGTACCAGACGCGAGCCTGGTCCTTCTGGCCCAGCTTGAGGTAGGTGTCGGCCAGCACCACCTCGGCGGGGTGGTAGTCCTTTTTGTGCTGCAGGGCGCCCTGCGCCGAATCCAGGGCGTTCTTGTAATCCCCCAGGGCGAAGTAGGCCTCGGCCAGGCGGAAGTGGGCCTCGGGGTCCTTGCCCTCCAGGTCCACGGCCTGGCGCAGCGGGGCAATGGCGTCCTGCTGCCGGCCCATCTGGTTGAGCGCCGCCCCCATCAACAGATAACCCTCCTCGTATTTGGGGTCTGCGGCCACTGCCTGCTTGAGGGTCTCGAGGGCTGCTCCCAGATCTTCGCTGTCGATCTGGGAGCGGGCCAGGCCGCCCCAGGCTTCCATCAGATTGGCTTCGAGGGCGATGGCCTTCTGGTACGCCTCGATGGCCGGGCCGTAGCTGCGGCTCTGGCGGTGCAGATCCCCCAGGGCCTTGTACGCCTTGGCATAGGAGGGGTCCACCTCGATGGCCCTGGCATAGGCCCGGCGGGCAGCCTCGGCGTTGCGCATGCGGCTGTAGCATACCCCCAGGGCGTAATGGGCTTTGGCGTTCTGGGGGTTGATGGCCAGGGATTTCTCGAAGCCGGAGATGGCTTCCTGGTATTTGCGCTGCTCGAAGAGTTTGGCTGCTGCTTTCTGGTAGGCCTCGGACAGTTCGGCGGGCAAGCGCTCCTTGGCGCTGGGCTGCGAGAGGGTCTGCCGGCTGGCCGCTTCGAGGGCTTTGGCGGCTTTGTCGAAGTCCCCCAGGGCTTTGTAGGCCTTGCCCAGGGCGTAGAAGGCGTCGCCGTAGGTGGTGTCGGCGGCGACGGCGCGTTCGAATTCGAGGGCGGCATTGCGGAAGTTCTGGGCTTGGAGCAACTGGTAGCCGGCCCGGTAGTGCTCGGCGGCTTCCGGGGTCTGGGCCTGGGCCCCGGAAACCGGCCAGATCAGCAGTGAGCAGAGCCAAAAGAGTCGGGTCAATACAGGCCTCCTCGGGTCGGGGTAAGTGGATATAAATATATATTGAAATAGCTGATTATCAATGTGGATATATTGTCACAACCAGGCGTTGCCCATACACTCTAAACATGCTGGAAACCCTACTGCGTCCCCTCCTGCGCCTGCTGGGCGCGGTGCAGACCGCCTTCCAGGACACCTACACCGGGCGCATCGCGGCGGTGTGCTGGGATCTGCTGGGGCAGATGTGGTACTTCGTGCTGACCGGGGCCCTCCTCAGCACCCTGGCCTGGCGCTTCCTGCCCCGGGGTCAGGTGGGCCGGGTCCTGTCCCGGCGCGGGTCCATCCTGGTGGCCGCGTTCCTGGCCCTGGTTTCGCCGCTGTGTACCTTTGCCGCCATCCCCGTGGTGGGCAGCCTGCTGGCCACTGGCGCTCCGCCCGCCCCGCTCCTGGCCTTCCTGGTGGCTTCCCCCCTGATGAATCCCTCGCTCTTCGTGTACACCGCCGGGGCCCTGGGCTGGGAGATGGCCCTGGCCCGGGTACTCACCGCCTTCAGCCTGGGGGCTGTTGCCGGCCTGGGCACCCAGTTGGCCCTGCGGCGGGGGTTGCTCGATTTTTCCGGGGTGGCCATCGATCCGGCGCCGGCCCCTGTGCTTGCCCCGGGGGGCGAACTCCGGGTGCTGGCACAGCGTCTGGGCAAGGACCTGGTCTTCATCGGCAAGTACTTTGCTCTGGGGATCTTCATCGCCGCCCTCACCAAGACCTTCCTCTCGGCCGACCTGGTGCGCGACTGGCTGGGGCCGGGCAGCCGCTGGGGGGTGCCCTTGGCCGTGGGTATGGGGATACCGCTCTACGCCTGCGGCGGGGGCACCATCCCCATCGTCCAGATGATGATGAATCTGGGCATGAGCCCGGGGGCGGCCCTCGCCTTTTTCATCGCCGGCCCGGCCACCAAATTCCCCACCCTGGCGGTGCTGGGCGCGGTGTTCGGCCGGCGCCTGCTGGGCTATTATCTGGTCGTGGTGCTGGCGGGGGCCCTGTTCTGGGGTTATGTGTACCCATTTGGCGGCGAGGCGGTGGCGGTGCGGTCGGACGCCCCTTACGAGGAGATGAGTGAATGACCCAGGGTTGGTACTGGGCAGTTCTGCTGCTGCTGAGCGAAGTCAGCGGCGCTCAGGAGTCCTTTCCCTATACCCTGCAGTGGAAACACTTCACCCGCACCCCGGCCACGGCTCTGGCCTGGCAGGACTCGCTGGTCTACGTGGGAGATGGCGAAGGCCGGGTGAGGGCCCTGCGCCAGCGGGATGGGGGTCAGGTATGGCAGCGGCGCGGTTTCGGCCCCCTGCGCCGCCCCTTGGCGCTGGCCGGCGGGCAGGTGCTGGTGGCCGACGCCTGGGGCAGGGTGGAACTGCTGGAGGCCAGCGCCGGGGCGACGATCTGGAGCACCCAGCGCCAGGGTTGGGGCGAGGCGGGGTCGGTGGTCGAGGCGGGCCGTGTTTACCTGGGCAGCGCCGACGGCTGGCTCTATGCCCTGTCCGGAACCGATGGCAGCGAGGCCTGGCGGATCTACACGGGCGCCTCCCTGCCCTCCAGACCCTGGGCCGGTCAGGGACAGCTCTACACTGCGGCCCGCCCCGGCCAACTGTTGCAGCTCGACCTGGCCACGGGCACGCGCCTGGGCCAGGTCCATACCCAGTCGCCGGTGGTGGCTGGGCCGGTGGACGCCGGGGACCGGCTGGTGGTGGGCTGCGAAGACGGGTACGTGCGGGCCTTCCGCCAGGAGGGTCTAGCTCCCCTCTGGCAGCAGGGTTTGACCTCCCTCAGGCAAGGGAGTTTGGCCTCCCTCTGGCAGCCGAATCTGGCTCAGCTCTGGCAGCAACGCCTGGGTGCCCCGCTGCAGGCCGAACCGCTGTGGACCCAGGATCGGCTGATCTGCCTGGCCGGCAACGGCTGGGTCTACGGCCTCGATCCGGGCAAGGGCGAGGTGAAGTGGCGTTTCGCGCTGGAGGGCAAAGGGTCTGGCCCGTTGGCCCAGGGTCTGGCCGGCGAGGTGCTGGTGGCCACCGATCAGGGGCAGATCCTGGCCCTCGAAGCCCATACGGGGCGGCTTTTGTGGCGAGTGCAGGTGTTGGCCAGGGGCGGGCTGTACCTCCAGGCCGACGGTCCCTGGCTCTATGCCGGGGCTGCGGACGGGTACCTCTACGCCTTCTGCATCCGGCCCTTGCCCGCCCCCCGGGAGGCGGAATGGGAGGACTGGCAGGAGGTCCTGGAGCGAGGGGCCAAGACGGGGTACAAACACCAGGTGTTGCGGCGCGATTCGTTCCAACAGACCGAGGGATGGCGTTTTCTCGAAGAGGAAGTGTCCTGGGGCGGGGGTTTTGTGTCGCGGAAATTCGAACTGTGGACCGACCTGGAGTACCGACCGCTGGCCTTTGTGGAAGAGCGCCGCGAGGGGAGCCAGTTGCTGGAGGTGGTGGGGGCCTGGGACGGAGACCAGGTGCGGCTAGAACAGCGCCTGGGCGGACGAACCGCGCCGCGCCAGGTGGGCAGCGATCCTGGGGCGGTGCTGGTTGAGGTGGCCCTGCTCAAGCTGGCCGCCGAAGGCCGGGCCCAGGTGGGTCGGCAGGACTCCCTGCGCATCTTCAACCCCAGTTCCGAGACCACCGGCACCTTGTATGTGGCATTCGAGGCCGGCCAGGACGAGGCGCCGCTCCTGGCGCGCCTGGGCTCGGAGCCCGGGGCCACTGACGTCTTGTGCTGGATCGACGCCCAGGGCCGCCAGGTGAGCCGGCAGGTGCCCATCGTCGGCGCCGAGGAGGTGCGGGTGAACGCGGCCCGCGCCCTGTCCTGGGGTATGCCCGGACCGGACAAGCTGGTCTGGCTAGATTACCCGGTGCCGGCCCCCACCAAGGTGGAGCGCCTGGTCCTGCAATTGCCCTCCCACCTGGTGGGTTCGCTGGTGCTTCAGGACGAGCGGCAGCAGGTGGTGGAGGGATTGGACGGCGTACTGCGCCTGGCCATCCAGCGGCCTGAGGACCGCCGGGGCGACGCGGCCCGGTTGCCGCTCTTGGCCCCCGGCCTGGAGCCCTATCTCCAGCCTACCCTGTACGTGCAGTCCGACGACCCGCGCATCGTGGCCTTGGCCGGGCAACTGCGGGGTGCGGAGCAAAATGCCTGGCAGGTGGTGCAGCGCCTGCAGCGCTGGGTCTACGACCGGATGACGCCGGTGGAAACCGCGGTGCGGTTTAAAACCACCGGCGAGATTCTGGACGAGATGGAAGGCACCTGCAGCGAGTACACGGTGCTTTTTATCTCGCTGTGCCGGGCCGCCGGCATCCCGGCCCGCGCCGCTGCCGGACTGGTGGCCTCGCCCTCGGGCGCCCTCATCCCCCATCTGTGGGCCGAGGTGTACGTGGGCTACTGGGTGAGTGTGGACCCGGCCTGGGACCAGATCGAGGTGGATGCGGCCCATATCCAGCTGTCCACCGGCGAGCTGGCGCCCCAGACCGTGGGCCGGCTCAACGGCCCGGTGGGCCTTTTCATGGCCTTTGGCGACACCGTGCGGGTGGGTGAGTATTTCGACAGCGAGGCGCGTTTCCTGGGGGAGGCCGAGCGCTTCTTTGCCGAGGCGGCCCAGGCCGAGCGCACCTTTGGCGACACCCTGGCCCAGGAGCGGTACCGGCAGATCGCGGCGCTGCCCTGGAACCACCGCACCGCCGAGGCCTATCTGCGCCAGGGGCGCTACCAGCTGCAGCAGGGCCAACTGGCCGAAGCGACGCTGTCCTTCACCCAACTTTTGAACCAGGGAGAGGAACCCGAAGCCCAGGGGGTCTTTCACCTGGCGCGGGTAGCCGAGCAACAGGGCGATACCAAGGGCGCCGCAGCGCGCTTCAGACAGCTGGTGGCCAAGTACCCCGACCACCAACTGGTGGACGAAGCGCTCGGGCGGCTGGCCGAAATGGCCGAGCAGGCCGGCGGCTGCGCCCAGGCCCGCCCCTATTACCAGCGCCTGAGCGAGGAGTACAGCCAGTCGGGCTGGTCGCTGGTGGCCCGTTCGGCCCTGGAGCGCTGCCGGCAGCAGGAGGCGGGCAAAGAGGCGGGCGAAATGGACGGGAAGCCGTGAGGTTCTTTATCTTAATAAACTCATCTTTATATAGGTAAACCCACGTTTTTTCGCCGGCCTATCGATATGAAAACCCTCAAGATCGCTTTTCCCTCCGGCAGCCTGCAGGAGGCCACCTTCAAGCTCTTTGCCAAGGCGGGGTATAACGTGCGCCTGCCTTCCCGCTCGTACGTGCCCGATATCGACGATCCCGAACTGGAGGGCCTGATGTTCCGCGCCCAGGAAATTCCCCAGTACGTGGAGCGCGGGGTGGTGGATGTGGGCTTGAGTGGCAAGGACTGTATTCTGGAGAGCAGTGTCCAGGTGGTGGAAGTGGCCGAGTTGGTCTATAGCAAGACCAGCTCGCGGCCCTACTGCTGGGTGATCGCTGTGCCCGAGGACTCGCCGATCCAGAAGGTCGAAGATCTGCAGGGCAAACGCATCGCCACGGAACTGCCGAGCGTCACCCGCCGTTTCTTGGCAGAGCACGGCGTCGAAGCCCAGATCGATTTCTCCTGGGGTACCACCGAGGTCAAGGCCAATATCCCCGGCCTAGCGGACGCCATTGTCGATGGCACCGAGACCGGCTCGTCGCTGCGGGCCAACCGCCTGCGAATCCTCGAGACCATGTTCGAGTCCACCACCCGTTTCATCGCCAACAAAGCCGCCTGGGAGGACCCCTGGAAAAAGGAGAAGGCCCAGAACCTGCTCCTGCTGCTCAAGGGCGCCCTGGAGGCTGAGGCCAAGGTGGGCCTCAAGATGAATGTGCCGCGCAGCAGACTCGACGCGGTGATGGCCCAGTTGCCGGCCCTGCATACCCCCACGGTCTCGGGCCAGTCCGACCCCGACTGGGTGGCCCTGGAGATCATCACCGACGAGAAGGTGGTGCGCGACCTGATCCCCCAGCTCAAACGCAGCGGGGCCGAGGGCATCATCGAGTACCCGCTCAACAAGGTGGTGTACTGAGTGATCGAGATCCTCTCCTACCCCGCCACACCCCTGCCGGCCAAGCTGCAGGCCATCCTGGGCCGGCAACAGCGCATCCCCGTTGAGGTGGAGGCGACCGTGCGCCAGGTGCTAGAGGCGGTGCGGGGGCGCGGCGACGAGGCCCTGGCCGAGTTCACCGAGAAGTTCGACCGGGTGCAGGTGCGGCCCGCAGCGTTCCGCGTGCCGGCCCAGGTGCTGGCCCAGGCCCTGGAGCAACTCGACCCCGCGTTGCGCCAGGCCATCGAGGCGGCAGCGGCCAATATCCGCGCCTTCCACGAGCGCCAGCGGGTCAACTCCTGGTTTATGGAAGACGGCGACGGGGTGATCCTGGGCAAGAAGGTATCGCCCATCGGGCGGGTGGGGATCTGTGTGCCCGGCGGCCAGGCGCCGCTCTTCTCCAGTTTGCTGATGGCGGCCATCCCCGCGCAGGTGGCCGGGGTGCCGGAACTGTGTGTGGTCTCGCCGCCCCAGGCCGATGGCCGGCCCCATCCCACCATCCTGGCGACAGCCCAGTTGCTGGGCCTCACCGAGGTCTACGGGCTGGGCGGGGCGCAGGCCGTGGGGGCCATGGCCTTTGGCACCGCCACTGTCAAAGGCGTGCACAAGATCGTCGGGCCCGGCAGCCTGTACACGGTGGCGGCCAAGCAGCAAGTCTACGGGGTGGTGGGCATCGAGATGATCCCCGGACCTTCGGAGCTGGTGGTGCTGGCCGACGAGCAGGCCGACCCGCGCTACGCAGCCGCGGATCTGCTCTCCCAGGCCGAACACGGCACCGGCTTTGAGGCGGTGGTGTGTATCACGCCCTCGGCGGAGTTGGCGGCCCAGGTGCAAAAGGCGGTGGAGGAGCAGTTGGTCCGCCTGCCCCGCGCCGCAGAAGCGAGGCAGGCCCTGGAAAACTTTGGCGCGCTGGCGGTGGTGCCAGACCTGAAAACAGGCATCGAGCTGCTCAACCGCCTGGCCCCCGAACACGCGGAGTTGCTGGTGCAGGACCCCTGGAGCTGGGTGGATCAGGTAAAAAACGCCGGCGCCCTCTTCCTGGGACCGGCCTCTACCGAGCCGGTGGGCGACTACTTTGCCGGCACCAACCACGTCTTGCCCACCAACGGGGCGGCGCGCTTTTCCTCGTCGCTGGGGGTGGCGGACTTCCTCAAGACCACCAGCATCATCGCCTATACCCCGGCCCGGCTGGAGAAGATGGGAGACCAGATCGTCCGCCTGGCTCAGGCCGAGGGTTTTGAGGCCCACGCCGAGGCCGTGCGCCTCCGTCTAGCAGACTACAGGAGCAAGCCATGAGCCAGCGCATCGGCCGCGTGCAGCGCCACACCACCGAGACCGACATCGAGGTGGAGTTGAATCTGGACGGGAGCGGGCAACTCCAGATCGATACCGGCATCGGTTTCTTCGACCACATGCTCACCGCCTTTGCCCGCCACGGGCTCTTTGACCTCAAGCTCAAATGCCGGGGCGATTTGCAGGTAGACGCCCACCACACCGTGGAGGATGTAGGTATCTGCCTAGGGCAAGCTCTGGCTCAGGCCCTGGGCGACAAGGCCGGCATCCAGCGCTTTGGCCACAGCTACGTGCCTATGGACGAGGCCCTGGCCAGGGCGGTGATCGACCTGTCGGGCCGGCCCTATCTGGTGCTGCAGGCTGCCTTCCACGGCCCCCAGGTGGGCGGCCTGCCGGTGGGCCTGGTGCGGGAATTCATGCGCGCCTTTGCCGACCAGGCCCGCATGAACCTGCACTTAGATCTGTTGCGCGGCAGCGACGACCACCACGGCATCGAGGCCCTCTTCAAGGCCTGCGGCCGGGCCCTCTCGCAGGCCGTGGCGCTGCGGCCCGGCGAAAGAGGTGTGCCCTCCACCAAGGGTGTCCTCTAACTCGCCGGCGTGAAGATCTGCCACCTGATCTACGACGACGTCAAGAACCCCTGGCTGGGGGGCGGGGGGGGCGCTGCGGGCGCGCGAGATCTACCGCCGGCTGGCCGGCCGCCACCAGATCACGGTGGTCACTGGCAATTTCCCCGGCGCGGCCCGCGAGGAGGTGGACGAGGGGGTGCGTTTCCTGCGGGTGGGCAGCGAGGCCAGTTATATGCGCAGTCGCCTCAGCTACTGCCGCGAGGCGCTGGCCTGTCTGCGGCGGCAGGAATGGGATGTGTGGGTGCACGAGTTCTCGGCCTTTGCCCCTTTGTGGCCTGCGGCGTCTTTGCGGCGCCGGGGCCTGCTCTTTTTCTATCACTTCGTCGGGGCGCATGCCCTGGTCAAACACCCGGTGGTGGGCGGGGTTGCCTGGGCGGCCGAAGCCCTTACCCTGCGGGCCTACCGCCATCTGGTGACCATCTCCCCCAGCGTGCAGGAGGAGGTGCAGCGCCGCCTGGCTGGCCGGCAGGTGCAGGTGGACTGTGTGTACACCGGGGTCGATGCGCGGTACTTTGATCTTGAACCCGAGGAAGCATCGCCGCCGTACCTGCTCTACTTTGGCCGCATGGATGTCCACACCAAGGGGTTAGACACCCTGATTGCGGCTTTTGCCCAGATCGCGCCCCAGTACCCCCAGGTCCAGCTCAAGATGGCGGGCCGTGGCGCTCCCGCCGTTGTGGAGCAGGTGCGCAAGCTCATCCGGCAGGCCGGTATCGAGGATAGGATTGAATTGCTGGGTGCAGTAGATGAGCAGCAGAAATGCGAACTGCTGCGCCAGGCCCTCTTCCTGTGTATGCCCTCGCGCTACGAGGGCTGGGGCATTGCCGCGGTGGAGGCCCAGGCCGCGGGCAAGGCGGTGCTGGGCACCCGGGTCAGCGGCCTGCGCGACGCGGTGCAGCAAGGGGAGACTGGATTGCTGGTGGAGGCCGGCCAGCCCGGGGCCTTGGCCGAAGGGATGCGCCAATTGCTCGATCAGCCCGAACTGCGGCAGCGCCTGGGCCAACAGGGCCGGGAATGGGCGCGGCGTTTCGATTGGGACCAGATCGCCCGTGACCAGGAAGCAGTCTATTTGAATATGGCGGCAGCGAACAGCCAAGAGGACAACTGAGATGGCAAAAAAAACTCCGGGGCCGACAGCTCCTCCCAGTGCCACGGCTATTGATTCGGGCACCTCCCTCTGGCACCGCCCCTGGTTCCCCGCTGCCCTTTTTCTGCTCTTGAGCCTGGTCTACTTCTCCGAGTTTATCTTCTCGGGCAAGATCGTCTTTGGCAGCGATGTCGGCACCGACTACCACCGGGGCACTAGCTCGCTGAGTGCCAAGCTGGGGGAGTTGTCCCAGCCGATGTGGAGCGAGCGTATGGGTGGCTTTCCCGAGGGGGAGGGTCTGCGCTGGCAGTACTTCCCCACCTTTCCGGTGTACCTGTTCACCACCTTCCAGCGGCACATCGGCTGGCGCTACATCCTGACGGTGTGCCTGGCTGGCCTGGCGATGTACCTGTACCTGCGCCAACTGGGGATCAGCCGCAGCGCGGCGATCTGGGCCGGGGTGGCGTACATGTCTGCCCCCACCTTTCTGGCCTTTCCGTACGCCGGGCATTACGCCAAGATGGCGGTGATCGCCCTCTTTCCGCTGATGGGATTGATGATCGAGCGCGGCATGGACGAGGGGCGGCCGCTCTACTTTGCCGGCCTGGCTCTGCTGGTGGCTGCCGGCATCTACTCGCCGCATCTGCAGATGCTCTACTACGCCCTGTGGGGGGCGGGGTTCTACCTGCTCTTCAAACTCTACCAACTCCATAGGGCCGGCACCTCCAGGCCCATCCTGGCCCAACGCACCGGCCTCTTTGCCCTGGCCATTGTCCTGGGCCTGGGCGTGGGCGCCGAGGGGCTCTTCCCCTCTTTCTTCTATACCCGCAGCGAGTCCAAACGCGCGGCCGGCGAGCAGGGCCGCAGCCCCGAGGAGCAGCTCGAATTCGCCCGCAGCTGGGCCTTACACCCAGAGGAGGTGGGCTCGCTGGTGGTGCCCGAGTTCGGCGGGTACTCCGATCCCAAAGCTGAGAAGAACTACTATTGGGGCCGCAATGCCCTCAAGCTAAACTCCGAGTACTTCGGCATCCTGGTGCTCTTGCTGGCGCTCCTGGCCCTGCCCCGGCTCAAGGGGCAGTCGCGCCTGGCCTTCATGGGCCTGCTCTTTCTCTTTGCCCTGGGGTACGCGCTGGGGCCGCACACGCCGGTGCACTGGCTCTTCTACCAGCTGGCCCCCGGCGCCAAGGTGCTGCGCACCCCAGGGATGATCGCCTTTCTCTTTGCCTTCCCCGCCTGTGTGTTGGCGGCCCACAGCCTGCACCGCCTGCTCGAAGGCGAGGCCGGTCTGGACCGGCGCCTGTTGATCTGCGGCGGTGCCCTGACGGGTTTGGCCCTGCTGCTGGCCCTGGCCCCCGGTGCGCTGACGGGCATGTGGATCTCGCTTTTCTACGGCGATATCGCCCCGCACAAAAGCCAGATCCTCGCAGCCGGGCTCGACTGGTTGTCGCGCGGCAGCCTGATTGTGGCGGCGGGGGCCGGGGTGGGCACGGGTCTGCTCTACCTGCGCGCGCAGGGGCGGCTGGCCACCGGCTGGCTGCTGGCCGGGCTCATCGGCCTGACCCTGGTGGACACCTGGCGCATCGACCGGGTCTTCCTCAAGTACGAGGACCCGGCCCGCCACACCGATATCCGGCAGGAGAACCCGCGCACCGTCGAGTTCATCAAACGGGACAACCAGCTCTGGCGGGTCTTTCCCCTGCCCGACTACAGCATCCTCGACAGCCCCGGTTACCACCTCTACGGTATTCCCGGCGTGAGCGGCTTCCACGATTTCACCCTGCAGCGCTACGACCGGCTCTTGCAGGAAATCGCCCCGGTCAGTTCCTATCTGGGGGCCAAGTACTATCGCGGTCAACAGGTGCCCTACAGCGACGAGCAGTTGCTGGAGGCCATCCATCCGCTGTTGAATCTCTTGAGCGCCCGCTATATCGCCGCCCCCGGCGGCATCGAGATCAACTCGCCCTCCTTCCCCCTAGCCTTCAAGGGGGAGCAGTACCTGCTCTACGAAAACCCCACCGCCCTGCCCTGGCACAGCCTGGTGCCCACGGCACAGGTAGTGTCCCAGGACGAGGCCTTCAGCCTGCTGAAGGAGGGCAAGGTAGATCTGAGGAGTACGGTGCTGCTTGAAAAGGAGCCGCCCGGCAGTCTGGGCGGTGGCGACCCGGCCCGCGACGAGGTGGAGCGGCAGGTCTACGATCTGGCCGGGGGTCGGGTGTCGCTTAAGACCCGCTCCGAGGGGCCGCGCCTGCTGCTGATCGCCGAGAACTTCTTCCCCAACTGGCAGGCCACCGTCGACGGGCAGCCGGCTGAAATCCTGCGCGCCAATTACGTGTGGCAGACGGTGTACCTGCCGGCCGGAGAGCACCAGGTGGAGTTGCGCTATCACTCGCGGGCCGTATCCCTCTCCCGCTGGGCCGCTCTCTTGAGTCTGCTGGTGGTGGTCGGGGTGGGGGCTTGGGATTGGCGAAGGGGGCGCGCCGTTTCCGCCGCATGAGCACCCCGCAGAAACTCCTCAAGGGGTTTCTCTACACCCTGGGCAGCGGGTACCTGGCCCGGCTGGCCAGCGTGGTCCTCACCGTCCTGATCCGCCGCGAACTGCCGCCCTCGGTTTTCACCGACGCGGTTTTTGCGGTGACCCTCTTCACCCTGCTGGCCAGCCCGCGCGAGTTCGGGCTGATGTACGCCCTGCTGCACTTCCAGGAAAAGACCCGCACCTTCGTCCAAACCCACTTCACCCTCAACCTGATCATTTGCGGCCTGACCCTGGCCCTGGCCCTGGGGGTGATGGGGGCGCTGCATCTGGGCTGGCCCCAGACCTTCACCGCCACCCCGGTGCTGCTGGCCTGTCTGCTCTCGATCCTCTTCTTTCTGCGCAACCTCACCCTGACCGCCGAGGGCCTGCTGCGCCTGGACTTCGAGTTTGGCCGGCTCTCCCTCTTCCACGGCCTGGGCACGGTGCTGGCCCTGGCGGGTACCCTGGCTGCAACATGGGCCGGCTGGGGGGTGTGGAGCCTGGTGATCGGGGGATGGGCCAGCTACTCGGTATTCAGCGTGGTCTATGTGCTCTTCTCCGCCGCTGCCATGGGGCTCAGCCGGCCCCAGGGTTTTGGCCGCCTGCATCTGGACCCCGTGTGGACGCGGCGCCTGCTCGGCTACGGGGTGTGGATCTGGATCGGCTGGGTGCTGCAGACCTTTGTGCTGTGGTACGACAAACTGGTGGTGCGGCTGGTGGTGGGCAGGAACGAGATGGCCCTGTACGAAAACGCCTGGTGGCTGGTGCAGATCCCCACGGCCATCATCACTCATATTATCTTCAACTACACCAACACCCTGTACTCGCGCTACCAGCACGACCGGCCGCGCCTGAGCGAGGTCTTCTCGCGCATGCTGAGCCTGGAGGTGTGGATCTCCTGGCCTCTGGCCCTGGTGCTGGTGCTCAACGCGCAGGAGGTGATGGTGCTGATGCCCGAGTGGGGCGTCTCGGCGGGTATAATCACCTGGCTGGCCGGGTACGCCTTTTTGCGGCCACTGATGGACGATTGTTTTGGCCTGCTCTGGGCGGTGGGCGGCACGCGGCTGAGCGCCCGGCTCATGGGATTGCAGGCGCTGGTGGCGGCAGTGCTGGTGCCGGCGATGGCAACAGGGTGGGGTGTGCAGGGCGTGGCCTACAGCATGGGTGCGGTGGCGGCTCTGGGCCTGGTCAGCCTGTTCTGGGGCGTGCGGCGCTACGTGAGTGTGTCGTGGTCCAAGGTCTTCGGCGCCCCGCTGCTGGGGCTGGGGCTGGCGGCCGGTGCCGGGATGGGCTACACCACTATCGCTCAGGGCCACGCGTTGGTGGACTTTGTGCTGCGCAGCGCCCTGATGGTGGGCCTCTACGCCGGGGTAGTGGGATTGCTGGAGCGGCGGCAGATCGGGGAGAGTGTGGCGCAGATGCGCCGGCTGCTGGCGGAGCGGCGCGCATGACGCCCGAACTTTCCATCATCATCGTCAGTCACAATGCCCGGCAATGGCTGGGGCAGTGTCTGGGATCGCTGCGCGGCCACCCGGAGGTGGCGGCTGAGGTCATTGTGGTGGAGAACTGCTCGGACGACGGCAGCGCCGAGTTGGTGCGAGAGCAGTTCCCCGAGGTGAAGCTGATCTGCAATACACAGCGCCAGGGGTTCGCCGCCAACAACAATACCGGCGCCCAGGCCAGCAGCGCCCCGCTGTTGCTTTTTCTCAACCCCGACACCGAGGTGCCGCCCGGCAGCCTGCGGGCCCTGCTCAAAGTGGCGGCATCACATCCAGAATGCGGGGTCTTTGGCAGCCGACTGCTCGATGCGGAGGGTGAGGTGGAGCGCTCGATGGGTCGTTTTCCCACCCTGACCAGTATTTTTCTCGACCGTCTGCTCCAACATCTGCCTGTCCTGCAGCCATTGCTGGAGCGCTTCTCCCAGCGGCACTATCGCGGGTACGAGCGGGCGCGTCGCGTGGATTGGGTGACCGGCGCGGCCCTGTGGATACGCCGCGAGATCTTGGACCAGGCAGGGGGATGGGACGGGGTGAATTTCTTCATGTACTACGAGGACGTGGACCTGTGTTACCGGGCGCGGCAGGCGGGGTACCAAGTCCTCTATGCCCCGCAATCCGAGTTGTACCACTATCACAACAAGACGCCGGTAGACCCGGCCCGCCGCAAGACCTGGATGCGCCAGAGCCAGGGGAGTTTCATGCGCAAGCATTACGGCCCTCTGCGGGGCCGGCTCTATGCCCTGCTGCTGCGGCTCTTCGACAGGGTGAGCTAGATGGCCGCTGACTTTATCTGGACCCCCTCTGGGCCGCAGTCCCTCGAAGAACTCCTGTCAGCCAGACAGCGCTGGCGCGAGGAGGGCCGCGTGGTGGTCAGCACCAATGGCTGCTTCGAC
>SXGS01574377.1_pt1 | contig 20224 bp, 15 predicted proteins | sample 3174681 | NCBI WGS metagenome assembly SXGS01 (sample SAMN11356861, study PRJNA531348) | freshwater metagenome | isolation source: freshwater sample F1-80 | place: China: Fuxian Lake, Yuxi | collected 2017-12-25 | reverse complement strand
CGGCTTGTGGTCGAGGCGCATGGCGAGTCCGACGCGCTCCGCAAGCTTGCGCGCGCGCTCCTCGCCGTCCTCGGGAGGATCGTCTTGGTAGAACAGCGGCACCATGATGTTCTCCAGCACGTTGAGCTGAGGAATCAGGTTGTAGCTCTGGAACACGAAGCCGAGCTTGCGGCTGCGCACCTCCGAGAGTTCGTCGTCCGCGAGCCGCGCCGTCGAGATGCCATCGACCTTGTAGTCGCCGCCCGTCGGGCGATCGATGCAGCCGAGCACGTTGAGCAGTGTCGACTTGCCCGAGCCCGAGGATCCCATCACGGCCCAGTATTCACCGCGGCCGAAGGTGAACGAGAAGTCGTCGAGCGCACGGACCAGGTTCTGGCCCATGCGGTACTCACGCGTGACGCCGATCAGCTCGGCGACGGGAACTCGAGACGCTTCGCTCACGGGACTCTCGCGGGCGGGCTAGTTGCCCGACCCGCCCTGTCCGCCGCCGCTGCCACGGCCAGATCCGCCGCCACCGAAGCGCTCGCGCATCTTCTCGCGCTCTTCAGGAGTCATCGACTCCATGCGCTTGCGAAACTCCTCGATCTGAGCGGGGTCGATGTTGCCGCGACCGCCGGAGCGGCCGCTGCCGTCGCCACCCGTGGCCGCGCCCGACGTCGCATCCGCCGGTGCGCCCGACGTCGCACCCGCCGCTGCCTTGCCCGCTCCAACAGCTTGGGCACCGGCCTGCGGCGCGCCACTGGCGGCCGAAGCCGGCTCGACCGAGCCCGCAGTGATCGTGCTCGCCGTGCTGGACTCCGGTGAGGCCGCCGGCGAGAAGCCCGGCGGCGACGCGAGCAGGACCTGCTCGCCTTCCGTCAGGCCCTCGAGCACCTGCACCCACTTGTCGTTGAAGCGCCCAGTCTTCACCACGCGCTCATCGGCGCCGTTAGAGCCGGTCACGAACGCGAGCTGATCACCGCCGGAGCGGAAGATCGCCTGCACGGGCACGTAGATCGTGTCCGCGATGTCCTCGACGAGGATCTCGATGGCGCAGCTCATGCCCGGGCGCATGTCCGGGTGGCCTTCGGTGATCTGCACCTCGGTGCGATACAGGCGCGTGTTGGGATTCGCCCACCAGGAGTTTTGGTCGGGGAGCACGGCCACGAAGTTGACACGGCCGCGGAACTCGCGCGCGCCGAGCGCGTCGATTTTTACGATGCAGGTCTGCCCGACGGCCACCTGCTTGAGGACCGACTCGTGCAGCGACACCTGCGCGACCATCCCGGCCGCGTTGGGAATCGTGATGATCTCTTGCCGCTCGCGGACCTGCGTGCCCTCTTGGATCGGCTGGCTCTGGCCCATGCGGTTCTGCTCGAGCTGCGCGTAGACCACCATGCCGCCGCGCGGCGCAAAGATCTTGGCCTTCGAGATCTGCGACACGAGCTTGTCGAGCTTCTCCTGCTCGAGCTTCAACTGGGCCGAGCGCGTGCGCATGTCGGACTCGAAGTCGACCAGCTTGGCCGCGGCCTGCAGCTTGACGCGCTCGAGCTCGCGGTACGCCTCGTCGAGGCCGCTCTGCAACTCGATACGCTCGCGCTCCAGCTGGTAGCGCTCGAGCAGCGAGAGGTCGCGCTTGGCTGCTTCCCGCTGGATACCCGCACGCTTGAGCGCGAGGTCGTCGGCATCGAGTTCCGTCTTGGTGAGGAAGCCCTTGTCAAACAGCTCCCGCGACCAGTTGAGCTTGGTCTCAGCCTGCTTGAACTGCTCCTCGGCGAGCGTGATCTGCTCTTGGGCCTTGGCAAGCTGATTGGTGCGCTCACCCTGATCGGCGTCGAACTTCTCGAGGTCCTTCTGCGCGAAGAGCAGCTTCTGCTCGGCCTTCTTGATGTCGCTGTCGTTCTGGCTCTGCTGGATCTCGTAATTCTTGGTCGACTTGACGAGCGCCGCGTCCGCGTTGCGCACCGAGATTTCCTGCTGCAGGCGCTTGTCGACCTGCTGCGCAGTGTCGAGTTCGACGAGCAGGTCGCCGTCGTTGACGACGCTGCCCTCGGAAATGATCCACAGGATCGTGCTGTTGCCCTCGATCTCGCTCTTGATGCTGACCGCATCCGCTGCCCTGAGGTTGCCGCGCTCGATCACGCTGATGCGCAGCGGACCCTTCTGGACCGGGGCCCCGCGGATCTTCGAGGACTCCTCGGCAGCACTTGAGCTAGAGCGCGAGAGCGCCCACCACACGAGCCCACCTGCGACGGCCACCGCGATCGCGAGCGGCAGCGCCTTGATTCCAGCCTGACCGTTCTTCATTGCGTCTCCTGCGAGCCGGCGGGACCAGCGGCTTCCGTGTTCGATTCTTGGGGGACGACTGCAGGCACGTTTGCCTCTGGGGCGACAGCGAGGCCCTCACGCGCGAAGCGCAGGCCCTGCGCCTCGACGCGCAGCAGCTCCATGTCGCGCCACAGTGAGAGCTGCGACAGATAGTAGTCGACGCGGGCGCTCGTCAGGGAGTTGCGCGCGTCGACCAGCGCCTGCTGGGCTTCGAGGATGTCACGCGTGCTCGCGCGTCCGGCCTGCAAGTTGAGAGTCGCGCTCTCGATGCGGCGCTCGTTGAGGACCACCGCGCCGGCCTGAATCTCGACCGACTGACGACGCGTGAGCGCCTGTCGCAGGCTGGCTCGCAGGTCAGCCGTGATCCGGTCGGCGAATTCTTCCGCGCTGCGGCGCGCGCGCTCGACGTTGATGATCGCGGCACGGTAGGCATTGCGCTCGGCGACGAGCTGCAGCGGCAGGTCGATGTCGGCTCGCAGTGTCCAAGATAGATCGTTCTTCGAGTACTCGAAGGGCTGGTTCGGGGTCGAGCTCGCCGAGCCGGTACCCGTCACGGTGATGCGCGTGCGCAGCGCGTCGGCGGCGATGTTGAGCTTGCGCTCGGAGTCGACCAGCTGGTCGAGCACTGTCATGTAGTCCAGCCGTCGCTGCAGTGCGGCCGGCAAGGCCTCACCCTCGCCGACCGTCAGGCTCTCGTCGATCACGAGTGCGTACAGCTCGTCTTGGTCGATCTCGATGGCCACTTGGACCGGGAGCCCGAGGAAGACCTTGAAGTCGTCGAGCGCGGTGCCGTAGCGCTCCTGCGCCGAGATCAGCCGGTTCTGGCTGCGGAGCTCGTCCTGCCGCGCCTGGTCCGCCTGGATGTCCGACAACCGGCCCGCGTTGGCGAGCGCCTCGTTGCGCTCGCGCAGCACGGTCAGGTTGTCCATGTTCAGCTTCTCGTTGCGCACTTGGTCGGCCGTGCGCAGGAGCTGGAAGTAGCGGTTGATCACGTCGACCGCGAAGGTGCGCCGGAAGCGCTCGAAGTCACGGATCTCGTAGACGACGTTGCGCTCGCCCTGGGTTAGCGGCTCGCGCACGATGCGCTCGCCGAACCCGCGCATGAGCGGCTGGGAGATGCTCAGGAACGGTGCGCCAGCGAGCTCCCAGCTGTCGCCGGTCGAGACCGAGCGCGACATCGAGAGCCCCATGTCGGCGATGATCGAGGCGCCCGTACCGAGCAGCCGCGAGAAAGCCGCCCCGGCGCTGCCGTCGACATCGCCCGCGCCGGCCCCGTCGCCGCTGACCAGCGCCCCGAAGGTGCCGTCGTACTGCAGCGCGAAGCGGAACCGTTCGAGCGTGAGATCGAGCGCGGCGAGGTACAGGCTCTCCTTGCGGCGCTGGTAGTCGCGGCTGTTCTCGGCAGCGATGTCGAGGAACTGCGAGACTCCCAGCCGCTCCACGCTCTCTCCACGCAGGAGCCGCTGCCGCAGGCTGTCCATCGGCGGCTCGATGGAAAAGTCTTTCTCCCCGAGCGCCAGCTCGAGCCGGCGCTCTTCGAGGATCTCGTAGGCTGCGCGGTCAGCGTCCGCTCGCTGGTCTTGGGCGCTCTTGCAGCTTCCCGCGACAAGCGCCAGCAAGGCTACGGCAGCGAGCCGCCGTCGAGCTTGGCTCGAGCCGGGGAAGAGTTGGGGCATCGGGGGCCGGTCGGGTGTTCGCAGGTGGCTGCGGCGCGGATGCGCCCGAACCCCAAGCCCGCCGGAGTTCCCATGGTGGAAGATGGCGCCGGAAGTGTCCAAGGCCAAACTCCACCCAGACCCGTACGAGTTCCGTACACGCGGCCGGCGCCGCCAGCGCTGCGTCCCCTAGCGCCCGGACGGTGCGAGTTTCGCCTGGGGACCGCAGCGCGCGAGCCGTGCCTCCCAGTCCGCCGCATGCACGCGGCGTGCGTTCAGGCCTCCCGATTGCCAGTGCACGCACCAAAGCTCCCGTCCGCGGAAGGTCCATTCGGCCGCCAGAGTCCCATCGTCCCGCTGGAGGCCCACACGCCGCTCAAGGACATGCTCGCCCGTGGAATCCGGACGAGTCTCGCGTGCAAAGGCGATGCTCACGGACACGGTCTCGATCCCACGCGCCAGCGGATCGAACCAGCGCATGCGACCGCTGGCGAGGACCCCGGCGCGAGCCCGCTCCAACAAAGCGATCGGAAACAGCATGCCTTCGGGGATCGACAAGATCGTCCGCAGCGCAGTTCGCTGACCGGACTCCACGAGCGCGAGGCCGGCGGGGCCGAGCTCGGCGGAAAGCGTACGCCCAGACCGCGGACGCCACTCGCGCCACGAGAGCCGCGGCGCGCCCTCGACCCAGCGCTCGACATGGGAGACGCGCGTGTCGTCGCCGAAAAAGCGCAGGTCCCACTCGGCCTGCTCGACGCCCTCGATCGAGCGCCGACGCAGCGTGGCGAGCCCCACCTCCTCCACGCTCGGCCTGCGCTGGCCCAGTTCGGCCGTGGGCAGCTCGAGCACGAACCACTCCTCGACAGCCTCGGCGACGGGCAGTGCGGCAGGCTCGGCCGCGCATCGACGCGGTTCTGGAGGCACCGTCACGCACAGCGGCAACAGCAAGGCGAGCCAGTAGAAGAAGATCCTGTCCATCGAAGACCGATCTCGGCATCGACCCCCGGCGGCCCGCCCTTGAGCCGCGGATACCTGCCCCACGACCGGCCCCCCGCCGCGCGGGAAGTCCCCTGCGCCCTAGGGCCGGGCCCAGTCGGGCAGTTCCATGCCGATCCCGAGCACGCGCGCGCCCCACAGCTCGAACACGACCGTCAGCAGCAGCACGCCCACCAGGTCCACCCACCAGCCGACGCGCACCATCGTCCCCATCGGAATACGACCGCTCGAGAACACGATCGCGTTGGGTGGAGTCGCGACCGGCAGCATGAAGCCGAGCGAAGCCGCGATCGTGGCCGGCATCATCAGGAAGCGCGGGTCCATGCCACCTTGCACCGCCATCTGTGCCAGCACCGGGAGCATCAGGTTGGTGAGCACCGTGTTCGACGCGAGCTCCGAGAAGAGCGTCATGAACGCGGCCACCGCGAGCACGATGGCGAACGACGGCAGTCCTGCCAGCAAGGGCGAGAGCGAGTGGCCGAGCGCGCGATCGAGACCGCTCGCCTCGAACCCGCGCGCGAGGCAGAAGCCGCCGCCGAACAGCAGTAGCACGTCCCAGGGCATGCGCCGTTGCACCGCGTCCCAGTCGAGCAGGCGCGTACCCCGCGCTTCGCCCGACGGCACGAGAAAGCACGCCACCGCGACCACGAGCGCGACCGTCGCGTCGCTCACGTGCTTGCCGACCGACTGCACGCTCGCGCCGACGACGCCCGCGACCTGCTGCTGCGCGAGCCAGCGCCCCCACCCGGGAATGGACAGCGCACCGAGCTCGAGCCCCTCGCGCGTGACCCACAGCAGTGCCGTCAGCACGAACACGAAGCTCATGCGCCGCTCGCCGGCACTCATGCGACCGAGCGCCGAGCGCTCGCGCTTCACGACTTCGCCCACGGCGAGCTCCTCGTCGTGCACGCGCAGGCACACGCGCGTGAGCAGCAGCCACAAAGCGAGCACGTACAGCACGGCGAACGGCAGCCACGCGGCGACCCAGCTGCCGAAGGAAATCGTCGGCGCCTGCGGGTAGAGCTCGCCCAGCGTTCCGAGCAGGATGTTGTTCGGCGCCGTGCCCACGGGAGTCGCGACGCCTCCGATCGAGGATCCGTAGGCGATGCCGAGCAAGAGCGCGATCGGGAATGCGCCAGCGCGCTCGGCGGACAGCGTGGTGATCACCGCCAGTCCGATCGGATACATCAGCAGCGTCGCCGCGGTGTTGTTGATCCACAGCGAGATGAACGCCGTCGCCGCCGTGAAGCCGAGGACCAGCGCGCGTGGACGCGTACCCACCGCGTCGACGACGGCGAGCGCCATGCGGCGATGCACGCCCCAGTGCTCGAGGCCGGAGGCGACGATCGAGGCCGCGAAGAACAGCATCACGATGTCGTTGAAGTACACCGCGGCCGCATCTCGCGCGGGCAGCACGCCGAGCAGCGGAAGCAGCGCCACCGGCACGAGCGAGGCCGCGCCCAGCGGGATCGCTTGGGTGAGCCAGAGGATCGCGGTGAGCGCCGTGACCGCCGCCGTGCGCCGCTGCAGCGGCTCGAGCCCAAGTCCCGGCCAGAGCAGGATCGCGACAAAGGCCAGCGCACCAGCCCAGCGCCCGGCGCGCGCCACGCGCGGATCGGCGCCGTGCTGCCGCAGCGCTTCGTGCGCCGCGTCGAGACTCACCGCTCCTCCGCCACGGCCGCGCGCAGCCACGCCAAGTACGCAGCGCCCACGTGCGCGGGCTCGAGCACAAGCATCTCGGGCACCTTGTAGGGATGCAGCTCCGCGAAGGCGCGCTCGAGCTCCGGCACGCGAGCAGCCGTCGTCTTGGCGAGCAGCACGACCTCGGCGTCCTCTTGCACGGCGCCCTCCCAGCGATAGACGCTCGTCGCGCCCGGCAGACACGTCACACAGGCCACCAGCCGCCGCTCGACGAGTTCCCGCGCCAGCTTGCGCGCCGCGGCCTCGTCCGCAACGGTCGAAACGACCCAACGGGCAGCATCCGGGGCGGCATCCATGGCCTGATCCTACGCTCGCCGCGCCCCTGTGCCAGCGCCCCCGCCACTCCTACAATCTGCGGCCCCATGCCGCTCCTCCACTCGACCGTGATGAAGGTCATGCCGCACGTGCCCAAGCCGATCCTGTGGCGGGTGGCGAAGCGCTACGTGGCCGGGGAGACCCTCGACTCCGCGATCGCGCGCCTCAAGAGCCTGCAGCAGCGTGGCCACTGCGGCGTGATCGACGTGCTCGGCGAGGACGTGAACGGCGAGGAGCAGGCGAGCCGCGTGGTGCACGAGTACCAGCAGGCCGCGGAAGCCTTGGTCGCAGCTCGGCTCGACGCCTACGTCTCGGTCAAGCCGACCCACGTCGGTCTGCGCACCTCGGAGAAGCTCGCCCTCGCGAACTACGCGACGCTGGCGCGCTTCTGCAAGGCACGCTCGCTGTTCCTGCGCGTCGAGATGGAGGATGCGAGCACCACCGACGCGACTCTGCGCATCTTCGAGGAGCTGCGCAAGGAGCACGACAACGTCGGCATCGTGCTGCAGTCGCGCCTGTTCCGCACGCCGGCCGACATCGCGAGGCTCGCGCCTGGCCCGCTCAACGTGCGCATGGTGAAGGGCATCTACCTCGAGCCCGCGAAGATCGCGCACACCGAGCCCGAGCCCATCCGCCAAGCCTACATAGCCTGCACCCAGCAGCTCTTCGAGCGCGGCGCATTCGTCGCGCTCGCGACCCACGACTCCGACATGGGCGACCGCTGCGCCGTGCTCGCGAAGCAGAAGGGGATCGGCCGCTCTGGCTACGAGTTCCAGATGCTGCTCGGCGTGCAGGAAGCGCTGTGGAAGCGCTGGCAAGACGCGAACCACACCGTGCGCATCTACGTGCCCTTCGGACCGGAGTGGCAGCCTTACTCGCTGCGGCGCATGCGCAAGAACCCGGCCATCTTCGGTCACGTGCTGCGCGCCACGCTCGGCCTCGCCTGAGCGCGAGATAGCGAGCGTCGCGCGCTCACTTCCCCATCGAGAGCCGGCGCGCGAGCACCTCGCTCAGCGCGCCCGTGCGCAGGATCTTCTCGGCCGTGAGCTGGAAGTCGTAGGGTACGCGGTACCACGTGATGCGCGTGTCCTCGAGCACCGCATAGCAGGCGCGATTGTCGGAGTCGCGCGGCTGGCCGACCGAGCCGACGTTGATGAAACGCTTCGCGCCCTGCGGCAGCTCGAGCGTCAGCTCATCGGCACCGCCGAGCCCTTGAAAGCGCAGATCCTCATCGTGCAGGCCCGGATGGTGCGTGTGACCCGCGAGCGCGATGCCCTCGAAGCCCTCGAACACGGCGCGCAGCTTCTCGGGGTTGAGGAAACCGTCGGTCGAGAGCACGTACTCGCGCACCGGGTCGCGCGGCGAGCCGTGGACGAACAGGAAGCGCCCCTCGACATGCGTCAGCGGCAGCCCCTTGAGGAAGCGCCAGCGCAGCTTCTTGTCCCCGCTGGAGTACCAGCGCGGCTCCATGCGCGCGCGCGTGAAGTCGATCGCGCCGCGTGCATGCGGGTTGAAGTCCGACGCGTCGCGAAACAACGCCTCGTCGTGGTTGCCCATCAGGCACAGCGCGCAGCGCTCGCGCACGACGTCGACGCAGTACTCGGGCTCGGGTCCGTAGCCGACCACGTCCCCGAGGCAAAAGATGCGCTCCACGGACCGCTTCGCGATGTCCGCGAGCACGGCGTCGAGCGCCTCGCGGTTGGCGTGCAGGTCCGAGATGAGCGCGATCTTCATCGCACTGGAGCCCCGCGCTCGGAGAAAGTCTCGAGCGCGGCCGCGACAAGACGCGAGCGCACGTCGGCAATCGAAGTCCCGGTGAACGTCGCGCCCGACGCCTTGGCGTGACCGCCCCCGCCGAAGCGCCGTGCCAGACTGTGCACGTTGAAGTCGGTCTTGCTGCGCGCGGAGAGCTTGACGGCGCCATCCTTCTGCTCGCGCAGGAACAGCACGACCTCGACCCGCGCGACGGCACGCAGCAGGTCGAGCACGTCGTCGCCATCCGACAGATCGACCTCGCCCTCGCGCGCCTGCGGCAGATCGACCACGGCGAGACGGCCATCCGCGTAGTACTCGAGACGCGACAGCGCGCGCGAGATGCCGAGCGGTTGCTGACGGCTCTGGCGCTGGTAGATCGAGTTGTAGAGCCGCGCCGGCTCGACGCCGAGCTGTACGGCCTCGCTCGCCGCCGCGAAGGTCTCCGCGTCCGTATTCGAGTACTTGAACCAGCCCGTGTCGGTCACGAGCGAGGTGTACACGCCGCGCGCGGCGCGCAGATCGAGCGGCACTCCGAGATCGCGCGCGATGCGGCGCACGAGCAGGCCCGTCGCGGCTGCGCGCACATCGACGTAGGCCGCGTCCCACCACGGCTGCCCCTCGAAGATGTGGTGATCCACGACCAGTTTGAGCGAGCGCGCCGCGGCGAGCGGTTTCGCCATCGGCCCCGTGCGCTCGAGCTCGTTGAAGTCGAGCATCACCGCGACGTCATGCGCCGGGAGGTCACCACCTTCGTAGACCCGATACGTCGCGCCCTCGCCGAGGTAGTCGAGCTGCGGCAGCAGCGGATCCGTGTTGATGATCCAGACCGTCTTGCCGAGCCGCTCGAGCACGCTGTGGAGCGCGGCCTGCGCACCGAGCACGTCGCCGTCGGGCCGCACATGCCCGCACAGGACGAAGCGCTGTCCCTTGCGCAGGAGATCGAGGGCAGCGGCGCACTGGCCGGCGTCGGGGGCGGAGGAGGTCATGGAGGGTGTACGGCCTGTCGTGAAAAGCAGCGCGGCGCCTTCCGAGCCAAGTTAACGCGCCGGCGCGGCCGGTGCATCCACGGGACCTTAGTATCGGCCGGCGACCCGCTGTCCCTCGACCCAGACTTCGCTCAACGGCGCGGTCCCAAGGCACAGCTCTTCCAGAGCGGAGCGCGCCGAGTGCGCCGCCACGGGCAGCACGAGAAAGTCGGCCGAAAAGCCAGACTCGAGCCGACCGAGCTGCGTACTCGCTCCAGCAGCCGCGGCCCCAGCCACCGTGACAGCCCGCCACAGGTCTTCGGGCGCGAGCCAGCGCTGGCCCGCGCTCGCGAGGCGCATTTCCCGCCGCAGGTCGAGGTCCTCGTTGCTCGCCAGCGAGTCGGTACCGAGCGCTACCGACACGCCGGCGCGCGCGTAGCCCCGCCAGTCCCAGCGCTTGCGCTCGAACCACGCGTGGCTGCCCGGACAGTGAACGAGCGTCACTCCCCGTTGGGCCAGCCTGCGGGCTTCGCCTCGTGCGGGGAGGTTGCCGTGCACCAGCGAAATCCGCGGCCCCAAGAGCCCCACTTGCTCGAGCAGATCGAGCGCCGAGTGCCGCGGCGACTCGCCGAGCAGCGCGGATAGCGGGCCAGCTCCTGACTCCATCCACTGCACTTCGGCCGCCGTCTCGGACCAGTGCATCTGGACCGGGAGCTCGCGCTCGCGAGCGAGCTTCGCCGCGCCGGCGAGCAGGGCCGGGCTCACCGTGAACGGAGCGTGCGGCGAGAGTCCCTCGCGCCGTCGACCGCTCGAACGCAGCGGACGTCGAACGCGCGCGAGCGCCGCCAGTGTGCGTGTCGGATCATGCGCGTCGAGTACCTCGCGCAGCACGACCGAGCGAATCGCGTGGCGGGACAACGCCTGCGAAGCCGCGCCCGTCGTGTCGATGTCGAGCACGCAGGTCGTGCCTGTCGAGAGTGCCCGCGTCGCTCCCGCGCGCGCCGCGGCCGCGAGCTCGGAGCGGCTCGCCCGGGCGCGCAAACCGATCACCGTCCGCACCCAGGTTGCAAAGTCCGGGCCGCGCGGCGTCAGGCCCGCGAGCGCGCCGAGCTCGAGGTGTGCATGAGCATTGACCATGCCCGCCGCGAGCAGCGCATCACCGAAGTCGACGTCCCGTGCTCCCGCGACGCGAGCTCGTCGCCGAAGCACGCGCTCCACGCGCCCCGCCCGCACCACAAGGCCCGCTCCCTCGAGTACGCGCTCTGGACCGCAGGCGATCCAGCGCGCGCGAACCACGATCGGTCGTGAGGCGGAAGTCATGGGAAGAGCGCGTCCCGCGAGCCCGCCGTCGAGGCGAGCGCGCGGGACGCGGAGAGCTCGAGTGCGCCGCGAATCAGTCCGGAACCACGCGGATGGCGACGTTCTTCACGCCGCGCAGCAGCGCGAAGTCGGGGTGAGCGCGGTTGAACACGATCTGGAAGCGCACCATGTCCGGCTTGATCGCCAGCAGGTTCGAGTTGAACTCGTCGGGGTGCTGCACCCACGGGGTCAGACTGTTCTGGGCGACCACCGAGATGTCCGTGAGGTCGACGTTGCAGGGGTCCGTCAGGTTGCTGACGGCCTTCGCGCCCTGGAAGCGCACGATGAGCGGGGCTTCCTCTTGAGGCGGCACGAGCGTTCCATCGTCGATCAGATTGCCCCAACTCTCCTGCGGCGAGCTGCCGGCGAACACGGTCGAGTCGCGGTAGCTGACCACCTGCTCCCCCGCACCGAGGTCGAGGATCACGTCCATGTCCCAACCGAGCTCGGTCGGCGAGTCCGAATTGAAGGTCAGATTGAAGAAGTTCCCCGTGGCGCGGATCCAGCAGGACTGGGAGCCGCTGTAGGCCTCATCGCCCGTGGCAGACGGGGTCCAGTCGCCGAGCGACAGCCAGCCGATCGAGTTCGTCGGCAGGTCGACCGGGGTGACCGAGATCGCCGCCGTGGCTTGGTCGAGCACGCCGAAGAGCGCGTCGTCCTCGATGCGCACGAGGCCCGTGCCGCCGTTGCCGCCCGTGCCCGTTCCGACCGTGAAGACCGGGCCGTTGCCGCCGGCGCCGCCAGAGATGTTGAGACGGTTCTGGATCGGGGACAGGTCGATGACCTTGCTCTGCAGCAGGATCGCACCGCCCGAACCACCGCCACCCGGAGCCGCATGCTGGCCGTAGATCACGTTCGTGGGGAGCGCGTCGCCGCCCTCGCCGCCCGTGGCATCGATGCGACCATCGAGGGAGAGGATGCGACCGGCCGCGATCTGGATCGCGCCACCGCCACCGCCACCGCCCGCGCCGCTGTGGGTGCGGTAGCGGTCGATCACGGTGCCCGCCGCGAGGCAGGCGACCGTGCCAAGGGTGCCCGAGTTGGTGTGGGTGCCGAAGAGACCCGAGCCACCACCGCCGCCGCCCGAGCCACCGCGCAGGAAGCCGAGCGACGGACGCAGGGCGCGGCGCGTGAAGGTCACCGGGTCACCGGAGGTCAACTCGAGCCCGAGCTCCGACGAGGCGCCGGCGGCGGTGGGCGTCGTGGCGGTGGACGAGGTGAGGCCCACGCCGGAGGGCTGGAGCGAGACCGAGGTACCGCTCGTGCCGTCGGTGGCATAGGCACCGCCCGCGCCGGTCGCGCCGATCTGCGGGCTCTGGCAGGCGGTCGAGGTCGCCGTCGTCGAGTTGGTGTCGAGGGCCGCGAAGTTGCCGAAGGCCGTGCCCGTCGGGAAGCTCAACGGCCAGCGCGAGCCACCGGTGCCATCGCCGAGGCCCGTGGAGCCGCCGAAGCCCTCGCTGCCACCGACCCCCTGGCCCGCGCGGCCGTTGACGACCGCACCCGGGTTGAGCACACCGGCATTGACCACCGGCGCCGTAGCCTGGCCGGCGACGCCCTCTCCGCAGGCGCCCGAAGTCGTGGCAGCGCCCGTGCAGTTGGCGAGGCTGATGAAGGTCGTGCCCGTGTCATCCGGACGGTCGGCACCTTGACCACCGCGACCCGCACCGGGACCGCCGCGCGAGCCGTGCTGGCCGATCGGCGCCTCCGAGGGTTGCGAACCGAGGTCCGAGCCCGCCACATCGATGATCGCCGTGTCGGCCATGTTGAACAGGCCGCGAGCGAGCAGGCGCAGGGAGTTGTCACCGCGCGCCGTCAGCGTCGAGTTCGACTGCAGGTCGATCAGGGTGAAGTCCAACTGGCCGTCGCTCACGACCGGGACCGGCGTGCTGGCTAAGAATTCGCTCAACGTGAGGTTGGTGAGGAACAGGCGCGGGTTGAGGTTGTTGATCAGCGCGCCGGCGGTCGTCGAGGCGCCGAGGCCGTTGTCGAGGCCGCGCGAGAGCACACCCGTGAAGTACGGGAAGAAGCCGCCGCCAAGAACCCAGTTCGTGTCGAGTGGATCCACCGTCGAGGTTGGCGACGAGCCCACCAGAGTGATCACGAAGTCGGGGAAGACCGCGAGGCGCTCGCCGTTCAGCGTCGCACCGGGCGTCGCGCTCGACACGACGATCGTGTCGGTGCCCTCGATCTCGAATGAGAGCTGCGACAGCAGCGGGTTCGCCGTCGGGTTGTTGCGGAAAACCGCGACCGTCTCCTTCATCGTGTCCGTGAGGAAGGTGCGGATCGTGATATTTTCCGCCACCGCGGTGGCTGGCAGCTTGTAGAGGATGTGCTGCAGGTTGTTGCCGATCATGAAACGACCGTTGTCCGAGCCGCGCACGTTGCGCAGGTACTTGATGCGCGCCACGGCCGGCTGCGGCGAGGTGAAGACGGTGCGCGACTGGTTGTCGTCGATGACGAGGTCGCCGAAGCGACCGGAGCCGCCGCCAGTTCCGGCGGTGAGGCGACCCGCACCCCAGTTGGCACCGGAGCGCACCTTGTCTTCGTTCACGTCGTCGGTGAACTGCTCGCCGCCCGCGGGCAGCGTGATCGCCCCGAACTCCGCGACTTCCGGCGTGAAGGTGCGCTTGCCGGGGTTGGCGACCGAGTTGCCCGCGAGGTCCTTCACCTCGACCGGCACGTCGACCACGATCTTGCGCTTGACCGGCGCGCTGCCGGCGCTCGGGAAGCCGCCGAACGGCGTGAACACCATGGTGGTGGTCAGATTCGTCTGGTCGGGGTTCTGGAAGGTGTAAATGCCGCCGACGGGAACCTGGTCGCCCGGGGTGCTCAGGTTGCCGTCCGGGTCAACCTTGACGGTGATGAACGGCGACTGGCCCGTCGAGGGCTGAACCAGCGTGCCGATGTTCATCAGGTCGTTGAACACGAAGGTGATCTCCGAGTCGGAGAGCACGTCGTCCACATCGGCGGTCGTGGTGGCGAGGTTGATCGGATCACCGCCGTCGATCGTGCGCACGAAGATCGAGACGCCCGGAGCGCCGGGAACCGGATCGATCAGGCCCTGACTCGTGGTGATCGTGCACAGCATGCGGCTCTGGTTCTGCTGGCCGGCGGCGCTCTGCACGTAAGGGCCCACATCGCTCTGGCTCGTGCCGGGAATGCGGATCTGGTAGGTCTGATTGGCGCCGAAGCCGTAGCTCGGGTTCCCCGACGTATCGAACGAGAGGCGCGGCCGGAAAATGGCGCGACGCGCGTCGTTGGGATCGACGAGACGCGACCCGGCCGGGAAGCCGGCAGTCACGACGTCGAGCACCTGAAAGGCGTTGTTGACCGTCAGCGAGGTCGAAGCGACCGGCTGCGAGAACACCACCGCCACATCTTGGTTCTGGTAGGTGTTGACGATGCCGCAGCTGACCTGCTCGCCGTTGCGACCATTGGTGCAGCCGAGGGTGCAGGACTCGACGTACATGGCCCCACCACCGGAGCCGCCGCCGCTGCAGGAGGAGAGGAGGGACACCGTACCGGTCACTGCCGTGACGAGGAGGAACCTGGCCGCGTTCTTCATGAGGGAGGGGCGCACGCCTTTGCGTCGCGGGTCGTTACAGCTGTCCTAGGGTGGGGTCGGAAGTCACGCTCAGGTGCGCCCGAGCGGGCTCGCGGCCCCTCTACCCCGCGGACGCGCCGAGGGGACGGAGGGAGCGGGCCCGCGCCGGAGGTCCGGTCACGGTTTCCGAAGGGTCGGGCACTATAGTGACCGCGTGGGGCTCGACGCCAGAGTCCTAGTCGGACCACCCAGCGCCGCGCTCCCCCCCTCCGGAGAGCGACCCAGCGAGGGGACGTCCGGCACGAAGTTCGCCGGATCGCCCCTCGCGAGCCGCCCGAGCGTCCCAACAACTTCCGTTCCCGCCCCGCCTAGCCCTCCGCCGCCCCATCCATGTCCGCCCGCACGGCTTCTTCCACCCTCCCCCGGCCCGTTTCCCTGACCGGTCGGAGCAGCGAGCGAGCGGTCGCGCACGGTCTGCGATCGCTTGCGCTCGCCCTCGGGCTCGCCATCGCGACCGGCTGCAGCGACAGCCGGGCTGGCTCGGGCCTGAACGAAGTCGAGTCGAGGGCTGCCGTCGACCAACTCGTGTTGCTGTTCCGGCCGGTGAACCCCATCGCCACGAGCGACGTGCACGACCGTAACTTCCGCGAGCGTGCGGCCCATCTCGAGGCCCTGCACGACGCGGGCACGACCGCCGGGCGCGAGGCTCTCGCGCGCTTCGAGCGTGCGAAGGACGAGCCCTTCGACGTGCGCTGGGCGCTGCTCGAGACCGCCGCCTACAACGCCCCCGCCGAGACCCGCCCGACACTGGAGCGCCTGATCCTCGTCTACGAGGGCAAGGGCGAGGAGCTGCGCACGCAGGCCGTGCGCATCGCGGCGGAGACGATTCCCGAGCGCTCCATCGAGCTTTACGAACCCATGCTGCGCGAACCCCTCGCACGCCAGACCCGCCCGCCACAGGAGGAACTCGTGCGCGGCTGGACCACGGCGGCGAAGAAGCTCGGCCTCAAGGACGCGCGCGTGCTGTGCGACCTCGTGGTCGACCTGCGCCAGCCGCCGGACGCGCGCTACGCGGCGGTCAACGCGCTCGCGGAGATCGGGGGCGAGCGGGCAATCCGCGCCCTGCGCGAGGTGCTCGTCGAGAGCGCTTCGGACGGCAACATCCGCCGCAAGTCCGCTCAGGCCCTGCTGCGCATCATGCCGCGCGACGCCTACTGCGCGCTGATCCGCGAGGCCTCCGAGCACGAGGCAGACGAGGTGTTCCTGTTTTTCCTCTCCGACCTGCTCGACAAGAACTGCGGCGCGCAATGAGCGCGGACTGCCGGATCACCGACAGCCACGCGCACGTCTACGACGCGAGCTTCGACGGCGATCGCGACGCGGCGCTCGAGCGTGCGCGGGAAGCGGGCGTCGGGCGCATGCTACTCGTCGGCACGAATGTGGCGACCTCGCGGCGCTGCTTCGAGCTCGCGGCGCGCCACGCGGACGTCTTCCCCACCGCGGGTATCCACCCCCACGACGCGGAGGCGGCGTCGGACGCGGACCGGGAGGAAATCGAACGTCTCTGCCGTCGAGTGGAGTGCGTCGCCGTGGGCGAGACCGGACTCGACTGGTTCAAGCAGTTCTCGCCGCGCGACGCGCAACTCGCGAACTTCCGCTGGCACCTGCGACTCGCGCTCGAGCTGCACAAGCCCGTGATCGTGCACTGCCGCGACGCACGCGAGGACACGCTGGCCTTGCTGGCGGAGTTTCCGGGCGTACGCGGCGTGATGCACTGCTACAGCTACGGCGCGGACGAGCTCGACGGCTTCCTTGCGCTCGGCATGTACATCTCGTTCTCGGGAGTGGTGACCTACCCGAAGAACGAGTTCAACCGCGCGGCGGCAAAGCGCGTGCCCGCCGACCGACTGCTGGTCGAGACCGACTGCCCGTATCTCGCGCCGCAGTCGCGCCGCGGACGGCGCAACGAGCCGGCCCTGTGCCGCGAGGTGCTGGCGACGGTGGCGGAGGTGCGCGGCGAGTCGCTCGAGACGCTCGCGCGCGTCACCAGCGACAATGCCAGCGCGCTGTTCGGCCTGCCGCCCTAGCGCGCGCTCACTGGACCGGCGCCCAAGCGTTGCCGTCGACCGAAGCCCCGTAGATCCCGATCACGGAGCGCATGTCGTTGGTGCTGCTGAAGGCTGCGTCGCCCGACGGACCGCGCACCACGCCCGAGTAGACCGTTCCGGCGCGATTCGCCGTCTGCAGCACCTCGTTGGAGTGGCTGACGAAGAACGCGCGCGTACCCGTCATGCCGGCCTGCATGGGCCAGGCGTAGCAGCACCACAGGTACTCGCCGAGATCGGAGCTCGGAAACGAGCCCGCGAAGCCGCCGGTCGAGGCCTCCGAGATCGGGGCGCCCGTGGCATCGGGGAGGAACATCTGGAACAGGTAGCCCGAGCGCGCCGTCAGGCTGCCCGTCACGACACCGAAGGGCGCCGAGAGCATGGGCGGATCGAGCAGGTCGATGGCCGCGTTTCCGGCGGCAGCGGAGCCCGCGTTGCTGATTCGCACCGGCACGATGCCGGCGAGCTCGGCGAAGCTGCCGAACTCCCCCATCCCGTCGGCGTCGGTGTCGATCGCCGCGGCGGACTGGACCTGCGCCTGAGCGCTCATCAGGGCGCGCAGGGTCGCGATCGCCGCCGACTCGTTGGCCGACTGGCGCGCGGCGGCGAGGCGCGGCAGCGCGATCGCGGAGAGGATCGCGATGATCCCGACGACGATCATCAGCTCGACCAGCGTGAATCCGCCGCGGGCGCGACGGGATGCAGGGCGGGAGACGCGCAGCTCGGTCATGGGGAATCGCTCGGTGCAGCTCGTTCGGGGGAGACAGGTCGATGGTGTGCGAGGCTCTCCATCAAGCCGCATGGCGAGGCGCCCCGATTTCACGGAACGCCTCGCCACGCACGGGAAGCTTGAGAACTACTGGACCGGGACCCAGTTCTCGCCGTCCTGACCGGTGAGGCCACCGGCGACGTTGCACACGGGCGAGCCCATGTCGTTCGCGGTCTGGAAGATCGCGTCACCAGCCGGGCCGTTGCCCGTGGCGCCGGCGCCGGAGTACACGTTCGTGCCCTTGTTGTTGTACTGGTAGATGTCGCCCGCCTGGTTCACGAAGAACGAGCGGTTGCCGGTCTGGCTGAAGTTGACCGGCCAAGCGAAGCAGCACCACAACACTTCGCCGTTGTCGGCGCCCGGGTAGGAACCCGTGAAACCGCCGGTGGCGCCTTCGCTGTTCGGCGTGCGAGCGTTGTCCGGCAGGTACATCTGGAATACGTAGCCCGAACGCTGGACCTGGCTCGCCACGACGTTGCCGAAGGCGGCCGAGAGGACCGGCGGGTTGAGCTCGTCCGTGCCGACCGCGCCCGCGCCCGGGGCGCCGGCGTTCGAGATGCGGCAGGGGAAGGTACCCGCGAGCTCGGCAAAGCTGCCGTACTCGCCGGCGCCGTCGCCGTCGGTGTCGATGGCGCCCGACGACTGGACCTGGGCCTGGGCGCTCGTGAGCGAGCGCAGCGTCGAGATGGCGGCCGACTCGTTGGCCGAGAGTCGGGCGGCCATAAGGCGCGGGATCGCGACCGAGGCGATGATGGCGATGATGGCCACCACGATCATGAGCTCGATCAGAGTGAAGCCTGCGTTGCGCTTGATGTTCTTCATTGCGTGAGTGTTGTGCTTTCTGGTTGCCGGGCACCGGAACGGCACTCCCGTGCCCGGTGCTTCCCGTATGCACGTTGATTTCGGCCCCCCGGCCCCGGCGACTTGAGGTTCGGCCAGATGTTCCTCGCCGTTTCTCGCGGGCGGCTTCCCCGAAATGGGCCGCCCGCCGCGCCCCCCCCACCGGGGGGGGGCGCGGCGGGCGATGGGAACCCTTCCGAGCCCGGCTAGCTCGGACCGGAGAGCTTGCCGACCACGTCGAGGATCGGGAGGAACACGCTCAGCACCACGCCCCCGACGATCACGCCCATGAACGTGATCAGGAGCGGCTCGATCAGGCTCGTGAGGCTCTTGATCGCGGCCTTGACCTGCGCGTCGTAGAACTCGGCGATCTTCTCGAGCAGCTGCTCGAGCGAGCCCGTGCGCTCGCCGATCGCGATCATGCGCGTCACCATCGGCGGGAAGACGCTCGAATGCGCCAATGGATCGCTCAGCATCTGGCCGTTGCGCACGCTCTCCTTCGCCAACGCGACCGTGTTGGCGATCACGCGGTTGCCGGCCGTATCGGCCACGATGTCGAGCGTGCCCATGATCGGCACGCCCGAGCGAATGAGCGTCGCGAACGTGCGCGAGAAGCGGGCGAGCGCGACCTTGCGCGCGATGGGGCCGAAGATCGGCGCGCGCAGCGCGACGTGATCGAAGAACAGCGCGCCGCGTGGCGTCTGCTTGAGGAGCATGGTCGCGGCAAACGCGGCGAAAGCGGCGCCGACCACGACGTACCAGTTGTTCTTGAGCCACTCGGAGGTGTCGAGCGTGAACTGCGTCAGGGCGGGGAGTTCCGCGCCCAGTCCCTCGAACACCTGCCGGAAGGTCGGAACCACTCCGAGCATCAGGAAGGCCGTGATCGAGATCACGAGCACGAGCGAGATGACCGGGTAGGTCATCGCCGCCTTGATCTCGCGCTTGAGAGCCTGACTCGACTCAAGGTAGTCGGCGAGGCGCGCGAGGATCACATCCATCTGGCCCGAGACCTCGCCAGCGCGCACCATGCTCACGTAGAGCGGCGAGAACGCGCGCGGGCAGCGCTCCATGGCGCTCGATAGGTCGGAGCCCGAGCGCAGGTCCGCGCCGATCTGCGCACACACCGCGCGCAGGCCCGGAGTCTCCGCCTGCTCACCGAGCACGTCGACCGACTCGAGCAGAGCTAGGCCGGCGCCGACCATGGTCGACAGCTGGCGCGTGAAGAGCACCAGTTCCTCGCTGGTCACGCGCGGAGAGCGAGAGAGGAACGCGAAGCGCGGCGCGCGCGGTGCGGCGCTCGCTGCGGCGGCGTCGAGCCTCAGCACCACGAGGTTCTGGCGGCGCAGCTCGGCCACGGCCTGAACGCGGTCGTCGGCCTGGATCATGCCCTCGATCGTCTGGCCGGTGGACTTCTTGGCAGCGTACTTGAAGCTCGTCATGGGGTTTCCTCCGCGCGATGGCGGTGAGGGAATCAGCGATCGTCGAGAGTGGTGCGCAGGACTTCTTCGAGCGAGGTACGGCCGCGCGCGACGTTGAGCAGGCCGACGCGACGCAGGGTCAGCATTCCGAGACGCACGGCCTCTTGCTTGATCTCCACCGCCGAGCGGCGCTGGATGACCAAGCCCTTGAGCTCCTGCTCCAGATACAGCGTCTCCAGAATCGCAAAGCGTCCCTTGTAGCCTTCCTTGCAGCGCATGCAGCCCTTGGGGTTGGGCCCGAAGATCTCGATCCCGTCGAGCTCTTCCTTGCGGAAGCCGACGTCGAGCAGCTCGCGCCCGGGGAGCTCGAGCTTCACGCGGCACGACGAGCACAGTTTCCGTGCAAGGCGCTGGGCGCCGATGCACAGCACCGAGCTCGCGACCATGAACGGGTCGATGCCCATGTCGCACAAGCGGGTGATCGTCGTCGCCGCG
>SXGS01546436.1_pt1 | contig 20226 bp, 11 predicted proteins | sample 3174681 | NCBI WGS metagenome assembly SXGS01 (sample SAMN11356861, study PRJNA531348) | freshwater metagenome | isolation source: freshwater sample F1-80 | place: China: Fuxian Lake, Yuxi | collected 2017-12-25 | reverse complement strand
GGGGCTGACGCTCCCCGGCTCGCCCGATGAATCGAAAGTCGTCGAAACAAAACCGTGGACCACGAAAGCCTCGCACATTTTCCGCGCGAGACCGGACGCTCCGCGAGACCCCGCCACCGGCAGCATCCAGACGTCGGCGATCGAGTGCGTGATGACGGGCGGCATGGACAACCCGGTGGATGTCGTCTTCACGCCGACCGGCGAGCGAATTTTCACGACGACGTTCCTGGTGCATCCGGGCGGAGGCAACCGCGACGGCCTGCTGCACGCCGTGTACGGCGGAGTCTATGGCAAGGACTGGAACGTGATTGATTCCCCCAGCCATCCGCGGACGGGGGACGTGATGCCGGTGCTGTGCCATCTCGGAGCCGCCGCCCCCTGCGGCCTGGAACGCTTGCAGTCCTCCGCCTGGGGCCGCGAGTACCAAGACAATCTCTTCGCCTGCTGCTTCAACATGCGGAAGGTGACTCGCCACGTCCTGCACCCTCACGGAGCGACGTTCCAAACCGAGGCGGAAGATTTCGTGGTCTCGAACAACCTCGACTTCCACCCGACCGACGTTCTGGAAGACGCCGACGGCAGCCTGCTGATCGTGGACACCGGCGGCTGGTACAAGCTCTGCTGCCCGACCTCGCAGTTGTGGAAGCCCGACGTGCTGGGGGCGATCTATCGGGTGAAGAAGGTGGATGCTCCGAAGATCGCCGATCCGTTTGGCCGCAAGATCGAGTGGGCGAAACAGTCGCCAGAGCAACTCACGAAATTGGTAGTTGACTCGCGGACATTTGTTCGACGACGTGCTTCAAATGCACTTGAAAAGCATGGTTCGGCAGCAGTGAAGCCGATCATGATTTCGATCATGGATCGTTGGCACTCCGTGGCGTCAACAAAGCGTCAGAGGTTCACGAGCGAAGAAGGTGAAGGCGTTGTTTGCCTTCTTTGGTCACTCATTCGGATCAACGATCCTCGGGCTCGCGAAGCCATGAAAAACCTTATCGGATTCCCGATGAGCGTCGTGCATCCTCTACCGGAGATTTCAGCATTACCCATCTACGACGTCTCACTATGGCGGAACAAAAGCGCGACTGGCCCACTCATTGTTGCGTTGTTGACTGGTCCACCATCTGTAAAGCGTGTCGCGGCGGAAGCCCTCGGTCGAGTTGGTGAGTCGGACACCGTTGAAGTGTTGTTGGCTTACGCTGAACTCTTCGGAGAAGACCGATTCTTGGAGCATTCGATCATCTTTGCATTGATCGAAATCGCGAAGCCAGACAAGACGCGAACCGGCCTTTCCGCAACGCACCCCGCAACGATCAAGGCCGCGTTGATCGCCCTCGACCAGATGCCGAACGGCGGGTTGAAGCCGGAGGAGGTGGCGAAGCATTTGACCTCGCCGGAGCCGCTGTTGCGGGAGACGGCGGCGTGGATCATCAGCCGGCACGCCGATTGGGGCGAAGCGCTGGCCGGCTACCTCCGCGAGCGATTGGCCTCCGGCGAACTGACCGACGCCGAGCAAAAAACGCTCGGCCAACAACTGGCTCAGTTCGCGAAAGCCCCCTCGGTCCAAGAGTTGTTGGCGGCGACCGTTCGCGACACGAAGCTCCCCACCTCCGCCCGCCTCACCGCGCTGGGCGCGATGCGGGACTCGAAGCTCAAAGAACTGCCGAAGACTTGGTCCACGTCGTTGTTGGCCGTGCTCGGCGAGAACAATGCGACGTTGATCGAGTTGGCGTTGAAGACAGTCCGCACAATCCCGCCGCAGAAAGAGGATGCCGCCGCGTGGCGTGCGCCGCTCTTGTCCTTGGCGAGCCGGGGTGCGTTAGCCCCCGGACTGAATCCGTTGCCAACTCGTCCGGGGGCTGACGCACCCCGGCTCGCCGAAGCAGTGATGCGACTCGACTCCCTAGCCGCTTTGCCCGGTGGGCTCGCTGCGAATGAAGCGGAAGACAAACTCTTCGACTTCTTGTTGAGCCAACTCGCATCGGATCTCTCGGTCGCTCAGCGAGGCACCGCAGCGGAAGTGCTCTCAAAAGCGAAGCTCTCGAAAGCCCAACTCACGAAGCTGACCGAGAAATTCGCCACCGCCGGCCCGCTCGAAGTCGATCGGCTGCTCGGCGCGTTTGAGCAATCCACCGACGAGCAAGTCGGCCAGAAACTCATCGCCCAACTCAAAACTGCTCCCGCGCTGACGGCTCTGCGAGTCGATGCGATCAAAACTCGGCTGGCAAAATACAGCCCGTCCGTTCAAGAAGCCGCGCAGCCGTTGTACGCCGCGCTCAACGTGGACCTCGGCCAGCAGCGAAAACAGTTGGAAGAGATGCTGGCCTCGCTCCCGCCCGGCGACATCGTCCGCGGTCAAAAAGTCTTCCACAACGAGAAGGCCGCCTGCAAAGCCTGTCACGCGCTCGGCTATCTCGGAGGCAAGACGGGCCCCGACCTGACTCGCATCGGCGGCATCCGCAACGAGCGGGACTTGCTCGAATCGATCCTGTTCCCCTCCGCCAGCTTCGTCCGCAGCTTCGAGCCTGTCCTGATCGTCACGACCAACGGCAAAACCGTGAACGGCCTGATCCGCAGCGAGACCCCCGACGAACTCGTCATCGCCACTGGCCCGAACAAAGAAGAACGAGTCGCTCGTGCCGACATCGAGGAAATGAAACCCAGCAGCGTCAGCATCATGCCCGCCGGCCTGGAAAAACAACTCACGAAAGAACAACTTGCCGACTTGATCGCGTTCCTGAAGAACTGCAAGTAATTTGGAGTGCGGTGACCAAAGTCACCGCTTTTCAAAACGCGTCATTTCATGGAAAACGATCGAAGTCTCTTCGGATGCGTTTTGAAAAGCGGCGACTCAGGTCGCCGCACTCCAAAGGTAATGCTGCATGACTCAACTCATCTCCCGTCTTCGCGACATCGTTGGTGACGACGGCTTGCTCTTCAACCGTGAGGAATTGCTCGTCTACGAATGCGACGGCTACACGGTCGAGAAGAAAGTCCCCGACGTCGTCGTCTTCCCAACCTCGACCGAGCAAGTTGTTGCGGTCGTGCGGTTGTGCAATGAACTCAACGTGTCGTTCATCCCGCGCGGAGCGGGAACCAGCTTGGCGGGCGGAACTCTGCCAATCGGCGGCGGCGTGATGATCACGTTGACGAAGATGAAACGCATTCTCGAAGTCAACGTGCGCGATCGGTACGCCGTCGTCGAACCCGGACTCGTCAACGTGCATCTGACGAATCATCTGAAAGAGACCGGCTACCACTACGCCCCCGACCCATCGAGCCAAGGGGCTTGCACGATCGGCGGCAACGTCGCCACGAACAGCGGCGGGCCGCACACGCTCAAGTACGGAGTCACCGTCAATCATGTGCTCGGCGTCGAAGCGGTGATGCCCGACGGTTCAGTCGTGCAATTCGGCGGGTCGTGTGAGGATGGGCCGGGGTTCGATCTGACTGGGCTGTTCGTCGGCAGTGAGGGAACGTTCGGGATTTGCACGAAGGTCTGGGTGCGGCTGACTCGCAATCCGGAGTCGTATCGCACGCTTCTGGGCGTTTTCGAGACCGTCACCGCCGCGACGCAAGCCATCAGCGCGATCATCGGAGCGGGCATCGTCCCGGCCGCGCTGGAGATGATGGATCAAGGGATCATTGGGGCACTCGAAGCTGCGTTCCACTTTGGATTCCCGCTGGATGCCGGAGCGGTGCTACTCATCGAAGTCGATGGACTTGAAGTCGCCGTCGAAGAAGAGGCCGTGCGTATCGAAGCGATCTGCCTGGAGAACGGTGCTCGCGAAGTTCGCCGAGCACGCACGCAAAAGGAACGGCTGCTGTTGTGGAAGTGTCGCAAGCAAGCGTTCGGTGCGATCGGGCGGCTGAGTCCGAGTTACTGCACTCAAGACGGAGTCGTGCCACGCACGAAGCTGCCGCAGATTCTGGAATTCATCATCGACTGCGGCCGACGTCACGATCTGAAGATCGTCAATGTCTTCCACGCCGGCGACGGCAACATTCATCCGATCCTATTGTTCGATGAGCGGAACGAGGACCAAGTCCGTCGCGTGCTGCTCGCCAGCGACGAGATCCTCTCGAAGTGTCTCGACCTCGGCGGCAGCGTCACCGGCGAGCACGGCATCGGCGTCGAGAAAATCAGCTTCATGGATAAGCTCTTCGCTCCGGAAGATCTCGCCGTGATGAAGTCGATCCGTGAGGTCTTCAATCCCGACAACCGTTGCAGTCCCGGCAAGATGCTGCCAACCGCAGGCGGCTGCGGCACCGAATCGCATCCCCACCAAAGTCACCCCGGCCGCCGTGCCGCCATGTAATTTCTCTGCGAGCTTTGCGCCTCTGCGTGAGAATGCGGTTCTCACGCAGAGACGCAAGGCTCGCAGAGGATGAGAATGAAAATGCCTGATTCGCAATCCGAGTATTCACCAAACACGCAAGCTGAACTCGCTCAGTTCGTCACCGACAATGCGGCGAATGTGCAGCGGTCGTTGCAGCCCATTGGCGGTGGCACCGCTCGGCGCGACGTCAATGCGGACAACGCCTGCCAAGTGCGACTCGATGGAATCAACCGCGTGATCGACTTTCCAGCGCGGGATATGACGATCACGGTCGAGGCCGGGATTCGCGTCGCTGATCTGAATCGAATACTCGCGGCCGAGAATCAGCGACTGCCGATCGACATTCCGCAGGCGGAACAGGCAACGCTCGGCGGAGTCATCGCGACGAACTGGTCCGGTTCGCGGCGTTTCGGTTGCGGCACGATGCGTGACTACGTCATCGGCATCTCGGCGATTGACGCCTCCGGTCAGCGATTCAGCGCGGGTGGCCGGGTCGTCAAGAATGTCGCGGGGTACGATTTGTGCAAGCTGCTGGTCGGCTCGCGCGGAACGCTGGCGATCGTTTCGCAAGTGACGCTCAAGCTGCGGCCAATCCCAGAAGAAACAAGAATCGTCGCGTTCGGATTCAACTCAACTGAGCAGTTGGATGCGGCGCTGGCTCGATTAGTCACCTCAGCCACTCGGCCGGTTGCGATCGACGTTTCCAATGAGCCCGCGATGCAACTCCTCAATATTCGACGCACCATCGAGAAGGCCACGATGCCGACGTTGTTGTTCGTTGGCTTTGAGGGAACACAACACGAAGTCGATTGGCAGGTGGAAGCCGTGACCAGCGAGTTGCGTCCCTTCGAGTGTCCTTGGTCACAGACACTCTCTAAGGCCGAATCCGAGGGATGTTGGGGCAGCCTCAAAGAGTTCTCAATCCGATCCGCATCTTCGACCACAATCAAAGCGGCGATCCCGCCGTCGCGAACGTGTGAACTCGTCAGACTGGCAACTCAGGCTGGCATGGCGGTTCAGGCTCACGCGGGTAACGGAATCGTCATCGGGCACCTTCCGGAAAGAGTGAGCACTGCCGATCAAGCGGTCGCAGCGATCAAGCCGCTCGGCGATTTGGTCCGGTCGTGCGGCGGTCATTTGTCGGTGCTGCGTGCTCCGAACGAGTGGCCTGCTCTTGATGTTGTCGCGGATTCGTGGGCCGGCTCACTTGCGTGGACGCAGCGCCTCAAGCGACAACTGGACCCGCACAACTTGTTGAATCCCGGCGTGATGGCGTTTGGCCCTGCCTGATCACGGAAGAAACCCACAGAGCCAATTTCACACAAAGCCAAATCACGGAGCGACAGTCATGGTCAAGAAGTTTTTTTACGGCGACGATCCGCTGGGCAAACGGGACAAGAAATCCGCAGGTTCGACTGACGGGGCCGGCAAGAAAAAGGTGTTCGGCCTGAATGCGTCGGCGTTCATTCAACGGAAGATGGCCGAACAACAAGCGAAGGCGGACGAGAAAGACCAAAAGAAATAAGCCGCGCGATGCGCGGCTTATTTCTTGGGGAGTCTGTGGTGGTGGCTCCGCCTCGCGGGAGCGAGGCGGCTACGTTTGCGGCGGTGAAACCTTATTTGTCGTCCGCAGGTTTCTCTTCCTTCTTCTCGGCCTTCTCTTCTTTGGACTTCTCTTCTTTGGACTTCTCTTCTTTGGACTTCTCGGCCGGATTGTCGACCTCTTTCTTATCGGTGTCCTCTTTCTTGTCCGCTTCCGGATTTTTGTCGGCGTCCGGCTTCTCAGCTGGTTGACCGTCGTCCTTCTTTTCCGCCTCGGTCTTGTCCTTGTCGGCAGGCTTGTCCTTCGGCTTGATGAGCACGGCGCGGGACAGACGGAGCTTGTCGAAGCTGTCGTTGGAGATGACGTAGTACCAGTCGGCGAAACGATCGTTGAGTTCTTTGACCTTCTGTTTGCCGGATTCGATTTTGGCCGCATGTGCTGCAGTTTCGGCGGTGAAGCGTCCCTTCTCGGCGTCGTAGCGTTTGAGGGCTTCGAAGTATTCGGCCTTCAAGTCTTTCTTCGGCTCGTCCGGCTTGGCCTCTTCCTTCTTGGCGTCAGCGGCATCGGCTTTGGGTTTGTCGGTCGCAGCGTCATCCTTCTTCTCGGTGTCTTTCTTCTCGGTGTCTTTCTTCTCGGTGTCTTTCTTCTCGGTGTCGTCGTTCTTTTCCGTGGCGGGTTTCTTTTCTTCCGGCTTGGGGTCGTCCTTCGGCTCTGCTTTCTTGTCGGCTTTCTTCTCAGTGGCAACGGTGTCCTCACCGTTGGCTTCGGCCGGGTCGTCGGAGTTCTTCTTGGAGTCTGCGGACTTCTCCTCGTCCGCCTTGGTTTTCTCGGAGTCCGAGGGATCTTTCTTCCCGGAGTCCTCCTTTTTCTCAGCGTTCTTCTTCGGAGCGTCTTCGTTTTTGTCAGCAGGGTCTTTCTTGTCGCCGTCTTCTTTCGGGTCGGCGGGAGCCTCGACACCCGGGGGCGGAGTCGGCTTCGTCGGTTCAATGGGAGGATTGCCCAGCAGCGACTCGTCGAAGTTGACGCGGACAATGAGGTAGCGGCTCTTCTTCTGGTCGTCCAACAACTCTTTCGAGGCGTCTTTTTTCTTGTCTTTGCCTTCGGCTTTCGTTTCCTCGTTGGCACCGGTTTCAATTTCTTGTTCGGTACCAGAAAAAACGCTGCCAAAAGTCAGCTTGTAGGCGACGCCGTCCTTGGTGCCGGCGGTCAGTTCACCTTCGCGCGAGACGATTTGTGTTTGACCCTCCTCGTCTTGTCCGACGCGGAAACCTTTTTCTCCCAGATCGGCACGCAAGACTTTGACGACTTCGCTGCGAACTTGTGGATTCGACAACAGCTCTTTCGGCAACTCCACTTTTAGATCGGCATTCAGAATTGGCCGGCCGTCAAACGCCGGGCGCGGACGGACGCCGACCAGTCGCAGATCGTCGAGCGTCGTGACCATCGCGTTGATATCGTCGCTCTTGAGTTCCTCGGCGGCTTCGTCGAGTCCGGTCAATTTCCAGGAATCGCTGGGTTTCTCTTTGGCGAGTTCGACGACATCGTCCCCTTCGTATTCATCCGCGTCGTTGATCTTCGGGCGGCTGCCACGCAAGCGAACGATGTCGAAGCCGCTGACTTTCAACAGGTCGGTCTCAGCCCAGTCGGAGAACTTCGTCGAGACATCAAACCGCGCACTGACTCGGTAGACCTTGTCCTCGCCAAATTTACGAACGTAGCGTTTTTCGTCTTCACCTTCGACTTTGTTGCCGACGATGAAGTCCGCGAGAGCGGTTTCCTTTTCGGAAATGGTGATTCGCGTCCCGCGTCCTTTGGTGGCGGGATTCTCCTCATCGAGTGGATCAATCACACCGTAGCGTTCATGTTCGGTCTTGCGGCGCGTTGCCAACGAACCGCGTTTCAATCCGATCACCGATGCCGCCGCTTTTGCGAGCTGGTCTTTGCCGTCGGCGGGATAGTTGTGGTACGAGGGAATCTTCCAGCCACCGGCATTTTGGACGGTGAACATTTTCGAGGCGGCAGTCGCCTCGTCGAACGAGACCACGCGCATTGACGTGGCTTTCCCGGCATCAGTGAAATCGGGATTGAAGTCCCGACCGTACTCGTCACCGTCGGCAAGCTTGGCCGGCTTGGTCAGTTGGTTGGAAGTGAACGCCAACGCGGTTGACACGAGGGCGGTGGCGACGAAAGCCAAAGTGCGGGTCATTGATGGATTCATGGCAGGATTCTCCGTCGGGGACGGTCGTAATTTTTAGAACCCCACCGGGCTTGTCCCGGTGGTTCCAGGCGATTGCACTACTCCAAAAGCGTCTTTCTCACAGGCTAGTGAGTGCAAAAGCCCGCGAGCCACCGGGGCAGGCCCGGTGGGGTCATTGGATTCCAATTAGCGTTTCACGAGTCGGTCGGCTTCGACGTTGCGATACTCGGCATTGATGCGGGAGGACAACACGATCACGCCCAGCACGATCGCCGGGATCGGCGGAAGCAGGATGCACCACCATCGAATCCAGTCCTCTTTGGCGCGGATCTTTTGTTTTGTCTTGGCTTCGATACTTTCGATCTTTTTGGCCTTCTCACGTTCGACATTGGCACGCATCACGTCGAGCTTGCGCTGTTCGGTTTCACGAGCGATCCGAATCTTCTGGTCCTTTTGCTGCGGCGTCAGAGTGGTGTCCTTCTCGATCTCCTCGACGGCTTTCGTGAGCCGCTCTTGGGCTTTGGAGAGTTGTTCCTTGGCTTCGCCTTCGGCTTTGCCACGTTCTTCGGTCTGAGCCTTGCGTAAGTCGTCGGACTCGGCTTGCAGCGAGGTCAGCGTGCGGAGTTGAGCACGGCGTTTGCGGAGGTCGATGTACGATGATTCGCCGGCGAGCACATCCACGCAGTTGAGCACGAACTTGACGTTGTCGATTCGCATGTTCGGCAACTGTTGCGACGCTTCCAAACTGAAAAGCTGATTACTGATGAGGTCGGCGTCGGAGACGAAGATCACGTTCAAGCCTTTGTTGCCCTTGATCTCTTTGCCGGTGATGTGGGCCGCTAATGTGTAGGCTTCGTTGGTCAATTGCCTCGGAGGATTGGGGTTGATATCGATGCCACCACCTCCAAACGGATTGCCGCTCTGTCGGGTGATGTCTTCCCAGGCATGCACACCTGCTTTGACACTGGATCGCAACAACGCATCGAATTTCAACTCGCTGCCTTGCCGCTGCCGAATGTTACCGGGGTAGAACGTCAGCAGTTCCTGCAATCCCGATGTGACGGAACTGGTGGGATGAATCGCGCTCTTGTTGCCGGATTTGGTTGTGACGAAAACCAATTCTGGTGGAATCGCGTTGGCGAAATCGGGATGCAGATTGGGGCCGGCCACGTCGAACACCACCTCGCCGTTGTCCCAGGCAATCTCCAGGACTTTCAGCAACGAAGTCAATTTTCCGTCTTCGGCCTTCGGTTCCGGCGGCTGCTGATTGAAGCCACCCATCATGCCGCCCATTCCGCCGGGACGCGGTTTGGGCGTTCGTGGAGCGTGCGTCGCCGGCCCCTCGAAGACGGGCATTGGATCGTCAAAGACCAGCGTGGGCCGGCCCTTTTTGACGTAATCGACGAGGTTGGGCAACTGCATCGACGACAGCGAAGAGGGCATGACCGCCACGAGAACGTCGTACTTTTTCTCGTCGATCGGTGAATCGGCCAGGACTTGCTCGACCTTGTACTGCTTCTTGAGCTCCGTCTGGATGCGCCACTCGGGCAACTGTCGGAAGTGCGTCATATCGAAGCCGCCAGCCACGCGAGCATCCGTGGTGAGCATGCCGACTGTCAGCCGTTTTTCATTCGCGACGGTACGAATCGAGCGAGTCAATTCGTACTCGATCGACGTGCCCGCTTCAAAGATTGGGACCACAACTTCGTCCACCGGGCTGCTGACCACGACGCCCATGAAGACTTCCTGCACACTGCGGCGGCCGTCTTCGTCGGTCGGGACTTGAAATCCCTGCACGCCCAGCAACCGAGCTTCCTCCGCTTCCGGTGTGAACGATGCCACGTCCACGAATCGCACGTCGAGCCGCGCGCCACCTTCGCGGTCGTACTGTCGCAGCAAGCCTTTCAATCGCTTTTGAATCGACACTTGCTCGCGCGGCACGTCGGCCGAAATGAAGGCTTGGATCGTGACCGGTCGCTCGCTGCTGATTTTGCCAATCAGCTCGCGCGTGCTGGGAGATAACGTGAAGAGTTTTTCGGTCGTGAGGTCGAGATTGAGCGGAAACGCTTCGCTTAGCTTGACCACCAGGACGTTGAAGCTGATCAGCGCAACGGCCACAGAGACTGATCGCACCACGAATTGCATCCACATCGTCTGGCCGTCTTTGCCGCCGCTCCAATGCCGTTTGCTGATGAAGACCTCGTTGAGATACAGCAGAAACGCGGTCAGCGACACAAAGTACACGAGGCTGGTCAGCGGGATCAGACCGAGACTGTATTCCTTCAATTGTTCGGGCAGGCTCAACGAGGCGAAAATCGGAAGGGCGACCGACAACTTGCCGACGAAGACCGGAATCGCCCCGATTGCGACACCCAAAACGAAGGCGACCGTCACGCTGTTGGTCAGCACCGAAGCAAACATTCCCGCCGCCAGCAACGCTCCCCCGGCCAGCCAGTAGCCGAAGTACGTCGTGAACAGCAGCCCAAAATCCGGCTCGGCGTAATACGCCAGAACTAACAGATTGAATCCAGAAAACGCCAGCGCGATCGTGTAGACCGCCAGCACTGCGAGGTATTTTCCAAGCAACACCTCGAAGTCATTCGCCGGCAGAGTGAACAGCAACTCGTCGGTGCCTTGGCGCTTTTCCTCGGCCCAAGACGTCATGGTGACGGCCGGTACGATGAACAGCAGCAACAGCGGGAAATACTCGCTGAGCTGATCGAGCGTCGCGAGATTGTTCGTGAAGAACCGCGGGCTGAACGCCGCCGCCGCACAGGCCACGACGAATACCACGATGAAGAGGTAGCCGATGACCCCCGAAAAATAACTGGCCAGATTTCGCCAGAAGACAGCCTTGATCACATGACTTCGCATGGTGCATCCCGGTGGGAGAAATTCTATGGACACTAACCCGAAGCGCCCGCGAGGGCGGGAGCTTCTACGACATTAAACAGGAATCGGCAGTCCGTGAAGCGCCCACCCTCGCTGGCGCTTCGGGTTAGTTTGAGTCACGTCAGTCTCGCATGAGTCAACTCGCGGAAGCGGCCTTCCATGTCGTGGCTTTGGCCTTCCATCTGTGCGACAGAGCCGTCGAACACGATCTGCCCCGCGTTGATGAGGACGACTCGACTGCAACAGACCGCCACTTCACGCAGGATATGCGTCGAGAGCAAAATCGTTTTGTTCGTTGCGAGACTGTGAATCAGGTTTCGGACCTCGTGGACCTGATTGGGATCCAGACCGCTGGTTGGCTCGTCGAGGATCAGCACTTCCGGATCGTGCAGCAGCGCCTGAGCCATTCCGACACGCTGCTTGTAGCCACGTGATAGCTTGCCGATCGTCTTATTCCAGACGGCTCGCAGCGAGCATTTGTCGGCCACAAATTCCAGACGGCTCTGGAGGTACGGCCCCGACATCCCACGAGCATGGCCGAGGTACTCCAGCAGCGATTTCGGAGTCATCTCGTGATACAGCGGACCATTCTCCGGAAGATAGCCGATCAACTTGACGGCATCGAGCCGATTGGTCGCCACATCAAAGCCACCGATGCGAGCCGACCCTTCCGTCGGCGTCAGGAAGCCGGTCAGCATTTTCATCGTGGTGGACTTGCCCGCCCCGTTCGGTCCCACAAACGCCGCGACCTCCCCTTTCGGGACGGAAAAGGTGACATCGCGAGCCGCCGCGAACGGCCCATAAAACTTGCTGAGACCGCGAGCCTCAATCATCATGCCGTGATGGCCATTATTGTCCGAGTTTTTGCTCATCAACCCGATCCTCGTTGGCGGAACCTCTCGACTCCCGTCGTCAGCTCCGCATTGACCACAAATACCAACAGCGGCCGAAACTCCGAAGCTCCGCCGCTGTGCGACTCATGCGCCTGGCTGTCGGAACCCCACGCCCGACTTCCAAGCCGCTGCGAATACGCAGGAAATTACTGGTCGCGTTGGATGAAGTCCAGCAACGCGAGCGAATGACCGACGGCGTTTGAGTTCGCGACAGCAATCAGCCGCGATATGCTCCCTAGCCTTCCGATCCCACAATGAGGACCGCAGCGATGACTCGCTCGCAATGCTCAACCACGTCTGCCAGCTGTCCCATTGGGTTGTTGTTGCTGGCTGTTTTGCTCTGGATTCCCGTAACAGCCCGTTCCGAACCGACCAGTGCTTCCGACAAACCGGCTGCCGGCAAGATTTCCTTCGATCGCGATGTGCGGCCAATTCTGTCCAACCATTGTTGGAAGTGCCACGGCCCGGACGCCAAGGAACGCAAAGCCGGCCTGCGGCTCGACCAACAAGAGTCAGCCATCAAGCCCGCCGAATCGGGCAAGACGGCCATCATTGCCAAAAAACCAGCGGACAGCGAACTCGTGCGACGAATTCTGTCTTCCGATTCCGACGAACAAATGCCACCGGCTTCAGAGAATAAGCCGCTCAGCGCGGCCCAAAAAGAAACTCTCAAGCGCTGGATCGAACAGGGAGCGACCTTCGAGCAACACTGGTCGTTCCGCCCAGTCACACGTCCGGCGATTCCTCCCGTCAAATCCGCAATCGAAAATCAAAAATCAAAAATCAAAAATCCCATCGACCACTTCATCCTCGCACGGCTCGAAGCAGAGGGCTTGTCGCCATCCCCGGAAGCCGCACGCGAGACGCTGATCCGCCGAGTCACGCTCGACCTGACTGGTTTGCCACCAACCATTACCGAGATCGACGAGTTCCTGAACGACCACGATGCCAACGCCTACGAAAAGGTGGTCGATCGGCTGCTCAAGTCGCCACACTACGGCGAGCGGATGGCGCTCGATTGGCTGGATGCCTCACGGTTCGCGGACACGAACGGTTATCACATTGACAACGGCCGCGACATGACTCGCTGGCGCAAATGGGTCATCGACGCCTTCAATCGCAATTTGCCGTTCGATCAATTCACGATCCAACAATTGGCCGGCGATCTGTTGCCGGAACCGACCGATCCGGCAGCCGCGTTTGAGCAGAAGCTCGCCAGCGGATTTCATCGCAACCACATGATCAACTTCGAGGGAGGAGCGTTCCCGAAGGAGTATCACAACGCCTACATCGTCGATCGGGTCAACACGACGGCGACCGTGTGGCTCGGCCTGACGGTTGCGTGCTCGCAGTGCCACGACCACAAGTACGACCCGCTAACGCAGCGCGAGTTCTACCAACTCTATGCCTTCTTCCATAACGTGGCCGAAAATGGACTCGACGGCCGCAAAGGGAACGCTGAACCGCTGCTCAAGTTCCCGACCGACGATCAGCAGAAGCAACTCGCCGAACTGTCCAAAAACATCGCCGAGCTGGACGCTCGTCTGAAAACGGCGAAGGACGAAGAGGCCAAAACCCTCAAAGCGGATCTCGACCGACTTCGCAAAAACCAAACGGAACTCGAACAGCTGATTCCGACGTCGATGGTGATGCGCGAGTTGGAGCAGCCGCGCGAGACGTTCCTGCTGATCCGCGGCCAATACGACAAGCCGGGAGACAAAGTCGAAGCCGATGTCCCCGCCGCGCTGCCGCGTCTCCCCGAAGGGACGCCGCATAATCGACTGGGACTCGCCAAGTGGTTGACGCATCCGTCGCACCCACTGACTTCGCGGGTCATCGTCAACCGCTACTGGCAGTCGTACTTCGGCACTGGCCTTGTGAAGACGTCTGAAGATTTTGGTTCCCAGGGAGAAGCACCCTCGCACCCTGAGTTGCTCGATTGGCTGGCGGCCGAGTTCATGTCGAACGAATCAACAACTGCTGCTGGGTGGAACATCAAGCACCTGCAACGCTTGATCGTCACGTCTGCAACATATCGGGAAACGAGCCGCGCGACACCGGCGCTGATTGCACGCGACCCAGAGAATCGGCTACTGGCTCGCGGACCGAGACATCGGTTGCCGGCCGAGGGGATTCGTGACTTGGCTTTGTCGGTCAGCGGGCTGTTGCAGCACAAGATCGGTGGACCAAGCGTCTCGCCGTATCAGCCTGCCGGGCTGTGGGAAGAATTGATGGCTCGCGCGGACGGTAAGAACTGGACGGCACAAGAATACTCACAGAGCCACGGAGCGGACTTGTATCGCCGCACGATGTACACGTTTTGGAAACGAACTTGTCCGCCCGCGCAGCTCGCGACGTTCGACGCGCCCGACCGCGAGACCTGCACAGTCCGCCGAGCCCGCACGAACACCCCGCTGCAAGCACTGGTTCTGATGAACGACCCAACCTACGTCGAGGCCTCACGCAAACTGGCCGAGCGAATTCTCCTCGAAGGAGGTACGACGGCTGAGGAACGCATCACGTTCGCATTTCGGTTGACGACGGCACGCAAACCGACGCCGCGCGAGTTGATCGTGCTGCGGCGCGTCCTTGAGCAGCAACATGCCCGCTTTGCCGCCGATTCAGCCGCCGCGACGAAACTGCTGTCCGTCGGCGAGTCACCTCGCAACGAACAACTTCCAGCTCACGAACTCGCCGCATGGGCGGCCGTCGCCAGCGTGATCCTGAACCTCGACGAGGCTGTCACAAAGGGATGATGGGTTTCAAAACCAGCTCGACGCGCCAGCGAGTGGTTTTCACGATCACCCCTCGCTGGCGCGTCGGGCTAGATTCCTGAGATCAGCGGACATAAGAATCAAACACTCGGACTTGTGCCCAATTCGGTTTGTTCTCTTCGATGAACTGAATGTGACGTGGGTGAGCCTGATAGTCGTCTTGAGCTTTCCGGCTGTCGAAAACGACGTGCAGGCTGACGTGGAAAGCTCGGTCGTTTACAGGTCGAGCGAGGTCCGGCACCAACGTGCCAGCCGAAAAATAGACTTCACCTGGATGCCCCTTGAGGAATTTGTGGCAGTCCTCGACCAGAGCTTGCTGCGTGGCGGACGAAGCCTCTTTCAGCGTGAAATAAACCATGTGAGCGAGATGTGAATTCGGGGTGTCGGCCATCCGTTTGATCCTTGTGAGTGTGGAGTCCATCGAAAGCAAGTCGCATTCTGGCAGTCCAATTCGTTGACGTACAGTCTTCGCTCAAGACGACCGATCCGCCCAAAAAACAGAAAGGCGACGGATGTTTCATCCGCCGCCCACTCGTCAGTCACAGGGTGTTTTCTGCGCGGTCACGCGTCCAATCGATCCAACCACTCTGCCGAGAACGTGAACGCTTTGAAGATCTCGGATTTCAAGCCGCGTACGGTGTTGATGCCGGAACCGCCGGAGACCGTGTCGCTATTCGTACCGCCGTCGATGTTGTCGTCGCCGTCACCGCCGAGTGCGATGTCTTTGCCCCCTTCACCTCGCTGCAGGTCGTTGCCATCACCACCAAGCAGCGTGTCGTCACCGTTGCCGCCGTACATGGAATCGTTGCCATCGCCGCCAGACATTGCGTCGTTGCCGTTGCCTCCGTTGAGGCGATCGTGACCAGCGCCACCACCGAGCGTGTCGTCTCCGTTGCCGCCGTTCAAGGTATCGTTGTCGTCTCCGCCGAGCAGCAAATCGCTTCCAGAACCGCCGCGCAGATCGTCGCGCCCGGCACCCCCTTCAGCCGTGTCGTCACCTGAACCACCAACGAGGCTGTCGTTGCCGTCGCCACCGAACAGTTGCACTGAATGCCGAACTGACGTTGCGACGGTGATCGAGTCATTGCCATCGCCACCATCGATCGCCACCGAAACATCAAACGATGGCTTCACCGCCGACAGAGTCAGACGGTCGTTTCCTGCGAGTCCGTTGAGGCGGATCTCAGCGAGGTTGGGGGACTCCGCTCGGCTGAGATCGAGGTTGACGCGGTCGTTCGTGGTGGTCCCATCAATCCGCAACGACTCAGTCCCATTGAGCGACACGGTTTGATATCCGTGTCCAAGCTTGCTGATACGAAGCTCATCGCCCCGCAGCGCGATCGCAACCGTTCCGCCTTCTTCCAACAGCGACACGCGCACCTGGTCTGTGACCACATTGACTGCCGCCAACACGAGCAAGTTCTCGGCTTCTTCCAAAGTCTCAGGAACGTCGAGATACTCCCAATCGGAAGCTCCGTCGTCAGTCTCGGCGAACACCGGCTCGAGATTGAACGTGGCGACGTACGGCATGTACTGGATGTCGAACTTGGCGAGTTGGTTGCTGGGATCGGCAATCTCTGTCGCGATCACCGAATTGCTGGAGATGGTGTAGAGGACGTTCTCGATGTACGCGCTGCGATTGATGTAGCCGTCGTCAGAAACAGTTCCATTGAGTTGGATCGCCGACTCACCAGATTGGTCGACGTCCACATGGAACACAAACAGTTCGTTGTGATATCCGGTTTCCCAGTTGTAGCTCGAAACTGGGATCGCCAGAGTCTCCTTCGACGCGAACCAGCCGATCGCCTTTGAATCCCATTCGGCGATCGACCATGTCCAGCTCGGCAGAATGTCTTCGTCAACTTCGACCGGGGCATCGGGATTGCTAATGTCGTACAGCGTGACCTTCGTTGCGAAATCGGTCGTGCTGCGGCCGACGGCAAGCAAGTAATTCTGATCGATGACTTGGAGGTAGCTCGAAAAGCCAGGGACTTCCAATTCGCCGCGAATCGTCGGAGCCGTTGGATCGCTGAGGTCGAAGACGAATAGCGGATCAACTTGTCGGAACGTGACGACGAACGCTCGATCGCCGTCAAACCGCACCGAGTAAATCCGCTCGTCGTTCGCGAAGCCGTCCACCGATCCAACCGGCGTCAGCACGCCGTCGATGTTCTCCAGAATCGTCAGGTTGTTCGCTTGCGAGAAGCCTGTCTCGGGGTCGAAGTTGGACGTCGTCGTCGCGATGCGCAGCCGGCCCTCGAACTCGTCGGCCGAAAATTGATTGTGCAGCGTGCCGTCGACGACTCCGGTCGCCAGCAGTTCGATTTCACGCTCGCCGTTTGCCCACGCGAATTCCAAAATCCGAGTCTGCGTGGTGCCGGAATCGTAAACCGGCGAGAAAACGTACAAGTGGTCCTGATTGGCATGAATGCCGTTCGTCCAATCGGTGAGCACTGAACTGGAACTGACCAAGCCCGGCTGCGAACCGCGCGTGTCGATCGACACGACCGACAGCAACGTGTTGGATGCCGAATCATTCACGCGAGCGATCGCCGAGACCTCGCTGATGGCCCCGTCCACCCCCAACCCATTGGCCGACAGGCTCTCGTACCGAGGCAAGACACTGTCAAGCAGCGAATCCAGATTCGCACGAACGCGGGCAATGTATGCCTCGCGAGTCTCGTAGAGAGGTACTTCAATCTGCTGATGGAATTGGAAGAATTTCGCGTCCATCGCATCGCTAACGGGTTCGTCCTCGATGGTTGTGATGTTCAGCGAGTCCCCTGAAACGACCGTGTCTTCAAGGAAGATCGGCCTTCCGATGGGCCCGCCGTAGTAGTAAATCGGCGTGTCGATGGTCGTGGTACCGTCGGTCTGTGGAGCGGGCAACGCGAAGTCGTTGCTGGTGATGATGTGGACCTGACCATTGAACGCTCGCGAATCGACGTAGTCGCCATCGAGCGACGTCTGTTTGTCCAAAACCGGCTTGGACGGATTGGAAACATCGAACGTGCTGACAATCGTGGTCGTTGAACTCGGAGCGAATCGAATGGCGTCGAAGAACATGCCGCCTCCAATACCTCCGTAGTTGTACTCCTGGGAGATCACTGTCAGTCGATCGCCGTCGAGGTACTCGGCGATCGCATAGCCATCGAAGCGAATCCGAGACAGCTCCTGCATTTGGTTCGCCGGATAGGCCTGCATGATGACCAGGTCGTTGCCATTGATCACGAACAAGTGCTGGCCGTCGTTTTCGATCAAGTCTCCTTCATCGACTCCATCGACTTGCACGTTGGTTTCCGAGTGATCGACCATGGCAACGGGTACGGCGGCTTCTGCCAGGAAGGCCCCACCTCGATAAAAAATCGGACCGTGATACCACCATTGTGGCTGGCCGAAGAGTCCGGCGTATTGCTCCAATGCTCGCTCCAGCAGGTAATCGCCAAGCTCCTCTCGCGAGGTAAAATGACTGACTGCCGGGGGAGCAACTGCGCCTCCCATGCTGTAGAAAATGACGTCCGGATTCGATTCACCGTCCGTCCCGTCTTCGAGATTCTCGACAGGTTCCTCGCCACCATCGCTTGGCTCATCGAGCTCCGGCGACGAGTTTGCCCCAGACATCAAACACCGCACTTCCAAAATCTCGGACTTTGGAATCGAGCTCTGCAAACCACGACGCCGGGAAGTTTTGAACGGCGAGAAACAGGGAAATGACCAGCCGAGACGCTTCATTTCAATGGACTCCTTCGAGAGGGGCTCAATTTACTAAGGCAGTTTTAAGAGAGAAGTCAAGTGGACGCGCCTGGTCTCGTCCCTCCCTCAGAGGTGTCTACCGCCAATTATCCTTGTTCCCCGACACAAAATCGGTGGCCTATTACGAAAAATGCAGTCCATCGGGCGACTTCGGCCTTTGTTGCCGTAACTTCAGACCCGACTGCCCGTTGACTGCGTCTGTGCCCAGCCCGATCTATTTTCGAAGCATCGGATTGTCGATGACTCGTCTTGCCGCTGCGGCCGAATTGGCGGCATTGAGCGGCTCGAAACGGCAATCCTCGTGTGAGTAGGCCAGCACCTCGCCGGATTCGAGATGATAGACCCAGGCGTGAAGAGTCAGTTCACCGCGTTGTAATTTCACGGCGACGGCGGGGTGCGTCTGGATGTTTTCGATCTGCACGAGGACATGTTCCTGCACGGCGATCTCGACCAGTGCGTCGCCGGTGGCGTGCGTGTAGTTTTCGGCAACGATCCGCCGAGTTGTCTCGGCGTGCTGAAGCCAGCGGCTCACGAGCGGCAGGGCTGCCGCCTTCTCTGGCTGAAGCAGCGCTTGAACGGCTCCGCAACGCGAGTGCCCACAGATGACAATGTCACGCACGCCGAGAGCTGCGACAGCGTACTCAATCGTCGCAGCCTCACCGCCATTTGAAGCTCCGTATGCCGGCACAATATTGCCAGCGTTCCGCAACACGAACAGCTCGCCCGGACTGGACTGCGTGATGAGATTCGGATCGACTCGCGAATCGGAGCAGGTCACGAACAACGCACTGGGACTCTGTCCCGCGACGAGCTTGTCGAAGAAGTCTCGCTCTCGCTGAAAGACCTGCGATTGAAACTGATGCATGCCGGACAACAAGTGTTCCATGACAATCCTCGACGCGATGGGGGCTGGCAGCAGTGTGTCGAGTTCGCAAGCGGCGGCAAGTCACTCACTGGAAACAGGGTTGAAACTTCACGCCTAGCGGCGACACTCAGCGACACACCTTCACATTGCCGAGGACGATATGCCAAACGAATCGAGTTTTCAGGATCACGCCTCCGAATCATCCAATGTGGGCTCATTGGGCTTCGCGGTCATCACGCTGTCCGACACACGCACTGATGCCATCGACATGAGCGGCAAGTTCATCAAGAACGCGCTGACCGAAGCCGGCCACAGAGTGCCGTTTTATCGAGTCCTCAAAGAGGACCGCGTGAAGATCAAGACCACTCTGCAGGATTGCCTGGCCGATCCGGAAGTAGCGGTCGTCATCACAAACGGCGGAACCGGCATTGCGTCGCGCGATTCGACGATCGAGGTTCTGGCTTCGATCCTCGACAAGCAACTCGACGGATTTGGTGAACTCTTCCGGATGCTGTCGTACCAAGAAATTGGCCCCGCCGCGATGATGAGTCGTGCCCTCGCCGGCATCGCCAAGAACCGAGTGCTCTTTGCAATTCCCGGTTCGACGAACGCGGTTCGGCTGGCGATGGAAAAGCTCATCCTGCCGCAAGCGGGACACGTCTATTGGGAGCTCAACAAACACCTGCGCGTGACATAGGAACCGAATCGCAATAACTTTCCGAGTTCACCAGCACAACGCGCAAGCGAGTGGTCATTCCCGAACAACCACTCGCTTGCGCGTCGTGCTAGCTCGAATTATTCACGGCTAGAGACAAAAGCGGCCTCCTCGCGCATCTAAGGCAGCCAGTTGAAATTGATCTACCGGCAGTTTGGCTTGCTGAGTTATAGACCGCGAAAGGGTTTGGGAGAAACATCCAGGTCTCAGGGACGAGACGATGAATGCAGAACTGACAGAGGCTGTGATTGCAACGG
>SXGS01658167.1_pt1 | contig 20232 bp, 9 predicted proteins | sample 3174681 | NCBI WGS metagenome assembly SXGS01 (sample SAMN11356861, study PRJNA531348) | freshwater metagenome | isolation source: freshwater sample F1-80 | place: China: Fuxian Lake, Yuxi | collected 2017-12-25 | reverse complement strand
CGCCGGCAAGTCCACCCTGATGCGCGCCATCTCGGGGGCCCAGGTGTTGGTGGCCGATCAGCTCTTCGCCACCCTCGACTCCACCACCCGCGCCGTGCAGCTGGACCAGCGGCTCAAGATCCTGCTCACCGACACCGTCGGCTTTATCCGCCGCCTGCCCCACCACCTCTTCGCCTCCTTCCACGCCACCCTGGAGGAAGCCCTACAGGCCGACCTGCTCCTACACGTAGTGGACATGAGCCACCCCCACTACGAGCAACAGAAGGAAACCGTCGACGGGGTGTTGCGGGAGTTGGGCCTGGAGGACAAACCGACCCTGCTGGTCTACAACAAGATCGACCGCATCGATCCGGGCGAGCAGGAGCGCCTCGCCCACCACTACGCCCAGCAGCCCGGGGCCGTGGCGGTCTCGGCCCTCGGCGGGGTGGGCCTGCGCATGTTGCGGGAGAAGATCCTCTACTACAGCCAGGAGGAGGAGGTCACCGTCGATCTCCACATTCCCCAGCAGGAGGGCCGCCTGCTCTCCCAACTGCACCACCAGGGCGAGGTGCTCAACCAGGACTTCGCCGACGATCAGGTACATCTTCGGGTCCGCCTCGACCGTTCCTGGGTGCGGCGCTGGCGCCTGGAGCGCTTCGCCTCGGGTTGAGCTCAGACCTGCCTGCCCGCTAGGGCAGGATCCAGCCCCGCCGCACCGCCTCCTCGATCAACTCGCTGGCCGCCGCCCACAACGCCGGCGCCCCTTCCTCCATGTGCCGGTTGCGCTCCACGACCTGGGCGCGCCTTATGCCGTGCCGGCGCCAGGCCGCCCCTTGGGTGGCAAAGTTGAGCAGCAGCGGCTGGTAGCGATCCAGGGCCGCCGCGAAGCGCGCCTCCGGGGTCTGCCGCGCCTCGAACTCCGTCCACAGCCCCCGCACCCGCTCGGCCTGGTCGGCGGGCAGCAGGCCAAAGATCCGCGCCGCCGCCTTTTGCTCCCGTTCCTCCTTGTCCTGGTGGGCCGCCTCGTCATAGACAAAGGTGTCGCCCGCGTCGATCTCCACCAGATCGTGGACCAGCAGCATCTCCACCACCCGCAGCAGATCCACTGGCTCAGCGGCGTACTCGCGCAGCAGCAGCGCCATCAACCCCAGGTGCCATGAGTGCTCGGCGTCGTTCTCGCGCCGGCCCTCCCCGCCGCTGACCAGGGTCTGGCGCAGGATCTGTTTCAGTTTGTCGGCTTCGAGGATGAATCCCACTTGGGCCTGCAGTCGCTCCATCGTCCACCTCCGCCCACAAAAATAGGGACTAGAGCCCGATGGCTGTAGTCCCTACTGGATCGCGGAACGAGATTCAGGCGACGCGGATGTGGCGGACGCCTTCGGCGGGGGCTGCGAGCGGCAGGTTGCGCTCCTCCTTGAGGGTCTGGAGCACGATGGCGGTTTTGGTGGACCTCACTGCGGCGATGGTGTTGATCTGCTCTTGCAGCAAGCGACCCAGGGCTTCGGCGCAGGTGGTGCGCAACTTCACCAGATAACCGTCCTCCCCGGCCACCCGGTACACTTCCTGCACCTCGGGGATCTGCGCCAGCAACTGCCCGGTATCGGGCTGTCCGCGCCGCTCCTCGGTCAACACGCTGACGAAGGCCACCAGGTTCAGACCCAGAGCCTGGGGGTTGAGACGCACCTCGTACCCCTCGATCACCCCACGATCCTCCAGCCTGCGGGTGCGGGCGAAAACCGCCGAGGGGGCCATCTCCACCTGGCGGGCGATCTCGGCATTGGTCGTCCTGGCGCTCTTCTGTATCAGCGACAGGATCTTCAGGTCGATATCGTCGATCATCGCCATGGTCTGCACATCCTCAATACTGCTTGTTGTCGGTCAGGATCAGGTAGATGCCCTGCAGGAGCGGCGCGGTTTCGTCTTTCCATATACCCTCCCATTTGCGGGGGATGCGCAGTTCGATCTCCTGCCAGTCCTTTCCCTGGCCCTTGGACGCCAGGCCCCAGCCCAGGTTCCTGTAGGTGGCCTCCTTGTAGACAAAGGCGTGGCGGGGCCGGTTCGAGCCCACCAGCAGTTCGTCCACCGCGGTGCGGCGCGGCACCCGGAAACGCAGACTGAAATCCCGTTCGTTCTGCACTACGCGATAGGCCGTGACCTTGGCGGCCCGGCCCGAGGCGGTTTCGGCGGCGTCGATATCGGCGATGCGTTTGCCGGCGACCGCGCCCCCATCGGCCCCGGGTGCGGTCGGAGCATTGCCGCTGCCACAGCCAGCCAGGCCGGTCAGTGCCCCTATCAATGTCAGCGTCCAGATCCTCATGTGCCCCTCCTGTTGGTTTGAGTTTTCGTTCGCCAGGGGTATTGCACAAAACGTGCCATTCACACGCAGTCCGGACCGCTGGGTTCCAAGTGTTTGAATGGGTTGGATTTGAGAGAGATTGGGGCGGAGGGACGTCAAAGCGGAATGGCGTCAACCGCCATTGACACCCGGGATCGCCGGCGGCCCAAACGCCGGCGCTACAAGGGGTTGGAATCGGCAACGGCGGTTTACACCCAGGGTGTTCCCCCGCGTTTACAGCTGGCTACTTCACCAGCGCCATCTTGCGCACCTGCACCTGGTCGCCCACCCGCACCCTGCAGAAGTACACCCCGCTGCCCACCGCCTGACCGGACTCGTCGAGGCCGTCCCAGATGGCGCGGTAGTACCCCGGCTTCATGCCCTCCTCGACCACCTGGCGCACCCGCTGACCGAGCAGGTCGTAGATCTCGACGGCCACCTGGGCCGTTCCGCGCACACCCAGGGGCACGGTATAGGGGATGGTGGTGTTGGGGTTGAAGGGATTCGGGTAGTTCGGGCCCAGGGTGAAGGCCCTGGGGAGCGCCAACTCGGCCGGGTCCTTGAAGAAACGGATGGGCGTGCTCTCGTAGGACGAACTGAGGAGCACCCCTTCCCGCAGGCGCAGCGATTCGGGATAACCGTCGCGCTGCAGCTTGATGGTCAGGCGCAGCAACTCCCCTTCTCCAGCTGCAAACCAGCGCCGGCCACGGCGGGCCGCCGCCACGTTCAGACTGCCCTCCGCCTGCACCACCCGCCGGCTATACCCGTGCAGATTGCCGCTGAACACCGCCCCGGCCTGCACCCGGGCGTCCAGCACCTCCATCTCCCCTGGGTCGAACTCCAATTCAAAAGCATACCCGGCCAGATCGCCCAGGCCGCGGGCCTGGTACACCAGCTCTATCTCTGAGCCCTGTCGCCACTCGCCGGCAAAACCCGGAGTGAGGACCTCGATGCCGGCCTGCTGGTTGCTGCGGTTGGCCGCCGCTTTGAAGACGGGCGGCGCCCCGAAACCGGTGGTGTTGGAGATATTGGAGCTGGCCAGGGTCAGGTCTTCCACCCCGACGCGCAGGTCGTTGTTCAGATCCGCGGACTTAAAATAGGCCGCGCTGGTATTGGTGCCCCAGGCCGCGTCGATGGCGTTGACATCGTCCTCGTCGATCTCGTTGTCCTCGGTGACGTCGCCGGCCTTGAGTTCGCGGCCCTCCTGACCGAGTAGGAAAGAGGCGTCGCCGCGCACGTCGGAGGCGTAGAAACCGTTGCTGCTGTTGAGGGTCAACACCTCGCCGTTGCGCACCAGGATGGTATCAGTCCGCCCGCTGAGGTGGCTGGTATCCTTGACGGTGAGCACGTAGCGGCCCGAAGGCACGCTGTACAGGGTCAGCGCGCCGGAAGAAGTGGTCTGCACCTCCACGGTGTCGGTGGTGCTGGTCAGATCGTCGTTGGCTGAGCGGAACCGGCTCTCAACCACGTCGGCGGTGCTGCCCGGCAGGCGCAGGTGGATGTCGAGCAAGGTGGAGTGGTTGCCGTTGCCGATGGGTGAGGAGCGGCCCTCCAGCAACACCGTAGCCTCGATGCGGCCCCTCCCCACCGTCTGCACCTGGGCGCTCTGTAGGGACATGCCGGTGCTTTTCTTGAGGGTCACCGAGTTGCCCACCAGATTCAGCGCTGCCGTGGAGTCGAGTTTGATGCTGTAGGTGCCGCTGGCGCTGTTGCCGATCACCACCTGGAAACTGGCCAGGCGCACCGGGTCGGCGGCGGTGCCCAGCAACTCGCCGCCCGGTTTGGATTTGGTGAACTTCAGCCGCGTGCTGGAGGTGGTGTTCTCCACCACCGTGCCGCCGACAAAGACCACCCCCAGGTCGGTAAAGGGACTGCCGGAATTGACCACCGTAAGCGCACTGGTCTGCAGGTCCACCACCGCGCTGACCACCTCGGCCGCCACTCCCCCGGACTGCACCAGCACCTCGAAGGTCAGGGTGTCCCCTATGCCCACCACTGACCGACTGGGGCTGAGCGACAGGTGCGGATTGAGCCCGGAACCAGCCTTGACCACCAGCAGATTTGAGGCAGCGCTCACCTGCCCGACGGTGTTGTCCGAGAAGGTGGGGTCGGCGCTGATACCCGCGTACACCGAGTAGGTGCCCTCGGGCAGGGTGAAGGTGCTGGTCTTGGTATCCCAGTTGAAACTGTTGCCCTCGCTTTCGCGGATGGTGGTGATGGTCCCGGCGGTGGTGCCGGTGCTGCTGTTGAGGATCACCGGGTTGGCCGCCTCCAGGGCCTGCAGGGTGCTCAGCCCGCTGGTGGTGCTGGCGTAGAGCCTCAGGTAGGCGTCGTCGGTGCTCGAACCATCGTCGACCAGGTAATCGTCCCATTCGAGGCGGATGATATCTCCCTGGCCGATCTCGGGCATCCGGGTCTTGAGCAGCACATGCGGGGTGTGGGTGACCAATAGCGATCCACCCTTGGACACCTGCACGTTGCCCGAGCCGTCGGTGATCACCGCGTAGAGCCACACCCTGGTGCCGCTGACCGGCACACTGTTGGCCGGGCTACGCAGGTTCCAGGTGTACAGGTCGCTGGGCCCGTCGCTGTTTTCGGTCAGGCCGCTGACGATCAGCCGGGTGTCGGCGTCGGCGGTCAGGGAGGTGGTCGAAGCCCCGGCCTCCGTGGAGTGGTCAGTCACCGCCGGGTCGTCGGTGGTGAAGTACAGGGCGATGGTGGCGTTGTGGTCCAGATCCTTGTCCCCCGGACCTTTCTGCCACTGGATGGTGTACACTGGCTGGGAGCGGCTGTAGACCTGCCGCTGGGTGTCCTTGGCCGGCTCGTAGAAGACGAAGGAGGGCGAGTGGCGCAGCACCAGCGCGCTGCTGCTGTTGCCCACCACCGCGCTCGCCGAGTCGCTGGCCACCGCGTACAGGTAGTAGAGCCCCTGCGGGATCAGCGGCGAGCTGATATCCCAGCTGTACTCGTGGTCATGGCTGCTCAGCGAGGTGGTGGAGGTAATGGCCGTGCCGCGGGTGCCCGAGACACTCTTGCCCAGCACAAAATTCTGGTTGGGATAGGTGCCTTTGGCCGAGAGCGAGGTGATGCCGGTGGCCGCGGCGTAGAAGAGCTGCACCCTGGCCTGGCTGTCGTAGTCGACCACGCTGAAATCGAGGTCATAGGGGTTGGCCGAGAGCCCGCTGCGCACCCCGGTGTCCACGGTGTCCGCCCCGGCCGGGTCTACGTGCTGGACCACCGGCTTGTGCAGCACCGTGACCGGCCCCGAACTGACGGCGAAAACCGGCGGGTTCTTCTGGTCGTCGGCCACTAGGTAGATGTAATAGCTGCCGCTGGGCACCTTGAGGATGGAAGCGAAGAGCGCCGTGGTCTTGAGCCCGGAGGGCGGATCGTCCCAGGTATAGGTCTGACTGGTGCCCTCGGTCAGATCGTCGGTGCCCGCCGAATTGATGGTGCTGACGTCGTTCTCGTCGGCGATCAGGATGGCAAAGATGCGGATGTCCTGCACCGAGCGCAGGCTGTTGCCCGGATAGGCATAGAATGCCGCCTTGAGGCCGCTGCTGCTGAGGTTGTCGTCGGCGTCGTTGAGGTTATAGGTGATGCCGAAGGAGGTGTTGGCGAGATCACTGACGCCGTCGGGTTGGGAGATCGAGACCGTCGGGCGGTTGCTGGAGGGCAGGATGTCGATGTCGGCGCCAAGGTGGAAATAGCTGCCCGCCGCCACAAAGGACCCCAGCGGACTGATGCCCACCCGCACCGTGCGCGCCCCCTTTCCGGTGCCCTCGGCGCTGGCGGTGCTGTTGGTCACCACCTGTAGATTTGTCGACGAGTCGCTGCCCAACACGTTGAGCTTGACCAGCAACCCGATCTTGTCGTCGTCGTCCCCCCACTCGTTGGTGGTGGTGGAATCGTCGTTCACCGTCCCGTCGAAGTACTTGTCGTCGTCGGCCAGGGTGCTGCCCACCGTCTCCCACTCCCCGGAAAGGAAGCCGTCGGCGCTGCTGCCGGCAGCCCCTAGACCAGTGCCGTTGCCGGGGTCGGCGGCGTGTACATAGATGGGATTGTCGGTCATCTCGCTGCTGACGCTCTGGGGGTTCACCGGGGTATAGCTGAGGGTGTACTGGTAGGCCCCCACCGGCACCGACTCGTCCTCCCAGGTGATGTCCCGGCCCAGCACCTTGAAATAGGGGTGGTGGTTGACGTTGGTGACGTGGCCCAGGCCGAACCCCTCCCCTGTGCCGCCGGCAAAAGCCAGGACGAGGTTGTCGGCCTCGGGATGCTGGGCCAGGGCCGGGCTGAGCAGGAAGGCGTCGGTGGTGGCGATGCCGTCCTGGGTGCCGGTCCCGTCCGAGTCGTCGTCGGCCACCTTCTCGGGCAGGGTCCAGCTCGAACCGTTGTAGGTGGCATAGTAGAGGTCGTGCTCGTTGAGGCTGCTGTACCCGGCTGAGAAGGCGATGTGTAAATCCCCCTGGCTTTCCAGCCGGTCGTCGACCAGGGCGCTCACCCGCTCGGTCAGCTCCCAATCTAACTCGATATTGTACTTCTGGGTGCCGTCGCTGAAGAGGGCCGGGGCCGCCGTGTTCCACACCGCCGCTGCGGTGCCCCAGCTTGGGTTGTTGCCCACCGCGCCCAGGTCGGTATAGCTGTTGAAGTAGATCCCCTCGACCGGGGTATTGGCGCCGTACTTGTACACCGCGTAGATCCTGTCGGGCACCCGGGCCCGGTCGATGGCCAGGCTCGGGAAGTAGTACTGCGCGTTGGTTTCCAGGGCCGCGTTGGTGGCCGAGGCGTTGTCGAAGGTCGCCACGCTGGCCCCGTCGGCGGTCTGGTTCCACCCGGAGGTGCCCACACTCACCCAGCTGGTGTCGCTGCGCAGGCGTTTGTGTTCGATGCGGTTGTCGGTGTCGTTGAAGGACAGTATGTGCATGGCGTCGCCGTCCCCGATCTTGATGTCTGGGCCGGTGTTGCGATCCCCGTCCGGGTCGAGCCTCACCCCCCCGCTGCCGCTGAGACCATCCTCGCCGGTGGGCATCATCGCGAAGAACGAGGTGTACTTGTTCACCTTGGCCAGCATCACGTCGTCGCTGCCCGTGCCGCGGGTGGTGCCGCGCACGTAGGCGACGAAGATATTGTCGCGATCGTCGACGGCCATCCGCGGGAAAGCGCAACTGCGGCCCTCGGCGGTGGCGGTGTTGTTGACGATCAGCGGCGTCTGCCAGGTGATCCCGCCGTCCTGCGAATAGTTGAAGTACACATTCTTGTGGCGGGCATGGGAGGCGGTGGAGACAAAGGCGTAGGCCACCCGCGGCTGCCCGGCGCTGCTGACCTCTAGGTCCAGGGTCGAGAACGAAGTCCCACTGCCATTGGTGGTGAGGGGATGGTAGGTCAGGCTGCCCGACACACTCACCGCCGAGGTGAAGCTTGCCCCCCCGTCGGTGCTGCGGGCGTACATCACCTTGTAGATCGGCGTGACCCCGCCGCTGAATACACTGCCGTTGGAAAGGCCAGCCTGCTCGATCCAGGCCATATGTATGGTCGGGAAGAGGCTGGCGCTGGTGACCCCGGGGGCCAGCTGGTCGGAACCCAGCCCAAAGGGGGCCACGTCCACCATCGCCACGTCCACCTGCATGCCGTCGGTGTCGGTGGTGCTGAGCTGGTCGCTCTTCTCGATGGCGTGGAAGTTGGCGATCACCGGGTAGGTGGGGGTGGCCGCCTGGTTGAGGTCGACCCGCACACTGAGGGCATCGCCGGCGACAAAGTCGGCGGTGGTGGTGCTGTCCTGCGGGGCAAAACCCACCGGGGTCCGGTTCTCAAAGATCGGGGCGGTGCCCAAGGCCGGAACAGCCCACAGAAGCAGGAGGGGCAGAACGCGCCGCATGGCTATTTCACCAGGACCATCTTGCGGGTCTGCCGAAAGGCGCCCAGTTCAAGCTGGACAAAATAGAGGCCGGCTGCCACCTGGTGCTCGAGTTCGTCGCGGCCGTCCCAGGTAGCCGTGTGGTACCCTGGATTCAGGGAGCCGGCCACCAGAGTGCGCACCCGCTGCCCGAGCACATCGTAGATGCTGAGTCTGACCTGCTGCCGCTGGGACACCGAGAAGGGGATCACCGTGCTGGGATTGAAGGGGTTGGGGTAGTTCTGTTCCAGGGCCGGTTGGGTCGGCAGGAGCCAGTCGGCCAGGGTCTTGCCGCCGCGCACCTGAACGGGCTCGTAGTCAGGGGCCAGCAACACCCCCTCACCCAGCTGGAGCGCGTTTTCGGCGCCTTCCCTGAGTACGGCAAAACGCAAGGTGGCCAGGGTGCCCGAGCCGCGGGCTTCCCAGCGTTTGCCGATGCGCGCCCCTGTCAGCCGCACCCGGCCCGCTGCGGTGCCGGCGTCGAAGACCGAGCCGCGGGGGTTGGCGGCAAAGATCTCCCCGCCCTCGACCTCTTCGGGCAGCAGGCGGAGGTATTCAGGGTCGTAGTCGAGGTTGATCTCGTACCCGGCCAGCGCGTCGAGCTGCTCGGCCCTCACCGCCACCGCCAGTTCCTGCCCGGGGGCCAGCGGCCGCAGCTGCAGGGGCCGCACCTCGACCACCGCCTCGCTGTTGGCCTGCCGCCCGACCACCGGCTTGTAAACCGGCGGGGCGCCAAAGCCCTCGCTATTGCCAAAGTTCGAGGTGGTCACCGTCAGATCCGCCGCCCCCACGCTGTTGTCGTTGTTGATGTCGGCCTGTTTGAAGCTGGTCGCCGTGGTGGTGGTGCCCCAGGCGGCGAGGATCAGGTTGACGTCGTCCTCGTTGATCTCGTTGTCCTCGCTGACGTCGCCGGCGATCAGCTGCCGGCCGTTGGAGGAGAGCATGCCGGCCGGGTCCCCGCGCAGGTCCGAGGCAAAGAAGCCGTTGTTGTTGCCCGAACTGATGGTCACCGTCTCCCCATTGCGCACCACGATGGTGTCGGTGCGGCCGCTGACGTGGCTGGTGTCCTTGACGGTCAGCACATAGCGGCCCGCCGGCACACTGACCAGGGTCAGGGCCCCGGCCGCACTGGTGGTCACCTCGACGGTGTCGGTGGTGCTGGTGAGATCGTCGTTGGCGGAGAGGAATCTGGCGTCGCTGAGGTTCAGCGTGCTGCCGGGCAGGCGCAGGTGGACGTCGAGCAGCGTGGCGTGGTTGCCGGTGCCCAGGGGTGCGGTGCGGCCCTCCAGCTCGACGGTGGCGCTGATCTGCCCGCGCGATACCCGGCTCAACTGCGGGTCCAGCAGGCTGAGGCCCTCGCCGTCGTCCAGGGGATCGCTTTTGTTGACCACCCCCAGCACGCTGCCCGTCGAGCCACCCGAGAAGGTCACCGAGGGACTGGCCACCAGGCCGCTGCTGGCCACCAGCTGGAAGCGTGCGAGGGCCACCGGCGAGGTGGTGGTGCCCACCGCCTGGCCCGAGAAGGTGGATTTGGAGAAGCGCAACTGGCTGGCCGAACTCTTGTAGGTGTTCTCGATAGGGCTGACCCCGGCAAAGACATTGCCCAGATCGACAAAGGGCTGGGTGCCGGAGGCCGAGTTCTGGTCCACCACCGAGAAACTGGCGTCGTTGAGCTTGAGTACCACCTGCACGAAGTTGATGGGCGAGCTGTACTGCACCATCACGTCATAGGTCAGGGTATCGCCGCGGGCCACGGTCCGGTCGGTGGGCGCCAGGCTGATATTGGGGGTGCTGCCCGGCGCACCGACGGTCAGGGCTGTGGAGCTGCGGCTCAGCGAGGTGCCGGTATCGTTGCTGAAGGTGGCGTCCTTGCTGATCGCGGCGTACACGTAGTAGGCGGTGAGTGCCGGGCCGAAGAGTTTGGTGTTCCAATCGAAAAAGTTGACGCTGTCCTCGCGCACACTGCGCAGCGTGCCGCTCTGGGTGCCGTTTGAGCGGTTGATCAGGAAGGTGGTGGCGCCATTCACCGCCGCGTCCAGGGTCGCCAGAGTGGTCAGCGCATTGTTGGTAGAGGCGTAGAGCCGGATATAGGCGTTGTCGGTGCTCAAGCCGTCGTCGACCAGGTAGTCGTCCCACTCCACCCGCAGCACGTCGTTCTTGGAGAAGCTCGCGTACTCGTCCAGCTTCGAGCTCAGCAGGGTGATGCGCGGGTCGTGGGTCAGGGTCAGCGCCCCCCCCAGGGCCACGCTGCTGTTGTTGTGGCTGTCGCTGATACGTGCGTACAGCCACACCTTGACCCCATCCTGGGGCATGTCGTTGGGCGGATAACGAAAACTCCACAGGTACATGTCGCTCGATCCGGAGCTGTTCTCGGTGAGACCTTTGACCAGAGTGCGGGTGTCGGCGTCCTTGAGCAGCGAATCCGGATAACTCTCGTAGTTGATGGTCGCCGGATTGTCGGTGGTGAAGTACAGGTCGATGGTGGCGTTGTCGTCGAAATCCTGATCCCCCGCCCCCTTCTGCCACTGGATGGTGTACACGGGCTGGGAGCCCGTGTTCAACTGCCGGTGGGTATCCTTGGGTGGTTCGTAGAAGACGAAGGAAGGCGAGTGTTTGACCGCCAGTTGGGCTATGCTCTGCCCCACGGTGGTGAACACCGAGTCAGATGCCACCACGTAGATGAAGTAGCTGCCCTCCTTGACCGTGGTCCGGGTGTTGTTGGCGGTCACCGAGTCGGTGACGTTCCAGGCGTACTCGACGTGGGCGCTAGTCAGGGTGTCCGAGCCGGGAATGGCGATGGCCCGTTTGCCGCTGACACTTTTTCCGAGGGCGAAACTCAGGCTGGGGTAACGGCCGATCACCGACACCGTGCTCAGGCCGCTGACCGCCGAATAGAAGAGCTGCACCTCGGTGGAACCCTGGCGGTCGAAGTCGCGGACCCTGAAGTCCAGGTCGTAAGGATTGGCCTTCAGGCCGGTCCGCACCCCGGTATCCACGGTGTCGGCGCGGCTGGGGTCCACGTAATCGACGATCGGTTTGTGGCGGACCTTTAAGGTACCGCTGCTGCGGGCAAAGACCGGCAGATTCTTCTGGTCGTTGGCAACCAGATAGATGAAGTAGTTCCCGGTGGGCACTTTGTAAACCGAGGCGAAGAGCAGGGACTGCAGTGCCGCCGAGGGTTCGTCCCAGGTGTAGACCTGTGAGGCTCCCTCCAGGAAATCGTTGCTGCCGTTGGTGTTGACGGCGGTGGCGTCGTTTTCGTCGACGATCAGGGTGCCAAAGATGCGGATGTCCTGCACCGTCGCCAGGGTGCTGTCGGGCGAGAAATAGAGCGCGGCGCGCAGGCTGCTGGACCCCAGTTCGTCGTCGGGATCGGTCAGGTCGTAGCTGATCGGATAGGAGGTATTGGCCGTATCGGCCACCCCGTCTGGCTGGAGCACGCGCACCGTCGGCGCGGTATTGGCGTCGATGATGTCGATATTGGCGCCCAGCGCAAAGAAGGTGCCGGCAGCAACAAAGGAACCCAGGGGGCTGGTCCCCACCCGCACGGTGCGAGCGCCTTTGCCGGTGCCCGCCGCGCTGGCCGTGCTATTGGTCACCACCTGGAGGTTGGTCGCCGAATCGCTGCCCAGCACATTGAGTTTGAGCAGCAGCCCCACCTTGTCGTCGTCGTCTCCCCACTCGTTGTCGGTGGAGGAGTCCTCGTTGAGCCGGCCCTCGAAGTACTTGTCGTCGTCGGCCAGGGTGCTGCCCACCGTTTCCCATTCGCCCACCAGGAAGCCGTCGGTGCTCTTCTTGCCGGTCGCCCCCAGCCCAGTCCCGTTGAGGTTGTCGGCCGTGTGTACGTACACCGCCTGGTCGGCGATCTCGGCGCTGGCCTGGTGCGGATTGATCGGGGTATAATCCAGATCGTAGGCGTAGCCGCCCACCGGCACGGACTCGTCCTCGTAGCTGAAGGCCCGCCCCAGTACCTTGAAATAGGGGTGGTGGTTGGCGTTGGTGACCTGGTCCACCCCCAGACCCTCGGCCGCGCCGCCCGCGAAGGCCATGTAGACGTTGGGATCGTCGCTGCGCTTGGCGATCATCGGGGCGCTGAGGAAGACATCGGTGGTGGCGATACCGTCCTGGGTGCCGGTGCCGTCCGAATCGTCGTCGGCCACCTTCTCGGGCAGGGTCCAGCTGGCCCCGTTGTAGAAGCCGTAGTACACGTCCTGCTCGTTGCCGCTGCTGTAGCCGGCGGTGAAGACTATGTGTACCTCACCCCGATCGGGACGCCGGTCATCGACCACCGCACTCACCGGCTCGGTCACCTTCCAGTCCAGTTCGACGTTGTACTTGAGATTCCCGTCCTGGAAAACCGGCGAGGTCGCCGTGCTCCACACCGGGGCTGCCTGGGCGGTGCTCCAGCCGGCGCTGCCGCCCACCGCGTTGTCGTAGGTGTAGCGGTTGAAGAAGATGGTCTCGTAGGTGGCGTCGCCGAATTTGTACAGGGCGTAGACCCGGTTGGGCGAACTGACCCTGTCCACCACCACGGTGGGGAAGTAGAAGAGGGCGTTCACCTCCAGGGCGGCGTTGGCCGCCGCAGAGTTGTTGAAATCGTCGATATTGGCTCCGTCGCTGTTCTGGTTCCAGCCGCCGGCGCCCACCACGCTCCAGGAACCGGCCAGCAGGGTTTTGTGTTCGATGCGGTTGTCGGTGTCGTTGTAATAGGCCAGATGCAGCACGTCACCGCTGCCCCGGTCTATAGAAGGGCCCGTTTGGCGGTCCCCGTCGGGGGCGATGCGCACCCCGCCAGTGCTGCCCAAGGTTCCCAGCGAGCCCACCGCCTCCATGGTAAAAGGGCTGGTCTGGCGGTTGACCTTGGCCAGCATGACGTCGTCGGCGCCTGTGCCCGCGCTCGAACCACGCACATAGCTGACAAACACATTGTCGCGCTGGTCGACGACCATGCGCGGGAAAGCCGCGTTCCGCCCCTGGGTGTTGCCGTCGGTGGTGGTGTCGTTGACCACCACCGCGTTGTTGGACGGCAGCCAGGTGGCGCCTCCGTCCTCGGAGTGGTTGAAGTACACGTTGTTGGGGGTATTGGCGAACTCGGCCGTATTGCCATCTGGGGAGGAGTTGAAGGCGTAGACGATCCGGGGGTTGCCGCGGCTGTCCACTTCGAGGTCGAGGGTGGAAAAGGAGGTGCCGGCCCCGTTGAGGGTCAGGATATCGAAGCGCAGGCTGCCCGAGATGTCGACCGGGGTGGAGAAACTGGCCCCGTTGTTGTTGCTGCGCGCGTAGCGCACCAGGTAGACCGGGGTGCTGACCGGCGAAACCACCTCTTGGGAGATCCAGGCCATGTGTACGGTGCTGGACCCCGAGACCGCCACATCCACCCGCATGCCATCCACGTTGGTGGTCTCAAGTTGCTCGCTCCGCTCCAGGTTGTGGAAATGGCCGATCACCGGGTAGGTGGGTGTGGCCGCCTGGTTCAGGTCGGCGCGCACGGTGACCTGTTCGCCTTCGATAAAGTCCTGGCGGGCCGTGCTGTCGCGCAGCGAAAAACCCGTGGGCGTCCGGTTTTCCAGGCTGGGAAAGGCCCCGTGGCTCGCCCTGCACAGCACGAGGCCGGCGAGCAGCAGGCAGATGATCAGGGGGTGGTGGGGCAGCGCGTTTGTCAAGGTTCCATTCCTTATGCAGCGCTGGGCCGCCGCTTCGTGCGGCAGCAAGGCACCCCCATTTGAGCAACTTCAGTGCCACCTCCCGGTCTATCTGTCCCACCTCGTTGTTTTATCAGGCTTTATCAGGACAGGCTCCCTCGGGGTGCTTCCATGCCCGGGGAAATTCCTTCCCCCCCCAGGGAGGAAGTTTCCGCCCCTTTTGCTGCCCATGCCTGGCAGTTCTTTCCGGAAACTCTTGCCCGACATGGGGAAAAGGCGGCCCTTATCCGGCGCCGAGGTACTGGCATAGGATTTGCGCTTTCTGGTCCGGTCTTTTACCAGGGAGGGCTTTCGATGGTACGGAGCACAGGATGGCTGGGATGGCTGGGGCTGATGTTTTTTATCTACATCGTCCCCGAACCGCTGCTGGCGGCGAGATTGGAGCTGCGCCGATCGGGCACCACATCCACCGAGATCACCGTGGACGTGGGGGACGCGTTTTCCGTGGAGCTGTGGGTCGATGCCGAGAGCCGGCCCATCTCCGGGGCCGCTGTTTTCCTCAGCTTCGACGACGCCCTTTTTGAGCTGGTGGACCAGGAACTACCCGGTTACCTGCCATTTGTACCTGGCCCCTTTCTGGGCAACGGCGAGATCTACCGCAACACCCTGCTGCCAGAAGACGACCCCGCCGCTGCGGCATCCGGAATACAGGTGGACTACAGCGTTGTGCGGGCTATCGGCGAAGGCACCGGCAACCTGGCCACCTTCCGCCTTCGGGCCAAGGCCCCCACCCCGCGCGCCGTGGTCCGCATCGACGAGAGCGGGGCGCGGGAGACCCGCTTTTTTACCCCAGACGGCGCCCACCAGCCTTTTCAGTATATCGCCCCCCTGCAGATCCGGGTCAGAGGCATCGAACTGGCCGGCATGCCCGAGCGCCTGGTCCTGGCCCGAGGCCAGGCCGACACCACCTCGCTGCTGCTGGACCACTTCCTCTTCGACCCCCTGTTCGGGCCCGACCAGATCGAATGGTCCGTCTCGCCCAGCAGCGCGCTCTCCCTAGATTTCGACCCCCACAACCGCCTGGTGCGCCTGCAGGCCCCAGCCAGCGCCTCCCTTTGGGAACAACTGCGCTTCACCGCCACCAACCCGGATGCCCAGACCGCCAGCGCCGTGGTCGAGGTCTTTGTCAACGGCGGCCCCCAGCTGGTACCCGGCCTGGGGCCTTTGACCTTTGCCGAGGACCAGCCCTTCGCCTGGCCGCTGGACAACCTGGTCAGCGACCCGGACGCCGGCCCCGAAAAGATGCAGTGGCAGTTCAGCGCCACCCCCGAAATGGGTGCGGCGCTAGACCAGGCGGGCCGAACCCTGCGTTTCTCGCCCAAAACGGACTGGAACGGCGAGGGCCAGCTGACCCTGGTGGTGGCCGACGAATTTGGCTTCGCCGACACCGCCCAGGTCGCCCTGGTGGTGGTGCCGGTGGAGGATGCCCCCCGCTTTCTCATCTCCCCCAACGTGCGCCTGATCCGCGGCAGGCAGGACAGCAGCCTGACCCGCGAAGCCCTGCTCAGCGATGTCGAGCAGACGCCGGACCAGTTAGCGCTTTCGTGGGAGGGGGCCAATCATATAGGTGTGGAGGAACGCGGGGGCCGCCTGATCCTCTCGGCGCCCCTGGACTGGACCGGCACCGAGGAGATCCGCCTGCTGGGCGCCGATCCCAGCGGCCTGAGTGTCCAGACCCTGCTGACGGTGAGTGTGGTGCCCTCTCTGCCCCCCATCGTCCAGGAACCGCCCCGGCGCCGGGGTATTGCCCCAGGCACCCATTTTGTGCTCACCCTCGACTCCCTGGTGGTCGATCCAGACGACGAGGTCCAGCACCTGCGCTGGCAGGTGAGCGGCCAGCAGCAGTTGGCCGCTCACCTCAGCTCCACCCGCGCCCTGCGCGTCGAGGCCCCTGCCAGCTTTGCCGGCATCGAGACCCTGCATTTGGCCGTGCTCGACCCCAGCGGCGAGAGCAGCAGCTTCGACCTGCTCATTTTTGCCGCCGCCGCCGATGGGTCGCCCACCATCTCGCCCCTGCCCGAGTTGTCTGTGCCCCTGGGCGGCGTCGACACCACCGTCGATCTGGACGATTATCTCTTTGATCTGGATCAGGAACCGGCCCAGATCAGCTGGACCGCCGCACCCGTGGAAGGCGTGGAGGTGCGGGTCGACCCCGAGACTCACGTATTGGTAATAAGCCCGGCCGCCGACGCCTTCTCCGGGCCGCGCCAGGTGGAGTTGCGCGCCCTCGACCCAGACGGACACCAAGCACTGCAGTTACTCAGCCTGCGCCTGATCGACACCAGCAGGCCCATAGAACCCGATCCCGGGCTTCCACCCGACACCACCACCGCACCGGCCCTGCCCCCAGTACTGGCCGCCCTGCCCTCCCTGTCCATCGCCGCCGGCCAGTTCGACCAGAGCCTGGATCTCGACGATTTCCTCACCCAGGGAGATCCCGCCACCCTGACCTGGGAGGTGCAGTCCCCTGCCCGACTGACCGGCCTGGTGGACAGCCAGACCCACCGCCTGCTGGTGCTGGTGGAGCAGGGATGGGAGGGCGAGGCCTTTCTCATCGTGCAGGTGCGCGATGCGCTGGGGCAGACCGCCGAAGCCGTGGTAAGGGTGCAGGTGGCCAGCGCCGTGGCCGGCCTCGAACTGACCCAGAACCTCCGCATCGATCTGCTCGAAGGCGAGACCGAGATCCGGATACCCCTCAGCGATCTCTTCCCCGAAGGCCAGTCCCCCGCCGGCCTGGTCTGGGAGGTGAGCGCCGCGCAACCCGTACAGGTCAGCCAGGACCTCGCCGCCGGGGTGTTGGTCCTGCGCAGCAGCCAGCCCTGGACCAGCAATCAGACCCTCACCCTGCAGGCCCGCGACAGCCAGAACCAGGTGGCCGTCGGCCAGTTGGAGTTGCAGATCCACCCCACCGACGGCAGTGGGGGGAGCGAAGTGCCCGAGTTCCGCCTCGCACTCGTGCCCAATCCGCTGCAGCCCGAGTACCTGGACCTCTTTGTGCTCAGCGATTTGCCTCTCGCCCAGAACCCGCGCCTGCGCCTGCAGCACGGCGAGGACCTCACCCTGGTTCAGGTTGCCGAGGGCATCTGGCAGGGCAGCCACCAGCTGCAGCCAGGTCAGGCGGCGACCCCGGCTTTCCTGGCCCTGGGCCTGGACCAGAACCGCCAGCTGCTGAAGTCCAGCGCTGGGTTGGGCAAATAGGCCTGCAGCCGGACTAGCTGACCGCCGATATTGGCAGTAAACCGCCCCGGACAACCCTTTTGACAGGAGTGCCCCATGAAGTCAGCCCTCGCCCTCGCTACCCTCTTGTGCAGCCTGCCAATCTCGGCTCAGGAGGCGCAAAACACCGCCCCCGTGGTGCAGATTGTCGCCGCCGGCCCCTTTGCCGCCGAGACTCTGCCCATCTCCTACCTGCTCTTCGATTCGGAGGAGGACGCCGGAACCCTGCGTTATTCACTCTACGCCTACCCCGACAACAAACTGCCCAGCGTGGGGCAGATCCAGACCTTCGCCATCATGGTGGCCGACGAGCAGGATCTGCTCAACAGCAAGGGCACCGGCGACTTCGCCGAGGGCCAGAGCGGCGCTGATCTGCAGACCTATACCTGGGATGATCCAGGGCCGGAACTGAGGGGCAGGGGTTTCGCCGCCCTCAATCGGGTAATGGAAGGGAATTTCTACCTCTACCTGGTGGCCGACGACGGGGTGAACGAGCCTGTCTTCAGCGTCTCCGCCGAGCCCGTGCACATCAACCGCTCCGCCCCGGTGACTGCGGTCAGCAGCATCGGCTGGGCCCAGGTGAAAACAGCCCGACCCTGAGTTACAGCTCCCGCTCACAAACACAAGGCCCCCGGGGGATTCACCTCCCGGGGCCTTTGGCATTGATGGCTCACTTGGCGGGCAGTTCACCAGCCGCCGGCCCGGTGTATTCCCCTGCCTGCCGCTGCACCCAACCCCTGTCCCGGCCCAGCCTTTGGCAGGTGTCTGTTCCTGGCTATATTACTGCCGCATCCAGAACCCGCCAACCAACCACGGTGCCTTTGAGCCGAGGAGCCCGCGCGATGACCGAAGCCGAGATCTACGAATTCGACCTCAACGGGTACATCATCTACCGCGACCTGATCCCCCCCGACCTGGTCCGCCGCATGAACGAGCGCCTCGACGCCGACCAGGCCGGCGATTTCCCCCACAGCTTCCAGTTCCTCGGCCTAGACCCCTGCTTCATGGAACTGATGGCCCACCCTCGCACCCTCAAGATCATGCGCACCATCATCGGCGACTGGCTGCGCCTCGACCACACCTACGGCCTACAGATGAACAAGGACACCGAGGTGCGCGAGAACCTACACGGCGGGCTGCGCGCCGACCAGGGCGAACACCAGTACCATTGGGCGTACAACAAGATGTGGAACGGCCTGATCGTGGTGATGTACGCCCTGGAGGACGTGCCCCCCGGCGCCGGCGGCCTGATCGTGGTGCCCGGCAGCCACAAGGCGGCCATCAACAGCTACAAACCAGAGGTCTACTCCCACCTGGTGGTCCACCCCTCTTTCAAAGCCGGCGACCTGCTCATCTTCACCGAGGCCCTGGTCCACGGCACCCGCAAGTGGGTTGCCCCAGGCCGGCGGCGCGCCCTGCTCTACAAATACTCGCCCGGGTACTCCACCTGGGCCGACGCCAGCAAACTTCTGGAGTACGAAACCCTGGCGACCAGCCAGGTACAGCGCGACCTGCTGCGCCCCCCCTTTGTGGGCGGCCGCACCCCGCTCGAATTCCCGGAGGCCTGAGGCCATGCTCAAGACCGGCCCGTCCGGGGGTATCTACATCCACCCCTGGGACATCACCGACGAAGGCATCGAGAACTGCTTCGACTTCCTGGGCGACACCTGCGGCCTCAACGAACTCTTCCTCGCCGCCGTGTATCACGCCAACACCTTCCTGTTGCCGCACAACCCCAAACGCCTGTTGCGCTGGGACGAGGGCTCGGTCAGCTTCCCCCCGCAGCACTCGCGCTGGAGCCAGACCCGCATCCGGCCCGTGCTGGGCGAGTGTGTGGACAGCGCTGGGTACCTGGCCAACATCGTCGACGCCGCCCGGCAGCGCGACTGGGGGGTTTTGTTCTTTGTGGTCTTCCACTTCAGCCACAGCACTGCCCGCGCCTACCCCGAGGCCTGCTGTGTCGACGCCCTGGGCGAGCGCCAGCGCGCCAACCTGTGCCCGGCCAACCCCGAGGTGCGCGCCTATGACCTAGCCCTGGTCGAGGAATTGATGGGCACCTACGGGGGGGATGGCATCCGCCATGAGTCCCTGGGGTACGGCGGCTGGAACTCCGGTTTTGTGGTCGACAAGGTCGAGGTCAGACCCTCTCCCCGCGACCAGTTCCTGCTCGGCCTGTGTTTCTGCGGCCACTGCCTGGAACGGGACCGGCGCGCCGGCAACGATCCCCTCGCCCTGCGCCGGGCCGTGCGCGACCACCTCTTCGACAATCTGGACCGCGACCCCAGCGAATGGGACCAGGGCCCGGTAGACGCGGAGTGGGCCGGCAACACCTTCGGCGGCCAGCTCTGGTCCTACCTCGAAACCCGCTGCGACACCGTCACCTCCCTTTACGAGGAAGTGCAGGGCATCACCCGCGCCTGCGGCGGGGCCTTTATGCCCTTTGGCCCCGAAAAACACCGCGACGTGCTGGGCGGCCTCGACTACAGCCGCTTCCATCCCCATCTCAAGCGGGTCAGCTTCGGCTGCCGGGGCGCCGACCTCGACGAGCGGTACCAGAACCTGGTCAGCGACCTGGGCCAGACACCCGCCTGGGCAGAACCCGAAATCATGCACAACCAGCGCGCTTTCAAATCCATGGGAGCCCTGCGCGAGCAGGTGCTCATGGTGCGCCGGGCCGGCATCCGCCACCACTCCTTCCACTACTACGGCATGAGCCGCACCTGCGAGCTGGAGTGGATTGGCGGCGCCCGCCAGGCCTGGGACTGAACCGAGGATCTCGTTTCGCCGCTCCACCCCTTGCGGAGGTGTGCCATGGCTGTCCTGCTCTGCCTGCTCCTAGCCGCTCCCTACCTGCTCCTGGCCGAGGAGTTGCGCTTCGACACCCCGGAGGAGTGGCGGACCTGGAAATTGCCCCTGGGTGCCCTGGAGTTCACCCGGACCGGCGATCTCAGGCCAGTCCAGATCCGCAAAAACAACAACGCCGCCCTCGACGCGGCGCGGTACGGGGGCGGCATCCGCAGTGTGGGCTCCAACCCGGGCAGCGCGGCCCTGGTGATGGACGGCGACCTTACCACCGGCTGGACCCCCGACCCAGGAGTGCCGCT
>SXGS01229850.1_pt1 | contig 20234 bp, 15 predicted proteins | sample 3174681 | NCBI WGS metagenome assembly SXGS01 (sample SAMN11356861, study PRJNA531348) | freshwater metagenome | isolation source: freshwater sample F1-80 | place: China: Fuxian Lake, Yuxi | collected 2017-12-25 | reverse complement strand
GCCCCCCGGAATTGCGGCGACTGCGATCTCAACTGATCCTTGGAAGTCGATGCCCAGGCGCCGCCTCACGCCCCCCGGAATTGCGGCGACTGCGATTGAAGTTCGCGATTCACTGACGCGGACTGACTATCCGCCTCACGCCCCCCGGAATTGCGGCGACTGCGATTGCTGGAAGCCGACGGCGTGATGAAACAGGCCATCCGCCTCACGCCCCCCGGAATTGCGGCGACTGCGATTTGTGATCGTGTTTCCGTTCACGTCCTTCACGACCCGCCTCACGCCCCCCGGAATTGCGGCGACTGCGATCCACTACCTACTTGAGCCCGCGTGATCACATGTTTACGCGGGCCACCGCGAGCGCGAGTGTTGCTTTTACAAAGAGCGAGGTGTCATGCTTCTTCACTTGGCATAAGTCCCGTTGTTTCATCGCCTTAATTGAAGCGAGCACTGGTGCGGTTGAAGGCTTGCACTTTCGCACTCGCCGCGCAGTCGCTGAAATCAGCACAGTTGTCGCAATTCCAATGAACGTGCTCTTTCAATGGCGGAGAAAGAGTGGTCGGTGGCACGTGGCCGGGACCATTCAACCTCGCGAGTGCGATTCTTCAAGCTTCAAATCAGATGATTGTCACACGCGTTCGTACTTGGTACGGCAAGCCCATCGCGTCGATGATCAGACTCGCGTCGTTCGCGCTCTGCCCCAGCGAAACAAACAGCACCTGATCCTCGTCGTGCTTGAGCAGCGGATGGACTGCGGCCTTGAGCATCGCCATGCGCATATCGTCCAGCGGACATTCAAAGACCGAGTATTGCAGCCGCACACCGAAGCCTTCGAGCGCACGCGCCACCCGCCGCAATCGTTTCGGATCGCAGATGTCGTAGCTTACGAGGTAGCGGATGCGGGCCACGTCAGTTGAGTGTGGAGGGTTGAGAGTTGAGACTCATCGTGTGGTGAACCCGTGATACGCCGCCGCTTCGCCACGCACGAAGCGCCAGAGTTGCCGCGCCTGCACTTCCAGCATCCGGCGATACGACATCTTGTAGCTGAATTCCGGGTGACTCACCTCTGTGTCGAGCCGGCGAAACCACGCTTCCCAAAATGCCTTCCGCCCGCGGTCATTCATGAACGTTCCGTTCGCGCTCTTGATGAAATCTTCCGGTCCCAGCTCGCCGCGATTCACCAAGCTGATGGCCACGCTGTCGGCGACGAGCGGACGAAATTCCTCCATCAAATCCAGCGCCAGGGCCGGACGCCCATAGCGCGGCTGGTGCATGAAGCCAAGAAACGGATCGACACCAACCGCGTGACACACGCCGGTGAGTTCCTTCACCAGCATCGAGTAACCGAGCGAGAGGATGGCGTTGAGCGGGTCGCGCGGCGGACGGCGGTTGCGCCCCTTCCAGTCGAATTTCCAATTGTCGCGCTGCTTGAGCATGGACTCGAACTGCTCGAAGTAGAGCGCCGCCGCCGTGCCTTCGATGCCGAGCAGTTCCGTGATCTCCGTCGCGCGTTCGGTGGCATCGCGAAAACCCGCCAACAATTGCAGCACGCGATCCGGCACGTCGCCGTTGCGCATCAGCATCACGCGCTGATTGTGAATTTTCGCGCGGATGACTTCACGCGCGAGCTGCATCCGCACGCCGGGCAATTCAAACAACCGATACTGGCCGCGCCGCGCATCCACGCCACTGGCGGGCAAGCCTTGCAACGAACCGAGATACCGTCCCGCCGGAGAGAAGTAGGAAACATCAATGTGCAGTTCGAGACACGCTTCAATCGCCTGCGCCGTGATCTGCACCGCGCCGTAGCAATAGATGGCGCGCACCTGCTGGCCGGGCAGTTTACGCACGTCCTCGCCCTTCACGCTCACCAGCAATTGATCGCCGCGCTGACCGATCTGCGCACCGGGAGTCTGCACCACCAGCACCTCGCCGGCGTCGTGCTCTGGTCGCGGCGGCTCCAGCGTGGGCGGTTGCTTGCCTGACTCCGCCGCAAAATCCAGCGCCTGCAATATCTGCTCGCGCAACCGGTCTTCCGCCGGCGGGCTGAAGCCAAATTGCAGCTGGCTCTCGAGTGTGGCTTCCTTCCGCGCCTGCGCCCACCAGCGCGTTTCATTCGGCAGACAAATCGGATACGCGGAACAATACAGACAGCGCGCGTCATTCTTGAGCGGCGGCGGGCAGCATCCGCTGCCCGCCGTCTGCTTCGCATCGGCAATGGCCTTTTTGACTTTGCCAAACAGTTCCTCCGTGAAATCCACCGGCACGCGCCGCTTGTCCGCTGCGTAATAAATCGCGCCGCGCACTGCGTTCACCCCGTGCTCGCGCAGGAGCAGCGCATGGGCGGCCACCTGGATGGCGTCCGGCTCCTTCGCTTCGCGCTCGCCCTCCGCGTTCCGCCGCGCCGAGCCGCGCTTGTAGTCGAGCACCTCCGCGCCCTCCGGCCCGCCCTCGACAATGTCCACCACGCCGACCAGCCCCAGCGCTTCACTCTCCAGCTTGAGACTGCGAATCTTCGCCCCTTCCGGCAGGCCGAGTTCCTTGGCGTCCTCCAGCTTCGACGGCGCATCCACGTTGCGATGCGCGTGACTGCCCGCCACCGTGTCCGCGTTCTCCTGAAAAATGTTTTCGACCCACTGAAAATAAAACAGCCGCGGGCAATAGATGAAGTTGTGCAAACGACGCACCGGCAGCGGCGGCTGCGTTTCAAGTCCGGCCTGCGTTTGAACCGGAGCGTCGCTCATGGCTGTGATGCGATTCCCTCTCCGCTTCCGTTGGGAGGTGAGAAGGTTGGGTGAGTTGAGGGAGGAAAAGCAGACGGACCAGCCTTGCCCCGCCGCCAGCGGACATCTATTCTTCTGCCCATGAAACTTCGACTGGTCGTGGAGCACGATGCCGAATCCAGGCGCTGGGCGGCGTTCTTTCCTGAACTCCCCGGCTGCGCGTCCGCGGGTGACACCGAAGAGGAGGCCATTCGGAACGCCAAGGAAGCGTTGGAATTGTGGTTCGAGCCATCGCCCGTGCCCCTGCCCAAAGGATCGAAAGTTCTCGAAGTGGCCCTCGCGTGAGCGAGCGGTTTCCAGTTTGCAGCGCCAAGGACGTCATCCGAGTTCTCCGACGCCACGGCTTCGCGCAAATCAGCCAAAAAGGAAGCCACCAAAAATGGCGTCACGCCAATGGGCGGCAAGTGATCGTGGCCATGCACGGCAACAAACCCATTCCCATCGGCACACTCAAAAGCATCATTGAGGGAAGCGGCCTGAGCGTGGACGAGTTTCGTTGAACGATTCCGCCGCGGGCAATAGATGAAGTTGTGCAAACGGCGCACCGGCAACGGCGGTTGCGTTTCCAGTCCGGCCTGCGTTTGAACCGGGGCGTCGCTCATGGCTCAATTCACATTGTTTTAGGGCTCCAAACTGCACATCGCGCGGTGTTGATGTCTTCAATCCGCTTCGAGCAGATTTGCTGAACTCTTTTCAAAAATAGAGGTCGCTCGTAAGCAATAAAATCACCCAGCCTTTGCCGCGCGGCACCGTTGGTTCTGTGGCATTTGTCTGCGCACTGAACACCAAAATCCGTTGTGCCGGGCTGTACCGCAAAGTAATCAGGATATTCTGATGACTCAGCCACTACGTCATCACCGTTGTCTCCGTTGCTCTCAGTTGCCGATGTTTGCACTGCCCTCTCGCTGCTCCAGTCCACTCGCAATTCACGTCCCGCATCATCCTCTGGAAGTGAGGCGAAATATCCGCGCCTGTTTAGCGCTTTTACGGTTCCATCTGCTTTCTTCACCGTGCGGAAACGAGGAAAGATGTCCAATCGGTCGGGATGGGCCAGCGCCCGGAGTCCGATGTTCACGGCGGCGTTTTTGTCCGCATTAAGAGTTTCCTTTCCACCATTGGCGGCTCCCGCCGGCAGGAATCTCTCTCCACCTTCCACAGGGATGAGCAGTGTTCTTTTCTTATCTTTCTGCTCGTCTTCCGGGATGCCATTGAACAGCTCTATTGTGTCCCCAACCAGCGTGGCGAGTTCGTCGGGCGTGCCATCTGCTTTGACTCTCTTCCGCCATGCGGCGAATGGCATGTCGTTCTCGAAGCCTCGTTTGACTTCCTTCACGCGAATTCCCGCCACGCCTGTCCTTGAGTCGAATCGTGATGACCAAGCAGGATCTACCAGCATGAGAGTGATGCCGAAGGGCTTCGCCATGTCAGCCAGCTTGCTGACAATTTTTCGATGCGCCCATTCCATGAGTCGCGAGTTTTCCGAGCGAGTGCGTTCCTGACTGGTGCGATAGCGGCTGAGGTCTTCCAGCACGATGACACTGCAACGTGGCGCATCCTGTCCATTCAACTGCTTACGCTCGTAGTCGCCATGCAAATCGATCTCGTTCTTGAGTTCTTTCTTGGTCTTCCCATCACGCTCCACCTTGACTGGATTTTTCAATTGCAGACCGAGTGCTTCGGTCAGAATCAAGTGCGCTGTCTGATACACACGTTGTTCGCGGAGATCGTTGCTCTTTTTCAACAAATCGGGGCAGGAATCGTGCAACTCATCGTCACGCTTAATCACCAGATCATTTACACCACGCCCTGCTTGCAACCATCGCCGTTCGATCTTGGCAAAACTCTGCCAAAGTTGCCGAAGATTCAGCATCTGATCCAAACGGCGTAGCGCAAGCCCGCGCATTCCTTGAATGAGAGGAACGTGCTGCGGGGCTTCGCAGTCTTCGTCCCTTGGTCCGTGTTCGCCCATGAATAGTTGCGGCTCCTTGGCATCCGCCTTCCAATGCCAGCGTCGTTTTCGCACCGGGAGACACCACTCCGTTGCGGTGCATAGCAGCAAGCTGGTGGACGAAAGTCGATGAGTGAAATCCTTCTTAGCGGTCCTGCCTGATTCGAGCGATGAACGGAGCGTCTTCCAGCCGTTGCTTTCACAGGATGCACCAATTCCCTTCCACCCCTTCATCAAAGATTCGAGCTGCTGAGGATCAAGCACAGTCGCCAATTCTGTCTCCAGCAGTGTCCGGAACTCGTCCCATTTTGCTTTCGGGATTGTCCAGCCACGGCAGATTTCGCGTACTGCGTCTTTGCTTTTCCTTTTGGATTTAGATTTTTCTCTCGAGTCTGGATCAGTTTCGACAACGAGATTGGCAAATTTCTCTTTCCACTCCCCCTCGGTCGCGAGTTTCAAACGCAACCGTTCATAAACGCCGTCCTCCGTTTCGTCTTCCTCTCGCTTCGGGCGGGTGTAGCTGCGCGCCAGCATTTGCAGCACCATGGACTTTTGTTCGTCTCGCTCCTTTGGATCAAAATCTTGGTCGTAGTGGCCCGTGTTCGGGTTCCGCTTCCGTGCGTCAGGATGCACCCACCAGCGTAACTTGAATAGATTCCGCGTGCGGCTAATCCGCCTGCGTAGCCTCCAGAGCAAGTGATCCCCCATTTCCGGGATGGTCATTGTCTCGACGGCGCGAATCGGTGTGCGGTCAACGGGAAGTACCGCATCGGCCAGCGCTTCAAACTTCGCAATTTCATCCGTCTTTGGGAATCGCCCCCTACCGTTGTTGCCGTATTCCTCTTTACGCTTTTCGTAAACAAATTCTCCGACACTGTCCTTGATGCACTTGCCGCTGCCATCGCGCTGATGATCCCAAACCCAGGCATCCTCTCCTTGCAGACGCAAAATGCCCTGCTCAACGACCCGTGCGAAGATCGGTTCATTCCATTCGTTGTCGGGCGAGATCATTCTGCCTCGATTTTCCGCACTGCCATCTCGATGAACCTGTAGCCGGGCAAAAGCGGCACAGAAGCGATTGCCAAGATCGACAGAGAGGATGGTTGGATTGCTGTCCTTCTCCTGGCACCAAACCTTTTCACCCAAACCCTTCAAAGTCTTGGTTGCCCATTCAACCGATTGTTTGCTTCGGTCATCCTTCACTTCCTTGGCCGCCTCCTCGATCTCTTTGGCAAGTGCCTTGCCTTGGGCATTCGTCGTCTGGCCAGTAATTCTGCTCAAATAGGCATCGATGGTTTGCGTGTGGTTTTCCCATGTTGGATGCGTCTTCAAGGCAGTAACGGTAGCCAGTGCTTTGCTGAGACGGTCAATCGGCCAGCGGAAGAACCGCTTCATCCCATCCTTCATCGGCTCAAGGCTTTCTCCCCAGTCTTTCTTCTCGCTTCTCGTCGTTTTGTTGAGTTCGGTAAAGGAAACAGGGAGTTGCACTTTCAAGTGGACTGTCCGCCACTCATTCACCGCCTGCTCCATGTCCACATCCAAACTAAAGCTGACTTTGAGAGGTTTTTCCTCGCCCCCCTCTTTCTTCATTTTGCCTGCGTTCGGTTTCTGGCCTGTCCCGAAAACCAGCGGCGGACACCAAAGAGCGTTCACACTCTGCCCACCTGGAGTCATGATCTTGTCGCGCTTCAACCGCCGAGCCGCGAGCCTGACTGTGCGCGATTCGTCCGACTCAACAAGTTTGTAGGTGGTTCTGCCGTCGCTCTCCTGTTTGGTGAGCAACTTCTCGAACGTGAAATCCTCGTTCAAATTCGCCTTAAAGTTGAAATGCCGCTGGCTGATCTCGCCGTGCCGGTTTTCCAGTCCAGGGAAGGTGTACGAAATTGGCCGCAGAATCACGTTGCCGCTGTCATCCTTTCTCGCGTTTCGTTCTGAATCCAATTCTTGAAGCCCCGCGACCTCATCCTTCCGTTCGAGGAACCGGACGTAATGCCACACGAAGTCACCTATTTGATTCGCTTTCGCCTGTGCAGTCTCCTCCCCTGCTTTTGACCAGATGAGATGGTAGTCAGGATCGCAAAGCTCGTGAAAGAAATCTGCGCTGCCAAAACCTTGACGGTTCTCCTCCTGACACTTGTCCACAGCGGCAACCAATTCATCCTCTTTCAATTTGCGGCCCTGCTTGTTTGCCTTGGTTTCAAGTTCAAGAAGCACTTCCCGGACATCAGCCCATCCGCCGATGGTGCCCGGCCGTAGCCCATACGCGCCCTCCAATCCCTTGTCGGATGCCAAGCCCTTCAGCAAGGCCATGATTTTGGTGCGCCTCGGGTCGGATTTCATTCCCTTCACGGTCAACATTTTTCCGGTCGGGCTGTTTTCAGGTTGGAGTTCACTAATCCCATCCTGCTCCTCTCCCATTTGAACAAGACAGTTCAGCTTGTTGAACTTGTCCTGCCGCTCTTGCGTGCGGCGCTTGTATTTGAAGACGTCATCTGCCGCGTACATGAACGCTGCCTTGTCGAGATCCCACCAAGGAGAGCGGTCTTTGTGGGCTACGCCTGCCACGCCTTTCAAAAACATTGGAAAGGCGCACTTGTGGGAGGCGGCGAATGGCGCATCGGTTATCGGTCGATCATTTAGCTGAGGAGGTTGCTTTGGCGTTTGAGCCTTGTCCGTGAGATAGAGGTCGAGGTCTTTTTTGGTGGCTGCTTTTGCCGTCGCAAGCACCTCGTTTGTTAGATTCTTGCCAGGAGAGACATGCTTGTGAATCCACCAGTACCGAAGGAGGACTCCTTCAAGTGAGTTATCCCGGCTGCCGTATCGTATCCGGTTGATGCCCGGTGTCGCTGTCGAAAGCCGTCCCGCGACTTCTCGCAGTGTTTCTTCAATTGCAGCATGTGACTCAGGCGAATGGCCGTGCTTCTGTTCGTCATACCGGAGGCCATCCGTGAGCGCATCGCGCAACGTGCTGAACGCATTCTCCGCGTTTTTCTTATCCTCCTTGTTCGCAGCTGTGTGTGCTGCCTTCTCTTTTTCAATCTTCGCCTGCCACTCGTCACGTTTCTTGACGCCTGCTTTTTCAGTTTTGGCCTTTGCCATTGCCTCGTCCCGTTTTCTTACCATCGCGGCCAACTTTGCCTGCTGCTTTTTCTCGGCAGAATCACGGCACCATTGGCTCGCTTCTTGGAGCGCGGCATCAATCGCCGCATCAAGTTTGGGAGGTTCTATCAGTATGTCCCTGTGCATCTGGTCAAGAATCCCAGTGCCAGGAACGCCTGTTTCGTTCTCGGGATCGCACAGAATGGAAGTCCAAGAACTGGCGAACTCGTTCAAAGCCTCGCTTTCCTCAATTTTTCCATCTCCATCAGTTTTGACCGCCTGCTGTTCTACGACACGATAAGTGTCGTTGGCCATTTCAGCCTTTTTGAATTCGGCCACTGATTTAGCGACGTCGCTTGGAAATAGGAACTGTTCCAGAAATCCGGCGGCGTCTGTCAGGGCAGCACAAGCAGCGTATCGACTCGCAAAGCGTTGAATGACCTTCCTAGCTTGGTCCTTGTATTTGCCTTTCGTGAACTCCTTCCATAGCGGATTCAGCAAACGGCCCTTCTTGTTCTTCGCCTCGCCCGCCAAACCCGCAAGCATGATTGTGTAGTAACACACCCCGTCCTGAAACAGTTCATTGGTGGTGACCAGGGCTTGATGCACGTCCGCTTTGTACGCGTCAGTCTTGTTGGTTTTCCCTCGTTTGGGGTGCGTCCGATGAACGCTTTGCTCGATGAGGACTTCGTAGGTTCTGTAGAGTTCACCAGCCATAAAATTGATCGTTTAGAAATCCACCGCGTCCTGAAAAAGCTGGTGATGCTGCCAGAGCGTGTCCTGCCATTGCTGCCGTTGTTCCGCGCGGAGTTTTTCGTATTCCAACAGTTCCGCGCTTTTCGGACGGCGCTTCTGTTCCTCCACGGGCCAGCCCGCGCACGCGGTGATTTCCGCCTCCACCTGCTCGCGCAATTCTGGAATCCGCCCCGTGAGCCGGCGCGCCTCGTCCGTGTCGCGATGAAACAGCAGCCATGTTTGGTTTCGAGACTTTGCCGGCGAACACCTCATCCGGCCTTCGGCCACCTTCTCCCCATCGGATGCGGAGAAGGAATTCGAGGCTGAGAGGATGCTCAGATCAGGAATTTCGACCTGTGTGACTTTGCCCTGATAGATGCGGTTCATGTTGAGGCTCTATTGGTGTGTGAGTTCGTTAATAGCTGCCGCACCTATCCGCTGCCAGACCAGATTTCCATAGTGCCGTTTTGTTTCTTGGATCAAATCGTAGTCGGCGATGGAGCCGAATACATCTCTCGAAACAATATGCTTTGTGTGGAACAGAGATGGGAGGTGGAAAGTATCCAACCATTTTCGCGCCAATGATATTCTCCAGGCCCACCCAGTCCGGTGGTGGATGACATTGGAGATTCCGCTTCGGCTACACAATTTCCACCGGACACTTGGGCAGGGCCTGTAAAAAGCTCTGCCCGTAACGAGTCGAGAGCACTCGATTATCGAGCACCACGACGATCCCGGAATCGGTCTTTGTCCGAATCAAACGACCGACGCCCTGTCGGAACTTGAGTATCGCCTCGGGTAACGAGAATTCGGAAAACGAATTCCCGCCACGTGCTTCGATGGCTTCGATGCGCGCCTCGATCAATGGGTGGTCCGGCACGGCGAATGGCAACCGCGTGATGATGACGTTGGACAGCGCTTCCCCGGGAACATCCACACCCTGCCAGAAACTGTCCGTTCCAAACAGAACGGAATCCACGTCCTCCTTGAATTTCTCCAGCATCATCGTGCGTGGCGTTCCGGTGCCTTGAATGAAGCAGGCGACGCCGAGTTTCTTGAAGAACGGCGCCATCGCCTCCCCCAGATCAAGCATCAGCTTGAAATTCGTGAACAGGACGAATGCCTTCCCATGAGTCTGGCCGACGAAATGTTCGATCCAATGGATGAGCGCGGCGCGGTAGCCGGAATCACGAGGATCCGGCATCTTCTTTGGCAAAAACACCTTCATCTGCCTCTCGTAATCGAACGGCGATCCGGTCTGCAATTGAACCGCCCGCTCGCTACCCACTCGCCGGGAGAAGTATTGAAGCCCTCCATCGCGGCGCATCGCGGAACCTTTGACTTCCGAAACCATCGTCTCGCCCGGCACCGGTTCCGAGGTGCCCTTGGTTTGAGTGGGCGCGGTGAGCTTTGTCGCGAGGGTTGCGCTGGTCATCACGACAGATGTTTCGCTTCCGAAAAGGCGGCGGCGCAGGTATTCCGCCACGTCAACCGGAGCCGCATTCAGGGAAAGATTGCGCTGCGATTTACCCGAACGTTCGACCCAATAAACGTGATCCGGCTCGCACTGGCTAAGAAATGTGGCGATCTCAAGACGTAATTCTGCCAGTCGCTGATTGCATTCCAGAAGCTCCAGTCCCGTGTCCTTGTCCTCCGTCATCTTGATCAGCTCGCTCACAGCTTCGCGCAGCCGTTGAATAGGGAGAGTCACCGAGTCCTGGACCAGGTCAGGCCGTCGTATCCGCAGTTCTGTCCAGGCTCGGGCAGGCCCGCTTTCTGGCTGGCGTCTGCCTCCGAAACGGTCCGATGCTGGACGTTCTTCCATCAAATTATCGCAGACTGCCTCGACGGAATCAAAAAACTTGCCGGCCTCCTCCAGCAATTCGTCCACGAGGTTGATGGATTTTCCCTGGCGCAATGTTGTCAGCAGGCCTTTTCCAGTATGCTTGTTGTAAAGCCGGTTGAGGGCAAAGCGCATTTGTCCGCTGGAAACACTCAATCCGATGTGCCGCGAGGCCACGTGCTCGACGGTGTGGGCTTCATCGAACACGACAAAATCATTCTTGAAGAGGATGCCTCCCTGATTCTCCTCGCTCACTCCACCAAGAAGCGTGAAAAGCAAGGTGTGATTCAATACCAGCACGTCCGTGGAGAGAATCTGGTTGCGCGCTCTTTGAAAGAAACAGGTGCCGCCCTTCTGCCCAAACTCAGACAAGTGACCGCAAAGCTTCGGTGAACAGAGCCCTCGCTCGGAACAAACCTGCGACCAGACCTTGTGATCCGGCTCGATTTCAAAGTCTGACAAGCTCCCGTCGGCGGTGGTCTTGGACCATTCGTAGATGCGCTTGAGTTCTTCAATCTCGGGCGAGGTGAAGAGCTGGTCTGCCTGCTGCATGGCCTTCGAGAGCCGTCGCGAGCAAAGGTAATTTTGACGCCCCTTGAGCATCGCATAGCTGAAAGGCACCGGAAGGACGTGCTCCAGCATCGGAAGATCTTTTCCAATCAACTGCTCCTGCAGGTTGATCGTGTGGGTGGAAATGATCGCCTTCTTCTTGTTGGCAACCGCAAAAAGAATGGCAGGAACCAGGTAGGCCAGACTCTTGCCAACTCCTGTGCCAGCCTCGACGAGCAGATGCTCGCGATCCTCGAGTGCGCGAGCCACCGCCACGGCCATCTGTTGCTGTTGCGGGCGATACTCGAAGTTGCTCGCGCGGGACAGCATCCCGGATTGCGAGAAGATTTCGCCCACCTGTGACACGAGGCCTGCAACACCACCTCCAGCATTGTCCACGACGCTGATCATTGGCGAGAACTCGGACGGGCACATCCACGAACTGAAGGCTCCTCAGCGTCAGAGCACCGGAGCGATGGTGAGAACGAAACAATTCCCTCAACATTCCTGACTGGCAGGCAACACCCAGCCCACCAAGACGGTTCATCGATAGAACTCCCTGATTCCAAAATGCTGGCAGGCATCAAGTTTGCCTTGGGCGGCGCATCACCACATCCACCGTGCATTTGTTCTTGGCGATCATGTGTTCAGGAAGAATTCCACGCCACGTCACATTGGGGTAAATCCACGCCCCGCGGCCGATAATGGAACCCGGATTGAGAACGGCATTGCAGCCGATGTCCGCCTGGTCCCCTATCAACGCTCCAAATTTCCTCAAGCCGGTGTCGTACGGAACACCGTCTTTATCGACCGTCACGTTGCCAGGAACAATTTTGAAGTTCGAGATTTTCACTCCCGCACCGAGATGAGCCTTGTACCCAAGGATCGAATCGCCAACGTAATTGAAGTGAGGCACCTGGCATTGATTGAAGATCAGGCTGTTCTTCAATTCGCAGGAATTTCCGATCACGCAGTTGTCACCAATGATCACGTCCTCCCTGATGTATGCGTTGTGCCGGATCTGGCAATTGCGGCCAATGATCGCCGGGCCTTTGATCAATGCGCCTGGCTCGACCACCGTTCCCTCACCGATAAACACGTTCTCACCCACGACAGCCGGTCCCTGATAGCGGGAGCCGCAGCCATGCGCCTTGAGATGTGCCAGGGTGCGATCATGGATCTTCTTCAGCGCATCCCATACGAATGAACATCCATCGAAAATCGCGGCGTGCTCCGTTTGTGCGAGGTCGAAAAGGTCGATTGCTTGAAACATGAATGGAAGTTAGGCAACCCTTTCCGATGACGGAAGGAAATTTGAGTGAAGTCCTGGAATGATTTCCACCCAATCCGAAGCCAGGTACCTTTCACGGCCCTCCTCCGCTCGCGATTCTCATCAGTTCATCCTCTCAGCAACCGCTCGATTTCCGAACGCTTCGGGGCAGAGGGTTGCGCCCCCGGTCTGGTAACTGAGATCGCCGCCGACGCATTGGCAAATCGCACTGCTTCGATGAGCATTTGTCCCTCGCCCAGGGCAACAGCCAAAGCACCGTTAAAGATGTCGCCGGCCGCGGTGGTATCGACTGCCTTTACTTTGAACCCGTGAACAATTTGCTTCCGCCCCCTCGATGCAACAAGCGCGCCGCGCGATCCCAAAGTCAGGATTACGGTTTGCACACCTCTGGCAAGGAGACTGTCAGCGGCTCGAGCCGCGGTGGCTTTGTCTCGAACCGCAATGCCAGTGAGCAACTCCGCCTCGATTTCATTCGGCGTAAGGAAGGAGACCAACTTCATAAGCTTGTCGGGCAGTCTCCGCGCAGGGGCTGGGTTTAAGATGACGGGAACTCCCGCCCCGGCTGCAAGTTCGGCCGCCCTCAGCACTGTCCCGATCGGCGTTTCCAATTGCAGCACCACCGCACCCGCCCGTGCGATGACGTTCTGCGCTTTCCGCACATCAGCGACAGAAAGCCTCATGTTTGCACCGCTGGCCACTGCGATCGAATTCCCTCCGTCCTTGGCAACAAAGATCATCGCCACGCCGGAGGGGCAAGCCTTGTCCCGGAAAATGAACCCAGTGTGAACGCCATCATGTTCAAATCCTGCCAGAGCTCGGTCGCCGAAGACGTCCTGTCCGATACGGGCGACAAGTGTGACATTACCACCCGCCCGTGCCGCAGCCACGGCCTGGTTCGCCCCTTTGCCTCCTGCCGCCGTCATAAACTCACCGCCGAGAACCGTCTCGCCCGTTCGTGGAATACGGTTGATCTGGATGATCATATCCGTGTTTGAACTGCCGACGACGACGATGGACTTGCCTTGAACGCCTGTTGACAGAGGGAAATCAATTGATTTGCCCACGGGTTTGCTCCGGGTTCGATTGGTGTTTCTCATGAAAACAGAATTCGAGAACTCAGTCAGTTGAAGCGGCAACAAACTCTGGAAAAGCCAATTTTGTCATAGGTTTCCTGATGTTTAAGAATGGAGTTCCTGAGTTCCTGGCAAGACTCAGACTCGCGATTGATACTTTCACATGATTGTTCATATCTGCGTGTTTATGTGAAATGGTGAGCGTCATTACTACTCTCCAATTCGATTTTTAAGATTGGTCCGGATCAGAGGGTCGATGCGAAGCGAAAAGATCTGTACGATCATGTGCAGCAGCGAATCAGTGGGGGTGACTCGTGATGATTCCTGCCTTTCGGCTTGCGAGCCAGTGAGTCGGGAGTAGAACCATCGTTGTGACGGCAGCCTTATTCCAAACCGGCAAGCGCAAGCCTGCCCGCCGACATCCCTGGCATCTGGTGCGATGTTCGGGCTGCCGCAACATGATTTTGAGTTCCGCGGCAAAATGCCAGCACTGTTCCACCTGGCGAACGGATGCTCGAGTGTTCTCAATTGGCCTGCCCGTGCTGCTGATGTCGGTGATCCTCTTCTGCGCGTTCTACAGCGTGGAAGCGTGGACTAAAGCGGTACGGCAACAAAGGTTGTTTGAAGAGGAGTTGGAGGTGCGGCGACTCTCCCAGCCGGCCACGCCATCGCCAATCCCGAGGTGAATTCGATTCAGTTGCGGGCTGCTTGAAGACGGTGCATCTGGCTGCCAGTATGTTTCCGATGATTCCCACAAAATTCGGATCCGACCGGAGCAGACAGCTTTTCCTCATACTTGCGCTGCCAATCCTGGTGATGGTGATTCTTCGGATCGCAAACGCGCTGTATCCACGGCCCAAGACGCTGGGCGCTCAGGCCGGGCGGCTGGCGCCCTGCACTGATCGACCCAATTGTGTATGCAGCCAGAATGATGATTCCGAGCATTCGATTGAGCCTCTGCATTTCAAAGAGACAAGAGAAGATGCCAGACGGAGGCTTATCGAGGTTCTGAGTGAGCTACCTCGCGCCCGCATCGTGACGCAGCAGCCGGATTATCTACATGTGGAGTGCGGGTCTTTGGTGTTCGGATTCGTCGATGATGTGGAATTCCAGTTCAGGGACGATGAAAGTTTGATCCACGTCCGCTCGGCATCGCGAATCGGTTATTCGGATCTCGGCGTGAACCGGAAGAGAGTCGAGCTGATTCGCGATCGGCTTGGCTGGTGATGTACTGAGGAGACCGTGGGATAGCCTACGAATTCCGGAGAGTACCGTGGGCACAGATGCAAGGCGTGAGCGAGGGAGGATGCCCGCAGTGGCCTCTGACCAAGCGAGCAACGCAGCAGATGCGCCCGCGCCACCTCCGAGATTTGTAGGCTATCCTGCGGTCTCCTCAGTAGGTGAACCTGCTGCATTCAGCGGAGCCTGCTCGGCGGCATCTGGCCGGAACCTTCCACTGCATGGGGAACGCATGCGCTTTGCGTGCCGTGTTCCGTGCCCTTGCGGATATGCCTCAGACGCGGCCCAAAGCGGCACCGTTCGGTGATCCACGCGTACCGTTCACCGATCAGCGAGCGCGCTTGCTCCCAGAAGTCCAATCACATCCCAAACCCCTGGCTGTCGCATGAATCCTCCAGGCGTCCAAGCAGGCGCTGCATTGCTTCAACCGAGTGACTGAGCAAAAGGACATTCTCGAGAGTCATTTCCTGCACCCGGCGGAACAGTTCATTATTTTCATCCATCAAAGCGTTTAGCAAAGGCCTGTAATCCTCGGGCAATCGTGTCATGATTTCCGACGTTATCGCCTGCCCGCCAATCTTCAGTCGCAGACACAGCGCCTCTCGCAGGGACTGGGATCGATTCCTTGTTCGTCGGACCTCGTCTGTCTGAAACTCCAAGGTACGGAGAGCTTCATGGAATGGACTGCCGGGTCGCTGCGCAGTGGTTGAGTGCTGGCAATCCAACGTCAAGAGCATTGCTCCATAGACGTGAAGTTCTTCGCGCATGGCCCCGATCAGTCTCTCCACATCATTCGTTGCAAGCTCGTCCGACATCTCCTCAACCTCACGCTCTTGCACTGGAGCAACACTCCGGACTCCGGGAAAAGTCGCTTGATCGCCTGTCTGGCTCTTAATCACTGAATCATCCTTTCAACGCTGAATGTCGGGCGGCGATTCCTCAAATCTTTCGCCACTCGGGTCGCAGTTTCTTCGCGAAAGTGCTGTCCATCTTTTCGGAAGGTCGCTTCAAAAACTTGATCAAACTCATGCTGAAGCTCATGTAAGCCTGCCTGCAAGGATTGCACTTCTGGAAGCCGCGTCGCCGTAGGAGATTCTCTGACGTGAAGCAGGATTAGCTCTGATAGGGTCGATCAGACCGCTGAGGTCGCCGCCCAGGAGTTGAAATCAACCTCATCCGGAACAGTCCGTCAGACTTGACTGAGGAAGCCGAAGTATTGGTGAGCACTCCTGCGGCGCTCAGTTTCCTGAAGAAATTGACCCGGTCAGGAAACTGTGGTGAACACCGCGTCTTGGCAAAAAGACTTCGCTTTTAACGCTCGCAATCCGCCTGTCCCCGACTGCGGCACATCACGGGTCCAGCTTCTTCCCGTCGTCCTTGGGCCACGTTCCGAGTTCCATGTGAGGAAGGTTGTCATTGTTCCATCTGGCACGCCAAATCTGATTGACCGGATTTACCACTTCCCGTCGAAGCTCACTGCTGGCATGTCCATCAGCCCATTGAAGATTGGTTTTGTAGCTGTGTCGATTTGAAGGGCGTTCCTCAACTGTCTTCGGGTCAAGATTGCCGTCCCATTGTCCGTCCGCCTGGGAGTCTCCGAGCATGATCATATCGGAAGGCGCCTTGACCTCGCTCTCCTTGACCTCTGTCACTGCGCCAATATCTCCACCCAGACCCAGTTGCGGCAGGACAAACGGTGGCTTCAGCCCCCAATCGTTGTAGCCGTAAGAAAATTTTGCGGCACCCTTGGCGAAGGGCGGTGCGCCGATGTATTCCAACTGTCCCTTGAGACTCTTGTTGACGTTTGTATCCCATCGGAATTCCACCTTGGTTCCCGGACACCAAAACGACGCGCGATTATTTCCCATGGCACTCAAAAGCCGGTTGCACCAGATGTACGAAAAATATCCCGGCCCAGGACGCACGTCGATTGCTCCTGGATAGACATTATGGTCAGCAACATAGATCGATGTGGCCAGCCCAAGCTGTTTCAGGTTGCTCAGGCAATTGATGGATTTTGCCTTGCTCTTCGCTTTGCCCAAAGCCGGCAGGAGCATTCCGGCGAGAATGGCGATGATGGCAATGACCACCAGCAGTTCGATCAACGTAAAGGCCAGTTTCGATCGGTGAGATGAAGAAGATTGAAGTGTCATAAAGTGATTGCTGGAATTAGCGATTGTTGATGCAGCGCGACTAGGGAGGTTTTGGAAGTTGATCGGGCGTATAGGGTACTGGGTGCTTCCAAGTTGTCTCCGTTAGAGACGTTGGCAAGGCAAATGTTGGTTTGTATCGTGACGTTTTTGCACCCGGATAGCGGTAGCAGGACGTAACGGAACAAGGGATTGGTCAGCGGACTACTGGTATTCTTTATCGTGGTGAAGGGCGGTGAAGTATTGCCTCAGGGGAACTGCACTCTGTTACTGACCAGTGTTCAAACAAGCTTTGACAGTGGGGATTCAGGACTACGGCCCAGGCAATCCTCATGTATAGCTTGCGCGCCGGAAGCATCGCCTAACTCGATACCGCCTCATCGCACGTTGAGTTCCCGCAATTCCTGAAATCCTTGAACGTGCATCCACCAGTATTCTTTCATAGCGATCCCATCACCTTCGCCATTTCGATTGCGGTGACGGCGGCCTCGAGTCCCCGGTTGTGTTCGGCATCCAGGCACCTGGCTCTGGCTTGAGCGGCATTTTCCAGGAGCAATACTTCGTGGATCACAGGAACGAAATACTCGATCTGAAGGTGAACCAGCGCGTTGGTCACCGCCTCAGCGATATGCTGCGCGTGGGTGGTTTCGCCGCGAATGATCACACCAAGACAGATGATGGCGGATAATTTGTTCTCCGTTCGTCCAGCCAGTTCCGCAACCACCACTGGAATTTCGAACGCCCCCGGCACACGCACAACCAACACTTCGACGGCTCCAGACCGGTATAGAGTTTCGCGCGCTGCCTTGAGCATCGAGTTCACGTACCTCGCATTATATTTCGAGGCGACAATCGCAAAACGCCTGCCTCTGGCATTGGCCGTGGTTCTTTGAGTCTTAAGAAGCATGAAATTTTTTGGAGACGAACGGTGCCGCTTGCATTCCGTCGATGGAATTCAAATCCAATGGCCGAGCTTCTCGCGCTTGGTTTTCAAGTATCGCTCGTTGTGGCGATTCGCCTTCACCCGTATCGGCAATTGCTCAACGACTTCCAGCCCGTAGCCTTCGAGACCGACGATCTTCCTGGGATTGTTGGTCAACAGACGGATCGTCTTCAAACCGAGATCAACCAGTATCTGCGCGCCCAATCCGTATTCCCGCAGGTCCATTGGGAAACCAAGCTTGAGGTTCGCTTCAACGGTGTCAAAGCCTCTCTCCTGTAATTTGTAGGCTTTGAGCTTTGGAGCCAGCCCGATACCTCGCCCTTCCTGCCGCATATAAACAAGGACGCCCCGCCCTGCATCGGAAATCTGCCGCATCGCCTGATGCATTTGAGGTCCGCAATCGCAACGCCTGGAGCCAAACACGTCCCCGGTGAGGCACTCGCTATGCACCCGCACAAGGACATTCTTCCGGCCAGCCACGTCCCCTTTGACGAGTGCCAGATGATGCTGACCGTCGGTGTCGCTGCGATAGAGATGAAGCTGAAAATCCCCGTATTCGGTTGGTAATTGGACAGTCTCGATCCTCTCCACCAGTTTCTCCCTCGAACGCCGAAACTTGATCAGATCCTCGATGGTGCAGAGCTTGAGCTGATGCTTGCGCGCGTACTTGATGAGCTGGGGAAGCCGCGCCATGGAACCATCGTCGTTCAGAATCTCACAGAGGACTCCAATCGGACGACAACCGGCGAGCCGCGCCAGATCCACCGCAGCCTCGGTATGACCGGCCCGCTGCAATACGCCTCCCGTCCGCGCTCTCAGCGGGAACATGTGGCCCGGCTGCACGAGATCGTCCGGCGTGGCCGTGGGTGAAGCCATGATCTGGATGGTCCGCGCTCGGTCAGCAGCGCTGATGCCTGTGGTGACACCCTGGGCGGCATCGACGCTCACCTGAAAGTCAGTTTTGAACATCTCGCGGTTCTGCCCTACCATGCGCTCGATGCCGAGCTGCTTGAGACGTTCCGGAGTGGTTGGCACGCAAATCAGCCCGCGACCATGCTTGGACATGAAGTTTACGGCGGCAGGCGTCGCCTTCTCCGCGGCCATGATCAGGTCGCCTTCATTCTCACGGTCGGCATCGTCCACAACGATCACCATCCGGCCGCGGCGAATGTCAGCGACCACAGATTCTATCGTATCAAATGATTTGCTCATATACGGCGGACGGAAATTGCTGTGGCCCGATAAATCCAGCAACTAAAAAGGCCGGGCTTTCCACCCATTATGCTTTTGTCATACGGTGGCCTGTCCCGCTAAACTCGAAACATTCACCCTTTTCCGATTGCCGTTCGTTCGTGAAGCCGCAAGCCTTTGCACGCAATCAGACACGCATGCGCCCCGTCATCCAACAGTTATTGACCACAGCGACTCCAGAGGCACTGGTCGAAAGCATGTCTCAATCAGACCACACCGTGTTGCTGCGCAGCTCCATGTTGGACACACCAGAGGGCCGATATTCGTTCGTCGCCACGGAGCCTTTTCTGACACTCACGGCTTCCGGCTCGCGTTGCGAACTGAACTCATCTGACGGGCACCGCACTCTGTTTGGCAATCCCTGGCATATTCTCGACAACCTCATGTCGCGTTACGAACTGCTGGATGAAGTTGACCTTCCATTTCCGCTCGGAGGTTGCTTCGGTTACTGGGGATATGATCTGAAAAACTTTGTCGAACTTCGCCTCCCACACCGTGCGACAAACGATCTCGACTGGCCTGACTGTCATGTGGGCTTCCACGACAGCCTTGTCGCTTTCGATCATCAGATCGGCGCTGTGTGGATCATCTCCACCGGACTTGGCGTGGACGGCAGCCGGACAGAGAGCCGGTTGCGCCAAAAGGTTGAATTTTGGGAGCATCATCTCAGTTCCTGTGAAGAGGCGGCAGGCGGGTTTCCGCACCGTGACTACGATGTCAGCCGTCGCGCACCCTCGGTCTCCTCAAGCATGTCCCGCGGCAATTTTATTGCGGCTGTCGAACGAGCACAGCGTTACATCCAGGCGGGGGACATTTATCAGGTGAATCTTTCGCATCGGCTCTCGGCGGATTGGCCGGGAAGCGGATGGGAATTCTACAAGGGGCTGGCCGGATTGTCCCCGGCCCGATTCGGTGCGTTTTTGGATTGCGGAGAGTTTCAAATAGCATCCTCGTCACCGGAACTTTTTCTCAAGTTGAGCGGCTCGCACATCGTGACGCGGCCCATAAAGGGAACGCGCCCACGGTCTTCCGATGCCGACAAGGACGCTCAACTGACTTACGAACTGCAGACCAGCCCCAAGGAGCTGTCGGAACTGGTGATGATCACGGATTTGTTGCGAAATGATCTGGGCCGCGTCTGTGAATATGGCTCCGTGCGAGTCCCGGAGCTGATCCGACTCGAACGGTATGCCCAGGTCCAACATCTGGTATCCACCGTGGAAGGTCGTCTTCGCCCGGACGTGACTCACTTCAATGCTTTCGCGAAATGTTTCCCAGGCGGCAGCATTTCCGGGGCTCCAAAGATTCGGGCGATGGAAATCATCGATGAACT
>SXGS01771638.1_pt1 | contig 20245 bp, 12 predicted proteins | sample 3174681 | NCBI WGS metagenome assembly SXGS01 (sample SAMN11356861, study PRJNA531348) | freshwater metagenome | isolation source: freshwater sample F1-80 | place: China: Fuxian Lake, Yuxi | collected 2017-12-25 | reverse complement strand
TTCGCCCGCCGCCGTCGCCGCGATGGAGAAGGTGATTCAATCCCTCCACCTCTACCCGGACGGCAACGCCTTTTACCTCAAGCAAAAGCTCGCGGCGAAACTCGGCGTCACGCCGGCGAACCTCATCCTCGGCAACGGCTCCAACGAGATCATCGAGTTCATCGGTCACGCGCTCCTTGCGCCCGGAGCCGAAGTCGTCGTGTCGCAATACTGCTTCGCCGTGTATCCGATCGTGACGAGCCTCTTCGGCGCGAAGCTCGTCAGCGTTCCGGCGAAGGCGCACGGGCACGACATCCCCGCGATGCTCCGCGCCATCACGCCGAATACGCGCGTCATCTTCGTCGCGAACCCGAACAATCCCACCGGCACGCTCATTCCATCGGCAGACATCGAGCACCTGATCCGCGAAGTGCCGTCGCACGTTCTCATCGCGATGGACGAAGCCTACGTCGAGTTCCTCGAACAGCCGCTCGATTTGCTTCCACGCATCCGCGAGGGCAGGGCAGGGAACCTCCTGCTCATGCGCACCTTCTCGAAAATCTTCGGCCTCGCGGGACTGCGCCTCGGCTACGGCATCGCCGCGCCGGAGATCATCAGCACATTTGAGAAAGTCCGGCAGCCGTTCAATATCAACGCCCTCATTCAGGCCGGCGCGCTGGCGGCTCTGGATGACGACGAACACATCACCCGCACGCGCGCCAACAACGCCGCCGGACTGCGCGCATATGAGGCGGCCTTTCATGCACTGGGCCTTGAATTTGTTCCCTCCGTGGCGAACTTCATCCTCGTGCGCGTCGGCGATGGCCAGCGCGTGTTCGCCGAAGTGCAGAAGCGGGGCGTCATCGTCCGGCCGATGGGTGGCTACCAGTTGCCCGAATGGATTCGCATCTCCGTCGGAACGCCTGCGGAGAACGAACGGTGCCTCGCCACTCTGCGCGACGTGCTGACGGCTGCGAAGTAGCGCCTCGGTGTCGCTGGTCTGTGGCGGCGAATACCGGCATCTCACCTTGTCATCCCTGCCACGATGGGGCTTTACTCGCGGCACTATGGATTGGCTGGTGAATTTCCTGACACCGGGCGGCAAGTTCCTCGGGATCGAGTGGCACGCGTGGAAGGTCGTGGGCTGGATCGGGAACCTTCTATTCACGTCGCGTTTCTTCGTACAATGGTGGGCGACGGAAAAGCACAAGCGGGTCGTCGTTCCTGCGGCGTTCTGGTGGTTGAGCCTGACGGGTTCCGGTTGCCTCCTGACGTATGGGCTTTACCGGAGGGATTCCGTCTTCATCTTCGCCTACCTCTTCACCTGGATTCCATACATCCGAAACCTGATGATCGGCCATCGTGCGCGAAAGGGACTGCACGAGTGTGCGGGCTGCGGGACCGAATGCGTCGCCAACGCCCGCTACTGCCACCACTGTGGCCTCGCGGCGGATGCGACGAGTGCCGGGGCTTCGTCAGGCAATTGAAGGACAAGGGAACGCTCTGCTGGTTCGGCGCGCGAATTTTGCACTCGCACCGATCCGGGGAAAACCCCACTCTGGCTAAGACGGGTGACCTTATGGGCGAAACGTTCCGCCAATTGAGCAGGTTCATCGGGCGATTCGCCGGGCGCAATCGCTGCCAGACCAGCGACCCCGGAGCTTCGGAGGAGGTGCATCTTGATCCCGCGCAGGCGGCACCGGCGTCGGAAGCTTCGGCCAACGGCCAGATCGTCATCCCAAACTACACACTGCTCCATCGCATCGGGCACGGGGCTTATGGCGAAGTCTGGCTGGCACGCGGCGAGATCGGCACCCACCACGCCGTGAAGCTCGTTCACAAAAGCAGCTTTGGCGATCGCAGCCCCTTCGAGCGCGAGTATCGAGGCATCCTCCAATACACGCCCATTTCGCGCACCCACCACGGTCTGGTGCCGATCCTGCACGTCGGCCGGGAGAACGCCGCCGGCTATTTCTACTACGTGATGGAGCTCGCCGATTGCGCGCGGCACGGGCGCCGGATTGTTCCCCAGGAATACGAGGCCCGCACGCTGGCACGCGAACTGGACGGCCGCGGCCGGCTGCCTGCCCGCGAGTGCATGAACCTCGGCCTCGAATTGTGCGAGGCGCTGCGCTACCTGCACTCGCGCCAGCTCATCCACCGCGACATCAAGCCGGCGAACATCATTTACGTGAACGGCATGGCGAAGCTCGCCGATGTCGGCCTTGTCACGCACATGGCGGAGGCGCGGCGCGACCCGAAGCAGCTTGGCACGGAGGGCTTCACGCCGCCGGAAGGTCCGGGTACGCCGGCGGCGGATGTTTACAGCCTGGGCAAGGTGCTCTGCGAATCGAGCCTCGGCCCGGCGGGGTTGCAGGGGCTGCCGGTCTCGTTCGACGATGTCGAAGAATCGGAACGACCCGCGCTGGCGCAACTCACGGAAATTTTCTTCCGCGCGTGCCACGAGGACCACGCGCAGCGGCATCCGACAGTTGAGGCTGTGGAGGCGGATCTCTTGAATCTACAGGATGCGTTCAGCCGCGCGGGCTGAACGGCCGGAAGCGACATATCTGTCCGGTGAGAATGAGAAGGGCGGGCCGACTTCCATCGGCCCGCCCTTCCGTCAAAAACCTCCGGCGACAACGGACGCCGGTCGTCGCGCTCAGTCCAGCCGCTTCACGCGAATGTTCTTGTAGTGGATCACGCTGCCCGGATCGTGCGCCTGAAAAGCGAACGTGCCGCTGCCCAGCTTGCGCTCGAAATCCTTGCCCGCCACTGCGCCGGCCGGCTCGGTGTATTCCAGAACGGTCTTGCCATCGATCTTCACAGTGACCTTGTTGCCCTTGACGGTGATGTGCTGCGTCCACCACTTGTTATCCTGCGCGGGCGTCATCGCCATGTTCACCAGGCCGTAGAGGCTGCCGGTCTTGATCCAGTCGCCCTGCGTCACGTTCACCTGGCACTCGAAGCCGCCCTTGGGCCAGCCGCTCTCCTGATACTTGGTGTGAAAATAAATCCCGCCGTTGGATCCCGGCTTGGTCATCACGTCCACCTTGAACTCGAAGTTCTTGAACGGCTGCTCGTCGCCCACGTAATAGACATGCGAGCGCGCGCCTTGCGCCACGAACGCCCCATCCTCGATGCGCCAGGACTTCGCCTTCTCATCACCGATTTTCCAGCCGTTGAAAGTCTTGCCGTCGAAAATGGTTTTGAATCCCTCCTCGCTGTCAGCCGCAAGGAGCGGGCAGGTGACAAAGGCGGTGAGCGCGAGGGTGAACAGAAGTTTTTTCATAGATGAGTGAATCGTCAGTGTGCGCGGAGTGTGCGAACGCCTCGGGCGATTGGCAATCCCCGAGTCGTCAGCGCCCCTCGCCGCGCACTGCCGGTCTCGGTTGTTTTTCACGTGTGTGAAAGTTTTGCCTTGCTGCGATTCGGTGCCGGAAAAACGATGCGCCATCGCCCAAAGCCATGCTCAAGACTACCCGTCGTGAATTCATCGCACACACCGGACTCGGTGTGGCCGGCCTCTCCACCCTTGGTTTTCCAGCCGCCGTCGGCGGCGCCACGCGCACAGGACGCGCTATAGCGATTCCTGATCACCGCGCCACCGATGTGCCTGGTGTCCATGCGTATCCCATGGAACACAGCATCGCCGCAGGGGACACACTCGAACTTTGCGTCAGCGCGAGTGTGCCTTACTCGATGACTATCTGCCGGCTCGGGCTGGACGTGGATGATCCAGCGGGTGACACGGTGCTGGGCGATCTCGGCGCTCAGAACGCCACGCCTCAACCCATTCATACAGGCTCGTATGTTCATATTACGAAGGGGTTGCGTGCCGCGCTGCACGAGTTCGGGATCGAATGCTGGGTGCGGCCGTGGGACATCACGAAGCTGCAAGGCGTCGTGAGCCAGGAGGACAAGGATTCTTCCGAAGGCTTCGCGCTCGGCATCGGCAAGGATGGTTACGTGGGTTTTTACCTCGGTGATGGAGTCTCGCCAGACGAAGCCGTGGTGCATCGCACGAAGACCGGCGTGGTGACGCGCAACAAATGGAATCATCTCGCCGCGACTTGGGACGGAAAACGCAAGCGCGTGTTCGTGAACGGTGAGGAAGTCGCCGCGTGGGATTTCGCCGGCACGCTCAAACCCGGAGCGCATCCGCTCCGCCTCGGTGCGATGGCGCAGGGCGGCGTGGTCCAGCATTTCCTCGAAGGCGACATCGCCATGCCGGTGATTTACAGCCGCGCGTTGACCGCCGAACAGGTGAAGCAACGCTTCGAGGCGAAGGGTCTTGTCGGCGTGCGCAGTCGCGATGTGCTCGGTTGCTGGCCATTGCGCGAGGAGCAGGGTGAGCGCGTTGCGGACATGTCCGGCAGTGGACGCCACGGGCGCATCATCAATCACGCGACGTGGATGATTGGCGGGCCCGGCTTCAAGGCGGGGGTCGAACGTTTCGGCAATTACGACCCGAAGAAGGATGCTGGGCGCGGTCACGGCCTTCGCTTCGCGTCGGACGATCTTTACGACTGTCGCTGGGCGGTGACGCATCGCTGGGCGGTTCCGTCGGACGCGCGTTCCGGCATCTACGTCGCGCGGATGAAGTTCACTTTCGAGGGCAAGGAACGGCTCTATCACTGCACGTTCCTCGTGCGCCGTGCGCCGCGTCGCCGCAAGGCGCCGATTCTCTTCGTCTGCGCGACGAACACCTGGCGCGCCTACAACGGCACTCCGTTCGCCATCACGCCGCCGGAGTTGAAGCAAGTCTGGGGCACCGGCGGCTATGGGCCGGATCGCGGACTGCCGTCGTATTGCCTCTACCGGGCGCACGCGGCAGGGCAGGGCACGTACCAACTCGGGCTGCGAGTTCCGTGGCCGGCGGCGGGACCGTATGTGCGCTACGGCGGTGCGACGGATTACAGCCACTTGATGCGCGCGGATCGTTTCCCGCAAACGTGGCTCGAAGAACAAGGCTACGACTACGATCTAATCAGCGACGTGGATTGGCATCGAGACCCCGGCCAGCTTCGTGGCTACAAGGTGCTGATGATCGTCGGGCACAACGAATACTGGTCGCTGCCCATGTATCGTGGAGCGGAGAAGTTTATGCGCGACGGTGGCAATCTGCTCGTGCTCAGCGGCAACACGCTTGGCTGGCGAGTGAGCTTCAACGACGACTGCTCGATCATGGAATGTCGCAAGGTGGATTCGCCCGGCGATCAGGTGCCGAAGTCGCGTCGCGGCGAAGCGTGGCACAGCCAAGACGGCTTGCGCGGCGGCCCGGCCCGCGAGTGCGGCATGCCCGGCTACCGCGTCATTGCGCTCGATATCATCGGCTGGAACAATCAGTCGAACCCGAAGAACTTCGGTCCCTACGTCGTGGAGAACGACGCGCACTTCCTCTTCAACACTCCGGAGAAAAGCGGGCTGAAGAATGGCGAGAAGTTCGGCTGGGCGGGCGAAGGAAAGTTCCCGATGGCGAACGGACACGAAGTGGACATCCGTCCGTCAACCTTCGCCGCGCTGCAAGTCGAGCCGTCACCCGAAGGTGGCGTGATCCCGCAGGATCCGCCCGGCATCACGCGCATCGCGAACGGCATTCTTCCGTGGAAGGAAGGCGGTCAAGCGATGGATTACTTCTTCCGCGTGATCAAACCCAAGACCGATCAAGGCGGCGAAATGATTTACTGGGAACGCCCCGGCGGCGGGCACGTGTTCAATGCCGGCGCCATTGGCTCCGGCTGGGCACTGCGCGCGGATCCAAAGTGGGCCGCCGTCGTCCGCAACGTGCTCCATCACTTCGGCGTTAGGCGTTGAAACCGCAGGTGCTGTCTGTCGGCATGGCGCCGAGTGGCACAGCATACCTCAAACTGCGAGGTTGACATACCTTAAACCAATAGGTAACAAGCCGTCGTCATGCGCAAAACCAACCCCAATTTTCTCAATGGTGTTCCTGAGATGCTCGTGCTCGAGCTGTTGTCGCGGCGGGAGATGTACGGGTACGAGCTGGTACGCAGCATTCAGGAGAAGACCCGCGAGAAGCTGACGTTCGGCGAGGGCTGCATCTATCCGCTGCTGCATTGGCTGGAGGAAACCAAGCTCGTCAACAGCCGCCGGCAGGAGGTCGAAGGACGCAGCAGGAATTATTATCAGGTGACTTCAAAGGGGCGGAAGCGCCTCGAAGAGCTCGAAAGTGAGTGGAAGGAAGTGGTGGCTGGTGTCTCGCTCGTAATGGGAGGGCAGCATGCGTAAACTCAAATCCATTGACGGCCTCGGGCGACGGCTTCTGCGGAACGGACTGCCCGCCGCTTATGTAATGCGCGCGACGCGCGAGTTGGAGGAGCATCGCGAAGATCTTTTCAACGAACTGAAGGAGGAAGGCGTGGTCGGCACGGCGGCCGAATTGAAGGTGAAGGAAAGGATGGGAAACTTCGACGAGCTGGCCGCGCGGCTCTCGAACACGATGCGCCGCTCCAACTGGTGCGGCCGGCATCCTGTCATGACGTTCTGCGTCCTGCCTGTGATCTCGTTCATCGCGGGCTTCGCGCTGGTGGTGGCGATACTCGCCAGCCTGGCGGATGTCGCGGGCTGGCTGGAGCCCAGGCCCAGACTCACTCCGGGCCAGTGGGCGTGGATCACCGGCTTCGTCCATGTGCTGCGCTGGAGTTTGTTTGCTGCGATTCCGTTTTGGTTCTGCTGGCTCGCGCGCAGTACTTTCTGCGGCTACCGATGGGGCCTGGCCACGTGCCTCGTCTTCTCCGTCCACGGCTTGCTGCACAACTTGAACATCGTCGCGCCAGTGACGGGTGGCGACGGCGCGCTCGCCTGGGGCTACAGCACGCGCTTTGACTGGATCGGCATGAGCGTGCCGCTGATGGTTTTCGCCCTCTTCGTCGTTCTCTCGAAACACACCAACGCATCTGAGATGCGCCAACAACAGGCTCGCGCATGAAACAGTTCCTCCCGCTCGTTCTCTCACTCGGATTGTTGCTACCCGTCGGCGCGACCGCCGCGCCGAAGAAGCTCGAACATCGCGCGTGGCTCGGTGGCGAGTTCAAGCTCGCGATGCGCGGCGGCGAAGTGTCCTCGGCAACGCGTGTGGGGGCGTGGCCGCGCGACCTCAAACAGCGCGCCGGGATCTTCGTCAGTGCCGCGCATCAAGGAACGCCGCTGGCGAACGCCGGCGTCATGACGGGCGATCTCATCCTCGCGCTCGACGGCAAGGCGGTGACCTCGCTGAAGGCATTGCACGGTGCGGTGGAATCCCGCGCGCCCGGTGACATCATCCGCCTGTCCGTCTATCGCGATGGTGACATCGAGGAACGCACGGCGACCCTCGGCATCGAGTCGTTCGAGCGTTGGCGCAGCTTCAGCTTCGGCCTGATGCTCACACATAAAATCGACCTCTTTCCCAACCCGGGGTTCTCCGCAGTCGTAATCGGATTCAATCGTCGCAACGAACGCCTCGACCTCCGCTCGCCCGAAGTGGAATTCTTCCGTCGCCATGCCAAGTCACCGGGCGGCCATCGCGGCATTGCTGGACGCGAAAACTGGCAGGCGTGGTGTCTCATCCTCAGCCTCGGCGCTCACAAACAGATCGTGTCGCAGGAGCCTTCCGTCGGGGGCGGTCAGGGCACGGAGGGGCGTTGAGATTGGTTCGCCGTGGGCCGCGCCCGAAATCCGCCAATGATTTCTTGAAAGAAGGCGGCAGGCTGTGCGGGTATGGTTCATGAAACCATGAGCATCCTCGGTGATGATTCCTATGCGCCGACGAGGCAAAGCTTGATCGCGCGCCTTCAGGACGCGGGCGATCAGGACGGCTGGCGGGAATTTTTCGCGACCTACTGGCGGTTGATTTACTCCGTCGCGCGCAAGTCGGGGCTCGACGACGGTGAGGCGCAGGATTTGGTGCAGGAGACGGTGCTGTCGGTGTCTCGCAAGATCGCCGGGTTCCGCTATGACCCGGCGCTGGGGACGTTCAAGAACTGGCTGATGCTGATCACCCGCTCCCGCATCGCGGATTATCTCCGCAAGAAACACCGGCGACCGGTGCTCGTGAGCGTGGCTTCGGATGACGACGGCACCACCTACTTGTCCGGCGCGCCTGATCCCGCAGTGCCGGCGCTGGAGGCCATGTGGGAAAGCGAGTGGCAGGAGCACCTGCTCGACAACGCCGTCCGCGCGGTCAAGGAGCGCGTGACCATGCAGCAGTTCCAGGTGTTCGATCTTGCGGTGGTGCAATTGATGCCGCCGGCCAAGATCGCGGCGACGATGGGCATGAGCGCGGCCCGGGTGTATCTGATCAAACATCGCGTGGGACGAATGCTGAAGGCGGAGTTGGAGCGACAACGCCGCAGAATGGAGAACGAGTCTGGAAGAGGCTGAATCGCTACGCATGAGCCACTCCGACGCCGCCCGTCCCGCGCCCCCGCAGATTCCCGACCACGAGTTGTTGGAGCCAATCGGCCGTGGCAGCTACGGCGAGGTCTGGCGCGCGCGTACGGTGCTCGGGGTTGAACGCGCGGTGAAGATTGTGCGACGGGAGGCATTTGAGGATGAGCGGCCGTTCGATCGCGAGTTCGCCGGCATCACCCGCTACGAGCCCATCTCGCGTTCCCACGAGGGGCTGGTGCATGTGCTGCATGCCGGCCTCGCGCCGGATGGTTCGCATTTCTATTACTCGATGGAACTGGCGGACGACGCCACCGCCCTGTCTGCCAACGCCACTGAAGAATCGCGCGCCACAACGGAGAACGCCCGCCCCACTCGCCTGCCTTATCGCGCGGCGACTCTGGGCACGTTGTTGAAACGAAACGGCCCGTTGCCGGTCGAGCGATGTCTGGACATCGCGCTGCAACTGGCCGGGGCGTTGCGGCACCTGCACGCCGAGGGACTCGTCCATCGCGACATCAAGCCGTCGAACGTCATTCTGGTCAAAGGCCGCATCAAGCTGGCGGACCTCGGTCTGGTCACGGCTTTCGGCGAATCGCGTTCGCTGGTCGGCACGGAGGGTTATCTCGCGCCGGAGGGCGGCGGCACGCGCCAGGCGGATTTGTTCAGCCTGGGCCGAGTCATCTACGAAATGGCCACGGGTAACGATCGCCTGGATTTTCCGAACCTGCCGTCGTGGTGGCTGGATCATCCGGAGCGCGCGCGTTTGATGGAGTTCAACGAAATCTTCGCGCGCGCCTGCGCGCAGGATCCGGCGCAACGCTATGCGGACGCCAGTCAGATGCTCGGCGATCTCGCGATGATTCAGGGCGGGCGCTCGGTGCGGCGGTTGCGGCAGGTCGAACGTCGTTTGCAGCTCGTGGCGCGCGCCGCGTTCGGCATCGCGGTGGCCGGATGTGTCGCCCTGGCGGCGTTTGCGTTGCAGCACCGACAGGCGCGACACGAGCGCGAGTTGCGCGAGCGCGTGGAACAGGCGGAACGCGAGGCGCGCCGACAGCTTTACGAGGCGGAGAAGGCGCGGGCGCGGGCTGAGATTCAAAGCGGGGCGATGGGCCGCCGGGCATCGGCGCTGGCCGCCGTGGGGCGTGCGACGGCGGCGACACCGTCGCTCGATCTGCGGAATCTCGCCATCGCTGCGTGGAGCCTGCCGGACTTGCGCGCGGTGAAACCGTCGGCGACGGGGCATCACACCAACGCGACGTATGTTCTCGGAAGTCCGGATGGAACATCACTTGTTCGTGCCGGACCAGATGGGACCATTGAGCGGGTCGATCTTTTTTCGGGTGCGATCCGACGCTGGCCGCCGCCCAGCCGGGCGGATGACGATCGTCGTAGCGGCCGTCTGCTGCGATGGACGAGCGGGGTGTTCGGCGGAGTCGAGGAAGGATGGGTGGCGTTGCGCGGCGAGCGTTCCGGGGGGTGGATCGCGGATGTCTCGCGGGCCGAACTGCTGCCCGTGCCCATGACGGCGGGCGCGGACTGGTTGTCGTGGAGTTCCATCCCGGGCGCGGAGGATTGCGTTCTCGGATTCAAGGACCGGCGGTTGGGCGTCTTTAATGTCGCTTCCAATGCGGTCGTGCGCTTCATCGATACGGGTGTCGTTCCGAATTGGATGGCGTCGTCGCCGGACGGACGCTGGCTGGCCATCAGCGACAGCCGCGAGATAGACATTCTCGCGTGGCCGGAGGGCGTGTCCCGCAGCCGGATCGCGATGCCGGATTACCTTCGGAGGCTGACGTGGAGCCCCGACGCGCGACGCCTGGCCACGAGCCACTCGAACTTTGAGATTAACGTCTGGGACCGGGAAACGGGTCGTGTCCTGGCGAACCTGCGCGGACACAACAATCAGATCCTGGCGTTGGCGTTTCTCGGTGGTGGTTCCTGGCTTGGATCGTCGGGATGGGACGGAACCCTGCGATTGTGGGATGTGTTCTCCGGGCGTGAAGTGGCCAGGCACAGTCTGTCGGCGGAATGGATTGGTCAGGCTCGAAGCGGAGGGCGCGTTGCCGTGCGGCAGGGGTCAAAGCGGCTCGAATGGTTTGAGTTTGATCCGCCGCAGCAACCGGTCCGGGCGGTGTGCCTTGAGGCTCGGGGTGCGCGTCATCCGCGCGCGATCGCGATTCATCCGGCCGGCCGGTGGTTTGCCGTAGCGAGCGAAGAGGGCGTTCCGTTGTTCGACATTGAGACGGCCCGCGAGGTGGCTCATCTCGAACCGCCCGGTAGCCGGAAAATGTTCCGGGTGATGTTCGAGCCGGATGGACGCGGGCTGATTGCCTCGGGGCCAGGGGCGTGCGTGCGGTGGCCGGTGACTATGGAGGCTTCGGGTGAACTGACGTTTGGCGAGTCGGCGACGTATGCGCCGGGGAACCGGCTGGGGGATTCTGTTTTGGGCGCCGACGGAAAGCTGTTTGCCATCTCGCATGACGGCTCGTCGATCCATGTGCGTGGGGCGGAAGGCACTTGGCGGCGCATTCCGTGCGACGGCACGTTGCACAGTCTGGATTTGAGCGCGGACGGTCGATGGCTGGCGGCGGGGACGCATCATTCCGGGTGGGCTCGGGTCTGGGACGCCCGCACGGGTGAACGTGTGCATGAGTTCACCTGCGCTCCCGGAGTCACGCCCCGCTTCACGCCGGACGGCCGGTTTCTCATGACGTGCTCGGGGGAGGAATTTCGACTCTGGAATCTGGAGACCGGTCAACCTGAGAAAGCGTGGGCACGGCCGAGTGACACCGGGCTGCGCGGCAAGGCGGATTGGCCGGCGGACGGACGGATCGTGGCCATCACGCGCTCGCGGACGCAGGTCGATTTGCTGGAAGGGTTTACCGACCGGGTGTTGTGCTCGTTGCCGGACGGCGATTGGGAGATTACCTGCCTCGCATTTGATGCCGCTGGGCGACGGCTGATTGTCGGACGGGACTCGGGGGAATTGCAGATCTGGGATATCCCGAAGCTTCGTGAGGACTTGCGAGGACTGAAATTGGATTGGAACGACAGCCCGCCCGCTGCAGGGCAGTGAATGCACGCGCGATTCCGTCGTGTGAACGATCTGGAAGGCATGGTGATTAGCTGGCAGAAAGATGGGCGGTGAAAAATGCGGAAGCAAGGAGTCCCCATCTTTTACCGCCCATCTTTCTGCCGCCTGAATCCACGGGAGCCGCTTCTGAAAGTGACGTCACTGCGGCCGAACGTTGCAGATCACAGCCCCGGCGTTCTTGCGCTGACCGGCCACGCAGAAGGCAGGAATAACGTTGATATCGAAGTCCGTTTTTTCCGTGGTCAATGAATTTGCGGCTCTGCCGCCCTGGGTCTTCCGTGGTTAAACAATGGGCCGCGTTACGAAGTTCAGAACTTCAGCGGAGAGTGCATTTAGGGTGAAAGATCCGGCGGCGGCGTGCGGGTATAACCCGCATGAACCCGAACGTCTTCCGTCTGCGCCCGACCGCTTTGTTGTCCAAGCTGGCTTTCGGATGCCTGCTCGTCTTGTCCCTGCTCCTGTGCCCGGACCCGGCCGGGGCGCAGATTGAAGACATCCCGGCGGGGGACGGACTTGACCAGCTCATCGTCGGGGAGAACCGCCTCTTCACGAAGAGCGACTGTTCCCGGGCGGCGTCTGGCCGCAGCCAGATTTATCGACGCGCCTTCGATGGCAGCCAGTTCTTCGCGTTTTACGATCCGTTGCAGCCCCTTTGTTCGAGCGTTCTCGCCATTCGCACCCGCGTCGCCGTCGATCAGGAACATGCCTATTGGGTGGCAGGCAACGGCGGGGTGAAACGCGTGGAGCTCGGGCAGGCCTATTACTTTGCACACCTGTCCGCCGCCACCATCGCCACCAGCGCGTCGCCCGAGTTGCTCTCGCGCAACGGCCAGGTGGCGTTGAGCGACAATTACTTCTTCTGGACCGAGGAACAAACCGAGTTCCGGGATCGCTCCATCATCTATCGCGTCGAGAAACAGCCTGGGGCTTCTCCTGCTTTTGTCGCCTCTCACGCCAGCGACAACCAGGCCTGGGTGATCGGCATGCACGTCGTCGCTGACGACTGGCTCATCTACCTCCTCTCCGACCGGAGGCTGATCGAGACCCAACGTGTCCCTGTTGGCGGAACGCCGCCGTTCCTCATCTACGCCTGGCAACGCACCGCGACTGTCACCAGCAACGCCACCGCCATGCGGGTGACGGGCAATCGGCTCTGGTGGACGGATCGAAGCGCGGACGGGCGCACGACGAGTTTCCGCTCCGCGTCGTTGACGAATCTGGCCTCGCGCACGACGCACTTCGCGAGCACTGCGCTCGGCGTGCATGAGGTGAAGGAGTTCGCGACCGACGGCACCAACGCAGTGTTTTATCAGGCGCTCACCGGAGTCAGTTCCGGGCCGCTGATGCGGAAGCATCTGACAAACGCCGTGGCTCCGGTCGAGCTCGCGCCATTGCCCTATGCGCTGACCGACCTGCATGTGACGGCCAACCACGTTTTCTGGCGGAAGGATTTTCAATTCATCAGCCGGCTGCCGATCAACGCGGCGGCCATCACCCGCGATCTGGTACCGACGGGCTTGGAAGTGGTGCAGGCGATTCAGAATCACAACAACGAGAATCCGCTCGTGATGGGCAAGCAGACCTTCGTGCGCTTGTATGGGCGGATCGCGGCCAGCAGCGCCGGCGAGGCCGCGATCCATCTTCCCGGGGGCGCGGTGTTGCACGGGGAAGTCGCAGGCGTTCCGCTGCCGGGCTCGCCGTTGCTGCCGTACCGCGATGCGCGTCTCTACGTCACGCCGGCGAACCGCCGGGAGTTGGGAGACAGCTTCTGGTTTCAATTGCCCGAGGAGTGGACGCGGCGCGGCCAGATTCAACTGCGCGGCGTGCTTAATCCGAGCCGCGTTGTGACTGAAACCAATTACGCCAACAACTCGTGGACGTTCACGGCGGACTTTATCCGACAGGCGGAGATTTGCATGGTGATGAAACCGACCCTGACGACTGCGGGCGTGATTCGTGAATACGAACCAAGCATGCAGGCGACGTTCGACTACATCGAAGCGCTGCTGCCGGTGTCCGAATTGCGCGTGGTCTGGAGCGGCGGACTGATCGAGGAGCCGTGGGATCCGTTTCATGTCGTCGGGGACGGCGGGCCGTTTGAGCTGACCAATACGGACCAGGATGCGGGCGAGATGCTGACCGAACTGACGTTCCGCAAAGGGTTCACCACGCGTCGTTACAGTGAGCCGCCCAGTGGACATGGCTTCGACCACTACGTGGCGATGCTCCGGCCCCAGGCGAATCCTCCGAGTTGGAGCGGGATCGCCCGGCTCGGAGATGCGCCCAGCGCGTTCTTTCATTACACGTCTCAAAACCCGATTGGTGTACCTGAGGGTGCAGCCACGCAATGCCAGGAGATCGCCCATAACCACGGACGCGAGCACGTGGACTGTAACAATCCGGATTTTGTGGACTACGGCTACCCCTACGCCCCTAACACGCTCTCCAGTCCCGAAGCCGGCTACATCGGGTTCAATCCCTTCACGCGACGTCTGGTGCTGCCGGAGGTGGGTAAAGATTTCATGTCCTACTGCGGACCGAAGTGGGTCTCGGACTATACTTGGAAGGGGCTCGTGAATCAGATCGGCGACATCCCCGAAGGCGCGGGCGCGGGTGCGGCGGACAGCGGCGGCGTCATCGCGGCTTCGGTTCCGTCGTATCGCCGCGTGGTGCTCGCGCTGGACTTCAACGATCGCTCCAACACCAACTTTGCGCCGCCGAGCTTCGCGTCGTTCGTCATGGGCACGGCCGATGGCGCCGGCATCCAGACCAATGCCGTCACGCGATCCTTCGGCGACCTCTCCGCGACCTTGCGTGGTGTAGGTGCTAATCTGGGCTACGACGACCGCGTGCGCGTCACGCCCGGCACGAGCGGAACGTTCACGGAGACGGCGTTGCTCCGCGACTTTGTGTTCTCCCGCGAAGCCACGGGCAACGGCGGCCTGGACCTGCGCGTGCAGGGGTTGAAGCCCAGTCATTCGTATCGTGTGCGGCTGTGGTCGTTCGACAGCGTCAGCATCGGACGGCGCGTGGCCGACTGGTCGGCCAACGGCGTGCCGAAGGTGGCGGACTACGCCTTTGATGGCCGCATTGCTCCGACATCGAACGAGCAATACCAGATGGTCTTCGACGCGATGTCGGATGCCGCCGGGGTGCTGGTTGTCTCCGGGCGGCGCGACAACGGCAGCACCAACGAACTCGGTCAGCCCAGCTTCGGCGTGTTTCTGAACGCGCTGGAGCTTTCCGAGGCGGTCGTGATGCCTACGGGTTCGTCGTTCATCTCCGGCGTGCTCGATCATCACGGGGACGCGGCCTTCCGGCAGGTGATGCCGGTGAACGGCGCGGCGGAACTGGCGGCGGTTCAAGCCCTAATCGGCGGCAAGGCTCCTGAGCGTTACTATGAAATCCGCGCTCTCAACGGCGGAACGGTGATCGGCGAGTACCCGGTTTATTTCAGCGAAGCGGCGTCGGACGAGGGCGGGGAATCGAATACAAATTTTCTGACCTTGGTCAGCCTTCCGGCCGGGACGGACAGGCTGCAGTTGGTCAGAAGGATTGGTAGCGTGGAGGTTCTGGGCATCATATACGGCGGCATACAGAGGCCGACAGTCAGCATCCAGTCGCCCACCGTCGGCCAGGTGTTTTCGCGCGCGGCCAACCTGACGATGGCGTGGACCGGCTCCGATCCGGACGGCCACGCACTGGCCTACACGGTGCGCTACAGCCCGGACAACCGCGCGACCTGGCAGGTGTTGTTGAGCAGCACGCCGGTGACGCAATACGCGCTTCCGTTCTCCGGCATTCCCGGCGGCAGCAACGCGTGGCTGGAAGTGATCGCCAGCGACGGCATCCTCAGCCGGTCGGCGCAGGTTGGGCCCTTCATCGTTCCCATGTCGGCCCCTACCGCGTACGCGTTCGTCGAAACCGTGCGTGGCAAGAACTGTCGTCCGATGCCGCGCACCTACGTGCGCGCGGGCGAATCCGTGACCATGCACGGCGAAGCTTTCGACGCCGAGGACGGCGAACTGGCCGGCAGCCGCATGAGTTGGAGCGTCTTTGCTTCCCCTGGTAGCGGATTGCCCATTCGGACCGGCACCGGGCGGCAGTTTGGGATCCACGACCTTGCGCCCGGCGATTACGTCGTGCTTCTGACCGCGCGCGATTCGGATAGCCAGAGCGCCAGTTCGCAGGTGAATCTGACGGTTGATCCCCGGTTCGTTGAGTTGGGTGTGGGCGGCGTGAACCTGGACGGCTACGCGGACGACTTGGGTTATCTCGCGGACACACAGCCGCTCTCGATCCGTTACGCCTCGGGGGACGTTGCCACCGTGCGGATGGTGTACGCCGCCCCGAACTTCTACATCGTCGCCTCCGGCCTGCGCGCGGGCAACGATGCCACGACGGCCTTCAGCGTGTTGATGGACATCAACTCCAGCAGCGGGACCATCCTCGGCAACGGCGATCTCAAGTTCGAAGTCTTCGCCGACGGCGGCCATCAAACCTGGATCGTCAACGGCGGCAGCTACGTCGCCGGCCCCGACGCCATGACTTCCGCCGTGCGCACGCACGGCGCGTGGTGGACGGCCGAATTGAAAATCGACGGCGCGACTCTCGGCGGTTGGAACAGCCAGCGCATCAAGATGGCCTTCGCCCACGAACGCATTGACGTGACCGGCGAAACGAACCGGAACTGGCCCGCGAGCGCGCTCCTCACCCGGCCATCCACTTACGGAAACACCGTCCTCGGCCCCGACCCGAACGATCCGACCGACATCGACGAAGACGGCCTTCCTGATCGCTACGAACTCTCCCTCTTCGGTGACATCAAGGCGGAGCCGTTTGGCGACGCCGACGCCGACGGACTGACCAACGAAGGCGAATGGACGGCCGGCACGAATCCCCAGGATCCGGCTTCCAATCTCCGGGTGTACTTCCTCACTGGGAGTCCGGAGCGAACTCTCGCCTGGACGACCCAACCGGATCGCTTCTACAACGTGCTCGCCTCGGACGACCTCGTAAACTGGCGCATCGCGGGATCGAACGTCAGCGGTGGCCGTTGGCCGGTGCCCGACGGCGCGAGTGAGCAATTCTTCCGTGTGGAAGTCTGTCACGGGCGGTGAGCGTGCTTGGCCCGATCTGCTCAAGTCCGGGCACCTCATGGGATGTAAGATGCCGCTTCTATTGAGACTTGCACTATTCGGTGCCGGAACGCCGAGGATCGCTCGGCTCGTATGGACGCAGGCCGTGCTCAATCCGGGCAATGTTCGCTAACCCATTTGCCGGGCGAAACTCGCACAGGCCGGGTGTCACTCCATTGCGCAATCCTCAATAGCGCGACGAAGCGGGCGTATTGTCATCGAGTTCCTGCGGCTGATTGCGCGCGTCGATACTTTTGGATGCCACCTGTCGTACCGCAGTCCCGAGTCTTCCGTCGGGATACTGCTTGCGGCTCTGGGCTGCCGTGCTTCTACTGCCGTGCAATCGGCGCTGACGCTGCCGTACATCGCACATGCCACAATATCTTTTTACGGCGACGTCCCGCGACGGCGCGAAGGTCACGGAACGGGTCGGCGCGGCGACGGTCGAGGGCGCGCGTTACGCGCTGGAGACGCGCGGGTTCACGGAAATTGTTTTTCACACGGATGATTCGTCGCTGCGGATCGACGCGGCGTTGAGCGCGGAGATGGGCGCGACGGATTCGGATGCGGAACTCACGCCGGAGCAGGAGAAGGAGGCGCGGCAGGGCGGTGGGATGTTGAGCGGGCTGTGGTTCGCCTGGAAGGTGAACTCCATCTTCTGGATGCCGACGGGCGGATGGGCAGCGTGGGCGTGGTGGAACGGCCGGCCGTATTCGTTCTGGGACTGGACGGCGTTTTGCGTGTTCGGATTGTTCCTTGTCTATTTCGTGTGGCTGGTGATTCCCGGCGTCGGTTATCAGGGACTGCTGACGGCGAGTTTGTGGAACCGGCTGGCGCAGACGCGGAGCTGGGTGGCCTTCCTGCGGTTCACGAACCGGTTCAGTCCGGTGAAGCTTCCGAAGCTCGAATTGGACATGCGCCTGGCCTGGGTGCTGGCGCGGAACGATCGCGCGGACGAAGCGCGCCGGCTGCTCGCGGACTACGAGGCGAACAGTGCGACGGATGCGATGGTGTTGATGCGCCTGTCGGGGATCTACGACGCGTTGGGCGAACACGAGCGTGCGCACACGACGCGCACCAAGGGCGTCGATGTGTCCGGTGGCGGGCTCGGGGAGATTGTGGATCATGCATTTGGGCTGGTGCGGCATCTGCGCCGGCCTGTGGAGGCGCGGGCCAGCCTGGAGCGCGTGGCGGATCGCGAGCAGTCGGATCTGGTGCGGGTGTTCGTGTGTTACACAGAGGCGTTGATCGCGCTGGAGGAGGGCCGGCTGGAAGTTGCCGAAAAGATGCTGGCGGACACGGAGGGCGCGTTGAGTCCATACGCGAACAACGAGTTGATGAAGGGGATGATTCGCGAGATCTGGATGCACAGGGCCATCGTACTGGCGATGCTTCAGCGGAAGGACGAGGCTCGGAAATGGTTCCGAGCCGCGCGACCGTTGATGGAGGCGCGCCGGGAGACGGTGCTCATCGAGCGTTGCGCGGTGTTGCTGGCGGGAGGGTAGGGGGCGAGCAGTGGACCAGTAATCAGTAAAGCGCCTCCGCACGGACTTGGCACTGACCACTGTTTCACTGATTACTGATCTACTGTTCACTCTCTCCAGCCCTCCGCAGGCCGCACCGACTTCGCGTCGCGGCTACGATGACGCCTTGCTGGTCAGCGGGCCACCCAGTGGCAGTGAGGCGGGCAGGGGCGCGAATTCTTCGATGGCTTTCCACAGGCGGCTGTAGTCCTTGTTCAAGTCGCCGCTGAGGCAGTCGGTGATATCGGCCGCCATGTCGGGATAACGGTCGATGACTTTCTTGAAGGAGAAGTTCGGATCATAGAACGCATAGACGAGCTTGCGCATGTTCTCGATGCCTTCGCGGAGAACCCGGCCGTATTCCTCGAAGCGCGCGGGGGCAAGGTCGCCCGCCGTGAGCGCGCCGTGGACGGCATCACCCGCGAGGACGCCGCTCTTGAGCGCGAGCATGAGGCCGCTGCTGAAAACGGGATCGAGAAAACAAAACGCGTCGCCCACGAGCAGCAGGCCGTCGCGATAGCAGTGGGTGGAGTGATGGGTGTATTCGCTGGTGATGAAATACTCGCCGACTTGGCGGCCGGTGGACAGGCGGTCCTTGATCCAGAGGTTCTCTTCGACTTCGCGATGGAAGATGGTCTTGAGATCCTTCACGCCGCCGCGCGTGAGGTATTTGCCTTCGGCCACCGCGCCGACGCTGACCATGTCGTTGTGCTGGGGGATGTGCCAGAACCAGCCTTTCTCGGGGAGCATGGCGACGGTGGTCTGGCCTTCGTCGATGCCCGAGTCGCGCTTCGAGCCTTGGTAGTAGGTCCAGACGGCGACTTTGTTCAGATAGGGATCGCGCACGCGCCAACCTTCTTTTACTGCGGCGAAACTTTCCTTGCCGGTGGCGTCGATGGTGATTGCAGCGCGATACTCGAAGGGCGTTCCGTCCTTGCGCGTGCCGGTGGCTCCGATGACGCGGCCATTTTCCTTGAGCAGGCGGGCGACGGTCATTTCCTCAAGGATGGTCGCTCCCCGTTCGCGGGCGTGTTCCATCAGCATCTGGTCGAACTCGCTGCGGAGAATCTGCCAAGTCTGAGCTATGGTCTCGCGGTCGTAGCGGTTGAAGAAGTAGAACGGCTGCGAGGCCGCCCCGTTGGGCGCGATGAACTGGACGGAATACTTGCGGGTGAACTGGCTCTGCCTCATGCGCGGGATGAGGCCGAGGCGTTCGATGGGGCCGTAGGTGAAGGGGATGAGGGATTCGCCAATGTGGTAGCGGGGAAACTTCTCGCGCTCCAGGACGAGCACCTTGTGCCCGTGTTCGGCGAGGATGGCGGCGGCGGAGCAACCGGCAGGACCAGCACCGATGATCAGCACGGCGAAATCGTTGTTCATACGTGTGCGTATATTAGGAGGCTGACGATGTGGCGCAAATTGAATTCTGCGGGAGAGCGAGACTTTCTTGCGGGCGGGAGTGGGCGGGGAAGGGGAGTCGCGCGAAGTGGCGAAGGACGCGACGGGCGGGAAGTCGCTTTGAGAAGGGAACTCCCGAGCCTGACGGGTGACCAGGTTCCGGATTGTCCTTCGCGGCTTCGCACAGAAATCCTGCATGGACCCGCCGGAATCTTTGATTGACGGCAATTTCGTTTTCTTCCAGCGTTTCAACGTCAGCACAAAGAACAGTTGTGACGGTGTCAGAACGACAGATGTCGGTTAACCACTTCCAGAGACATTCAGAGATACTGCCAGGGCAGCAACTCCCCACTCGGTTTTTTGAGCGGCCAACTACCTACTTGTTATGAATGAATCACGCCTCTTCGTGGGCAATCTTCCGTTCCAAGCGATGGACAACGACCTCCAGGATCATTTCGCTCCTGCCGGCGTCGTCACGTCGGTCAACGTCATGGTGGACAAGTTCACCGGCAAATCCCGCGGCTTCGCCTTCGTCGAGATGGGCAGCGCCGAGGAGGCGAACAAGGCCGTCGAGATGTTTCACAACAAGGATTTCCAGGGCCGCGCGCTCACGGTGAACATCGCCCGTCCGCGTGAAGACCGTCCGCCCCGCAGCGGTGGCGGTGGTGGATACGGTGGTGGCGGCGGCGGCGGCGGATACCGCGGGGATCGCGGTGACC
>SXGS01611383.1_pt1 | contig 20247 bp, 24 predicted proteins | sample 3174681 | NCBI WGS metagenome assembly SXGS01 (sample SAMN11356861, study PRJNA531348) | freshwater metagenome | isolation source: freshwater sample F1-80 | place: China: Fuxian Lake, Yuxi | collected 2017-12-25 | reverse complement strand
GTTCATCCTGAGCCAGGATCAAACTCTCAATAAATGTCTAGAACAAGTCTAGACTCTGCTATTTGTGACACAATTACTGTGTCTGGAATAAACGTTGCAATCATACAAAAGACAAGTTGTCTTATGGCTACTTACAAGCCATGTGTATGATTTGGAGAAGATTTAGTTGTAATGAGCGCGGGCATTGTATAAAAGCCCGGAAATACTGTCAATAGCGCCTCATTGGTGCTTGGGGACAGGCTGGGGAGATTGACTTTTGATGATTTTTTCGATAGAGTATGAATGTTCATTCCTTCGCGTCTTCTGGTGTCACCCTGCCCGGCAGCTGCCGGGCGTGCTGCCGCGGTCGAGAGACAAGACGAGGGATGATATTAGAAACTGCATAACTAGATGCAACAGCTATGGCTGACAAGTACAACGACCAAGAGTTCGTTGAGTACATCATCCGCGGCATCGTCAATCATCCAGATGACGTTCGAACAGAACGCATCGTTGACGAGCGAGGAGTGCTCATCACTCTGCATATCAACCAAGAAGACATGGGATATGTGATCGGTCGACAGGGTCAGACGGCTCGTGCGGTCCGCACACTGCTCAAGATTGTTGGCGCGAAGGAAAATGCTCGTGTCAACCTCAAAATCTATGAGCCAGAAGGATCACGTCGACCACCTCGTGAACATCGTGAAGATCGCGATGACCGAGCGCCACGTGAGGAATTCCGTGCTTCCGACGACGACACGTCTGTAGATGATCTTGGGATCTAAACTAGATCAAAGAGAAAAAACCGGCTACCCTATGAGGGAGCCGGTTTTTATATGTTGAAGAAAAAGATTCAATTCGATGTTATTACCCTCTTCCCTGAAGTCATCGAGCCCTATGTAGGCGCGTCTATTTTGGGTCGTGCTCAGAAGAGTAAGTTCATCAGCGTGAGGGCGCATAATCTTCGTGACTGGGCCACAGACAAACATAAAACAGTGGATGACACGCCTTATGGTGGTGGTGCGGGTATGGTCATGAAAGTGGAACCGTTTGAAAAGGCGGTAAAGTACGTGAAACGGCGCCTCAAAAAGACACGGGTGATCATCACAGCGGCGTCAGGAAAAACGTTCACGCAGGAGGACGCGAAACGTCTGGCCGAGTATGACCAACTGATTTTTCTCTGTGGTCGGTATGAGGGGATCGACCACCGCGTGACCGAGCATCTCGCCGATGAGGCACTGTCAATTGGCAACTACGTTCTGACGGGTGGGGAACTTCCGTCTATGGTCATGATCGATGCAATCTCTCGAATGGTGCCAGGTGTGATCGAGGTAGAGTCGCTTGCGAGTGAATCGCATTCGCACGAGGGATTTCTCGAGTACCCGCAGTATACGAAACCTGAAGTTTATAAAGAGTGGAGCGTCCCAAAAATTCTTCTCTCCGGAGATCACAAAAAAATTCGTGAGTGGCGAGAGAAACAGTCCAAAGCCACTTGATGTCAACGGGTTTGGTTTTGGACGATGAGCTGTCCGCATGCGGCGGCGATATCGTCACCCATGGTGCGGCGCGTGGTGGCGATGAGATGGTTGCTGTGAAGTATTTGGAGAAACTGTTCGATGGCGGAGTCCGTTGAGCGAGCGAACTCGACGCCGGTCAGGTTGTAGGGAATGAGATTGACTTTGATGCGGCCGATGCGGTTTACGAAGACAGCCAGTGCCTTGGCGTGCGCGGGTGTGTCGTTTACCCCCTTGAGCATGACATATTCAAATGTGAGATGGTGACGGCGATTGCCAAATTTTTGAAGGTAACGTTTCGCCCAGTTGGATAGTTTAGGGAGAAAATCATCGTAACTTGTAGGGACGATTTTTTTGCGGGTTTCCTCGATCGCCGAGTGGAGCGAGACCGCGAGACGAATATGTGGCCAGTCACTGTCTGTGAGAATCTGTTCGAGTCGCGGGAGCACGCCCACGGTAGAGACCATGATGCGAGTCTCCCCAAGATCGGTGAATTTCAAAAGAGTGTTAAGGGTCTTTTTTACTTCCTCGTAGTTGGCGAGAGGTTCGCCCATACCCATGAAGACGACATTGGAAATGCGGCTGTCTAGTTCTGGATGCTGACGCAGATACTGCATCCAAAATCGGTATTGGTCGATGATCTCATCGGCAATGAGACTTCGGGTGAGTCCCATTTTTCCCGTTGCGCAAAAACCACAGCGCATGGCGCATCCCACTTGAGAGGAGACACAGATCGTCCACGCTCCGCGGCGATTCTTCATGAGCACCGCTTCGATTTCCTTCTCGCCCGTAACTTTGAGAAGCGCCTTGTATGTATCGCCGTTAAGACTCACTTGAACCGTGATGGGTTCCACACTCAACCATGGGATTGGCATGAGCGCTTCGCGCATGGATTTTGAGAGTGTTGAAATATCATCCCAGCTTTTTGCGGACGAAAAAAATGCCGCCTCGATTTGTTTCCAACGGAAAGCTGGCTCGGATGGGAATAGGGTCTCAAATTGTTCGCGACGAGATTGAATCATACAAATCAATAGACGGGAGATGGACTCCCGCCTATGTCGGTTATTGCGCTGGTTGTTCTTCCGGAGCTGGAGCCTCAGGGGTTGGAGCTTCAGCAACAGGAGCTTCAGCGGCGGCCCTGGCAGCTTCTTCAGCGGCTTTTGCAGCCTCAGCATCCGCCTTTGCCTGGGCAGCCTCGGCTTCTTTCTTTGCCACAGCAGCCTCTTGAGTCTTCACAGCTTCGGCGGCCTTGTCTTCAAGTTTTTTGGCTCGGGTTCCTGAGATGTGTGTGACCCCACGCTTTTTGCCTTCAACGATTTTTTCATCGATGAGCAAGTTCCACATGGTGTCAGATGGCTCAGCACCTTTTCTAAGCCAGTACTTCACACGCTCCACATTAAGCACGAGCTCACGTGGATGTTTGCGAGGATTGTAGTGACCAAGGATTTCCGTGGCAATGGCCCAAGGGTCGTTGTGTTTTGGCATCACGACCACGCGATACACAGGGGCTCGCTTGGTTCCAACGCGGGAAAGTCGAATAGTTTGCATAATTGGATAATTCGTCTAAACATGAGCGTGTTTGACGGATGGCGGCAGAGTACGGTAAATAAAGGCTGTCGTCAAGCCCAAGGAGGTGTCAGATGAGAGAAGTAGAGCATGGACCTCCGTCAGAGGAGGAAGCCAAGGTCGGCATTACGAGTATCTTCGTGTACCTGGGGCTTCTGGGATTCTGCCTCGCCTGTTGGGGGTTCCTCATCTGGCTGGTGGCGGTTCTCTGGGATTTCCTCACTCCCTACATCTACGCCCTTCTCGCCTAGGCGAAGGTCTCGTGACCATCGGCCAGGCACGACTGCTCTTAACGGGCAGTTTTCTTTTTGCAATGGATAAAAAAGTACTTAAATTTAGGCAAAATTATGTCATCTCGTCTTGACAAAGTGGTCAAAAAATGGTATATTGCCTCTCGTACAATACAATCATTTCATTGGGGAGAGAGACCTAATGTTTCAGAAGGAATGCCAGTTATTGGCGTTTCTTGGCTGATTATTGGTTATCTCCAGCGAGGTGACCGATAATCAGCTTTTTTCATCTCAGAAATCTCGAGAGTTGTTCTCAAGATTTGTGGGATGAATATTCCACTGAACATTCCCCGTTGCCACGATGGCAGAAGTGCATGTGAAACGCACAAGGGGATCCGACACATGTCGGAGGAGATGTCATGACGTTCGAAGACACTAGAGTGGCGTTTGGGCTTAGCAACCAGGAGAGTCGGGAACTTTGGACAGCAATGTGCTTCCGAGTGCCCCACCACGTGTTTAAACCGGACTTTACCGTCCGGATCGATGTGGGAATTTTCATCAGGATGTCTATCGAATTTCATGGAGCGCCAAATCAGGTGCTCCGTCGGTTCGTAAACGAGTTTAACAACAAGTGCTGCAGAGCGCCGGTCTGACCGGCACGGGCCTCATGTCACGCAAACATGAGGAACCAGTCCGAGTCGCTAAGGAGTGCTTAGCCACTCAGATGGGTTCATCACACAACATATGGGGACCTCAACATAGTTCTCGAGACTCTCGAGCTCTGCGTTGAGGAGGACGACGTGCTCTAAACACGTTACTTCCACCGGTCCCTGCCCGGTGACCTATGTCTGGCAGGGTCGTCTAGCCACCTAGACGATCGTATTCTCATTCCAAACCTGTAGGTGGAACGGGTGTCCGGAGAGTGCATGCTCGGTCTTTGAGAGGAAGCGTCTGGAGGGTTAACAGCTGCATTTGAGGTGCAGGTCTGTACCCAGGTCACTGACCAGACGTGGATACAACAAGTGATCCGGCGCACTATGCCGGTTCTCACAACAGAGAGTGAGGAAAGGAGAAACAAGGACGGGGCAAAAGAGCTCTACCTTGGGTCGCGTAAGCGGCTAACTCTGAGTACGAAGCGAGGCTGTTGGAGAGGATCGCTCAGAGAAATCTGAGGTGTCGGTGGACGGTAACGTCCTAAAGGGTCGCGCTAAAGCATGGGAGCCATCGTTGATGAGGCTCTGAGGTCTGGCAAACCAACTCGACAAACAGGCCTTCTGACTTTGGCCTCCTGGGCAACCAGGTCAAATGAAGTCTCCTCTCGTAGGTGGAGGTCAATCTACGTTTTGATCGACCGAGTCGATTTGCTGGATGGGTTGCACCCATATCCCGTTGTCCGGCTTCGTAAACGGTCACGTTGTCACTCGACAACATCAGATTGAGGCGACATCTGAAAGAGTTCGCCACTTGAAAAAGGATGGTCCATGGCCTACCCGCTTCTCTTCTACGAGTCTTGATTCCGTGCCCCCCCGCGCGCCAAAAAGTGGGGATGAGGCCTCGGTGCGACATGTGATGTCGCCGGGGCTTCTAACGTCTTCCCCGGCCGACACGGCGCTCTCAGCGCCAATCACTTGTCGATTACCGGGGTCCTCAACCGAGAACTCGAGTTTACTCGAGAGCTCAGTTGAGGACGTTTCAAACAAAAACAGATCCGATCTCTCGGATCTGTTTTTGTTTTGCTTAAAGTTTTTTGCCTGCCTCTATAGATTCTGGAATGACATAGGAGCCAGTTTGTGTGACTCCTTCAGGTACCTGGTCAACAAAGAAGAATGTCCCTTGTCCCTGTGCCACATCAGTTGATCCATCGAAACGATAGGATCCTAACTTGGTCACCTCCGCTGATTCTGTTCCATCTAGGATGATTGGATAGATTTGAAACGGATCAAAGACACCGGCCGCATCCAAGGCAAGAGCGAGTCCATTTGTTTGAATGGTTTGGATTGATAGATCTGCCCATCCCCACACGTCGGATGTTTCCGTTGGGATTTGTTGAGGAACGAAACTCAACCCTAATTCTCTTGGAAGTCGATTTGTTGACCATCCCTGTTTTTGAGCGGAGGCAAGAATAGAGGCATCTAATGGATGAGTTCCATCTACCCATTGAACGACGACCCCCGTGATTTTAAATGAGCCATCTGTGAGACCGGTAAGCTGACAATAGGGAGGCTCCTGATCTTGCGGTGAAGGTGGCTCCCATTCACACGGGCCAGCAGCGTCATAATCGATGGTGCCTGTTCCAGAGATATTTCCATCTTCGTCTACAACAACCGTTCCCCATAGATCTCCGACAAAGGAACTCACGTTGTTTTGAGGGACGGTCGCGCTTACCGCTAGATGAAATGGGTAGAGGAGATTTCCTGCTTGCGAAGGAACCGAGGTTGATTTGGATGTGGACTCAGATGAAAAACCGCAGCCACTCAATATGATTACAAACAGGACAACAGAGATTGTTGGAAGTTTGAACATAGAGTTATCGTCTTGCGGTGGCACCAGAGGCGACGTCTTCCAGATGGATGGAGAGGAGGTTTGAAACTCCCTCATTTCCCATCGTCACACCGTAAAGCACATCTGCCTGTTCCATGGTGGCGCGGTTGTGCGTAATGATGATGAACTGTGAATTCTGGGAGAGCTCCTGCAGGATCGAGGCAAAGCGGATGGTGTTGGCTTCGTCTAAGGCCGCGTCAACCTCGTCGAGCAAGACAAACGGTGAGGGGTTCACGGCCATGATCGCGGAAATGAGGGCGATCGAGGTAAGCGCACGTTCGCCGCCGGAGAGAAGATTGAGCGCCTTGAGCTTCTTCCCTGGAGGCGTGGCTTGAATATCGATACCGATGACTGGGTCTTGGTGCCTCTCTAGTTTCTTGGCGATCACTTCTTCCTTTCCTCGCTCTTCCTCGCCGGTGTCCGCGAACGCCCGATCCGGTGTGACTCCTTCGGGTTCTGGCTCGATGTCGTCTCGCGTGAGCTTTACGAGCTGACAGGAGCCTCCACCAAATAACATTTTGAAGTAGCGTTCAAACTCACGATTGATTTTTCCAAATAGTGCCTTTGCCTGTTTTTCAATCTGTTCATCCAACTCTTCAATCACTTTTTCTGTGTCGCGAATGGCTTTGTGGAGATCGCTCACTTGGCCGTCGAGGAATTCGTGGCGTACGCGAGTCTCTTCGTATTCCTTCATGATTTCTGGATCGATCCCGCCGATGAGTTCAAGTTTGTAGCGCAGGCGCTGAATTTCAGCATAAGGGTCTGACTCGTGGGGGGTGGAAGCACGAACATCCAGTCTTTGTGATCGAACGGGTACGGCACGCTCTTTCATGAACTCGTTCATCTCGCGGGTGAGAGCTTGCTGACGCTCTTCGTAGCGCGCCAGGTCAATCTGCAATTCATTGCGTCTATTTTCTAACAGGTGAATCTGTCGCTGTTTTTCACGCAGAGTTTTCTGCATTTCGATGAGTTCCGTTCGTTCTGTTTTCTCTTGTGTCGCGTAGGCGTCAATTTGTGTTTCTAGATCTGCGAGCTCTTTGTGAATGCCAGATTCCTGACTCTTGAGGTCTATAAGCAACTGGACGAGCTTCGGATCAGGTTTGATGTCGTCTGGGTTTGGTCGCTCTAGTTTTTTTCTCAATGTGGTCGACCGAGCCAAGAGTTGGTCGATGATCTCGTGGATTTCTTTAACCGTCTTTAATTCCTTCACCATTTTCGCCACCTTTACCACCTCATCTACCTCCTGAATGATCTGAACGAGCGGCAATGGGGCCCAGTTGCTTTGCGCACGTACCTTTGTCAGCTCGATCTCTTTCTCTGTTTGAAACTGTTCTTGACGCAGCGTGTTCTGTTTTTTCTGCACGGCCCGATACGCTTCCTGCAGCTTCATGAGGCCCGTGTCCGGTCCGGCGTCTGCTGTCTCAATTTTCTCAGCCGCTTTCTCAAGGTCGCTCAGCTCCTTGCGTTCTTGTTTGATCTTGTCGTCTGCATTCTCAAACTGCTGTTTCACCGCTTCGAGTTGATCGACCAAGATCCACCACTGTGTGCCATAGTGCTCCGCTTCGAGAGAATGAAGGTGTTGTTCGATCTCATCGCGTTGTTCCAGGCGTTGTGCCTGGCGCTTGAGACTGCGGAGCCGAGGCTCGATTTCTCGCAACAACATTTCTACGTCTACCAAATTTTCGTGCGTGCGCTTGAGTTTCAGGATCGCTTCATGGCGTTTGAGCTGGAATGGCTTCACACCAGTTGCGTCATCAAAGAAGGCTTTTCGCTCTTCGGGTGTGGACACCAAAATATGATCGATCATGCCCTGGCCAACGACCGAGTACGATCGCTGACCAACATTGGCTTGGGCGAGCAACAGCTGAATGTCTTGGAGCCGTGCCTTGCCTTCGTTGAGGAGATATTCGCTGGTGCCATCTCGGTAGAGTCGACGGGTGATGGTGATTTGTGAATAGTCGATCGGCATCGAGTTGTCCTCGTTGTTGAGCGAGAGGCTGACTTCGGCAAATCCCGCCCGTCCCTTCCCTTCAGATCCAGAAAAAATAACATCTTGCGATTCTTTCCCTCGCAAGAGTTTCAAACTTTGCTCGCCCAGGACCCAACGGATCGCATCAGCGAGGTTGCTTTTACCACTTCCATTTGGGCCAACCACAGCCGTGATTGGACAGCGTTCATTGCTTGGGGGAAGGAACGAAAGCGTGGTTTTTTTCGCAAACGTCTTGAATCCCTGAAGCTCCAGGCGCGTGAGGTGCATAGTGAAAAGATTATAACATGATTGACCCCCGGTTTAGGGTAGGATAGAGTGTGTGGCCGACTATGGAATCTTACCTTCATCGCCAAATTCATGACTTGCTTTTGAAAGCCCGTGAACCGGTGTTTATTTCTGACGAGCGTATTGACGGCGATAGTCTTGGAGCCTCGCTCGCTCTGGCTGACTTCATGGCAAGTTGTGGGAAGATTGTCCCCGTGTATATTGCGTCTCCTGTTCCAGAGCAGTATCGCCGCCTTCCTCGAGTGCATCAGTGCACCACAAGCCTCGAAATTTTTGAGAATCCGGAGATTGATCTTGTTGTCGTGTTTGATTGTTCCGATGCGGAGTTCATTCGCTCACTTGTCGAGCGGATTCCCGGGAACCCCACCATCATCAATATCGATCACCACACAACGAACAGCCGGTATGGACATGTGAATCAAGTGGTAGAGGGAGCTCCAGCAACCGCTGCCGTGATCCATCAATTTTTTGAGGAGAATCAAATTATTCCTTCCCGCGATGCGGCCACCTGTCTCCTTACGGGACTGTGTTTTGACACGACCGCCTTTTCAAACGGGGCCACCAATGAACAAGCGTTGGATGTCGCTTCCAAGCTTCTGCTTGGGGGCGCACGCGTTCAGGATGTCATCCATGCCATGTTCCATAATCGCTCCGTGTCCGCCTTGCGTGTCTGGGGGGCGGCGCTTGAGCGTATTGAGGAAGACCGGGAACAGAATATGATTAGCACGTATCTCACACGGCTGGATATTGAGGAGAATCAGGTGAGCGACGATGAAATTGATGGACTCTCAAACTTCCTCAATCTGGTGACCGACGTCGACACTCTGCGCGTCTTCCGAGAAACGACGGATGGTCATGTAAAAGTCTCTATGCGGTCTCTCACGCGGGACGTCTCCGAGATTGCGAAGGCTCAGGGAGGTGGGGGACATAAGCGCGCCGCTGGCTATGTTATTCCGGAGTCTAAGCTTGTCTGTGGGGCGGATGGATGTTGGCGAGTGGAAAAGCTCCCGAAGACCAGCTAAGATAGTCTCACTATGTCAAAATTCGATATCCAATCTACCTTTCACGACCCGGTCGACTCTATTCTTGTTCCAACCGTTATCGAAAAATCTCATGACGGTGAGCGAGCGTACGATATTTATTCACGGCTTCTTAAGGACCGTATCATCTTTTTGGGAACCGAGATTGATGACGTGGTTGCCAACCTCGTGATCGCCCAGATGCTTTTTTTAGAAAGCCAAGATAAGAGCAAAGACATTAAGTTGTATGTGAACTCGCCAGGAGGTTCCGTTACGGCAGGTCTTGCCATCTACGATGCGATGCAATACGTGAAGCCGGACGTTTCAACGATCTGTGTGGGTATGGCCGCAAGTATGGGAGCGGTGCTTCTTGCCGCAGGAGCAAAAGGAAAGAGGTTCGTACTCCCGAATTCCGAAGTGATGATTCATCAAGTATTGGGTGGCGTGCAGGGACAGGCTACCGACATCAAGATTCATGCTGAGCGTATTTTGAAGATTAAGGATCAGCTCAATACCATCCTTGCAAAGCATACCGGAAAGAAAAAGACAGACGTTGAACGTGACACCGAACGTGATTATTTCCTCGAGGCAGGAGAGGCAGTAAAGTACGGATTGGTAGATAAAGTCATCCGATAGACTAGGGGACAGTTCGTGGATAGACCGGGGATCAATTTTTGAAAGAATCAAAAAACGGGCACTTTTGCCCGTTTTGGTTTGCAACCCTTACGTATTGCCATGATCCTGTGAATAAGCTATCATGATTATGTTCAGACACTTGACAACTTTTGATGGGGCATGTAGACTGAGGCGTTACACTTCAGTTCTGTTCTTTTCTCTGGTCTAAAAGTGATTGCTCAGAGTGGTCTGCAGGCACGACAAGCATGGGATTTCATAACGTGGATACATCAGGCATTGCGCTCGATCTATCCATGCATGAAATTTCTTGCCTGCAGGTCACTCTGTGGAATGAATGAGACCAGGCTGATGCCTGGCAGGCGATTCGCGGAAGCGGATCGTTTTTGTTTTGTAACGTATAGATCTTACGGCGCGTCACTTTCCGGTGCAAGAATTTCTGTGGATAAGGAAGGAGGGGGTGTGAGTTCCTCAACACCCACCAAACAAATCGTGGGAAGGGGACGGTAATGCGATTCAAAGAGTGTTTCTGCAATTTCTCCTGTCGAGCTTACGACGGTGTAGGTGAAGGATGCGTCTGCGCCGATGTGTGATCCTTGGCATTGTTCAACTCCTGGTTCAAGATCAAGCGTCTCGATGTATTGTGTTTCACCAACCGGGATCCAACGAGAGACAACAGGTGGGGTGTATGTTCCCTTGCGTCCATCGTTTGTTCCCCAAAAAGTGAATCGTAATTCCTGTGTCTCAGTCAGATTTTCAGCTTGGAAGAGGATGTAGTGCTCTGTGTCGTTCAGGAATTTGTAGTCCGGCGCGGGGTCGTAAATGGTCGCGTCCGTTCCAGGATTCCCATTTGAGGGATCGTTGTAGTAGGAGACGGTGAGCGAATGGTTTCGGCGCTCCAGAACGGATAATCCTGAGTTCATGGTTGTGCGGAAGGTTGTGGTTCCAATTTGGCAAAGACCCCCACCAATTTCCGGTTCGATTTTGTCGCCCTTGATCACCAACTCTTGCAGGTATCCGTTTTCGTAGGTAAATGGAGAGAGCGCCTTGAGCAATGAGAAGGTTTCGCCAGGAGCGATCAGGATTCCATTTAACAAATCAACACCATTTTGAATATTTGCGCGTCGGTTTGTTGGGCTGCCACGGTAACTGGAAGTTCCAACTCCAAGGACCTCATCAATTCCTAGATCGTTTACATCGCTTGTACTTGTTGTTGGAGGAACAATGTCGACGACTAATGTGATTGGTCCCATGGGGGCTTCCTGCGTGATAGCGACCATGGTAAGGAGATCTTGTTTCAATTGTTCCGTGTCCACGGTTCGTCCCTCGATACTCTCTACAAAATCGACGACGCGCCCGTTCTCAATTGTGAGACGTGCATCGCGTGGTGTCTGATTTATGTCTTGGACGAATGCGTCGATCCAGGCTGTGAGTGGTTCGTCTGCCAATGTCAGTGTGAGGTCATCGGCGGGTGCGAGCATGATGGCGAGTTCGTCTCCTAGAAGCTCCCATGTTTGGTTTTCATACACAATTTCGTGAGGTGCTGACTGGACGGCCGTTGCTGCCTTGCTCGCCAGTGTCTGTTTCTCGTCTTCTGTGAATGTTCGCGGGGTGATGGTGTTGAGTTTGAGCTCAATAGGTTCCGTGCTGAGCTGTGTTAATCGAGTGGTGAGCGTCTCAAAAAACGATTCCCAATCAAATTCACTTCCCGCGGTACCATCGACAACTCCAATGGACCAAAGTGTTCCATGGCGCTCCATCGAGAATGCAACGGGGGTATACCCAATCTCATGCTCGGGAAAGGATGATCGAATGTTTGCCTGAATTTGCTCCTGGTTCAGGGTTACAGGAATCGTGACCGAGGGTGATTGAAATAGCGAACGAAACATAGCGAACGCATCGGCAACAGGATGATCCTTGTGGACGTGCATGAGTTCATCCACGGTTTCATCCAAGGCGAAGTCGGCATCCTCAAACAGATCTGATGCAGAGCGCGTGATGAGGCTTAATGTTTTTGTCTCTCCCTGTGAGGTGACAGGAATTCCATGTGTCACAATGGTATCGATTCTCTGTTGAAGCTGCTGGCGGACGAGCTCCGGATCTAACCCACCTACAGCGATTCCATCGATGGAGCTATGTGGGGGAAGGCGTCCTTCATAAGATTGTGCCCAGACGAACACCCCGCCGCTACATGCAAGACCTGCCACGACCAAGACGAGGACGATCGTGCGGATGAGAATCCAAAAACCCCTCGAATCGGGTTTCGAGAGGGGGGTGTCACCATTCAACAGATTCTGTTCCATACAAACATCTAGAGATCGTCGATTTCCAGAACGGGAATTCTTTTATCCATATCAACTTTTTTCAGTCGAATCGTCAAGATGCCTCGTCTAAGCGTGGCGTCGACGGTATCCGCATCGACCGAACAGGGAAGAATAATGGTTCGCGAAAAAGATCCCCAGTGGCACTCCTGAACATGGACTTGATCGTGCCGCGATTCTTCACATTCATGTTGACGCGCCCCACGAATCGTAAGGGTGTCGTCTGAAAGCGTGATATCGAGGTCTTGTGTTTGAACGCCTGCAATGGCCGAGCGGACAACAATTTCCGAGCGTGTCTCGATCACGTCAACCGAAAGCTTGCCTTCGGTGTGCGAAAGCCAGTCAGAGACATTCAGTGAGCGATCAAGCTCGGACATATCGTGCCTAGTGTACCCTATTTGTCGATGGATCGACTAGCGTTTCCATCTTGCCGGAAACACTCCAGAGCAGTTCAAAGATCTGCTCGAACATTTCGCGTAGAGTTTTGCTTTGGATCGTCCAGTGAATGCCCTCACCCTTGGTCGTAAAAAAGGCGACGGTATCGTCCCAAAAAGAAATGCTCGTGCGAAACGTGAGCTCGGGCGGAAGGAAACGGGCTTCGCGCAGTTCACGCTTGTGCGTGGCGAGGCTGTACTTTTTGATTTCGTGAGAACGAACGCGCAGGCTTTTAAGATGCACGCCGGCTTTGATCCGGCGACGGGAATAGTGGTACTTCTCACCGATGATCGCCTGGAAATCGTCAGCCGAAACGATCTCGTAGACACGTCCGCTCTTGCACGCAAGGCTTGCATTGAAGATTTCGGCGACGCGGTCGCGTTGGTACACACGAAGCTTCGGGCTGGTGAGTGTTTCGGTTTTGAGCTTCTCGAGCAAGGGCAGAATGCCAGCCACGCCACTAGCCTGTTCCTTCAGGATCACCCGAAAGACGTCCGGGTCGCTTGCCTCATAGACGGAGCGACTTTTTTGTTTGCTCACCTCCACCACCCCACGATCAACCAACCGCTGGATTGACGACTGAACCGTGCTCACAGGGATTCTCAGAACTTTGGCGAGCGGAGTGAGGGTGGTTTGTCCTTGCGCGAGGAGCGTCAAATAGACCTCCTGGTCCTTTGGGTTAAACCCAAACGAAGTGAGAACTTCCGTCATTTCTTTTTGTTCGAGAAGACTAAGAGTCATATTCCGGTCCCCTCCTTTTTAAGGAGGGGCTAGGGGTGGTTATAAGTATCTACGAGATTTTTCGTAGTTTTTTGTTTAGATTATTTTGCTAAACTATAATACTTTTCTAATTTTCGTCAATCAGGAGCCGATTTTTTATCGAGTTAATAAATCACTTCCCGCAAGATGGTTGTGGAGGAAGTCATGGAATCCATTCTCACGGTTGATGGTGTCCTGGTAGCTGGGCGGCGTGTGCTCCTCATCGAGCGCACGAAGGCCCCCTACATGGACAAGCTCGTGTTCCCCGGTGGGCACGTCGAGGGGGACGAGGATCTAAAGGATGGGGTCGTGCGTGAGCTCGCAGAAGAGGTCGGGGTGGAAGTCTCCGCTCAGGACCTGCACTACTTGATCGAGCTCAGCGAGCCTGGTCGGGACCCGCGTCCCGGCCACCGCGTCGCCCATGTCTACTGGATGCGCGTGGAGGAGAGCGTACTTGAGTCGGCAGTCGCCGGCTCGGATGCCCGCGCCCTGCATCTGGTGGACATCGATTCGATCGAAGGCTCCCACATGGGGTTCGATCACTACCGCGCCATCGAGCGCTTGAAGGAGATCCTGTGAGTCATATTCCGGAAATCAGTGACGAGCGTCTGCACGAACTTCATGTGCGGATCAAGCCCGTCGTTCGCAAGTCTGGTGACCTCTTCTACATCGAGGATGTCGACCTGCGCGACATCGCCTTCACGTGGAATCCCAAGACCACGACGAAGTCCGGTGGTCTCAAGGAGCTCGCTCGGATTCAGACCTACCATACCTGCGGCTACTACGGCTTCTTCAAGCCCTCGATCGCTGAGGTGCTGGCCCAGATTCCGCAGGAGCATCTCGACCGTTGTGTCGTATACGAGTGCGGCGTTGGGACACTCGATGTCGACAACATCGTCGATGGTGGAAGCGCCCACTGTGTGACGACCGTCCTCTACGAACGCTCGTGAAACGCAAAGCCCGAGTGACGAATCTCTCGGGCTTTTTAAATCCTCATGTCCGTGGACCTGTGGGGAGTTGAACCCCAACTGTTATGGCTGACAGGCCCAACAGTGCACCAAGCCAGGCCCACGGACAAAAGTTTTCAAAACAAAATCCCCAGTCCTTATTTAAGGGAGAGGGGATTATTCACTTACACTATTAGGTCTGTCAGCCTAGGTTCATTTAATCACAGAAAAAGGCGCTTGTCAAACCGATAGTTTTTTCGTTTATCTTTCCATCCGGCGTTTTAGTTCAGTGAAAATTCTATCGCTGAATGTTGGCGGCATGAACTCGTAAATCGCTCTGGCGTTCCTCATGCAGTACTCGATTTGGTCTTCATTTTTTGTGGCGGTGTAGAATTTAAAGCTATCCAGGATATCAGCTGCCTTCACAATGAGTGCATCCTCCCCATTTTCAACGCACCGACGGATCAGCTCCTTTGTTTTCTCTTCTTTATCCTGGATGGAATCATCTTTCGTACTCGCCTGGACCAACTTCAGGACAACGTCGCCGAATTCATCTCTGAGCATTTGCTCCGTAATGTCGCTGAACTCAAGGGTGTCGTGCAACAGACCGGCGAGAACAATCTCTCGAGAATAGTGATTCTCGTATAGGTAAGCACCCACTCGGACGTCATGAAAGAAAACAGGTTTCCGCGTGTTTTCGTCTGAGATAGGCATGTGTGCCGACAGGAGTCTCAGACCTTTCTCGAACTCTATATTCAACTGCTTCAACATACCTTACTTCAATTGATACTGTCGCAACCATTCGTACAACGGTCCGATCGTGAATCCGGCGACGGCGGCCCACATGAGTTCTTCTAGTGGGATACCGCCGATGAGAAAGCCGGAAAGGGCATCGAATTGCCAGAACGCCGCGGCGTCGACGGGAAAGAGGCGGACGAAGAAAAGTTGTTCAACGATAAAGACAAGGGCGGCCATGAAGAGTCCAGAGAGAAGCGCGTTCAGGGTGAGATCATGGCGATCAGCGATGATATACATGCCCACAAGGAGTCCACCCATGATCAGTCCTTGGACGCTGGAAAGTTCAAATACATGGATGAGGAGGAGTGTCACAAACGCCCAGATACCGAACACCAAGAGCAGATGACCAACCCAGTGACCCAGGTGGTTCATCTCGTATCGAGAACCTCGAATTTTGTGTACGTGCTTCCCGATGAGTGCTTGATAAATAACCGCGGCCACGCCGAAGAAGGAAAATACGAACATGAAATCCTCGATGCCTATCGCCGAGACTTCGTCAGAGACGATGTGTCGAAAGTCGTACGCGGCAATGAGTAGAATCCCTGGCGAGAGGACGAGTCCAACAGCACTCATGATGAGTTGCTCGCGACGAGTTTCATTTGAGAAGAGAAACAAGACGAGCCATATGAGAAAGAAGATAATCGAGGTAAGAAGAAATGCGGTCATATGCCTCTAGTTTATCGGATTGCAGCGTTGACGAAAAGGTGTGATAGGAATAAACTCACACCTCCCTCAAAAGGGAATGGAGGTTACGTGCCCATTGAATTTCACATGGAGCCTACGCGTAGGTCCCTGTCCTGGGATGAGTTCCGCACACAGATGCCCCTTCGCTCCATCGCGATCGACGGTTTCGTCGACCACCCGCCGGAGTACGACTTTGGATCGCTCCACTTCAACTTCGACCACCATCGCGGCATCCCTCGTACAGCGATGCTGTGCACGGCCGAGCAGGTCCGCGAAGCAATTCATGATGGGATTCTCGATCTGCTCATGCCGACTGGACAGGAAGTCGTGCACGTCTGGATGCTGGATAACGATCCAGATGTGGCGCTCTCCAAGTACGCGCTGGAGTTCCCCTGGAACGTGAGATCACGCGTCAGCCCGGCCGTCAATCGGCTCTTCGGCCACGTCGGCCTTATGGATAAGCGTAACGGTCTGGTCGACATTCCCAGTGGGTTGCCGATCGTCGGTCAGGTCGCATGGATGTTTGAGCCCTATTGGGAGTACCGACTTTCAGGAGCGATCGACCGAAAGATTCCCGCTGAACACATGCGTGTTGTCGACGACGTCTGCGCGCGTATCAACGATTACGTCGCAGGTCGTGGTCAGACGCGTGCCATTGATGATCAATACGAGACGCTATACCGCGGCAACGGCTACGAGGTCGTCCGTGAGCTGGGAGCACATGCCCGCATGAAGATGGCGCGGCGTGGACTGCGCGCATTCGTCTCGGCCCGACAGACACCTGAAGGCCGCTGGGTCTACACCCTGTGCCGCTACGCCCCGTTTACCTTCTGGTTCCCTGTGCCCGAGATCGCGGCGCACCTCAACCAAGACGAAGACCCTGACTGCCAGTTCGGTGGCGGCGACATCGTCTACGGCAACGCACGTGGACGTGGATCACATCGTGACCCCACACAGCTCGCTCGCGCGATCGACGCCTACCTCATGGATCGCCACCTCACGCCTCCCTGACCACTGGTCGGGGATTTTCATTTACAAAACCCGCCATCACGGCGGGTTTTCATCATTCCCAATTCTGCACCTTTCCACGTCCTTGCTTCCGACGCCTGTCGGCTTCACTCTCTCGTCGTTCGCGTGCTTTTACTCCTTTTGGTTTTTTTGTCTCGACTCGCTCTTCTACTGGCGTAAGTGCTTCGCGCAGAAACGCGTTGAGTCGATTGAGGCAGTCGCGCTTATTTTGAAGTTGTGACCTCTCCGAAATGCAAACAAATTTGATTTCATCGCTTTCCTCCAGGATGGATTTGCGGGCATTTTCTTTTGCGTGTTCTCGTAAGGCGTGTTTTTGTACCTCTGAGAGCGAAGACGAAGACCCAATCGTCCATCGTAATTCTACGCGCGAGTCTGTGGTGTTCACGCCCTGTCCGCCTGGACCTCCTCCACGGCTGGTCGTGTAGCGAACCTCCGTGTCGGGGATCTCTCCTCGCTCCCAGTCGAATTCGACTTTTTTAGGTTGTGGTTCTCGCATAGTGTCTGGCGGTGGTCCGCCGCGTCGTTCATGTGGCATACAAAAATAGTATAGCAGACTTGGCATTCCGATGGATTTCCGGCAAGCTAGAGACACTATGTACACTGGCATTATCCAAGCGCTTTGTCCCGTCGTCGAGATGATCGACAAACCAGGACTCAAATCATTCGTTGTCGAGCTCCCGATCCATCTGCTTAACGGTCTTCAGATTGGGGCGAGTGTCTCAATCGATGGGACCTGTTTCACTGTCACAAACATCGACGGGGTACGGGTGAGTTTTGATGCCATGCAAGAGACACTCGCAAAAACGACGGTTGGTCAGCTTACACAAGGTGACCAGGTCAACATCGAACGCTCAGCCAAGATGGGCGATGAGATTGGCGGACACCCGATGAGTGGTCATGTCTCGACGATGGCGGAAATTATCGATGTGCAACAGAGCGAGAACAACAAGGCGATGACGTTTAAGGTCGATCCCTCGTGGATGAAGTTTATTTTCTCCAAAGGTTTCATTGGTCTGGACGGCGCGAGTCTCACGGTCGTCGACGCCGACAAAACAACAGGCACATTCAAGATCCACTTTATTCCCGAGACGCTCCGTCTCACGCGATTCGGTGCAAAAAAAGTCGGCGAGCGCGTGAACGTCGAGATCGACCCGCAGACGCAAGTCATCGTGGAGACGGTTGAGCGAGTTCTGGCAGATAGAAGGGAATAGGGATTTCAAACAGGCCACTTCACCGGCTTGTTTTTTATTCTGATTTACGACTGGACCTTTCCCGTCGTGAGGATTCCTGATTTGTACAACTCAAGCAAGCCTAGGAGTGCAGCAAGAATCGTCGGACCCGCGATGGCTCCCACAGCGCCAAACGCCGCCAAGCCGCCTAAGACGGCAATGAGGACCAGGAACGAGTGCAGGTGTGCGCGGCCGCCGATGAGAGAGGGGCCCACCAGGTTATCGACCATCGCCACAAAGACGACGGACCAGATGAGCAATCCAATGGCCGCTGTGGTGGAGCCGGTAAACAACAGATAGAGGACGGCCGGGATGAGAACGAGTGCGGTTCCTAGAATCGGAATGAGTCCGGCGACGACCGTGAGTGCCGCCCAGATGAGCGCGCCTGGCACGCCAAAGATTGTCATGCCAATGCCGGCGATCACCCCTTGAATGATCGCAACAAGGAGAACACCGAAGACCACTCCGCGAACCGTGTTCACGATGCGCTTAAAGAGCATCTTATCTGTTTCGTTTGCGAGGGGGGAGAGGGCGAGGGCTTCGTTGTATAGATGTTCTCGGTTTGTCAGCAGGTAATACAAACACATGAAGAAGATGAATGTGTTGAGGATGAGCGCCGTGGAAGAGGAGAAAACATTGCCAACATTTTGGAATGCCCAGGAGGCCACAGACTTACCGATCTCAGAGAGGTCAACAGCAGCGATTTCATCTTGCACCGGAGCAGGGAGCGCTTGAATCAGTGGGGTCGCTGTTGCCTTTAATTCGTCCAGCCAGGTTGTGTCGCTTGTGGCGGTGCGCACCAAGTCAGATGCCTGTGTGACCATTAACAAGAGCACGGTTAAGACTGGGATGAACACAAGGAAGAAGACGGCAATGGAAAGAAGGGCCGCGGAGACTCGTGGGCGTTTGATGAGTTTTTTGAGACGCTTGTCGATTGGTGACAAGATGACCGTCACGACCGCAGCGACGATAATCACCAGAATAAAGGGTTCGAGAATTTTCCAAAACAGAAAGAGAACCAGAGCCATGACTAGGAGAAAGAACCATTTCTCAATCGTCATGTGTTGTGGGGTGGAGGACATAGTGATTTTAGTGTAGCCGTTTTTGAATAAATGAAAAAGAACGGCAGGGCCCAGCTGAGCTGGGCGGGACCGTTCCGTGGGGGAGTTACTCGAGTTTGTGGAGCTTTTCTTCGATGAGATCGGCGAGGGTGTCCTCGAAGAGTTGGGCGCGGTTGTAGAGCGTACTGGTGGGATCTTGAGCCAGGAAGGCAGTTGGCTCAAACGTCCGTACGGCCATGGCCATGCCACGGTTTTTGCGTCGGGCACTTCCGCACAGGTCGCGGGGGTAGAACCCTTCGGTCGCGCCGGAAGCGCGGTTGACGTAGCCAGGGTCGTCGGAGTCGTGGGTGAGTTGACCTATTGTTCCACCCCAGAGCCGTGACGCCATGACGAAGCAGACAGCGTCGTCGTCGATCATCACCCCGACCTTGCGGAGTTCTTCGATGAGGTCCTCGAGCACCGAGATTGGCAACCGCGCCCCGGGTCCGCGGCAGACCAGTTGAACGTACCGATTGTAGAGTTGAACGAGTCGATTCACATGTCCTCCGTCGCAGATCAGGAACGATCTGGAACGAGCAAGGATAGGCCTCTTTTCTGAAAAAGTCAACCGATCTGTTGACGAGGAAAGGATTTTTTCTTATGATACCGCCGCAAATCAACAGGGCCCCATCGTCTATCGGTTAGGACATCAGGTTTTCATCCTGGTAAGCCGGGTTCGACTCCCGGTGGGGTCACCAACAAAGCCTCAGCATCATGCTGGGGTTTTGTTATTGCGAAGATTAGCGACAATTTCGGTGTTCCACTAACGATTTCTGTGTAGGTTGGGAACTCATCAAAAAACAGGTGAAACAAAGCTAGTTGTTCGGCTTTATTCTCAATGTTTGCAAGCATATTTGTAGGGTGTTCCACTAAATTCTTCGCACAAGTTACGAAGCTATCCAATTCTAACTCTGTAATTTCTAACTTACCTCTTTCTACTCTGGTTTCATCAAGTTCTATACATAACCCATCATATTCCTTTTCCAAATCCTCTCGCATGCGTTCTGACTTTGTAACCTTGATTGCTCCAAGTATGTTTTGAAGTTGGGTATGCAGATCAATAATTTTTTGATTTACACTAACCTGAGCCTGAGAATTTCCCTTTTGCTCTTCTCTGAATTTATGGACCAGCACCTTTTCAAAAATTGAGATGTACTTTTTTTGAAACTTGATTTGATTCAGATAAGT
>SXGS01556032.1_pt1 | contig 20252 bp, 19 predicted proteins | sample 3174681 | NCBI WGS metagenome assembly SXGS01 (sample SAMN11356861, study PRJNA531348) | freshwater metagenome | isolation source: freshwater sample F1-80 | place: China: Fuxian Lake, Yuxi | collected 2017-12-25 | reverse complement strand
CTGAATCCAAACCGCTAGACAAGTAATAACAAACAACAAGGAGAAATAAAATGGCAGCAAAAAAGCGCAAGAAGGCCAAGAAGGCCGCAAAGAAGGCACCTGCAAAGAAAAGGCGTAAGGCTAAGAAGAAATAAGGCTTTAAGCCAATTTAAGCAATACAGTTCGGAATACCGTGAGAAGAGGGGCTTCGGCCCCTCTTCTTCTATTTACGGGGTTAGATGAGCAGGTTGATTACTTGGGCTGATTAACTAGCGTGATTTTTTTGAAGTTTATGAGCAAGATCTAAATCTTGTACTGTGTCGATGTCTACAGACAGGTATCGATCGTGGATAATTCGGACGGTCAAATTGCAATTCTTGGCGATCTTTTGGTGCTCGATAAAACTATTCCTTCCATAGGCGAATTCAAAGTCAGTTGCCGTGGGCACAACCATCACATTCGTGCCGTCTTCGTGCCGATCGGGCACAATGGTGATTGAAGTCGTCAAAGTTTGTGGTTCGCAATCATTTAACAGGTGAGAGAAGCCAGTGGCCAGAAGCAGATCACTATGAACGATCATCGCGAGATCAAAGTTTCGCGCCCGAACTGCCGCGACGCCGTCGTTAACAGCGTTGTTCAGACCGACGCTGGTCTGCCAGACGATATTCGCGTTTTGCAAGCGTGCCCACTCGGCAACTTCTTGATCGTCGCAGACGACGAAAATTTGGTATCCAACCGAGGCATTAAGCACCTTTTGAGCACATAATTTGGCGAGGATAAATCGCTCGGCTGGGGTAAGCAAGTCAGAGAGTCGTTCTTTGGCTTGGTGGAATGCCTTAATTGGGATGATGATCGCCAATATTTTGCTCAAATCGGCTGGCTGTTGCGAAGGCACCTGCGAAGCCTACGGTTTGTTCGCACGGAGCAAAAGAAACTAGTAGTTAGTGCCCGCATACGCTGAGACTCGTGAAAAGCCATATTGCAGTCGTTGGTGCCGGGTCGTGGGGTACGACGGTTGCCAGCACTGTGGCACAAAATCAGCCAACGTTGCTGTGGGCAAGGCGACAAGTACTCGCCAAACAGATCACGACCCAACACCAAAATGTCGATTATCTAAGTGGAGTAACGCTGACCGAAAGTTTGTCATGTTCGTCAAACTTGCAAGATGTTGTTCGTGATGCATCAGTAGTGATGATGGCGGTGCCTTCAAATGGATTTCGTGAGGTGCTCGTTGAAGTCACAAAATATGTTTCTACTGGCGTGCCGATTGTCAGTTTGGCCAAAGGTCTCGAGCGCGAGACGTTGATGCGAATGAGCGAAGTCATCTCCGAGGTTTTGCCACGTCATAGTGTCGCGGTTTTGACTGGTCCGAACTTGGCACACGAAATTTTGGCCGGCCAACCGGCGGCCACAGTTGTTGCTTGCGCCGATGACGAAGTTGCGAAACAAATTCAAGTGTTGCTGACACGTCCGACCTTGCGCGTGTATACCAACCCTGATGTTCTGGGTTGCGAAATCGGTGGCGTCGTGAAAAATGTGATTGCAATCGCTTCGGGCATCGTCGAAGGAATGGGCTTCGGAGACAATTCGAAAGCGACGTTGATCACTCGCGGGCTCGCTGAGATGTCGCGACTTGGTGTTGCACTTGGTGCAAACCCGAGCACCTTCACCGGTTTGGCTGGTATCGGCGACGTTGTTGCAACTTGTGCATCGGCACAAAGCCGCAACACGGCAGTGGGTGTGCGACTCGGCAGAGGAGAATCAATTGATTCAGTTACCGGGTCAATGAAGATGGTTGCCGAAGGTGTTAAGTCATCATTGTCGGTGTTGCAACTAGCGCAGCGATGCAAGGTCGACATGCCGATCACCCAACAAGTTGCGGCGGTTTGCGAGGGCACGATAAGTGCGAGCGATGCGATGGTGCAACTGATGTCTCGAGCCAGTAAAGCAGAGTTGGATTAATGCCCGCAGTTGGTGTGCGTGGCGCGCAATGGCGTGGCGAGGTCACGCCGTGGGGAGATGTATTGGTTGACGGAGAAATTCGTTTGAGATGGTTCATTGCCGCAGACGACCGATGGTATGAGCCGGCTCGTGAGACGACCGTTCGTCAGCGACAGGTTTCTGGAGTGCCTGTGATCGAAACTCGGCTCAAAGTTCCTGGTGGTGACGCGGTGCAACGCGTTTATGGTGTTGCAAATTTTGGTGGCGTCATAATTATTGAAACATATAACGACTCGTCGTTGCCGTTTGCCGTGGCGTTTGACCGTGGCGATATTTCGACGATGCGCGCGCCCAGCCCAACTGGGGTGCAGGGCATTGTCTTACCAAGTGGCAGCGTCGTGTTTCCGGTTGGGCATCATGCCACGATGCGCGCCGCAATTCGAGTCGGTTCGCCTGACAAGATTTTGGGGCGACTTTCAGCCAGCGAGCTTGAGGGTTTGCCGAGTTTTGAGCAAGTTGAACGCGGATGGCTTGCGGCATTGCAGACATCTAGCCGAGTTGATCTGCCCGAACTTTCGTGGTCGACTTTATTGACGCAAAAGCGGTGCGAGATTTTGCTAAGCCAGCCACCGGTATTTGATCGTCAAACTGATGAAGTTGAGTTCATTTTAGATATTGCCGAGCGTGTGCGATTGGGCGACAAGGCGGCACAGTGGGTGAGCGATGTCGCCGTCGCAGCCGAAAAAATCATCAAGCGTTGTGCTCAACACAAAGTCGTGCAATGGGACGAGGATCGCGCGATCTTGGCAGCCGGCATGGTTCTTGACCGCGCTGGCGAGAGGCGCGGGCGCGACGATGTGACCCGAGCTTGGTCAAGGCTGGCTGAACCCGGTTTTTCGCGCGAAATGAGTGCATTAACAAAATCAAACTCGCGTGGCCCTGCATGGATCGAGTCACAACTGGTGGCACAACGCCGCGACGGAACGATTGAGATTTGTCCGCGTGGAATCGATCAATCTTGGCTCGGAGTCAACTTTGAATGCCACAAACTATTGGCAACTCCACAGCACATGATCTCGTATGCAGTGCGTTGGCATGGTGAGAGACCTGCTCTGTTGTGGGATATAGAAGGACCAACTGGTTTGCGAGTCTTGGCAAGCGCAATTGATCCATCTTTTTCAAGTACCGATATTCGTGGTGAGACTTTGCTCAGTGGGTTCGCAAATGTCGGCGCGAAATAGGCTGATGTCATGAACGCGGCAACCTCAGGTACGACATCAAAACTTTCTGAGCCGCTCAAATTAACCGAGTGGACATCGTGTGGCGGGTGCGCTGCTAAGTGGGGCGCCTCACTGTTGACAGATCTTGTAACTGAACTCGCCAAAGATGCTCAATCAACTATTGATCCGGCGCTGTTGGTCGGTCTTGCACCGTTTGACGATGCCGCGGTTTATCAAGTGAGTGACGAAGTTGCATTGGTCAGCACAACTGATTTTTTTCCACCGTTGGTCGACGACCCAGATGATTTTGGTGCGATTTCGGCGGCCAATGCATGTAGTGATGTTTTTGCAATGGGTGGTCGGGTTGTGATGGCAGTAAACATTGCGGCGTTTCCCGAGCACTTTCCGCGCGGGGCAATTTCGATTATTTTTGCCGCAGCAAGCCGAGTGGTAGCGCTCGCCGGGGGCACGGTGGCCGGCGGTCACACGATTCGCAACCCCGAGCCGATCTTCGGGCTTGCAGTGCAGGGAGTTGTTGATCCTAAAAAAATATTTCGTAAAGCCGGCGCCAAGGCTGGTGATGTCGCATTACTTTCGAAACCACTGGGCACGGGATTGACGCTTGCCGCCGGCACCGACACCGAAAAACTTGTGGCCATTGCGGGCATGCGCGAATTGAACCGAGAAGCATCCGAGCAGTTGCAAAAACTTGGTGACGACGTGCATGGCGTTACAGATGTAACTGGTTACGGGCTCGCGGGTCACGGCTGGGAGATGGCGCAACGCTCGGGAGTGCAGTTGGTGATTGACTCGTCGGCGTTTCGCGCATATCCGGGTGCTCTCGAGGCGGCGCAACGAGGAGTTCGTACGGGTGGCGACCCGCGCAATCGAACCTATGTAGACGGTCATTTTTTGGTGGATAATAAAAACTTCGATGACGATCCGGGTGTCGCATTATGTATGGATCCGCAAACCAGTGGTGGATTGCTCGCAGCGGTGACACCTGAGGCTGCGAAAAAACTTTTGCAAGACAAAATGTGGTGGCAAGTTGGTGAGTTCACAGCGGCGAGTGCGAGCGTGCGTCTGCGTTGACGTGAATAACAGCAAGTAAAAATCGCCAATGAAAAAAATTAAGCCGTGGCCAGATGCGTCGCGTGAGCGAGCACAATTCGAGCGTGGCGCAAAGACAATTGTTGGAATTGACGAAGTTGGCAAGGGCAGTTGGGCCGGGCCTCTGGTGATCGGCATTGCAATGTTGAGTCGTGAAGTCATTTTTTCTGAAGAGCCGGCAGTGTTGCTGGGCGGAGTGCGCGACTCAAAACAACTTTTAGAAGCCAAACGAGAAGCAATGTTTGACGAAGTTGCAGCCAAGTGTTTGGGATGGGCGACGGGCGCTGCGAGTGCCTACGAATGCGATCAGCTCGGAATGGTTGAGGCGCAACGACTGGCAACTTCACGCGGCTTTGCTGCACTGGGATCAAATATTGACGCAGCAATTGATGTAGCAATAGTTGATGGCCGATGGGATTTTGTTTCACCGCATGCGCACAAAGTCGTGCTTGAAGTAAAAGCCGATGTCAACTGTGTTTCTGTCTCTGCAGCATCGGTGTTGGCAAAAGTTACACGAGATCGAATGATGCGTGAGTTCGCCAATGATTATCCGCAGTGGCATTTTGACACCAACAAGGGCTATCCATGCCCCAAACACCGCACGGCACTTCAGGGCTACGGTCCTTGTGCAATCCATCGCAAATCTTGGGCCTTTATGCCCAACTATGTGCCGTGGCTAATTCACTAGATAATCAACTAGCTAGTTAACTAGCTCGCGAACTAGCGCATTAATTAACTAGTTTGCGTGCCGACTTTGATGTCACGGAATGCAGATTTCGAATCGATGCCCGTGTCTTTTGGCAAACCCAGTACGCGCTCTCCGACGATGTTGCGCATAACTTCGTCTGATCCGCCTGCAATTCGCATGCCAGGCGCGCCAAGCAAAAACTGACTCCACGAGTAGGTGCCCCACTCGCCGGTGTCGGCTTGCAACTTGCTGCCCAAGACAAGACACAAGAAATCATTCATCCGCTTTTGATTTTCAACCAACGCCATTTTGGCGATCGACATTTCTGGCCCAGGTGTTTGACCGGCACGAATTTTGTCCATCGCCCGTTGGTTGTTATAGCCGGCAACTTTGGTGCGAATGAAAAGATCAGCCATTTTTTCGCGAACGATCGGGTCATTTGTCAGGCCGAAGTGTTCGACCATCGCTTGAATTCGAGTGAAAGCAGAAACTTCTCCACCGCTGGCAGTACCGATCGCCGCACGTTCGTTCATCAAAGTTGTCAGAGCAACGCCCCACCCATTGTTTACTTCGCCGAGACGATAACTGTCGGGCACGCGAACTTCGTTGTAAAACACTTCGTTGAAACTTGCGCCACCAGTCATTTGGCGAAGCGGACGAATCTCGACACCAGGAGAACGCATATCGATGATAAAACCTGTCAGTCCTTTGTGTTTTGGCAAACTCGGGTCGGTGCGACAAATTATTTCGCCGATGTCGCTGTATTGCGCTCCAGATGTCCAAACTTTCTGACCCGTGATAACCCATTCATCACCATCGCGTTCGGCTTTTGTTTGCAGCGATGCAAGATCACTACCCGCGCCTGGCTCGGAGAACAATTGACACGCGACGATATCGGCACGCCACATCGCACGAAGAAATTTTTCGCGTGCTTCGTCGCTGGCGTGCGCGAGAATCGTTGGCGCAACCATACCTAATCCAATTTGAAATATCGATTGATTCGGAACCTTGTATTGCGACTCGACTTTGTTGTAAGCCTTTTCAAATTCATTGGTCAGTCCGGCGCCGCCATATTGGGTTGGTCCCGTGATCCATCCAAAACCTGCATCAAACTTCTGCTGGCGCCATTTCTTGGCGCGCGCAACCATCTCATCCTCAGAATGTTTGCTGCGTTCTTCGAACATTGAAACGTTGTCTGAACCTTCTCCCCAGACGAATGCCTTCTGAGATTCACGTGGCTCGGCATTGGCTGCAAGAAACTTGTGTGCGTCAGCCGTGAATTGTTCAATGGATCTTTCAGCAGACTGGTCAGTGGATTCAAGGCTTGGTTGGTTGGATAATAAAGTCATGATCCTCAACCGTAGTTGCAATTTGACAATTTGGTGGAACTGCAAAAACTTGTAAAAAACTCGTAAAAACGCGCGTGGCGCCCGAGTTTTGACTAGCCTGCCTCGGGTGGGACAACCAGTAGATGTCAAGCAAACTGCAGCCGGTGTGCAGGGTCGAATTCGGTTTGAACTAAATCGCACCCTGACCGGGCAAGGCCATGAGAGGTTCACGAGTGCGGCACAGGCGATCGGTCCGCGCCCGGCGGCCGAATTGGCGCGAAGGTTTTTTGCAAGTGGCGTGGTTGCCGGGGTTCATTTATTTTCAAATATCGTGACGGTTGATCTTTTGCCTGGTTCACGCGATGGTGATTTGGCGCAGATCGTTACTGATTTGCACCAGTACTGGAAGCCTGGCATGAAGCCGCCGAGCGTCGAAGAACTGATGGCCAAAGTCGCACCTGCAGCAGTTGATGCATCAAGTAGTGCAGGCAGTGATGGTTCTGCGCCAGAACTTAGTGCCGCCGAAAAGCTGATCCCTGCACATTTACTGGCCCGGAGCAGAGCCGCACGCAGTAAGGCTCAAGCAAAATAGCCGCACGCAGTAAGGCGCTAGCTAACTAACCAACAAAATAGCCGCACGCAGTAAGGCGCTAGCTAACTAACCAACAAAATAGTCGCACGCAGTGAGGCGCTAATTTAATGGCAATATTTTCGTGCATTTAGTACCATTACTGACGTGTCAGTAACGATGTTGACCCTGCAGGAGGTCGCCGAGACTCTTGACGTTCATTACATGACTGTTTATCGCTATGTCCGTGAAGGGCTGTTGCCATCAGTTCGCGTCAACCGCTCGTGGCAAATTAGTCGTGCTGATTTAAGAGAGTTTCAATCAAACAAGAAATCAAGCAATAAAACTTCGAGCAAGGCACGACATGGTGGGCATAATGCCGCAGATTGGGCAAATCGTTTTGAGGCTCGTCTAATTGACGGAGATGAACGCGGCTCGCTGGCAGTTCTTGAGGCAGCCCTGCGTAGTGGTAGAGATATTCGCTCGATTTATATTGACATTGTGATGCCAGCAGTCGCAAGCCTTGGTGAAAAATGGTGTCGCGGCGAGATGGATGTTTACGTTGAACACCGTGCAAGCAGAATAGTTGTTCGCTTGATCAGTCAAATTACTCCAAGGTTTACGCGCCGTGGAGTTGATCGGGGCACGATAATTGTTGGTGCGCCTGAGGGCGATCTGCATGGGCTCGGAATTGCAGTAGTTGGAGACTTGCTTCGTTGCGAAGGCTGGAAGATCAGTGATCTGGGTGCAAATTTGCCGGCCAACGAGTTTGGGAGCGCAGTGCGAAATAGCGACAACCTCGTTGCGGTTTGCATCGTCGTGACCATGTCTGATGCTCTGGCTGAAACGGCCAAGTGCATCGCAGCGATGCGCGCAACGGGCGACGCTAGGGCAAAATATTTTGTTGCTGGTTTGGCTATTGAATCTCAAAATCATGCCGAAAAACTTGGTGCCGATTATTGGGTTAATGGCCCGCAAGAGCTCATTTCCTCTTTGGATTTGCTGACTCAGAAAACCAGGCAAACAGCTGTTAATTAGGTAAAAGTAGCGTTCTAGCGCTCCGGTAGTTACTACGAACAGGTGTTCGCTACAGTGCTGGTATGCAACTAGATACCAAGCAAAGAGTCACAGAACTTTTATCTACAGATCTTCTGGCGAGAAAACAGTTAGTTACAAAGCCGCCAGTTGTCGATCATTTAGCTGTTGCCGACAACATTCGCGATTTGCTGCCCGATTCTGGTTTGGTGCGCGGGCGCATCGTGCGTTGCAGTGGCGATGCCGGTTTATCGCTGGCACTTTCACTTTGTTCGCTTGCAACTCAACAGGGGTCGTGGCTTGGCGTAGTCGGTGTCGATCATCTCGGTCTGCTCTCTGCTGTCGAGCACGGTATCGCTCTAGAGCGAACAGTTTTGGTTCATCCACCCAAGACATCGCGCGAATGGTCAATCACGGTTGCCGCAGCAATTGAAGGTTTCGATTTGTTGATTGTTGTAGTTCCTGAACGACTATCTGTTAGCGACGCCAGACGGGTGCAAACAAGATTGCAATCTCGCCGCGCCGTGATGATAATCGTCGACAACACACCGCTGTCGCAATCTAGATCAACTTCTGGTTCGAACGAAGCGCGACAATTTCTTGCTGATGTTGTTTTAGATACACGAACAAAAAGTTGGAGCGGCGTCGACAGTGGTGCTGGATACTTGCAGCATCGTGATGTGCGAATACGGGTTAGCGGGCGACGAGTTGCACGAGAACGCAATTATCTGGTCACGCGCTCTTGCTGATTTGAGCATGTTGTTTTAACTGTGTCGATTTAGCCGTAATATGCCCGAGCGTAGGCGGTTGGCCGTTTTGCGATGCCTTGATTGGTCGGCAGTTGTTGCCGCCAAAAATTCGACTACTCCCTGTGCAGTCGTTCATGCGCAACGAGTCATATCGCGTACGCCTGCGGCGATGCGTTACGGCGTTCAAGTTGGTATGCGTCGTCGTCATGCCCAAGCTTTGTGTCCCGATGTAGAAATTGTTGCGCATCAGCCGAGCCGCGACCGCACAGCATTCGACAAAGTTGTGCGAATCGTCAATGAACTCGTACCGCTAATCGAAGTCAGCGAACCCGGGTTGATAGTTTTTGCTGCGCGCGGGCCGTCTAGGTATATGGGTGGCGACGGGCCAATGGCTTCAAAAATAGTTGAGGTGCTGAAAACTTCAGTTGCCGATAGTCGTTTGTCAGCTTCGCTTATTGGTGTTGGGGTTGGCGATAGTCGCTTGGCCGCCCAGATCGCCGCTCATGCCAGCGCTGTGGAGAGCAGTACTGCAAAGTTATTTGCTCCGTATGTCGTCGAGCCAGATAAAACCAGCGAGTGGCTCGCCCCGCAGTCGGTGCGAGTACTCAACGAATTTGCAGACATCAATCGCGAAACGATTTCGTTGCTTGAGCGGCTCGGATTAAACACATTGCATGATGTTTGTGCTCTAAGTGAGTCTGTTTTGGCGGGCAGATTTGGCGAGTTGGGTGTCGAATTGCACCGGCTCGCTCGGGGTGATGAGCAATATCCGCTTGCCGTGGTTCCGCATCCGCCGGAGCATTTGTGCATCGAAAAATTCGATGAACCAGTTAGCGATCAACAAATCGTGATTAATAGTGTGCAGAAAATGGCCAGTGCATTTACCGAGTACTACTCGGCTCATGGCAGTGTTTGCGTGCGAATCATCATCGTCTTTGAGTCAGAAGCAGGCAACCGATCTGAAAGATTGTGGTATCGCCCACAAGGTTTAACAACAAGTGCAGTTATTGAAAGCGCAAAGTGGCAACTCGAGGCCTGGCTCTCTAGTGATCTCACTGGTGATTTTTCTGGCGGTCATGAAAGTCATGCTCTAGAAAATTACGGTCTGGTTCGTGTGCAGTTAATTGCCGATGAAGTTCGAACTGATACGGCACGACAACTTCGATTATGGGGTGGCAGCACACAGACAGACGAAATAGCAACACAAGCAATCGGTCGGTTAAGTGAGTTGCTGGGTTCATCTGCGGTGCAAGTTGCCAAGTGGCAAGGTGGCCGTGACCTGTTAGATAGTTACGAACTTGTTTCGGCGACTCATTCTCGAACTATTGATAGCGCCAGTAGCAGCGATCAGATGACAACGCAGAAATGGCGCGGTGCGCTACCAAATCCATCACCGAGTGTTGTTTATGCCGAGCCAATTCAAGTGCAGATAAACGACCAATTCGGAAAGTTATTGAGCGTCAACGCACGCCATGAGTTGAGTTCTTCACCAGTTGTCGTAGTTATCGGTTCGACACGTTACAAAGTGAATTCGTGGGCAGGGCCTTGGCCAGTCGAAGAACGCTGGTGGGATTCGACTCGTAGTCGGCGATTGGTTCGACTGCAACTGGTCTGCGAAAAAATTACATCAGATAATGCATCACAAATTTTGGCGATGTTGGCAATTCTTGAACACGGTGAGTGGACAGTTTCAGCAATATACAGTTAGCCGACGATATATCACTTGTTAGTCATTGCGATATCGTGCAGATGATGATTTCTGACGCAGGTATTAAATTTGTAAAAAAGTTCTGTGCAGATTTGGCAACCCACAAACCAATTGACGACCGCGAACGAGAGTCGGTCAAGATTTTCTGCGAACTTGCACCATTGTTGCGCGCGCCATTTGATGAACACAGTGACACGACACACGTCACCGCTTCGGCAATTGTTGTTGGCACTCCCGGCGTGGTGTTGCATCTACATAAACGTCTCAACATGTGGTTGCAACCAGGTGGGCACATCGACGCCGGCGAATCAGTCGATCAAGCAGCATTGCGCGAAGCACGAGAAGAAACTGGCTTGCAGTTGCGCCACTTCACGAACGAAATAAATAACCTGCCCAGATTTATTCATTTAGATGTTCATCCCGGGCCTCGCGGTCACACACATTTAGATGTCAGATATTTGTTGGTTGCCGACAACGAAACTTTTGCACCAGCCGAAGGTGAAAGCACAGAAGTCAAATGGTTTGCGTGGGATGAAGTGCTAGACGTAGCCGAAGATGGCGCCCGAGGTGCAATTTTGGCGGCTCGGCAAATTGTCGAACTGTAATTTTGTTATGAATTTTTAAGGCAAATTCAACGCAAACTTTTAGCGCGAACCATCAGTTAGCAATGCCGGATAATAAGCCGTTTATCGCCCAATAATAGGCAAAATCTTCCAAATAGCGAACATATGTTCGCTATCCTAATTTGAGTGTCTGACTACGCCGAATTGCATTGTCGTTCAAATTTTTCGTTCTTATACGGGGCCTCGCACCCTGAACAACTCGTTGAATCGGCAATCAAAATGCAGCTCAGTGCATTAGCGCTAACTGATCGCAACGGTCTTTATGGGGTTGTGCGATTCTCTCAAGCGGCACGGGCTTTGGGCTTGCCAACTTTATTTGGTGCCGAGTTGCAGTGCACAGAAAAACAAAATTTGCCTCACACACAGACAGCACAGACAGCAGAGATAGTGCTTATCGCCGACGGACCTCGTGGCTATGCACGCTTATCGCACGCAGTCACGCTCGGTCAATTAGCCGGAGCAAAATCTGCACCAGTTTTTAATACCACCAATATTGCGCAGGTTGTTGTCGACAGCTGTTGGGTTTTGACTGGCACGAGCACCGGGATGGTCACTCAGGCTCTCGAACAACACGGCCCAGATAATGCTGCTCGACGGTTACAACAATTAATTGGTGAGTTTGGTCGTGACCGTGTGTTGGTTGAACTATGGGATCACGGTGACCCGCTTGACTCGGTTCGCAACGATGCGCTCGTGCAAATTGCAATGCGTTGCAATGTGCAATGCGTTGCGACCAACGATGTCAGCTATGCATCGCTGCGTGAGTATCGATTAGCAGTTGCACTGGCGGCAGTTCGTCAACGGGCAAGCCTCGACGAAATTGATTTGCAATTACCGCCAGCACCAAGTGCATATATTCGCAGTGGGGCCGAGCAACTTCGCCGGTTTGCAAGATATCCAGGGGTTGTTGAACTCACCGCAGAAATTGCAAAATCATCTGCGTTTGATTTATCGCTTGTTGCACCAAAGTTGCCGCCGTTTGAGTGCCCTGATGGGTTGAACGAAGTTTCGTATTTGCGATTATTGGCTGAGCAAGGTGCAACTCGCAGATATGGCGCAAGACCAACAACGCAACTTGAAGATCTTTCACTTAGGTCCAAAGCCTGGCGAACGATTGACCATGAACTGGCAATAATCGAAAGACTAAATTTTGCCGGATATTTTTTGGTCGTCTGGGACATCGTGCAGTTTTGTGAGCGCTCGAATATTTTTTGCCAAGGCCGGGGCAGTGCCGCCAACAGTGCCGTGTGTTTTGCGCTCGACATAACCAAAGCCGATGCCGTTTCGTTGGGTTTGTTATTCGAAAGATTTTTATCAGCCGAGCGTGACGGTCCGCCAGATATTGACATTGACATCGAAAGCGGTCGGCGCGAAGAAGTCATCCAATATGTTTTCAATCGTTACGACCGACACCATGCGGCGCAAGTCGCCAATGTGATCACATATCGCTCGCGTTCGGCAATTCGTGATATGGCTCGGGCATTGGGTTTTGCCCCTGGCCAACAAGATGCATGGAGCAAACAAGTCGGTGTGTTTGGTTCGTTGGCGAGTGACTCTAAAACTGGAGAAGTCAATACTGGTCATGAGATTCCTGCCCAAGTCATAGAACTGGCTCGACAAGTTTTAGATGCCCCGCGACACTTGGGTGTGCATTCTGGCGGCATGGTGATTTGCGATCGCCCAATCAGCGAGGTTTGCCCGGTTGAGTGGGCGCGAATGAAAGATCGCAGCGTGTTGCAGTGGGATAAGGACGACTGCGCGGCGATCGGTTTGGTCAAGTTCGATTTACTTGGTTTGGGCATGCTTTCGGCGCTGCACAACGCGGTTGATTTGATCGCCGAGTTTCGTGGCAAAAAAATTGACCTCGCGACGATCCCACAAGATGATGATGTCTATGCGATGTTGTGTCGCGCCGATACGGTCGGTGTTTTTCAAATTGAGTCGCGCGCACAGATGGCAACATTGCCACGACTCAAGCCACGAAGGTTTTATGATCTGGTTGTTGAAGTTGCATTGATTCGTCCCGGACCGATTCAGGGTGGCTCGGTTCACCCATATATTCGTCGGCGCAACGGTGAAGAACCAGTTACGTATCTACATCCACTGTTAGAAAATAGTTTGGGTAAAACTTTGGGTGTACCACTGTTTCAAGAACAGTTGATGCAAATGGCGATTGATGTTGCAGGGTTTACCGCGACGCAAGCCGACGAATTGCGCCAGGCGATGGGCTCAAAGCGCTCACATCTAAGAATGGAGCGGCTTCGTCAACGACTTTACGATGGCATGTCGCAGCGCGGAGTTATCGGCCCGGTGGCTGATGAGATTTTCGAAAAGATGCAGGCATTTTCAAATTATGGGTTTCCTGAAAGTCACTCTGTTTCTTTCGCATATCTTGTCTATGCCTCGTCATGGATCAAATTTCATGAGCCAGCATCGTTTTATGCGGCATTGTTAAACGCACAGCCGATGGGTTTTTGGTCGCCACACTCGCTTGTGCGCGATGCTCGTCGGCACGGAGTGGTCGTGCGCAGTCCAGATTTGAATGCATCAAAAGCTGGTGCAACTTTAGAAGCATGTAGCGAGTCAACTGGTGGGTTCGCGTTGCGTCTTGGCATTTCTAGTGTTCGTGGTGTCGGTAGTGAACTGGCAAAAGCAATAGAAACAGCGCGACCATTCACGAGCATGGAAGACCTAGTTCGCCGTGTGCCGCAACTAAATCTTTCACAGATTGAAACATTGGCAACAGCAGGTGTCTACACACAATGTTTTGACGTATCTCGTCGAGATGCTTTGTGGTCGGCAGGTGCAGTGATTCAGAGTCGACCCGACAGACTTGCCGGCGTTACGACTGGCAGTGAGTCACCGCAACTGCCGGGCATGCAACCGATTGAAGAATCTATTTGTGATTTATGGTCGACTGGTGTTTCACCAGATGGTCACCCGACTCAGTTCGTGCGTGGTCAGTTGACGAAACTTGGTGTTCTCACCGCAGTTGATTTGCCCAACATCGAGAGTGGCTCACGAATATTTGTAGGCGGCGTCGTGACACATCGTCAACGACCGTCAACGGCGCGTGGTGTGACTTTTATAAGTCTTGAAGATGAAACAGGATTGATAAATGTCATTGTCTCGCAAGGCTGCTGGAAGCGTTTTCGCAATATTTCGTTAAACGCATCCGCTTTGGTAGTCAGAGGTCGAATCGAGTCAGTTCAAGGAGTGGTAAATATCATCGCCGAGCATTTAAGTGAACTGAAAATCAATGCTCAGGGCATTGGTTCAAGAAACTTTCGCTAAAGAAGCGACCAGGCCGAGCCCAACAAATACAACTCCTGCGACATAGCGCTGCACAAATGGCAACGTTTTGCCCTTAACGAGAACTTCGCGCAGAGAACTTGCAGTAAGCGCATAAAAACCGTCGGTGATAAAACCACAGATTACAAACAATGTGCCGAGCATTAAGGCTTGAACTGCATTTGAACCCTTGTCTCGATCAATGAATTGGGGTAGGAAAGACAGAAAGAAAAGAGCAATTTTCGGGTTAAGCGTGTTGATCACAAAACCCTGCCGAAACGCTTGCAGCTTGGTCATAGATTTAGCCGACGAATCAATAGTCGGAGGCTTGCGTGTCAGTGTGCGAACACCAATGAACACAAGATAAGTCGCGCCAGAATACTTGACGGCGTTGAATGCACCGGGCGATGCGGCAAGAATCGCCGATAAGCCAACAGTCGCAGCCAGAACATGCATGAATGTTCCAAGTTCAATACCAATGACCCCCGAATAGCCAATCGTTCGCCCATCAGAAACGCTGCGATTGATTACGTATAGGACAGCAGGCCCAGGAATAACCAGTAGAGCAAACGAGGCGATTGCAAACGAAATAAACGAGTTGATGTCGGGCACTTAGATAATTTTATTCGTCTGGCTGTTCGTTGAGTCCGTCGTTGAAGCCCCGGTACATCTCATAAATCTCCTTACAGGCTTGACACATCGGCAATTGTTTCGGGTCGCGTGACGGTACCCAAACATGGCCACACAATGCTTCAAGGGGTGTGCCGTTGATTCGGGCTTCTAAAACTTTGGCCGCCGCAGATTCGTCGCGTTCTGTTTTGACGATGTGGGCAACCAATGGCTTGCCCGTTTGTAAAACGAGTTCTGTTTGGTGTTCGATGACGGTGCTGGGCGATGTTTCAATATTTGAGCTCACACCAAATAAGACCTCTAAAACCACGATTGAGTTTGCAGTTGAGCGCACGATTCATTAAACCATGTTTCGTTGCATCTAGAATGTGACCATGCCCGTTTATGAGTTTCGTTGCCGAACATGTGATCAAACTTTTGAAGAACGGCGTTCAATGTCCCAAGCCAACGACCCAGCGAAATGTTCGCAAGGCCACGAAAATTCTGTGCGGTTGCTTTCGGTATTTGCCTCGGTAGGCGGCGGATCGGGCGCGAGCTCGGTGCCGTCAATGCCAGCGCCAAAAATGGGCGGTTGCGGGACTGGTTGCGGCTGCCACTAATTGGTTGCGCTTGACTAGTTGAGTAAGTGAACGTCGCCTTGGGCGACCAACAACCAGTCAGTGAGTGTGATGCCTGCGTTTTGGCATCGATTTTTGGCGAATGAAAACCCTGATTTATCACTGGCTAGTTGGCTGTCGCCGGCGCGAGAGGTGCACAACGAAATTGCCGCTACGGCATCGATATTGATTGCCGAACCTATTATCCGATCAATGATTTCGGTGAGTTTTAGTTTTGTGTCAAAAGCAAAAATGCCAACACCGCGTCGGGATCTATCGCAACATAAAACGATGGTTTCGTGACGAAGTGGTCGCATTAACGCCAACGAAAACACCGCCAACTTTTCTGGCAAAGTCGTGATGGGATCTAAATGGGCGCGGGGTACATCAATAGGTGGTGTAATAGTTTCAAGCATTTCCAAACAGTAGCGACAGGGTGTTACGCGTTAATAAAATCAATGGCAAAATAAACCAACGCCGAACTAAGCAAGCACGGCACCACGAGGCCCAGCCACTTTGGCAATCTCCAACTTGCGGGCGCAAGCACAACGGCGCCACAGATGGCACCAATTGCAGCACCACCGAAATGACCGCCGATTGAAATTCCTGGGATTGTAAGGGTGATCACCAAATTGATTACAAAAGTTACGCCGAGTCCACTTCGCATCGGGTTGAGTCCTTCGTGACGCATACCGACTACTGCCGCCGCCATTAACCCGAACACGGCTCCAGATGCACCGCCAGTCACCGCGTCGGGGCTCAATACAAGAGCACCGACTGATCCTCCCAAGAGTGACGCAAAATAAAGCAATCCAAAACGCAATGAGCCAATTCTTGGCTCAAACATTTGGCCAAGTTGATATGCGAGGATCATGTTCATTGCGACATGAAATAAACCAAAGTGAACAAACCCGCAACTGATTAATCGATACCACTCACCTTGCTCAAGAAAATATCTTGAAATCACAAAATCATTTGAGATCGCACCAAAATTGGAGATCGTCATCCACAAATACAAACCAACATTTATTGAGACGATTGCGTTGGTGAAACTAGTCTGACTCTCCCGTGTTCTTTGACGCGACAAATTCCTAAATGGAGGTCGCTGATTATTTGCACGCCTTGAAGACTTCTTCTCGGGCGCCAGTTCGTTACTTTTCGGGGCCGATTGACTGGCTCGTGGCAGTGGTGGCGGAACTTGTGGTGGTGGAAAACTCACGATGGTTATGACGGTAGTAGCAACGCTTCTTGGCGATTGGCGATAAACCATTTCACTGTTTCACGCAAACCTTCCTCGAAATCCATCGTTGCGCGCCATCCAAGTTCCTGTTCGGCCCGTGAGGCATCGACACGTCGTCGCGGCTGGCCATCTGGTCGAGATGAATCCCAGACGAGTTCACCTGCAAAACCGACCAAGCGGGCAATCGTCTCGGCAGTTTCGCGGATTGTTATTTCGCGGTTATTGCCTAAATTCAGTGGCTCGCTTGAGTCGTGAAGTTCGCCGGCCAACAAAATTGCTCGGGCAGCATCTTTGACATATAAATAGTCTCGACTCGCCGAACCTGTTCCCCAAACAGAAATCTTGTCGAGGTTTTGTTCTTTGGCCTCGACACATTTCTTAATTAGCGCTGGAATGACATGTGATACATTCGGATGAAACTTGTCGCCTGGTCCGAAAAGATTCGTCGGGATCAAAAATGCAAAACGCTGGCCATATTGTTGAGCGTTGACTTGTGCGTGGACTAGAAGGGCTTTTTTGGCAATGCCGTACGGGGCATTGGTTTCTTCCGGGTATCCATCCCAGATTGATTCTTCACGAAACGGCACTGGTGTGAATTTCGGATAACTGCAAACGGTGCCGAGCAGTATTGTTTTTTCAACCCCGGTTACACGTGCCGCCTCGATCGTATTTGTGCCCATCATTAAGTTGTCCAGATAAAGCGGAGCAGGCGCAATTTGGTTGTAGCCGATACCGCCAACTCGTGCCGCGAGATGTACGACATGGCTTGGCTTGTGCTTTTTGAACAGATCAAGGGCGACACCAGGTTGCGTTAAATCTGCTTCACGGCGCCGTGGAGCCACGACTTTCGCGCCAGCCTGGCTGAAAGCATCAACGACATTTCGTCCGAGAAACCCGTTTCCGCCTGTTACGACAACGACGCGGCCGCTCCAAAATTTTGGTGATGAAGACTTTTCACTCATAGATCTATCTACATCGTACGACCGAATTTGCCGTGCATATCGGTGTTGATTGTTCACCCGATACCAAGCCAAGACGGGCAGAATAGAAGGTGTGCGAGTGGCCTACTCATTAGAGCAATGCTGGCACCGAGTGCCAGGTGGAACCGCCACATCGGCGATTGAAATTGCCAAGGCAATGTCGGTAGTGCGTCCCGATGTACAACTCATCGGCGTGGCGGGAAACAATAAGGCACAGCCAAATTCGGCTTACTCTCCACCAATAAAAGTTGAGCAACTTGGCTTGCATGGCGCCATGCTTTACGAGGCGTCACTACGATTGCGCGCCCCACACGTCGAGCGGGCGACTGGCGACATCGATCTTTTGCATTGCACCTCCATTATCCCGCTTGCATCGCGCGCAAAAATGATCGCGACAGTTCATGATCTGGCATTTTTGAAATATCCGGAATTTTTCAGTCGTCGTGGCAACTCGGTGTTTCGGCGAAGCTTAAAAATATTGATGAACAACGCCGAAATTTTGCTGTGTTCCTCACAAGCGACGCTGAATGATTGCCTCGAATTTGGTTTTTCCGCCGATCGATTGCGTCATGTGCCGCTCGGCGTAAATGCCCCGTTGGTCGCACCGAATTCAGCGCAAGTCCTCGATCGGTTGGGTTTGTCGGGTGAGTATCTTTTATTTGTCGGTACTTTGGAGCCGCGAAAAAATCTTGCACGGCTGGTGGCTGCTCTCGAGACACTCGGTGACTCGGTGCCGCAATTAGTTGTCGTTGGCGCCACTGGTTGGGGAGATATCAAACTCGATTCGACAATAAGTAAAGAATTCAAAATTTCAACTCGCATTAAATTTCTTGGGTTTGTCGAGGCAAGCGATCTAGGTGTTCTGTATTCGAATGCGAGTGTATTTTGCTATCCGTCGCTGATGGAAGGATTTGGTCTACCAATTCTTGAAGCAATGAGTTGCGGTGTACCAGTCGTAACTAGTCGTGGTTCATCGACCCAAGAAGTTGCTGGAAACGCCGCAATGCTCGTCGATCCACTTGACTTGTCGAGTATTGCCGACGGTGTCATCAATGCTCTGGCTAAAAGAGACGCTTTGGTCGAGCTTGGCCATAAGCGCGCAGCCGAGATGACATGGAATCAATCAGCGTTACGCACGGCGTCGATTTATGATCAGGTGATCGGGTGAACAAAAAACAGGTCGCCGTCAATTTGTTGTGGTTGCGCACGGGTCAAGTGGGTGGATCGCAAGAATATTTGATTCGTCAGTTGATGGGCGTGTCATTGAACGAAAAAGCGAAAAATGATTACCAAATCACGTTATTCGTGCAGAAAGGTTTTGCGCGACACCACCCTGAAATTGCGGAGATTTATAAATGCGTCGAGGCTCCGGAGCATCGTGGTGCTCGGTGGGCACGAATCGCCCTTGAACAAACTTGGCTGGCGATTAAGTCTCGAAAATTTGACGCGATTCACCACGGTGGAGGAACGATGCCGAGATTTGGTTTGCGTAACGCAATTTTGACGATGCACGATGTGCAATATCTTTCGTTCCCCGAGAACTTCAGTCGTATCAGGTTGGCGTACCTACGCAAGGTTGTGCCGAAATCATTGGACCGAGCAACAGTAGTTACGTGTCCGAGTGGTTATGTGCGTGACCGATTGATCGGTGAGTTCAATCTGTCGAGTAAAAAAGTTCGAGTGGTCAGACACGGCGTAGATTCTGCGATTGGTAGAGATTCGACTTCCGAAGAAGAGTTGCGACGACGATTTCGGCTCGTATCCAAAAAAGTAATCTTCTTGCCAGCGATAACTCATCCGCACAAAAATCACAAGTTTTTGTTGCAGGTAATAAAATTGCACTGGACGGACGAAGATTTGGTGCTGGTGTGTGCTGGAGGCAAAGGCCGTTCCGAAGAAGAGTTCATGCGTGAGGTTCGCCGACTAAATCTGGACGACCGAGTTATGCGCATGGCCCGTGTCAGCGATGGCGATCGTGATGGTTTGATGAAACTTTCGCTGGCGCTGGTGTTTCCGAGTTTGTATGAGGGCTTTGGAGCACCTGTGATTGAAGCAATGATTCTCGGTACACCAGTAATTGCCAGCAACTGCGCATCGCTGCCCGAAGTTGTTGGTGACGCGGGTTTGGTTCTGCCCCTCGAATTAGATGCGTGGTCAGGTGCACTTCGAGTTGTCGAGGCACAACGCGAAAAATTTGTTGCTGCTGGCAAACTTCGCGCCCAACAATATTCGATTCAAAACTCAGGCGACGACTTAATCGACACCTATGCAAAAGTCGTAAAATGAGGTCTGAGTCATGAGTTCAAAAAAATTTCGTCTGATCGTTCTCTGTCCACATTTTGAACCAGATATGGCACCAACCGGTGTCGTGATGACACGAATCGTGCATGAACTGGCGAATCTTGGCCACGAACTACATGTCGTGACTTCATTGCCGTGGTATCGCAAGCACCAAGTCGAACAAGGCTGGTCTGGTGCATTGTGGCGAGTTGAAAAGACCCAGTGGGGTTCAATCACCCGAGTTCAGCCGTTCGCCGGCAAGACAAAATTGAACCTTCTGCGTCGT
>SXGS01659659.1_pt1 | contig 20254 bp, 19 predicted proteins | sample 3174681 | NCBI WGS metagenome assembly SXGS01 (sample SAMN11356861, study PRJNA531348) | freshwater metagenome | isolation source: freshwater sample F1-80 | place: China: Fuxian Lake, Yuxi | collected 2017-12-25 | reverse complement strand
GTGCGCTTCACCTATCCCGGTCAGCCGCGCCCGGCGATCGAAGGCCTCTCGCTGCAGATTCGGTCCGGCGAGACGCTCGCGTTCGTCGGACCGTCCGGCGCCGGCAAGACCACCGCGATCGACCTGATCGCGCGCTTCATCGACTGCGGCTCGGGGCGCGTCGCGGTCGACGGACGCGACCTGCGCGATCTGCGGATCGGGGACTGGACGCGCATGTACGCGATGGTGGGGCAGGTGCCGTTCCTGTTCCACACCACGATTCGCGAGAACATCCTCTACGGCAAGCCCGACGCGACGCAGGCGGAGATCGAGGCCGCGGCGCGCGCGGCGCACATGCACGAGTTCGTCGCGGCCTTGCCGCAGGGCTACGACACGGTCGTCGGCGACCAGGGCGCGCGGCTCTCGGGCGGGCCGCGCCCGCGCATCCCGATCGCGCGCGCGATCCTCAAGAACGCCCCGATTCTCCTGCTCGACGAGGCGACGAGCGCGCTCGACAGCGAGAGCGAGGCGGAGGTGCAGCGCGCGCTCGAGTCCCTGATGAAGGACCGTACCGTGATCGTGATCGCGCATCGCCTCTCGACGATCCGAGATGCCGATCGCATCGCAGTGCTCGAGCAGGGCCAGCTGGTCGAGCTCGGCACGCACGACGAGCTGCTCGGCCGCGGCGGCGCCTATGCGCGCCTGCACGCGATCCAGTTGCGCGAGTAGCAGTCCTGAACCCCCGCGCCCGGGCGAAGCCGAGCCCGCGCGCCTGCGCCCCGAGGGCCTCGCAGGCTCGCACTGTTGCGCAGGGAGCCATGCGGGAGCTTGGGCCTAGCTCAGGAGAGTGCACACGCCGCCGATCTTGCCCGCGGTTCTCACGGGGCTGGCCATAGCGCTTGCGATCGCGCCGGTCGAGCGGATGACGTGGGCGCTCGAGAACGCAGCGTTCCTTGCCACCGTGGCGTTCCTCGTGGCCACGCGCCGTCGCGCACCGCTCACCAACGCTGCCTGTTCGTTCGTGGTCGAATTCCTCGCGCTGCACGAGCTCGGAGCGCACTGCACGCACTCGCTCGTGCCCTGCGGCGAGTGGTGCGCGCGGGCTAGCTCTTCACGAGCAGGCACGCGGCTTGGACTGCGACCCCGGCGCCGTTGGCGAGAGCTCCGAGCCCTTCGAGGGACTTTCCCTTCACGTTGACGGCGTCGACTCCGACGCCGAGCAGAGCGGCGATGCGTGCGCGCATGAGGGCGCGGTGCGGCGCGATGCGCGGGCCCTCGGTCGCGACCACGATGTCGGCGTTCTCCACACGCCAGCCCGCGGCATGCACGCGGTTCATGCATTCCCCGAGCAGCGCCGCGCTGTCGGCGCCCTTCCAGCGCGGGTCCTTGTCGGAGAACAGCGTGCCGAGGTCGTCGAGTCCCGCAGCCCCGAGCACCGCATCGGCGAGCGCGTGCAGCACGGCGTCGCCGTCGGAATGCCCGAGCGGTCCGCTCGGGTGGGGGAGCTCGATCCCGCCGAGGACGCAGCGCCGACCCTGCTCGAGCCGGTGGATGTCAAAGCCGATGCCGATGCGATGGGTCATGCGTCTTGCTCGCGCGCGCGCCGCGTCAGGATGGCCTCGGCGATCTCGAGGTCGTCGGGCGTGGTGATCTTGAGGTTGGTGTCGTCGCCGCGCACGAGCGGCACGGGGCCTATGTAGCGCTCGTGCAGCGCGGCGTCGTCGGTCGGGGAGAAGCTCTCGGCCTGCGCGCGCTCGAGCAGCGAAGCGAGCTCGCGTGTGCGGAAGACCTGCGGCGTCTGGGCGGCCCACAGGCTCGAACGATCGACCGTCGCTTGAGCGCAGCGTCCATCGGGCGCGCTCTTGAGCGTGTCGCGGACGGGCACGGCCACGAGCGCGGAACCGAGGCGCGCCGCAGTGTCGAGGGCGGCCTCGATCGTCGCGGGACGCACGAGCGCGCGCGCGGCGTCGTGCACGAGCACGAGTTCGCACTCCGCGGGCACGGCGGCCACTCCGAGGCGCACCGAGTCGCTGCGCTGGGCGCCGCCGGGCACGACTGCGCGCACCTTCGCGAGCGCGGCCGAGCGAGTGCAGAGCTCGCGTACGCGTTCGACGTCGTCCTTGTGCACCACGAGCACCAGCGCGCTCACTCCGGGGCAGGCGTCGAAGGCCGCGCAGGCGTGCTCGAGGATCGAGCGGCCGACGAGGGCACGGAAGGGCTTGCGCTCGCCCGCGCCCATGCGGGTCGAGTTGCCGGCGGCGACGAGCACGGCGGCGCTGTGGGTCTGGGTCACGGGGCTTCCTCGAGGGGGATGCAGAGCGTAGGGTTCGGGTGCGGTCCGATGCATCCTCCTGAAGTCGTACCCCTCTCGGACAAGATCGTGCTCGGCATCGATCCGGGCACCCGCGTGGTCGGATTCGGGGCCATCGCGCTCGCCCCCAAGGGCTTTCTGTTCCTTGGCGCTGGGGTGATCCGGACCTCGGCCAAGGCCGACATCGCGACGCGCCTTGGCGAGGTGCGGGTCGAGATCGACCGCATGCTCGCCGACCTGCGCCCGGGCGTGGTCGCGATCGAGGAGGCCTTCGCCCACCGCAACGTGCAGAGCGCGCTGCGCATCGGCGAAGGGCGCGGTGTGATCATCTCCGCCGCAGCGGCGAGCGGAGCCAAGGTCGTGCAGATCGCGCCTACCGTGGCCAAGAAGGCCCTGGTGGGCTACGGCGCGGCCGACAAGTCTCAGGTGGCGGCCATGGTCGCGCGACTGCTCGCGCTCGAGCGTCCGCCCGAGCCCCTCGACGCCACGGATGCCCTCGCGCTCGCCCTCACCTACGGCATCCGCTGCAGCTCGCCCGGACTCCTGAGCTGAGCGCTACGCCGAGTCATAGACGGTCGCCTCCGGGGCGCAACGATGGACTTGGCTAGGAAATCGCTCCTCATCTGGCGCGATCGGCTCGCGTACCTCAAACTGGCAGTTTCGCGACCACGCAATGGCCTTCGAATCCCCCGAGACCGTGACAGCGACCGTTGGCCGGCTGTTCGCCGCTGGCTACCCGGGGTTCGAGCTAGTCGACCGCGATCTCGTCCTCTCCCGCCACCGGCGTGTGCCCTACCTCGGAGTCGACGACGCGGGGTGCCTCGTGCTGGTGCTGTGTCTTGAGGCCGACGCCGCCGATGCTACGTCGCTCGCTCTCGATGCACTGGCCTTCGCGCGGGCGCGAGACACGGCGCTCCTGCGCCACCTGAACTCGCCCCGGCTGCGGACGCCGCTCAAGGCGGTGGCTTGGCTTGTGGCGCGCGAGTTCAGCACGGACGAGCGCGTCCGGTTGCAGCGGTTGGAGCCCGGCGCCGTGCGCCTGTTCAGTTGCGTATGCATCGAGAGCCAGCGCAACGTCAGTGACTACCTCCTCGAAGTCAGCGTGGCGGCCGACGCCGCGCCGGCTGCCGTGCCGGGCCCCTCCCATGCTCCGGCACCGAGCGGTCCGCTCGCCGCGCTCGCTCCGAACCTCCGCGAGCTGGCGGAGGGCGTGGTTCGTCGCGTCGAGCACCTCGACGACGACCTCGAGGCCACGCGGACCTCTGACAGCATCGTCTGGCGCTTCCAAGATGAGCTCGTGTGCTCGCTCTCGCTCGTCGGCGGCGAGCTCTCGGGTGCAGTGTCGGGCGGTGGATTCGACGGGTCGATCCTTGGGTCCGAGGGCGTCGAGCACTTCCTCGGCGCGGCGGTTCAGCGCTATCTCGCGGTCCTCGGGCACGGCGACCTGATCGCCGTACCGCGACCCGCGGCGACAGCTCCGCTGCTCACTCCAGAAGAGCTGGCCGCCTTCGACCCGACGCGCTAGCGCACCCTGCGGGAGACCGCGCTCTGCTCTGCGCTCGGTCGGCAATAGCGCGCGAGAATCCGAGCGAGGCCGCCACCCGCGCCTTGGCCGAGCGACGGGAGTGCTGTGCAGAAGTCCCTGTCAGGTGGTGCGGTGCTGTTCCTCGTCGGGTGGTTCGTCGTCGTGCTCGCGCAGGCAGCTCGGGACCGAGCCCGGGCGGATGGGGGTCGTCACGCGCCGTCCGGGCAGCCCCTGAGGCTCGAGAGCGCGAGTCCGCGCGAAATGCGGCGTCTGCCGGGCATCGGCGAGTTCAGGGCCTTGGAGATCGCGCGCGAGCGCTGGCTGCGCCGGGGCAGTGGCGAGCCGCTCGACCTCGCCAGCCTGCCGGGCATTGGCGCCACGACGGCAGAACGCGTCGCCGCGGCGCTGGGGGCCACCGCCCCATGAGCGTCTCCGCGTTCCAAGCCGCGCCGTCGATCGGGAGGCCTGCTACACTCCCGGACGGTCCCCCCTGCCCGGCGACACCCGAGCTTGAAGCAATCCAACGCGAGCGCTGCGACCTCCGCCCACGGGCTGCCGGCCCCGCGCAGCGGCCTGCCATCGCCGCTCACCCGCGCGCAAATTGACGCCGTGGTGGTGCCGGCCTTGGACGAGGACCAATTTGGACCTGATCGCACCGGGACGGGCGACATCACTTCGCTGCACGCGGTGCCGGATGCGGCGCGCGCTCGGGCGCGGCTCGTCTGCAAGGCCAAGGGACGGCTCGCCGGGCTCGACGTCTTCGCTCGCGTGGTGGAGCTGTGCGATCCCGCCGCGCGGATCGAGCTTGCGGCGCGCGACGGGGATGCGATCGCGCCCGGGCAGGTGCTCGCGCGCTTCGAGGGTCGCGCCCGGTCGTTGCTGCTCGCGGAGCGAACCGCGCTCAACCTGATCCAGCGCATGTCGGGCACGGCGACGGCCACGGCGGCCTACGTCGAGCGCTGCGCCGGCCACGCGCGCGTGCTCGACACGCGCAAGACGACTCCCAACCTGCGTACGTTTGAGAAGTACGCCGTGCGCTGCGGCGGCGGAGAAAATCATCGCTTCGGCCTGTTCGACGAGGCGATGGTGAAGAACAACCATCTCGATCTCGCGGGACGCGGACTCGAGGCGGTCGTCCGGGATCTGCGCACCGCGCTCGGTCCGGCGGTCCGGATCACGGCCGAGGCGCGCGACGAGGCCGAGGCACTCGCCGGCATCGCGGGCGGTGCCGACGTCGTGCTGCTCGACAACTTCAGCGTCGCGCGGCTGAACGACTGCTGTCCGCGTCTGCGCCACGCCGCCTCGGTCCGTGGGCGCGCGGTCGAGCTCGAGGCCTCGGGCGCCATCACGCTCGAGACCATCGCAAACTTCGCCGCCAGTGGCGTCGACCGCATTTCCGTGGGGGCTCTGACGCACTCTGCGCCGGCCCTCGACCTGTCCCTGTATCTGGAGCCTGCGACGTGACCAGCGCTCCGCGCCACGGCGCCGAGGAACTCGTCCTCGATCTGCCTGCGGTCCACGCCTCGGCGCAGGCCGCGCGCGGTCTGGTGCGGCACTTCGCCGAGCAGCACGGTCTCGACGGCGCGGATCTGGACGCCTTGATCCTGATCGCCGACGAGCTCATGACCAACGCCGTGGACCACGGCGGCGGCGGCGGTGCCCTTGAGGAGTCCGACCTGCCGCAGCCCGTGTCGATGCGCGTGTCCGTGGTCCTCGATGGCGCGAACTGGCAGGTCTCCGTGTCCGATCAGGGTGGCGGCGATCCGGCCGTGGTCGAGGCGCTGCTGCATCCCGAGGGCCTGCCGGACCTCGAGGACGAGCGGGGTCGCGGCCTGTACCTGATGACGCTGGAGTGCGACTCGGTCGATGTGCGGCGCAGCGCGGACCTGCTCGGGCTGTGCCTGGTCGCACGACGCGCGCTCGGGGCGCGCTGAGGGCGTGGCGAAGCTCGCGGGCTGGCTGCTCGCCTTGCCGCGTCCGGCGGCGTGGGGCCTGTGCGCGGCGTGGTTCGGGATCATCACGTGGTCGAGCTCGCGTGCGGCGAGCGTCGAGCCCAGCCTTTGGTGGTGGAGCATCTTCACGAACGGAGCGCATGCACCCCTGTTCGGCCTGCTCGCCTGCTGGATCGCGCTGCTCGTGCCGCGCGAGCGCGGCTGGCCGTTGCTCGGGGCGGCCACGCGCATCGGAGTGTGCGCGGCGATCGCGCTGCTCGGGAGCGCGGACGAGCTGCACCAGTCGACGGTGCCCGGCCGGGACCTCTCGGTGCTCGACGTCCTGACGGATGTCGCCGGCGCCGCCGTGTCGCTCGAGCTCGTGGCCCATCTCGGCACCCCGGGACGGACTGCGGCGAGCCTGCGCGCGCGGCTCGCGCTCGCGGCTGCGACCTCGCTCGCCTGCGGCGCCCTCGCGACATGGGGCCCGGTTTGCTTCCCCCGCGTCGGGTGGTTCTAGTACGCGCGTGAGCGACCAACGCGACAACTACAAGAGCCCGCTTTCGACCCGTTATTCGAGCGCCGCGATGCGCCAGAACTTCTCTGACCAGAAGAAGTTCGGCACCTGGCGCCAGCTGTGGATCGCGCTCGCCCGGGAGGAGCGCGCGCTCGGGCTCGCGATCAGCGCCGAGCAGGTGGCCGAGCTCGAGGCGCATGCCAAGGACATCGACTTCGCTGCGGCCGACGCTTACGAGAAGAAGCTGCGCCATGATGTGATGGCGCACGTCCATGCCTACGGCGACGTCGCGCCCAAGGCGCGCGGCATCATCCACCTCGGCGCCACCAGCTGCTTCGTCACCGACAACAGCGAGCTGATCCAGATGCGCGACGGCCTGCGCATCCTGCGCGCGCAGCTCGTCAGCGTGATCGACCAGCTCACGCGCTTCGCCCGCGAGCACCGCGCCCTGCCGACGCTCGGCTACACGCACTACCCGCCGGCGCAGGCGACCACCGTCGGCAAGCGCGCGACTCTGTGGATCCAAGACCTCGTGCAGACGCTCGAGGAGCTCGACCACGCCGAGGCGACGCTGCGCTTCCGCGGCATCAAGGGTGCCACGGGCACGCAGGCCTCGTTCCTCGAGCTCTTCGACGGCGATCACGCCAAGGTGCGCGAGCTCGACCGCCGCATCACCGCCGCGTTCGGCTTCGAGCGCACGTTCGGCGTCACCGGCCAGACCTACCCGCGCCTCGCCGACTTCCGGGTCGCGCAGGTGCTCTCGCAGGTCGCGCAGGCCGCGCACAAGTTCGCCACCGACGTGCGCCTGCTCTCCAACCGCAAGGAACTCGAGGAGCCCTTCGAGGACAAGCAGATCGGCTCGTCGGCGATGCCGTGGAAGCGCAACCCCATGCGCTCCGAGCGCATGTGCGCGCTCGCTCGTTTCGTGATGAGCCTGCTCGACAACCAGGCGCACACGGCCGCCAACCAGTGGTTCGAGCGCACGCTCGACGACTCCGCGAACCGCCGCCTCGCCGTGAGTGAGATGTTCCTCGCCACCGACGCGATCCTGCAGGTCTATCTCAACGTCTCCGCGGGTCTCGTGGTCTACCCGGGTGTCGTGCGGCGCAACTTGGACGAGGAGCTGCCGTTCCTCGCGAGCGAGCACCTGATGATGGAGGCCGTGAAGGCCGGCGGCGACCGCCAGGAGATTCACGAGGCGATCCGCGTGCACGCGCGCGAGGCGGCGCGCGTCGTGAAGATGGAGGGCGGCAAGAACCCGCTGCGCGACCTGCTGCACGGTGATCCGGCCTTCGCCAAGGTGGCGCACCGCATCGACAGCTTGCTCGATCCCGCGCGCTACGTTGGCCGCGCCCCGCAGCAGGTCGACGAGTTCCTCGCCGAGGACGTCGCGCCGCTGCTGGCGCGCCACGCCGCGCTGCTCGGCGCCGAGGGCAGGGTCGAGGTCTGAGCGCGGCGCTCAGCGCACCAGCGAGGGAAACTCGCGATCGAGTCGCCGGCGCAGCCGCGCGAGAGCATTGGCCGCGTCGTGCGCGAGCGGCGGTGCGGCGAGCAGGTTGCGCTGCTCGAACCAGTCGCTGTCGGAGCCGCGCCGCTCAAGATCGAAGAACTCCTCTTCAATCTTCAGCTCGTCGCGGTCGCGCGTCGTGAAGCGCAGCAGCTTGAAGCGCTCGTCGCACACGGCCTGCGCGTGTCGGCGCACGTTCGCGGGCTGGCCCGGCTCGAAGTTGGGGTGGAAGAGCTCGGTGTAAGCGTGATCTCGCACGGCTTGCACGTCGCCACGCAGGAGCGGCGCGAGCGAGCGCGAGTCGGCGCTCACGGCGGGCGAGGGCGTCCCGCCGGCGAGCTCGACGAAGGTGGCGAACAGGTCGTTCATCTCCACCAGCGCCCCGCACGCACCTCCCCGCAGTCGTCCGGGCACGAGCGGCGAGCGCACGATCACCGGCACTCGGCAGCCCGCTTCGTAGAGCGTGCCCTTGCCTTGCTCGGCGTCGAACGGAGACTGCAGGCCGCGCGACTCGGTGCCGTTGTCGCCGACGAGCACGACGGTGGTGTCACTCGGGTCGAGTCCGGCGAGCAGCCGTCCGATCTGGCGATCGAGGTCGCTGATCATTTCGCGTAGCTTGTCGGAGAACCCGCTGCCGAATGCCGCTTCGGCGATGGGCGGCAGGGCGTGCACGGGCGCGTGCGCGGCGTTGTAGGAGACGTAGAGCAGGAACGGTTCCGGCAACGTGCTCACGAGCGCGAGGGCGTCGTCCGTCGTGTCGGTCGTCGGGTAGTTCTCCGCCGGCGGCACGCGCATCGGCAGCACGAGCGGCGCGACGCCTTCCGCGGGCAGGGCGAAGCCGCGCGCGGGATCGACAGAGAGCGTCTTCTCCCAGTTGTAGTAGCCCGCGCGCCGTCTCGACTCGTCGGGCGCGCTCAGGTTGAACATCGAGCCCGCATACGAGCCGAACCAGGTACCGACGGGCTCTCCGAGCGGATGGTGGGGATGTTGCTCGAGCGTGCGTGCGTCGCCCAGATGCCACTTGCCGACCGCGGCGCTCGCGTAGCGCGCGGGCGAGGTGCGCAGCGCTTGCGGCAGGAGCTCGCAGCCGAGCGACAGGCCCACGTTGACCTCACCGCGACCGTCGTCGTTCTTCTTGATCACCGAGCCCACGCCGTTGTCGCGGCTGCGCAGGCCGGTGAGCAGTCGCGCACGGCTGGGGGTGCATGCGGGCGCGGACCACGCCTGCGTGAAGATCAGGCCCTGCCCCGCGAGCTCGCGGTCGATCACGGGCGTCGCCGCCGGCCTTCCCGCCGGTCGGCCCTGCGCGCGCGCGTGGCGCTCGTAGGCACCGATCAGTTCGCAGCCGACGTCGTCGATCACGATCACGACGACGTTGTGCGCTCGCTCGGTCGCAAGTGGCGTACTCGCGCAGCCGCCGCCGAGCAGTGCGAGAGCGGCGAGAGCGAAGCGCATGACGCGAGTGTGCCTTCTACGAGCGCGGGTTGCACGCGCGTCAGCGCACGCGCAGCTCCAGCAGCCACTTCTTGTCCTGCACCGGAGTGCCCGCGAGTCCGGCGCGCTGCAGAGCCGCGAAGGCGCCCGTGAGACCTTCCATCGTGAGATCGACGTAGACGCGCGCTCCCGAGCGCACGAGAGCGACGATCGCGTCCGCGTTCTCGAGGGCGGTGATGCTGACCGCATCGATGGCGCCGCCCGCGAGCAGGCCGGGGCAGCGCTTGTCGAAGGCGTCGATGGGCGGGGGCACGGGCGCGTCGACACGGCGCGGTGCAGCGACCACGTTCGCGTAGGGCACCCTCCGGCTCGCTGGGATCACGCGGCGTCGCGTTCCGCGCAGCAGGTAGGGCTCGAGGTACACGGGATCGATCGCGGTGATCACGGCCGCATCGTCGGGCAGGAGGCGCGCGAGCGCGTTGGCGGTGCTGCGGCGGCCCGGCAGCGCGTCCTGAGGCGGGGCGGGCCAGAACGCGAGTGCCGCGAGCGGCACGAGCCCGAGCCAGGCGAGACGCTCGACGACGCTCGGCAGCATTCGAGCGAGCGCGACAGGACCGAGGATGCAGCCGGCGGCGAGCAACGGCAGGTGGAAGCGCTCGTCGACGTAGTAGTACGACAGATAGAAGAGCGACGTCGGCAGCGCCGCGAGCGCGAGCGCGAGCGCCCCGACGCGGGTTTCTTTCTCGCGCGCCAGCCAGAGTGCACCGAGCGTCAGGGCGGCGCATGGCAGGGCCATGTGCAGCGGCGCGAGCGCGGCGAGGTTGTGTGGCACGTAGCGAGCCGAGAAGGCGAGCTCCGCGTAGTCGTAGGGGACCGAGTTCCAGTAGTGGTAGCCCGTGCGCCACGGATCGCCGAACGTGTGCTGGTGGAAGGCGAGCGTCGCGAGCAGCACCGCGAGGGACGGCGCGACGAGCAGCGCGAGGTTGCGCAGGCGGTGGGGGCTCCCAAGAACGGCCACGAGCGGCGGCGCCAGCAGTGCGAGTCCCACGAAGCGCAGTGCAAAGCCGAGTCCCACGAGCAGGCCGACGCCGAGCGCGCGGACGGGGCTCCACTCGTGCGGCGCGCGCAGCGTGACGAGCACCGCCCACAGCCCGAGTGCAAGGCTCGGCACGTCGGTCATCACTTCTCGCGACCAGCGTTCGAAGGTGGGGTGCAGCAGCAAGGCCGTGCCGGCCGCGAGCGCCGCCCACGGACCGGCGAGGCGATGGGCGAGCAGGTAGGCTGCGACCAGCGCGAGCAGCGCGAAGGCGAGCTCGAGGTAGATCGCGTTGCCGAGCTCGCTCCCGCACAGCGCGTACAGCGGCGCCAGAAACAGGACCGAGAAGCCCGGCGAGGTGCTGGTCGGGTGCGAGCGCCCTTCGATCTCGATGTCGAGGCGGCCGAGGTTCACCAGTCGCTCGGCCGACAGTGCGTACTCCTCCGCGTCGGGTACCACGGCGAAATTCGAGCCGTGGAAGGCCGGCAGGTGGAGGCGCCAGACGGCGATGGCGAGCAGGCTCGCGAGCAGCAGCCAGCCTACGGGCCCGAGGCGGCGCTCGCCTGCGGGCTCACCCGGCTGAAGCCAGCGGGACAGGGTGTCGAGGGCGCGCATGGGGCCATGCTAGGTCGGAGCGCCGGGTCAGGTCGCCTTGGCTTGTTCGGGTGGTCGGGCCGAAGTTGGGACGGGCTGCGGAGACGTTTTGCCGGAAAAAGATTCCGCTGAGTCTCTTGCGAAGCGTTGTTTGAGGCCGCTTCCTGACCGTTAGGGCCACAGTCCCGGCTCTACAGGATGCTGCACAGGGAGCGCGGACCCTGCCCGGTGCCGAACTCGAACTACCGTTCCACTCGTTACCCGACCGATGAACTTTCGATGGAACGGCCGTTAGTCTCCTCCCAACAGCGTCTTCTACCCACCTTCCTACCGTGACAGCCCCCGGCATTCCCAACGAGTTCGTGCTCTCGACCTCGTGCTTCGGGACGAGACTGAGGAGCATCGAAGATCAGGCGTTCGCTTCCGTCGCGATGGGCTTTCGCAAGATCGAGATGGGGCAGGCAGATACTCCGCCGACCCTCAACGGCTTCGCCGACTCGCACCGCGAGACCGGCATCCGAGTGACCTCGGTGATTTCGGGTTGCCTCAAGCCCTCGAGCGAGCGCCCCGCGTGCCAGCTGCTCTCGTCGTCGAACGCCGAGGAGCGCGAGCAGGCGATCGGCTCGGTCCGCCGCCACATGCAGCTCGCCCAGAAGATGCTCGCGCCGGTGGTGGTGCTGCGCGGCAGCTCGGTCGCCGACGTCAAGCTGCGCGCGGAAGCCGAAGTGCTCAACGTCGAGCTCCACAAGGACGGGCTCACCGAGGAGCTCGCCGAGCAGATCCGCGACTACGTCCAGCGCGTCCAGAAGAAGGGCCAGCGCCAGCTCGAGCACCTCTGCCGCTCGCTGCACCAGCTGCTCTCCGAGATACCCCAGGTCAAGCTCGCGATCGAGCCGGGCCTGCACATCGACGACCTGCTGAGCTTCGAGGCCATGGGCTGGGTGCTCGACGACCTGTCGGGCAAGGGGCTCGCCTACTGGCACGACGTCGGCCGCATCCACATGCGCCAGAAGTCCGGATTGCCGGGCCAAGGCCAGTGGCTGGAGGCCTACTGCGGCCGCATGACCGGCATTCACCTGCAGGACGCCGCCGAGAACGAGTACCAGATGCCCCCGGGCACTGGGGAAGTCGACTTCCGGCTGGTGGGGGAGTACACCCCCAAGACGGCTCTCAAGGTGCTCGAGATCGACCAGAAGCACGGCCGCACCGAGATCCTCGCGGCGGTCCAGTTCCTGAGCGCGAAGGGCTTCTAGGACCATGCGGACGCGACCGCCGGAGAGGGGCTTGCCAAGCGCCTTCCGGTCGCTATTCTCCTCATCCCTCGCAGCCGCCTGACCGCGACGGCGAGGTCCCAACACGCGGGCGTAGCGCAGTGGTAGAGCGCCACCTTGCCAAGGTGGATGTCGAGGGTTCGAAGCCCTTCGCCCGCTCCAGCCGGTCCGGCAGCCGGCATCGCAAGAAGCCCCTACGCGGGCTTTTTTCGTGCCCAGAGCGCGCGGGTCAGCCTCGAGGCCGACGGCCGTGGCCTGCGCGGAAGCGGAGGCTGCGGAGCAAGGTCCTCCAGGCTCGGGACCGACGCTGGTGCCGCCCCGGCGATGTCCGCGGTCTCATGAACCGTCCCGACGCGCGCGGCGTTGGCAGACTACCCTTCCTTCGCCGTGCCACTCGGCGCCAGCGCCTCTCCTCCGCCATGCCGATGCCCTCCCTGCTGCTGGCCCTTCCGGTCCAAGACATCACCCAGACCGTCGTCACGGCCCCGCGCGCGGGCCGCACGGCCACCACCCCGGGCATCTCCGAGCAGGTCATCACCGCCGAGGAGCTGGCCGCGACGGGCGAGCGCTCCCTGCCGCGGGCCATCGCCAAGGCGAGCGGCCTGTTCGTGCAGGAGACCAACCTCGGCGGCGGCGCCCCGATCCTGCGCGGCTTGATCGGCAACCAAGTCCTGATCGTCGTCGACGGCGTGCGGATGAACGACGGCACGACGCGCGGCGGCCCCAACCAGTCGCTCAATGGCATCGATCCGACCAACGTCGAGCGCGTCGAGATCGTGCGCGGGCCCGGGGCCGTGCTCTACGGCTCGGACGCGCTCGGTGGCGCGATCCTGATCTGGACCCGCAACCGCGCGCCGCTCGCGCGCGACAAGGCCGGCACCCGAGCGGTGCAGGGCGAGCTCGGCGTCGACGCCAACACGGCCGCCGAAGGCGCGCGCGAGTACGGCTCGCTGTCGGTCGGCACCGAGGATGTCGGCGTGCTCGTCGGCGGCTCGTTTCAGGACTGGCAGGTGCTGCACTCCGGCAAGGGCGAGGTGCAGAACACGGGCTACAACGGCCAGTCGTGGTACGCCTCGGGCGACGTGCAGCTCGGCGAGCGGCGCAGCATGCGCGTCAGCGGCATGCGCACCCGCGACTTCGAGGTGCCGCGCTCGGACCGCATGAACACGGGCTACGGCCAGACGCAGCCCTCCGACGCGGAGAACTACTTCACGCTGCAGGACCGCACGCGCTACGTCGTCGCCTACAACGATGCGCAGCCTGGCCTCGGCGACGAGATGCAGGTGCGCCTGTCGCTGCGCGAGTACGTCGAGAACCGCCGCATCCGTGCGCGGGGCTCGAGCACGCGCCGGCTCGAGCAGGACGACACCGAGACCGTCGGCGTCGGCATGGACTGGCGCAAGGCGCTCGGCGACTCGCAGCTCCTCACGTGGGGCATCGACGCGGACTACGACGACGTCGACTCGACCCGCACCAACGTCAACATCACGACGGGCGCGGCCACCAGCGCGGTCGGTTCCTTCGCACCGGGCTCGAACTACCTCTCCAGCGGCCTGTTCGTGCGCGACGAGCTCTTCGACGTCGGTCCGTTCGACCTCACAGCGGGCGTGCGCTACTCGTACTTCGAATTCCAGTTCGACGACGTGGCGAACCCCGGGCAGACCGTCGAGGGCAACTTCGACGCCGTCACGGGCTCGCTGCAGGCGGCGACGGACGTGGCCGACGGAGTGCGCATCACGGCCACGATCGCGCAGGCGTTCCGTGCGCCGAACCTCTCCGAGCTCGCGCGCAACGCGACTTTCAACAGTGGCACGGAGCTCTCCAACCCGGATCTGGATCCCGAGCGCTCGCTGTACGAGGAGCTCGCGCTCGACATGCGCCGCGACGCGTGGAGCTGGTCGCTCGGCCTCTACCACAACGCGATTCAGGACGTGGTCGGCCGCCGTCTCGTGAGCGACCCCACCCCCGGCGGTCCGATCGGCGACGAGACCTACGTGCGCGAGAACACCGGCGACGTCGACCTGCTCGGCGTCGAGACCCGCTACCAGCGCAAGCTCGGCGGCGAAGACTCGCCGTACTCGTTCGGCACGTACCTCGAGTACACCTACGGCCAGCAGTACGACGACGACATTCCGGCCTTCGACGACCAGCCGGCGAGCCGGATCCCGCCGTTCCACGGCAACGTCTCGCTGTCGTACGAGCCTGCCCAGCCCATCCGGAATCTCGGCTGGCTGCAGCTCTCCTTCTGGTTCGCAACCTCCCAGAACCGGCTTTCCCCGACGGACCTCGGCGACCCGCGCATCGACAAGAACGGGACCAACGGCTGGACGCGGGTCGACCTCGACTTCGGCGGCCCGGTCGGGGAGGCCGGCAGCGGCGCCAGCTGGAACATCGGCCTGCACAACCTGTTCGACGAGGATTATCGCGTGCACGGCTCCGGCATCGACGCCCCCGGGGTCGGCGTGGTCGCCGGCCTGCGCATGACCCTCTAGTTGCATTCTTCCCGGCAGCCCGCGCTAGCATGAGCGCCCCGGCCATGAACTGTCCCCGCTCCGCAGGCCCCTCGCGAGGGGCCGAGTCGACCTCTGCGGCGCTGCCCTCCGGCAGCGGCTCCTTCTCGTGGAGCTTCGCAGGCTCGCTCGGTGTGCACCTCGCCATCGCGGGCGGACTCGCGTTCGCTGCGCTCGCGCCGAGCGGCAGCGGTACCGGCCGCGGTCACGTGATCCAGGTTGTGTCTGCGCCGCTCGCCGCGGCGGTCGAGGCCGGGGAGGATCCCGAGCCGGAGCGCGAGCTCGTGGTCGCCACGCCCGACGAGCCGCAACTCGTCGAGCTCGATCTCCCGCCACAGCCCATGCTCGCGCTCGAAGACCTGAGCGAGACGCGGCCCGACGTCCTTGACTTGACCTGCGCCCAGTCGCGCCTCCTGTCGCTCGCGTGGAACTCGCCGTCGGCCCGTCGCACGGCCGACCTCGCCGGGGGCGGTAGCGCAGGCGCCGCGCCGGGTGAGCCCGAAGTCCAGCCGCCCGTGATCGCCGCTCCGCCGCCCGCTCCCGCACCTGAGCCGGAGCTCATCTCGGCTGTGCAGGTCGAGACTCCAGAGCCCGAGTACCCGCGCCTCTCGCGGCGCCTCGCGGAACAGGGCACGGTCGAGCTGCGCATGCGCGTGCTCGCCGATGGCTCGGTGGGCGAAGTCGCGATCGTGCGCTCGAGCGGCTTCGAGCGCCTCGACCGCGCCGCCCTCGAGGGCGTGCGCCGCTGGCGCTTCCGCGCGGCGACGCGCGATGGCGTGCCGCACGACTCCGACGTCGTGCACCGCTTCACGTTCCACCTCGAAGGTTCGTGAGAGTGGGCTTTCGGCTCGAGTCGCTCAGCGCTCGAGCCGCAGGTGGCCGCCCACAGTGACGCTGGCGCGGCAGCGCGGAGGCAAGAGCGTCGTGCCGGAGAACTCGCGCACGATCGCCGGACCCGTGAAGTGGTCGCCGGGTTCTAGCAGCGCGCGCTCGACGATCCGCGTGCGCAGCTCGCTTCCGCCGAAGCTGACGCGCGTCGTGCCGACGAAGGCCGTGCGCGGGGCCGGACGGTGCTGGACCTTGCGCTTGCGTGGCAGGGCCGCCGGGATGCGTGCGAGGACGCGCAAGTTGACGAGCTCGACCTCGCGCTCGTCGAGGGTGTAGCCGTAGAGCTCGCGGTGGCGCGCGGCGAAGCGCTCGCGCGGATCGCCACCGGCGAGCGGGCCGCGCAGCTCGACGGACTGCCCCTCGTAGCGCAGGTCGAGCGTGGCCTCGCACTCGGCGTCCGACGCACGTGGGCCGCTGTCGGCGAGCTCGCCGAGCGCCTCGCGCTCGAGAGCGCGCAGGTGCGCAGCGCGCGCGCGTGCCCGCAGGCGCGCGAGCGGCGCGAGGATCGCTCGCGAGCGCTCGGCCTGCGGCTCGGCCGTCGCCATGCCAAGGGCCGAGAGCACGCCGGGTGCCGCGGGCACCAGTGCGCACGGCATCGCCAGAGCGCGAGCGAGCTCCGCCGCGTGCAGCCCGCCGCCGCCGCCAAAGGCGACCAGCGGAGTTGCGCGCGGATCCTCGCCGCGCTGGAGCGTCATCACGCCGAGCGCGCGACGCATCGCGGCTCGCGCGACGTCGAGTGCTGCCTGCGCCGCTGCGCGCGGCGCGAGCCCGAGCTTTCGCCCGAGGCGCTCGAAGACGCGCTCGACGCGGTCGTGGTCGAGCTCGAGCCGACCGCCGAGGAACGTGCCGGACGAGAGCTGTCCGAGCAGTACGTGCGCGTCCGTCAGCGTCGGCTCGTCACCGCGGCCATAGGCGACCGGGCCCGGGTCGGCGCCCGCGCTCTGCGGGCCGACGCTCAGCACGCCCGCGGAGTCGATGCGCAGAAGCGAGCCGCCGCCGCAGCCGATGGTGTGCAGGTCGAGGGAGGGTACGGCGATGCTGTGGCCGCCGATCGAGCCTTGCTGCACCGGCTCGACCACGCGCCGCGCTCCGAGGCGCCGGAAGGCGACGTCGGCACTGGTGCCGCCGATGTCGAGGCCGACCATGCGATCGAGGCCGGCTTCGCGCGCGGCACGCGAGGCGCCGAGCACGCCACCCGCGGGGCCGGAAGCGATCACGCGCACGGGCTCGAGAGCGGCGCGTTCCGCGGAGATCGTGCCGCCGCTGGAGCGCAGGAGCTCGAGACGCGCGTTGCCGAGGTCGCGCGACAGCCGCTGCAGGTAGGCTCCGACGACCGGAGCGAGCGTCGCGTTCACGACTGCGGTGGAGAAGCGCTCGTACTCGCGGTGCTCGCGCAGCAGCTCGGCGGAGAGCGTCATGGGCAAGCCGAGTGGAGCGAGCGCGCGCGCGACGGCGCGCTCGATCTCGGGATCTGCATAGGAATGCAGCAGGCAGACGGCGAGCGACTCGGGGGCCGCGCGCGCGATCGCGCGGCGCAGGGACACGAGCTCGCGCGCGCTCGGGGAACGCACGGTCTCGAGCGCGCCGTCGGACAGCCGCGGCCACGAGCGCTGGTCGACTTCGAAGCGTCGCTCGCGCGGTACAAGGTCCGGCGGCTTTACGGGCCGCAGCGCATACAGGTCGGGCCGGTCCTGGCGCGCGATCTCGATCAGGTCGACGAAGCCTCGATTGGTGACGAGCGCCGTGCGCGCGACGCGGCCCGTGAGCAGAGCGTTGAGGCCGACGGTCGTGCCGTGCACGACGCGCAGGTCGCGCGGGCGCGCGCTCGGCCCGAGCCCCAAGCGCTCGAGGCCCGCGAGCAGCGCGCGCGCCGGATCGTCGGGCGTGCTCGGCACCTTCTCGAGCCGTACGCGGCCATTCTCGACCAGCGCGAGGTCGGTGAAGGTGCCCCCGGTGTCGATACCCACGACCGGACCTTGGGAGCGAGTGGTCACGAAGGAAGTCTAGATGTTGCTAACCTATCGCGCCCTAGGGTCGAAGGTTCGGCCCGCCATGACGCCCCTCGTCCTCGCGCTACTCGCCTGCTACCTCGTCGGCTCGATCCCGTTCGGGCTCGTGCTGGTGCGGCTCGTGAAGGGCCTCGACCTGCGCACGGTCGGCTCGGGCAACATCGGGGCCACCAACGCCATGCGCGCCGCGGGCAAGCCCGTCGGACTCGCGGTGTTCGTGCTCGACTTCGCCAAGGGCTGGGTGGCGGTCTGGGGCTTCGCCGGCCTCGTGGCGGGGCAAGAGCCCCTGTCGTGGGCAGCGACGGCCTGCGGCGCTCTCAGCGTGCTCGGCCACTGCTTCCCGGTCTGGCTGAGCTTCGCGGGCGGCAAGGGCGTCGCGACCGGCTGCGGTGCGCTGGTGGCCATGGATCCGCGCATCTGGGTCGTCGGTGGAGCCGTGTGGCTCGTGGCACTCGGCCTCGGTCGCATGGTGAGCCTCGCGTCGATCGCAATGGGGCTCGCCTTCTCGGTGGCGGCGTGGTTCCTCACCCAGCGCGTCGAGCCGACGGTGGGGGCAGCGTTGCTCGCGCTCTTGATCCTCGTCCGTCACCGCTCGAACATGTCCCGCATCGTGGCGGGAACGGAATCCAAGATCGGATCGAAGCGCGCGGCTGCGCCCGGAGCTGGTGGTGGCTGAGGCGCGCGAGGAGAACCTGCGGCGCGCGGTGGTCCTCGGCGACGGCAGCTGGGGCACGGGGCTGGCGCTGTTGCTCGCGCGCAAGGGCATCGAGGTGAGCGTGTGGTGCAACCAGCGTGCCCACGCCGAGGAGTTCAACGCGGCGCGCGAAAACCGCCGCTACCTGCCCGGTGTCGTGCTGCCCGCGAACCTGCGCTTCCACGCCGACGCGCACGCGGCGGCGGCCGGCGCGCAGCTCGCCGTCAGCGCCGTGCCGACGCAGTACCTGCGCACGGCCGCGGCGCGCTTCGAGGATGCGCTCGCGGGCAACGTGCCGATCGTCTCCGCGAGCAAGGGCCTCGAGATCGAGACGCTCGCGCGCCCGACCGAGATCCTCACCAGCGTCCTCGGTACGCACCCGCTGGCCGTGCTCTCCGGCCCCAGCCACGCCGAGGAAGTCGCGGTCGGCAAGCCCGCCACGGTGGTCGCAGCGTCCGCGGACCTCGCGGTCGCGCAGCGCACCCAAGCGGCCTTCAACGGCGAGAGCTTCCGCGTCTACACCAGCGATGACCTGCTCGGCGTCGAGCTCAGCGGCGCGCTCAAGAACGTGATCGCCATCGCGGCCGGCATCAGTGACGGACTCGGCCTCGGCGACAACGCCAAGGCGGCGCTCATCACGCGTGGCATGGTCGAGATGGCGCGCGTCGGCGTGACCCGTGGCGCCCGCAAGGAGACGTTCTTTGGCCTCGCCGGCATCGGCGACCTCGTCACGACCTGCTGCTCGCGCCACTCGCGCAACCGCGCGGTGGGGGAGGCGATCGGGCGCGGCGAGACGCTCGAGAGCGTGCTCGCGCGCATGAAGATGGTCGCCGAGGGCGTCTGGACCACCAAGGCTCTGTTCGGGCCGGAGTCGGAGCTATCGGGCATCTCGATGCCTATCGCAGCCGAAGTGCATGCCGTGCTGTTCGAGAGCAAGGATCCGCGCACCGCCGTGGCAGACCTGATGCGTCGCGAGCCCGCGCCCGAAATGAAAGGCCTTGTCTGATGCCCGCGCCGCAGGTGCTCTTCCCGACGTTCCTCCTCCTGACCGTCGCGCTGCTCGGCGTGGTGGTCTACACGGGCATCAAGGCCAAGCTGCGGCTGCACATCACCTTCGTGGTGATCACGGTGCTCATGCTGGCCGCGGCGATCGCCGCGGCGCTCGCCCTCGGCAAGCTCTACGACCTCAAGTCGGCTGGCTGGATCACGCCCGTGCACCTGACGCTCGCGCGCATCGCCACCTATGCCTACGTGCTCCCGGCCGTGACGGGCGTGATGAACTACCGCAACCGCAAGCACCGCCGGCTGCACTTCTGGATGGCGATGCTCACGCTCACGCTCACGGTGCTCGCGGCCGTCACCGGTGCGTGGATGATCTTCCGCGCAACGCCCCTAGCTGCGCAGTCGTAGCACGATCCACGGCACGACGATCATCACGCCGTTGGCGAAGAGCGGAATGCCCGCCAGCAGCACCCACACCCAACGGGCGCGGATCGAGAGCAAGGCGAGGATCGCCCCCGGGACGGTGAAGGCCGCGGAAGCGAGCAGGGTGGAGAGCAAGTCGGGGCCGCTCTGAGGCGCGAGGGCACGCCACAGGATCGCGCCACTCCACACAGCAGCCCCGGCCGTGGCGAGGCACATGGAAGCCATCCACGTGCGGTGGCGGCGGCGCACCACGCTCGACATGGGGTAGAGGCGGCGGAGGGGTCGAGCCATGGACCTATTCTGGCCCCGGCGCGAGCGCCCACCAAGCTCTCTCTGCGGCTCCGGTTGGCGCGGACGGGCCGGGGGAGTAGACTCTCCGCCCCCCTTTCAGCAGAGAATCTTGGGTCGGGGCGTGGCGCAGCCTGGCTAGCGCGCTTCCTTGGGGTGGAAGAGGTCGGAGGTTCAAATCCTCTCGCCCCGACCAACTCTCTGCTCGCGCGGTGCGCGTCGCTCCCCGGGCACGACCCGCGACGGGTCTGGAGTGGCTGCCGGGCGCGCGATGGGCGAGCCAGTTGGCGTCCGCGTGCAGCCACGAGCATCTCTATGTGCGGTCATGGGCAGCC
>SXGS01296246.1_pt1 | contig 20260 bp, 15 predicted proteins | sample 3174681 | NCBI WGS metagenome assembly SXGS01 (sample SAMN11356861, study PRJNA531348) | freshwater metagenome | isolation source: freshwater sample F1-80 | place: China: Fuxian Lake, Yuxi | collected 2017-12-25 | reverse complement strand
GGGTGTTAGTTCCTCTCCTTGGTCGCAGAGCGACCGCCGAAGGTCGCTCCGCGACGGACGGCATCTCGACCGCGAATTCTTGCGCGACTGTTGGGAACGCGGGGTCGGGTGTGGTCCGTTCTTGACGTTGCCATTCGTCAGCGCGGGAAGGGAGCGTTCTCCGCCACAACGTGGCATTCCGCGCTCGGCGCGGGTCTCCCGACCCCGCCGCTGAATTGGACCGAAGGTCTCCTTTGCTCGCAGGAGTCTTTGACAACAAATCCACAAGTATCGTTCACGTTCTGTTCGAGGAGACCTGCGGTCGGCCCAAGCGGCGGAGTCGGGAGACCCGCGCCGAGCGCGGCGAAGCACTCCGGCACTCTGAGACCGGGACTCTTTGGGTTCTTGTCCTTGGTCGCAGAGCGACCGCTGAAGGTAGCCGTGGGTTTCAACCCACGGTCGGCAATCACGCCAAACCATTTCGTCGCGGAGCGACGATCGAACCATCGCCACACGATTGGCCGCCCAAGGAATGCGTGTTGTCGTCTCCACACATTCAATCGTCGCTCCGCGACGAACCTTTCACGCGTCATCGCCATCCGTGGGTTGAAACCCACGGCTACCATCAAATGTCGCTTCGCGACGGACGGCCTCTCGACCGCGAATTCTTGCGCAACTGTTGGGAACGCGGGATCGGCTGTGGTCCGTTCTTGATGTTGCCATTCGTCAGCGCGGGAAGGGAGCGTCCTCCGCCACAACGTGGCATTCCTCTGTCAGCCCAGGCCATCGGCCTCCGCGCTCGGCGCGGGGCTCCCCACCCCGCCGCGGACTTGGACCGAAGGTCTCCATTGTTCGTACGAGTTGTCAGGAACAAAAAGAAGAGGCCCGCTCACTCGCCGTTCGAGGAGACCTGCGGTCGCCCAAACGGCGGGGTCAGGAGACCCGCGCCGAGCGCGGGGTCGCCCCAACGGGGCGGCCCTCATCATCGTTCGTCTTCGTCGATGACGTGTTGCGTGTTGGTCCCATTGAGAGCCGCCCCGTTGGGGCTGTCTGACCTCTGGGGCTTGGCCACCCAGGCCGCTGGCCTGGGCTGGCATAGGCTCGCCCCTTCGGGACTGAACCGCAGGTGACATCGGGAGCGCGGGTGGGTGTGCGACTCATTGGTTCTTGTCCTTGGTCGCAGAGCGACCGCCGAATGTCGCCGTGGGTTTCCACCCACAGTCGGCCATCCCGCCAAAGCAACTCGTCGCGGAGCGACGATGGAACCAATCGATGTGTGTCGTCGGCTCTCGGCGAGAGCGGGCGACACTCGTTGCCGAAACGCATTCAGAGACTCACGCATCGTCAGCCGGAAATGTTGATCGCTCCGTCCAACTCGACGTGACGATTCCGGTGTCGCCATCGACTTCGACCGATGCACCGGTGGGTAGTCGCGATGTGGCTTCATCGAGAACCACCATCGGGCGTTTGACAAATCGAGCCGTGACGGCGGCGTGCGACAACAGGCCTCCCTGTTCCACGATGAATGCGACGGCCGTGTTGCAGTGCAGCACGGTCGGCGCATCAACCGAATTGGCCACGACCACGGAACCGGAGGGCGGCGCAATGCCGACGGACTGCGACCAATTCCAAATCACTCCGGCCGCTTTGCCCGGTGAGAGGGGTCGTGCCGCGAAGTGCCGTGCCGCAGAGTCTGTTTCCGTCACGCCTGCTTTTGGAGACGCTTCAGATTTCTGGAAGGGATTCATGTGGTCGGCGTGCAGAACTTGAGGAACTTCGCGCGTGCGCCAGAACGACCACTCGGCCAGACGGTCGTCGAGACGTGCGGCTGTTGGACCGTTCGTTGTTTCATCGGCGATCGACGGCAACTCTCGCCAATGGAAAAAGTACAGCCGTTCGCCGAGTCCGGATCGGGTGGCCAATTCACGAAGAATGTGCCGCAGCAGTGCGATGCCGAGCCGAGAGTAGACCTTTCCGACTTCACGAAGCGGCAGCAGGTGGTGCACGATCCTGAGTTCGCCAGCGATCACTCGGCTGAGCCGTCGCAGACGATCCGCCGACACGATTGGCCGCAGCGCGTCTGGCCAGTCCGGCATTTCCGTGATGGCGATCTCGGACACGCTGTTCGGTGGCGTGAGAAGTGCTTCGGGATGTTCGCCAGCTTGTGAGGCGAGTTCGAATTCACCCTCGAATGGCAATGTGGCTCCTGTCGTTGTCGGCACATTACATTCGTGAACCGGGTACGACACACGGGACAAAAGCGCGATCTGGGCCGCTTGGACTTCATCGGCCGAAAGTACTTTCGGTAGTCCGCGCGCGACCGCTTGCCAGGCTTGAACTCCGAGCCATCCGGGCAACATCAACTGCGGCATCCATTCGTCGAACAGCCACGCTCGGCATTCTTCGGCGTGAGTCACCAGTTCGCGCAGCGTCAGCCGCCGACAGTCGATTGACCAATGATTTCTGAGCGAGGTCAGAAACTCCGGGACCACGGACTCGTGAAAGTGTTGAGCCGCCTTCCGACGGAGACGCTGGATGCGCCATGTTGAACGGGCCATGACCCAAGCCAGATGCGGCAGCTTGAGCAGGAACCACGGATCGAGACGTTCGGGATCAAACTCGGTTGGCGGCTCGTGCAGTTCCTCGGTCGATTCGATGAGTCGTTGGTGCGAATGCCGCAACGGAAAACTGCCGCAGATCATCTGTGGCAGTCGATCGGGATCGGCGAAGACTCGGCCAGCGATGAGTTGCAGGAATCCCTGCCCATCGGTGAACCGACGCGGCGCGAAGCCGAGTTGCCGATACAGCGTTCCCAATCCGCCGCCGGGTGACAGGAATTGTTCCCAGACACTCCACGACAGCGGAGTGGGATGTGGCAACGATTCGGCCAGTTGATGTCGCACCCACAGCGGACGCCCGGAATCGGAAAATGCTCGCAGCCGGGATTGCTCACCAGAGTCGTAGGTGGAATCACTGCAATCTGATTCCGGCGAGCCGGAGGGCGTTAGCCCCCGGACCCGCGCCAATGTCCGGGGGCTAACGCCCGCCGGCTCGCCTGGTGTGGGGGGCAGTGGACGGACTTGAAAGAACACGATTCGATCGGACGCGCAGCCCCATTCGAGGTCAACGGGATTGCCTGCGAATTCGGTTTCCATTCGCAAGGCCGCGCGAGCGATCGCTTCGAGGTGTTGATCGGAAAGTCCGGCGGGCCGCAACGACGGCTGACTGACTTGAGCGTCTGCCAACGGGCGAAGCGTGAGTCGATCGAGTCGGCAACTCCACGAATTGACCTCACCTGACATCAGCCGCTGGCCCTCACCGGCCACCGCTTCGATGACCATGTGGGCTGCATGCTGATCTAGCGGATCGCGAGAAAACAAGACTCCGGAGACTTCGGCAGAAAACATCGCCTGCACGGTGACTGCGGTGCAGGGCACGGAATCGCCATCGCTCTGTGGCAATGACCGCGAGGATTCGGCGACGAGGTTGATGGCTTGCCAAAGCCAGAACTGCGGCTCGTCGCGGATCGGTCCACGTTGTCGATGTTGTTCCAGCAGCCGTGCGCACAATTCCGCCGAGGTGAGCCGAAGGGCGCTCGCCCCGGTTTGCACTTCTCGAACCGGGGCGAGCGCCCTGCGGCTCATTGGTGGGACCGACAGCATTGCCAGCAGGAAGTCAGCGAATTCAGTCCAGGCCGCTGCGGAATTGGCTTGCCTTGCAACGGTCTCAGTCCAGCCGCAGTGCAGAATCGTGCGCATCAAGCCTGGGTGCGACGTCTCAGCGCCGCTGCGGACTGCGACGGTGAGAGGTCTCTGTGAATCGAACTCGGTGCTGTGTCCAGCGGCGGTTTCGAGGTGCAGACGATCGAAGGCGGCGGCAACTTCTGCTTCAACGCCGTCGGGCCAGTGACCGCTCGCGAGAAACTCTCGAACAGCGTCCGTCGTGATCGTGAATCCCGGCGGGACCGTGAGACCGGCTTCGTGGAGGCAACGCAGAGAGGCTCCCTTTCCGCCCAGTCGCCGACGTTGGTCCGCTGCGGGAAATGGCCACGGGTCCGATAAGTATTGCACCCAATCTGGCATTCAATTTCCTTGCGGCGAGGTTCCCACGCACATGAAACCTTCGGGGGTTCCGACCACAACACGCCCGCGCGCGACGACGGGTGAACTCACATAAAGTCCAGACGGGCCGAGCCGAACTTGCCAGACCGGTTCCATCCGCTGGAGATCGAGCGCAACCAACAATCCCTCTGCATCGACACAGTAGATCATGTCGAGTGAAACCGCTGGTGATGTCAGAATCGGTGCCGGTGACCGCCACTGACGTCTCACGTTGCCAGTCTGATCAACGACCAGCACATGACCATCGGCCACGCAGATGACTGCTTCGTGGCCCACCACGGCCGGGGCACTCAGGACAGAGGCGGTTGTTGGCAGCCTCCAACGTGTCTGCAACGTGGCGAGGTCGAGGAGTCGAAGTTCTCCCGCGCCGGCGGTCGGCGCGTTCACGAGATTCCCCGGTCCGAGACCAATCAACAGCCCAACGCCAAAGATCGCCGGCGGACTAAACACAGGGAGTGGCAGCGCTGCTCGCGACAATTCGTGACCGGTCTCCGCACTCAATGCGACCATCGCATTGCCGCCGTGACCCAGCCCGACATAAACACGGCCCGCATGAACTGCCAGCGCGGTTTCGGCATCCGGAAGTTGATCACCGGAGATGTGCCAGCGAACTCGTTGGTCAGCCGGGTGACGAAGGTCGCCCTCGAAGCAGTAAACGCCATCGTCGCCGGCGGCGACATACACTCGCCCGTTGTCGAACGCTGGAGTGCATTCGACATGACTCGTCGTCGCGAATTCCCAAGCGACGCCCTCTTCGTGACCGCTCGCGGGATCAAGGCAGACGACGCGCGCTCGGGGCGTGTGATGCACTCCTTCGCCACAAACGATGCGACCATCGACGAGGATCGGTGACGACAGCGTCATCCGGTAATCCCCAGGCCCAGCGTTCCAGACTTCAGCACCGGTGACAACGTCCCAGCAAAAACAGCGAGCGGAATCGCCGCGCGAACCGATCGCGACAACGTACTTGCCGCAAATCGCCGGGGAGGAGAAGAAAACATAATCGCGACGACCCACCCAATTGACACCTCCGGAACGGGGGCCACGAGTACCATCGCTTCCCAATCTCGCCAGCGAACCCCGGCTGGTGGGCCAACCCTCCGGAATGAACGCGATGGGTGACCGGGGCGACTTCGGCGAGGGTTCAGTCAACGCGCGAACCGATATCGAATAGATTGCTGGCAGCGTCATGCCGATGCCCGCCAGCACCGCTAGGCCGCGCCATTGGCTCTTGAGAAACGCGACCAATTGTCTTTGGCAGCGTCGACTGAACGCCAAAAACACCCCCGAACTGATCAACACAACGATCAGCCAGAGTAGGCTTCCAATCGCGGGCAGGATGGGCAAAATCGCGACCATGCGTGTCATTCGTGACGGAGTTTTTGACGCCGCAAAGTAGGACCAAAATCCAAACACTTGAGAGACACATCGGTGCCAAAACTCAGAAGGAGACTCGCATTCGGGTCGGTTGTCTGATAACTCACTCTTGGTTCGTCGATCCGAAAAACTGTTTGGCAGCCCAAAAACTCGCAAGCTAGGATTAGGAGCATTCGCTGACGTCAGCGATTTTGGGACATCGGCGACGGATCAGCCAGGATGTGCGAACGGTTTTACGATTGCGAAGTGTTGCTCGATTTTGGAGACATTGAAATGGACCCCACAGCGAATCGCGAGAAACTCCAGTCTCGGTTGGGGTTCACTCTGATTGAAGTGCTGGTGGTGATCGCGATCATCGGCACATTGCTGGCGCTGATTTTGCCTGCAGTCCAAGCCGTGCGAGAAGCTGCTCGACGGACGCAGTGCCGCAACAATCTGAAACAATGGGGACTGGCACTGCATCAGTACCATGAGATTCACGCGACCTATCCGCCCGGGTATGTGTTTGCTCGACCCGTGCCGAACACCGCAGCGATGAACCTCGAACCGCCCAACGGACAGAGCCGATTTCTTTTTGACGGCTGGCTCCCTCCCGCCCCCCTTCCGCCACCGCAGGATCCGGGATGGAATTGGATCACCATGCTGTTGCCGCAAATTGACCAAACACCCCTCTACCGACAGATTGATCTCAAAAGGTCGGTCGGTGATCCCGTGAATGCGGACAAAGTCGTTCGGACACTTTCCCTCGTGAGTTGTCCGTCGGATTCCGATGCGGGAGTTTTCACCGTGCTTCGAAAGAACGGATCTGAGCTGGCCGACGCCAGCACGACCAGCTATGTCGCCGTCTTCGGGAAGTATGGTCTGATCAACACGAACCCGGACGATGGCGATGGAACCTTTCAACGCAACAGCCGAGTTCGAGCGCAAGACATCCGCGATGGTTTGTCGCAAACCATTTCCGTGGGTGAACGGGCCGCGTTGTTCACCAAGGCTCCCTGGGCTGGCGTCATGACCGGCGGAACCGTTCGCACAACGCCCGGAGCTCCGGTGTATACCTCGACGATCGAAGAGTCCCCCTGCATGACCTTGGCCCGCATCGGTTCACGCACGCTCAACGATCGATTCAGCGAGCCATACGATTTCTTTTCGGCGCACTCCGGGCAAGTATTCTTTCTGTTTGCCGATGGCTCGGTGCGCGCGATCACTTCGGGGATCAACCTGGAAATTCTGCATTCGTTGGCCACTCGCTCTGGAGGAGAAGTTGTCAAATCCGACTTTTGACGAACTGCCAGCAGTACCGAATGCCAAGCTTACAAGGCTGTTTGCATGGGGCCTGCTCGTCGGCACGATGGCGTGGACTTGCGGATGCGATTCATCACCACGCGCGCCGCTGCTGCGGGATACTGCGGTTTATCACAGCGAAAGCGAAGGATTCCGGTTTCGTGTCCCGGAAGGTTGGAGCCAATCCGCGAACTCAGTGCTTCCGGCCGGCGATTTGCCGGGGGATGTCTTCTTGAGTCGCTTTCAAATGACGACGGCCGAAGGGGGAGCGTCACTACAAATCATCTGTTGCAACGATGTGGCGGCCGAACAGCTCGAAAAGCATTGGAGTGGTCCGGCCTTCGGTGTGAAGGAGTGGAAGGTGGAAGAATCCCTCCAGAAGGTGAAGGCTGGCCCGATCGCCGGTGAGCGGATCGTCTACAGCGGATTATTGGGGGGCAAGACGCTGATGAAGCACGTCACTTGCCTGCACAAGAACCAGCGGCTGTATTCCTTCGTCGGGCTGTACTGGAAAAACGATGCCTTTGCTCGGCAGCAAGTGGAACGCGCGCTCGAGAGTTTGATCTGGTGACCGGCTTACTTTTCCTGCGCCTTCTTGTCGGCCGGTTTGGTTTCCTTGGGCAGAAGTTCGGGAGCCACGATTTTCAGAGCCTTTTCGGCGGCCTCGCGAACGATCGGTTCGGGATCTTTGAGCAACCGCAGCATGTCCTCCGCAGCCGGCCGAGCATCGGCACCGATGTAGCCCAGAGATCGCACCGCATCGCGACGAACCTTCACATAGCGATCGGTCAGCACTTTCTGCAAGGCGGGAACGCCCAATTCGGCGGCCACGGGGCCGATATCGCCGATCGCTTCCGCAGCGTGCTCGCGAATCGTGTCCTCCGGGTCATCCATTTCGTCGATCAGGTCTGGCACCGCCGAGACGGCATTGGGGCCGATCTTGCCGATGGTCCGAGCGGCATTCCATCGCGCTTCCGTCGGCAACTTCTCGTCGTGCATGGCCGCGACAAGTTCCGGCAGAGCCGTCGCGGCGGATCCGCGATATTCGCTGATGGCTCGCGCGGCCACGACACTGTGTTCCGAACGGAGCAATTCCTTCAGCTTCGGCACGACATCCTCTGCCGGAACCCCCGCTTTCGGAGTCGCAGCAACCGCCACGGATCGGACATGTGGGTCCGGATCCCCCAACGCACGCAGCAGGGCGCTGTGCGCCGAGGCGGGAAGCGGGGAATTCTTGGCGAGCAGCTCGAGCGCAGTCCAACGCAGTTCGGATTGCGATTCTCCAGGAGAATCAAGGTAAATTTCCGAGAGGACCGGAATCGCAGCGGCACCCTGCTTTTCTAAAATCGACAGCGCCGCTGCGCTGGCGCTCGGTCCACTTTGAAGCTGTTTGGCCCAGTACCGCGACGGTCGGCTGGCAAGGAAGGAATCGCCCGCAATCCAACCGGAGACAGTCTTGGTTGGCTCGAGCAGCACCGCCGCAACAAGTACGACCGTCAGTGAAGCACCAACCGCTATGATCGTTTGCCGTTTCATCAGCGAGGTTCTTTCTAGTTGGAACGCACCGCAATCGAGTCGTGCGACAACTGAGTGTCACAAGCTCAACTTTAGTGGCTTGTCGAAAAGCTCTCATCGTTATGACCGTTGGCAACGGTTCATCGCGCAACGAATACTGGAGGTTGAACGTCGAAAAAGCCGTCGAACGACGATCGCAGCGACAAGAATAGCACGAAAAACCGCCAAGTCATTGGCGAGCGAGTTGTCGGCGGATTATGAATCAACGCCGAACAAGTCCGATTCCGATTCGATGTCTGTCATGGAATTGATGGCCAACAGCATCGAGCATCGCTCCCCAAGTGATTGCCGTACTCGGAGAGTTCCCAATGACAGAAATGACGAACTCGAAAACATGCGACAGGACTCGCCCCGGATTTACGCTGATCGAGTTATTGGTCGTCATCGCGATCATTGCGGTTCTTGTCGCCTTGCTGTTGCCTGCGGTTCAGTCGGCTCGCGAGGCGGCCCGGCGCACACAGTGCCGAAACAATCTCAAGCAGTTCGGCTTGGCGCTGCAAAACTATGTTTCCACGACCACGTCGCTGCCCCCCAGCGCATGTATTGACTTGAGGCCAGGGGCAGGCACGAGCGAGTCGTGGTCGGTGCATGCACGGCTGCTACCCGGCATTGACCAAGGCAGCTTTTACAAGAAGCTCGATCTTGGATCGACTTGGCAGACTCAGTTCGCGCTCGATGGAGTCAAACTTCCCGTGCTGGTCTGTCCCAGTGATGTGAATGCCGAAATCATCCGCGTACCGACCGGCAACCGGCCAAAACACTTCGGCACTTCTTACGGATTCAACAACGGAACATGGTTTGTGTTCGATCCGACAACCGGTCGGTACGGCGATGGCGTTTTTCTACCCAATTCCAGGATTTCTCTGGGCGCGGTTCGCGACGGCACATCGAACACCCTGATGGCTGCGGAAGTTCGATCGTGGACTCCCACAAGGCGAACGGGCGGTCCAATGCCGACCACGGTGCCGCAGGATATCGCTGCCGTTGAAGCCTTGATGCCTCAAGGCTCCGTGTTTCGCGACAACGGCCACACCGAATGGTTTGACGGGATCGTGCATCATGCAGGAGTGACGACAACGTTGGCTCCCAACGCCTCACCTCGTTGCACTGACGGCGCGAGTATTCTGAATCACTGCAATTACAACTCTTGGCAGGAAGGGACCAATGGCCCAACAGGTCTGCCGACCTATTCAGCGACGACTGCCCGCAGCTATCACACCGGGATGGTGATGGTCTCAATGCTCGACGGGTCGTCGCGTGGAATCAACGACAAGATCGGCCTGTCGGTTTGGCGAGCCCTTGGCACGCGAAGTGGTTCCGAGGTCGTTGCCCCGTTCTAATCCGACTGCGCACCTTCGAGCTGGAGTCCCGGCTTTAGCCGGTTACAGCACCGCCTAAAGGCGGGACTCCAACAAAAAAGTGCGTTGTAGAATTCAGCAGGCTGCAATGCCCCCAGCAAATTGGACATTTTGTCTGTGGCGATTCGCGATCATCGTGAGTCTGGCGGTGTGGTGGGGCGGGTTGACGTTTTATGCCGTGATCGTCGTGCCACTGGGTATCGAGCAATTCGGCGGCGTTGAACAGGGATCGCTGACTCAGCGCGTGACCGTACAACTCAACATTGCCGGAACGATTGTCGGAATCGGTCTCTTGGCCGATGGGCTGTCACACAAGCCTCGGACTTGTCGAATGGTCCTGGCGAGTGCATTGCTCGGACTGCAATCCTGTCTGTGGTACTGGCATTCACGGCTGAGCCGTTGGCTGGACGCGGCCTCATTGTCCCCGCAGTCTGACGGATCGTTTTACCACGAGCACCGGATCTATCTTTGGATCACAACCGTGCAATGGCTGATTGGGCTGGCTTGTCTTTGGATGTGGTGTGTCCGTCCGACGGCCGTTCCCACAGACGATCAACGCGGGTGATGGTCCGCTGACTCCGTTGGTTTTCGGATGCGGGCCGGCCGCCGTGATCGCGCAGCGCGATCACGACTCAGGATGGCGTCAAAGCCGCATCGGGAGTTGACGACTGAGGCAACGTCGCCCAGGCATCGCCGTAATTGTTCATGGCCAGCATCGCGGCGGCCACGCGCGTGACCTCGCTGCGCAGATCCGCGTCTTGGGAAATGTGAATCGGCTCGCCGGTCAACAAGTGGACCTTTGAGAATGGCTTGGGAACCAGCAGATCCGTCCAACCGACTCCAAATCGCCAGCTTCGTTCGCAAGTGAAAGCGGTCGGAACGATGGCTCGTCCGGTATGCGAGGCAAGAAAGATGACCCCCGGCGACAGTTCGCGGCGCGGCCCGCGTGGACCATCCGGGGTCATCACAATGTGCTTGCCTTCCGACTCGCGAATGAGCTGCCGCATGGCTTGAGCTCCCCCGCGACTCGACGAACCGCGAATCGGCAGAATGCCCGCGCTGCGCAATCCAGCGGCAACAAATCCACCATCTTGATTCTGGCTGACCAACGCCGCGGTGTGCCGATGCTTGCCTCCGAAAATCGGAATCAGCAGTTGATCGTGCCATACGCAGTAAATGAAACGGTCGTCCCCTTCGATCGCGTAAGGGTTGGTGTTGTCCGCCGTGTGAAATCTAACCCGCAGCGTCAGGAACAGACTGCGAAATACGAAGACGGCGAACACACCGATTAGCCAGTTCACTGCTTCGCCGCGAAGTCGCATTGTGATTGTCGGTCCATGACAGGATTGATGCAGGTCAGCGGTTGGGGTGAATCGGACGAGTCCATCGTTCTCAATTCGCCGGTTTCGGAGATGGGTTTACTCGGAAAGTGTTTTGTCACATAGCCCAGCTTGTTCGGTTTTCACCTGTCGCAGCTTCAGCCACCGCGAACGACGGACCCAATAGAACCGGACGGGCAGGAACAAATCGACCACTTCGTCCGAAATCAGCAAGCCGCCTAGTACCGGCAGTGCCATCGGTGCGAGGATTTCGCCGCCGACGCCGCGAGCGAACACCATCGGAAAGATCGCGATGATCGCGACCCCTTCCGTTAGCAGTTTGGGCCGCAGACGGTGCGCGGCCCCTTCGATCACGGCCTGTCGCAGTTCTTCGAGCGACGCGATTTTTTCAAGTCCGCCTCGTTTCTCAATCGCGTCGCGCAGGTAGACCAGCATGATGATGCCGGTCTCGGTCGCCATGCCGAAACAGGCGATGAAGCCGACCCACACCGCCACGCTGAAGTCCAGCGGCGGTGCGTCCCAGCCTTGCATGATCTTCGGGAAGAAGTACATGAAAAACGCGCCGCCGCTGAGTGCTTCCGGCACCGCCAGCATCATCAACGCCGCATCAGCGAGGTCGTGATACGTCAGGTACAGGATCACGAAGATCAGCACGATCACGGCCGGAAAGACGAACCGCAGCGTCTCAGCCGCCCGGACCTGATGCTCGAACTCGCCGCTCCATTCGATGTGAACGCCTTCGGGGAGTTCGACTTTCTCGGCGACGACTCGCTGAGCTTCATCCACGAAGCCAACGATGTCGCGGCCGCGCACGTTGAGCGTCACCGCATTCATCAGTCGGCCGTTCTCGCTCTTGATCATCGCCGGACCTTCGACGATGGCAATGGTCGCCAGACTGCTGAGCGGAATTCGCTTCTTGCCAGTCAGCGCGTGCTGCGGGGTGCCGGAATGTGCGGTGGAACCCAGCAGCGTTGTCGGCGAGAGCATCGAGTTGGAATCGCCTCGTGCCGGATTCGACGACATCGGGCCGGCCGTCGCGCCGCCGATCGCCGACATGTCGCTCGGCGCAGAGGACATCGAACCGGGAGTGACCAGCAGCTTGCCAATCGACTCTTCGTCTTCGCGGTCAACGCGGGCGTACCGGATGCGAACCGGAAAGCGTTCGCGTTTTTCAACGGTGTAGGTGACGACTCTTCCGGCCAGCGCGACTTCGATCTCGTTTTGAATGTCCTCGACCGAGATGCCGTATCGGGCAGCCGCCTGGCGGTCGATGTCGATCTGTAAATAACCTTTGCCCATGAATGGCGCGGCGAGCGGATCGCGTGCTCCATGAATCGGCTTGAGCACGGTTTCAATTTGCTTGCAGACGCGATCAATCGTGTCGAGGTCCGGACCAAAAACCTTCACTCCGATGTCAGTGCGGACGCCGGTCGAGAGCATCTCGATGCGGTTGATGATCGGCTGCGTGAAGATGTTCGCCCAACCGGGGACTTGCAGCACACGCCGCATTTCGTCCTCCACGAGATCGCCCTTCGGGCCAGTTGTGCGCGGCCAGAGGAAGAGAGTTTTGGCAAACGCGACGTCGAGTTCTTCACGCAATTTCACGAACACGTCTGCTGCAGTCCCCTCTCCCTTCGGGAGAGGGCTGCGATTTTTGATCGACGCGGTTTCCAAATCCGTTGTCTTTCCCGAAAGCGTTCCGCGCGATACGTCGTCAACCGCCTCAGATCCCTCACCCGGCCTTCGGCCACCCTCTCCCATGAGGAGAGGGGCTGTGTCGGTGGCTGTCTTGGAGCGACCGAGTTGCACCGCGACTGCGTGCTCCGCGAACGCCTCGGTCACCGCACCATCCTCGGCTCCGTCCAGCAGATGTTTGTCCCGCGCGGCTTTCGCAAGCTCTTCCAGCGCATACCAATTGAATGACGGAGTGGCTTGATCGAAGAGTTCGTAATTGGTGAGTGCGACTCGCTCGTGCCACAGCGTGGTGCGCTGAATTTCAATGGCCTTGAGCAACTCACCCGCGAACGTACGGCGCTTCGAGCCGAGGGCTTCCAGGGCGCGATGCCAGACGGTCAGTGGCAACGACTCCTTGACCTGCAATGCGTTCGCGACATCAGTCAACAAACCAGCGTCTTCCAATTCTTGGGCGACGTGTTGCGCGAGCTGCTGCACGTCCTCCAGCGTCGGCTGCCGAGCGAACCAGTGGCCGTATTTCGGCGTGAGTGTCTCCGCCAATGCCTCCGCGAAGTCCGTGTGCTCCGTGTCCAAATCGCCGGCTCGTCGCAATCGGTCAAGCATCTCGCCCACCGCGAACTTCACCAATCGCGATTCCAGTTCCGTCTCAAACTCTTGATACCGACGCAGAGAGAGTTCTCTGAACGTCTCGTCGAATCGCTCAAGCGCTTTCTGCGAGGCATCGTTGATGAGCGAGTCGCGATCCTCGTTTGTAGGATGGGCACTCTTGCCCGTTCTGTCTTCAGAGACGGGCAAGAGTGCTCGTCCTACGGAGGCGACGAAGCCTCGAGCTTCCAGCGTTTCCAACACGACGCGAGTTTGCTTCGCAGCGTCGGCGAAGCGCATCACCCGCTTCGGCCAGAGACCCTTCGGACGAAAGTTCACGAACGTCTCGACCATGTCCAGTGGAGCCGGATCGGTGGGGGTGTCGGCTCGACCAGATTTTCCAATGACCGACTCGACTTCCGGAAATCCGCGCAATAGTGCGTCGCGAGCCTTTAGGTCGTCGGCCGCCTGCGTGATGCTGGCGCGGGGCACGGTGATCGGCATGTCGAGCATCGTCCCCTCATCCAGAGCCGGCATGAACGAAACGCCGATCTTCGGAAAATGAAACGCCCACAGTCCGATCAAAAACAACGTCCCTAACGACAGCACTTGCCAATGCCAGCCACGAGTGGACAGCACCGTCAGCGATACGACCAGCCCGAACGTCACCAGGAATGCCGTTCGCCACGCGGACTCGCTGGCTCCCAAGCCGATGATTGCTTGCAGCGGAAACATGCCTGCCGCCAGTACCAACAGCACCGCGAAGCCCCACATCACGAGGTTTCGTCTCGGCAACACCCACGTCAGCAGCGGCTTGTAAATGTGGATGAAGCTGCGAACGATCGCGTTCTCCTCTTCGCTCTTCAATCGGCCTTTCAAAAACGTTGGAATCAGCGCCGGCACGACAGTCACCGAGATGATCGCCACGCCGATCAACGCGAAACTCTTCGTGAATGCCAGTGGATGAAACAACTTGCCTTCTCGCCCGCTGAGCATGAACACCGGAACGAAACTCAGCAGCATGATCAGCACCGAGAAAAAGATCGGTCGGCCGACCATGCGACAGGCGGGGATGACCAGCTCGCGCAGATCGCCGCGCACCGGCTGATCGCCGAAGTGGTCTTTGAGCGCGTGCGTCGCGTTCTCGACCATCACGATCGCTTGATCGACGAGGATGCCGATCGAGATCGTGATCCCCGCCAGCGACATGATGTTGGCTTGGATGTCGATGATCCCCAGCTGCCGCAGCACCCACATCAGCAGGAACGAGAACAGCACTGCCAGCGGCAGTGTCACGCAGATCACGAACACGCTGCGAACGTGCGTCAGGATCAGCAGAATCGCGATCGAGGCAATCAGCATCTCGTGCCACATGACCTCGGTCAGCGTGTGAATCGCTCCGTGAATCAGCCGCGTCCGATCGTAGGCCGCGACGATGTGAACGCCGTCGGGCAGGCCCGGTTGAAGTTCTTGAATCTTCTCTTTGACTCGCTCGGTGACGGTCAGCGGATTTTCGCCGTGCCGCATCAGCACGACACCACCAGTGACTTCGTTGCCGTCCTTCTCGAACACGCTGCGGCGAAACTGCGTGCCGAGCTGCACGCTGGCGACATTGCGAACAAAAATCGGCGTTCCGTTCACCTCCTTGAGGACCGAGTTCTCGATGTCCTCCTTGCCACTGAGCCAGCCGACACCGCGCACGATGTATTCGGCGTTGTTCTTTTGGATCACTCCGCCGCCTGCCGGCACGTTGCTGCGAGCCACCGCCGCGCTCAATTCCCCGAGCGTCACCCCGTAGGCTCGCAACGATTCCGGACGAACGTCGATCTGATACTCCAGCGGCAGTCCGCCAACGATTGCGACATCCGCGACCCCCGCCGCCGCGTTGAGCTGCGGAGCGATGTAAAACTTGTTGAGCGACCAGAGGCGTGCGGGATCGGTGGAGGGAGGCGTGAGGGGCGAGGGGTGAGGGGCGTGTGATGAATGCTCTCCGTCCTTTTCCTCGCCCCTCGTCCCTCGCCCCTCATCCTTCACCTCAACCGTGTACCAAAACACCTGTCCCAGCGCAGTCGCATCCGGTGCGAGATATGGCACGACGCCCGGCGGTAGGAATGCCCCGGCTTGGCCGAGCTTCTCGGTCACTCGCTGCCGTGCGAAATAGAAGTCGATCTTGTCCTCAAAAATGATCGTGATCATCGAGAAGTTGAACTCGCTCGACGATCGGATCGCCTTCACGCCCGCCAAACCTTGCAGCTTGCGAGACAACGGGTACGTCACCTGATCTTCAATTTCTCGCGGACTGCGACCCATCCAGTCGGCGAAGACGATGACCTGGTTCTCGCTGAGATCCGGGATCGCGTCGATGGGTGTGTCGAAGACGGCATACAACCCCGCCACAGACATTCCCACGGCCAGAATCAGCACGAGGAATCGATTGCGAATCGAAGCTTCGATCAATTGTTCGATCATGGTTACTTCGATGCCGCTTTCAGCTTCTCGACCTTGGCAAGAGTTGCCTGAGAATTCTTGAGGGCCTCGTCCTCGCAGCCGGCACAGCACAGGAACACCGGATTGCCTTCCACCAGGATCTTGTGCGGCATGCCCATCGCCCCCAGGCGGTTCTTGTTCTCCACCGCACAGTATTTCTGAGCTGTCGCAGCCTCGCGGTCCTCCTCAGGTAACTTCGCGATCGCTGCGGACAACTTCACATCATCCGTGGACGTGATGGCCTGGGTGGCCGGAGCCGGTGCGGGCTTCTCGACGCAGCCGTTGACGAAGCACGTCCCCAACGACAACGCGACAACGAACAACAATTCCATACGCATCATGCACTCCTTCGGAATCTGAGACTTCAAATTTGAGATTTGAGATCTGAGGCTTTACTTGTTGGCGGCTCACGCAAGCTCGCCGTCATGCGTTACTTGGCTCTCGAGCCTTTGGCTCGGAATTCCGCGACCTTCTTGAGCGTCGCATCGGCATTCTTGGCCGCGTTCTTCGAGCAGCCATTGCAGCACACGAAGACCGGTTGATTCTTGACCATCACTTTGATCGGCACACCCATTGAACCGAGCCGGCTGTCGGCCAGCACCGGGCAGAATGACTGTGATCGCGCCAACTTGCGGTCTTCCGGGCTGAGCTGCGCCAGCGCGAGGTCGATCTTCGCGTCGGTGTCTTCGGGAGTGGACGGCCTCACGGTCTTGCTGGGAGTCGCTCCGCTACTGCTGCCGCCGATGTAGATCGAGCCGGCCGCCGGATTCAAGCGTGTCTCGGCATCAACCAGGAATGAACCGCTGGTGACGATTCGCTCGCCTGCTTCGAGGCCGCTGAGCACCGGATAGAACGTCCCGCCATCCGAGCCGAGCATTCGTGGGCCGAGCTGCACGAGCACCCCTTCAAACTCGCCCGGCAACGCTTGTCGATAAACGATCTTCTGCCGCCCGGTGTCGATCACCGAGGCTTCCGGCACCGCGAGCACTTCGCCCCGTTGCAACCGCTCACTGGTGCCGAGTCAACGACACGAGCAATCGCCGCGACACGCGCCGGTGGCACATCAATCAGCACCTCAGCCGTCGTGCCTGGACGCAGCTTGTGGCCGGGATTCGCGATCTCGAATCGCACCGTCACCGTGCGAGTCTCTTGATCGACATGTGGGTAGATGAACGACAGGAATCCGTGAAACGGCTCATCGGGAAACGCGCGAGTGATCGCCGTCACCGCCAGGCGTTCTGAGCTGACATCGCCATGCTGCTCGGCCGGCAGGAAACGAAAATCGTCTTCGTAGACCTGAGCTTGAATCCAGACGGTCTCCAAATCGGCGACGTCGTACAGCGGCATCCCTTCTTCGACGTACTGCCCCTCGCGAACGTACTTCTTGACGATGTGTCCGGCGATCGGAGAACGGATCCGCAAGTGCGAGTTCGACTCGCCGGTCTTCAGGATGTGGTCCATCTGGTCGTCGCTGATGCCCAGCAGTTGCAGGCGCTGCCGCGAGCTTTTCACCAAGTCGGCGTTGTTCCGCTTGTTCGCATCGACCAATGTCTGCACGGAGACATTGAGTTCCGGGCTGTAAATCGACGCCAGCTCGTCGCCCTCCTTCACGAGTTTCCCGGTCTCGGCGGCGAGCAGCGAATCAATCCGTCCCTTCACGCGCGCCGAGACGTTCTTGAAACCCCGCTCGTTGAAATCGACGTACCCGATCGCCGCGATCTGCTTGGTCAGCGGCACGTAATCGACCAACCAAGTGTTGACTCCCGCGAGCACGACGCGATACGGCGACAACTGCACGCGGCTGACGACTCCGGCCGGCAATGTGGCATCGGACGCCTCACCTTTCTTGCGCTTCGAGAGTGGCATGAAACAGACCGGGCATTTCTCTTTGTTGTTGTCACGCACAACCGACGGGTGCATCGGACAGAACCATTCGGAGTCACCAACCACATGTGCCGATTCGCCCGCCGGCCGAGTCCACTTCTCGTAGTGAGCCACGAGCGTATCCCACTGCGTGATCCCAGCGCCGATGGCGACAAGCACGGCCACGAATCGCAGCCTCGCCAGCTTCACCAGGATGATGAAATCGAACCACCACCACGCTTTCCGCCAGCCCTGCAAATGTGGCGGAGCTCGCAGGCCACCTTCGTCAATCGGCGACGATTCGAGCTTTGTTTCGGACATGACTTCTCTCCCGCAATTCACACTCGGCGAGCCGGTGGGCGTCAGCCCCCGGACGAAACGCACGTCAAATTGTCCGGAGGCTAACGCCCGCCGGCTCGCCAAGACATTCTTGGTTCAACCGCATGGCGAGCAGCCGAGACACGAGCCGGTGTCAAAAACAGGCGTTAACCCGCCAGCCCGGCCCGGCTGCTCGCCACTTGGTTGAAACGGAGCAGCGCGTGTCCGAGAACCGTTCTCAGACACGCACTCTCGGATCGTCGCTTCATGCGCGGTGCGTCCACACGCGTTGCGATACGACAACACCGATCAGTTGCCAAACTGGCCACGAATCTTACGGCCTGCGTCAAACTGGTTGGACGAACTGCGCGACATGTAGCTCCGCATCGGCGTATAGCCCGGAGCCTGATACGCGCTCTGATAGCGCTGACGATTCGCGGCGGCATTGTGCTGATGCTCGGCTGGCGGGACCGGGGCATCGGTGGGCATCGCGGCCGGAGCCGCACACGACGGAGCACAGCAACGCGACTGCACTGCGCAGCCGCCACAGCGACCACCACCACACGCCTGAGTGTCACAAACGCCGAAGCAAGTTCCACAAGTCAACACGGCCGAGAGACCGAACAATTTGAGAGTCGTAAACATGGCAAAGCCCTTTCGGAAATAGGACGCACGTCACCGCGCACGCGGCAAACCGGCGTCATCACCAGACAAGAACGGCTGCGAGACCCTTGGGAAAACGCTCCCAACTCGCCAACACCGTTCATCACACATACGTCAAGCGCCACGCACACACGCGGCACGACAGACAGCCAACCGACTCGCGCCGTTGAACACACGGGGCGCTCAAACCGGAGCCGATTTCCAAGAGGCGGCGCGAAACACGCCGCACATAAAAGCGGATTAGATCACCAAATGCCCAAAGACAATGACTCTGTCGACCGGTGGTATCTCACAACAGACACGCGACCAATCATTCTGCTGAGCGGTCAGCGAAATCGTAGGGGCTTGCCAATCGCTAACGATCAACCGCAGCCACAGCGTGGCAACATTGAACTCCGACACTCCGATTTGTTTGGTCAGCGTCGGGGGATCGGCGTGTTTCAGCGAACAGCAGCTTCCCGTCTTCAGATTCCGGAACTGTTGGCACGTCGGACAGTCGGACGACGATCCTGTTTGTCGTGTTGCCTTGGATTCCTTTTGCGCCACCAAATGCGGTCGGCAGCACGGCTTCAATGAGGAATCTTCGGGGCGGGGTTCGCCCGGCTTGCGGAAGCAGCACTCGCAGAAGAGTTGTCCCTTCGCCGCCGCGCACTTGCATTCCATCTGTGGCAATCCCGCGCCGAGGATGAATGGAATCATCCCCAAGACGAGCACTTTCCAGAGGATTTGGCGGACAGGATTCATCACATCACCGTGGCGAAGTTCAAACTGATCGCGTTCTTTGATGCCAATGTCGCGGACAGGTTTCACGCGATTCACGATTTTTGTCAAGATGGCCCCGAATCTCTTTTCCTATCAGCCGCGATTTCATGGGGCCGTGAATCAACGATTCCGAGAAGTCCCAATCTGCTCATGGCAAGTCGGATACCGTCGAATCGACTTCCCATACGGCAGGGTTTTGCAAACTGTTGGCTGCTGTCGTGTCGAGCACGACTGCTTCCTCCCAAGGCAGACGGCGCGAACGGTCTCACGCCACGCTTCAGCGCAAGGCAAGATTTCCCGCGACAATGTGGCTGATTGCTCGTGTATTGAAGTCTCATGCGACGCTTGGCATCGCCATTGCTTTGTCGCACTCAGCCCGCCGGGTGAGGTGAGGCGGAGAAAGCACAAAGCATGATGACCACCCGATTTCAGATGAGTTTTTCCGTTTTGATCGCGGCGGTCGCACTCATTGGATTTCCTTGGCACTTCATCGACTGCCGAGCCGGGGAGTTGACCTGCCGTTGTCGAGAGTCCGTCTGCTGCTGTGTCCGCAAGTCAAACACGAACGGTTGGCAGGTGGTCGAGTCGCGGTCGTTTCGGATTCATCACGTCGGCCAGCCCGCCGTGGCCGAGCGACTGGCCCCGGTCTGCGAACGAACTCGCCAATCGCTGCGCGAACGCTGGCTCGGCGAGACAAGTAACTCCGCATGGTCCCTTAAGGCAGCCAGTTGAAATTGATCTACCGGCAGTTTGGCTTGCTGAGTTATAGACCGCGAAAGGGTTTGGGAGAAACATCCAGGTCTCAGGGACGAGACGATGAATGCAGAACTGACAGAGGCTGTGATTGCAACGGCTC